>ERZ779866.2049-NODE-2049-length-18929-cov-3.123185_pt1 | contig 18929 bp, 17 predicted proteins | sample MGYA00511248_ERZ779866 | MGnify/ENA primary metagenome ERZ779866 (study PRJEB29588, sample SAMEA2155758) | human gut metagenome | biome: human gut; feature: human-associated habitat; material: faeces | place: Denmark | collected 2008/2010 ... | reverse complement strand
TGGTAGTCCTCATAAAAATGGAACATCTAATACGCTAGTAGATGAATTTATTAAAGGAGCAAGTGAAAAAGGTCATTTAATTAAAAGATACGATATTGCGTTTTTAGATATTCACCCATGTATTGGGTGTGATCATTGTGGAATGAATGGAGCATGTGTTTTTAATGATGATATTGTCAATACGATTATTGACAAAGCCAAAACCGCTGACGGTTTTGTTTTCGGTTCGCCGGTTTATTATGCGCATCCGTCCGGCCGCCTGCTTTCGGTTTTGGATCGCGCGTTTTACGCCGGCGGTGAGGCTTTTGCCTTCAAACCCGGGTGCTGCGGTAGTTTCGGCCCGCCGTGCCGGAACTACGGCTTCGATTGATGTTATCAATAAATATTTCACCATTAACAAAATGCCGGTTGTTTCATCCACCTATTGGAATATGGTTCACGGTACCAAAGCCGAAGAGGTGTCTCAGGATCAGGAAGGCCTTCAGACCATGCGCAATATTGGCCGCAATATGGCTTGGCTGCTTAAATTAATTGAAAACGGCAAAAACGGCGGTCTTGAATCGCCGCAGCCGGAAAACGGCGCCCGCACCAACTTCATCCGTTGAATGAAAACGGTAAAAAAATACCCTCCGCTTTGGAGGGTATTTTTATAAAATGGCGGATAGAGTGAGATTCGAACTCACGGTACGCTTTAGACGTACACACGATTTCCAATCGTGCGCCTTCGACCACTCGGCCATCTATCCATTCACATCGCCAACAATTAAGCATACTTAAAAATTAAAAGCAAGCAAATTTGTGAGCGATGTTGAATTTTTTTATAATTATAAACTGTTGCCGAGCTTTTCTGCCAGAATTTTACCGGCCAAGTTGCTGTTGGCTGCGCCGTATATGTCCACGCCGCCCTGCTGCTTGGTTCTCTTTTGGGTCATTTCTTCACCGCTGTTGAGCAGGCTGACCAGCCCTTTGACCGGAATATGCGCCATATCCGGACGGTTGCTGACCTCATAACCGACTTCGTACAGATTCTTGCGCAGAATTTCCAGAGCCAGCATCGGTTCGGCTTCACTGCGACCGTCCAGGAAAGAACGTGTGGCAACCTCAATCATCGGAGCCACGGCACGGTTGGCCCAGGCTTCTTTTTCCGGATTGGTTACGTTTTTGTCGGTGCCGTTGGCGCGTTTGACAATCTCTCCGGTTGCGGCAAAGGTTTCGGCAACCACCGGTCCGAGATAACCGCTGATGGAACGGTACATTCCGGCAATGTCACGGGTTTCGGGGTGTTTCTTTTTGCGTTCGGTAATCGAAAGGCCCGGTTCGCCGGCAAAATCCAAAAACTTCAAATCGCCGTCTTTGGTAACCAGAACCTGTCCCAGATGAAAATCGCCGTGAACGCGGACAATGTTGCTCTGTTTTTCGCCGCTGCTGAGCAGGCTGATGTTGCGTTTTACAAAACTCTGCGTCAGCTTGTCCCAGTTCTCAATCAGCTTTTGGGTCTGTTCTCTGGTTTCTCCGTCCAGATTTTGAATGTTCTGTTCAATGGTTCTCTTGGTCTGATAGAGCAGGACGTTCAGATTCTTTTCGTATCCGCGCAGATAATCGGCATCCACCGGCTGCGGTTCAAAATCGGGATTGCCGTTGGGACGGGAAAGGCATTCGGACATTTCCGTCGTTTTGTGTCCGAGGTTTTTCATCATCTCTATGAAAGCCGGATGATCGTTAATGTCAATTTCGTCTTGTCCGTTGGCCTGAGCCTCGTTCAGCGCGCCGACCAGATAGTTGTTGGCAAATTCCCAGAGGTCGCCGCGGTTGGGAACAAATTCCTGCACGATTCCCAGCGTGGCGATTTTGCCGCCGGGTTCTTTCATGATAAACGCGCCGTAAGTTTTGGGCATGGCCGAACAGTCGGCTTCCATGAGTTTTGCATTCATTTCAACCTCGGTGCTGACGCCGAAATCGCTTTCGATCATACGATCCTGTTTGAAAGCGATGGCATTGTCGCCGACTTTGATAGTGGTGTTGCTTTGTTCGACATTCAGAGGTTTGGATGCCGAATGCATATTGTCTTGAATGATTTTTTTGTCGCCGATGTTGTGATAACGGACGACGGCGCCGCTGTTGAACATAACTTCATTATGATTTTCCTTGAAAAAGTCCATCAGGGCCGACCAGTAGTCCGGCGCCTTCATGGCGTCATACATTTCCTCGCCGTTGATGATAACGCTTTCGACGTCGTCCAAGTGTCCCCGGGCCATCGGCATAAAGAATGTCCGTTCCGAACCGTCTTCAAGTTTGGCGGTGCCCAGAGTGAAAAATTTCTGTCCGTTGTCAAACGGAACCGAATCCAACTGAATATCAACTACCTGTCCGTCGGCAATGGCCTGTTTAAAACCACACCACCGCTGAGAATGAATGTAGTTAATAAGTTCATTATTTCCTTTCATAAAATCTCTCCTATTGATTATAATGAGTCTAAATTAAAATGAATCTACAAGATTTCAACATAATTTTGCGAAAAAAATAAAAATTGTTGATAAAATGACAAAATTAGGAGCTTTTTATGTCTAAAATCGAGGAATTAGCCAAAATTGCCGGCGTATCATCAGAATATACCGATAAAGTTGGACAGATTCACTATACGACAGATGAGGTCAGGAAGTGTTTTTTGAAGGATATGGGATATCCGTGCGATTCGGATTCGGAAATTGACGCAACGATAAAAAAACTTGACGAAACTCCGTGGCGGGAAGGTCTGGATTGCGTAAACGCCTTTTTCACCGATGAGCAGGACACTTCGGTCAGATTGCATATTCCCGAAGCCGATCGGAAAGACGCCGCCGTTTTTGAACTTGAAGATGAAAACGGGCGCATTATCGAAGGGCGGACAGAACTTTCTTCCCTGCCGGTTTTGGAACGCAGAAACATCGACGGTACTGAATATGTTATGCTGGCGCCGGTCTTTTTTGCCAAACTCACGCCCGGGTACTATCACCTGACCGTAACCGTCGGCGGACAGAAATATCAGAGCATGATCATTATGGCGCTGCCGAAGTGTTATCTGGTAGACGGCATTGCCGAAGAAAAGTTCCGCGTATACGGGCTGGCGGTTCAGCTTTATGCGCTGCGTTCCAAAGGCAATATGGGCATTGGCGATTTTACCGATTTGAAAAACGTCATTAAACTGGTGGCGGAAACCGGCGGCGATATCGTCGGTGTCAATCCGCTCGGAGCCATGTTTCCCGAAAGCCGCTCCGATGTTTCTCCGTATCGCACTTTAAGCCGCGTTTATCTGAACTATGCCTACATCGACTTGACCGCTGTTCCCGAATATCAGGAGGCGCCGCAGGTTCGGGCTTTGGCGGAAACGCCCGATGTCAAAGCCGGAATTGAACATCTCCGCCGTTTGGACAAGGTTGACTATTACGGTGTCTTTAAGCTCAAGCTGCAGTTGCTGAGGGCAATGTACGATTATTTCAAGAGCGAGCATTTGAATGCGGAAAAAGGCATTTCGCCGCGCGGCCGCACTTTCCTTGATTTTGTAAAAGAAAAAGGCGAAAAGTTTGAGAATATATGCTTGTTTGAAGCGCTTCTGGAAAAACACGGCATTGACGGTACCCGCAACGACTGGCGTTACTGGCCGTATAATTATGATAAAATCCGTTCTTTCCATACCCGCGAATTTGCCAAAATGAATCGGGAACTGATGGATTTTTATGCTTATTGTCATTGGCTGGCGGATGTCCAGTTGGCTGAAGCCGCGGAACTGTGCCAAAAGCTGGGCATGAAGGGCGGCTTATATCTCGATTCGCCGATCGGAGCGGCCTCCAGCGGTGTCGAGGTTTGGGAAAACCGCAGCATTTTTGCCGAAAATATGGGTATCGGCGCGCCGGCCGATCCCATGCGTCCGCGCGGTCAAAGCTGGGGGTTCGCACCATATCATCCTCAAAAACTCCGCATGGCCTATTATGAGCCTTTCATTCATTTGATTCGTGAAAATATGAAACATGCCAAGGCGCTGCGCATAGACCACGCCATGGGGCTGATGCGCCTGTTCTGGGTTTATTTCGTTCAGAACAATCCGGTAGTGCAGGGAGCCTATGTCTATTATAATATGAAAGAGATGGTCGCCATTCTTTCCATTGAAAGCCACCGCGCCAAATGTATGGTCATCGGTGAAGATCTGGGAACCGTACCGCCGGGATTCCGGGAGTATATGTTTGAACACGGCTTGCTTTCCAACAAGGTTTTCTTCCGTCAGAAAGACAAAGACGGTTCTTATCTTGCGCCTGATAAATATCAGTATTTGTCTCTGGCGCAGGCCAGTACGCATGATCAGGCCACGGCCTACGGCTACTGGCTGGACGAAGACATCAACACTTTTAACGGCTGCAGCCTGTATGTAAACGAAGAACAGTTCAAAAACAATCTGGCCGCGCGGGCTTCCGAGCGTGCGTTGCTTATCCGGGCTTTCAGCGAGCAGAACACTTTCTGTGATGAAAAATGTCTTGAAGACGCCAAGGCCAAACTGGACGGACACAGTGTTCCCGACCGGCTGGAATATGCCGTCAATCAGTATGTTGCCCGCACCAAAAGCGCCATCTTTTTGCAACGCATAGAAGATATATACGGTCAGGTGGTAATGGAAAACGTCCCCGGCACCACGCACGAATATCCGAACTGGCGCGTGAAATTGAATATTGATGTCGAAGATATGGAAACCGACGGGCGGTTTCGCTCAATCTTTGACGTCATCCGCGCCGAACGGAGTTAGCTTTCAGTCCAAGCGCCGTTTCGGCGCTTTCTTTTTGGAATACATAAAATATTAAGGTTTATTATATATTCTCTGCCCATAAATTAAATTGATGAGAACGTTTACTATGAAAAGACTTTTGATAATTGCCTGTTTTTTGGTATCATTCCCATCTCCGCTCCGGGCCGGACATTTTGAGTTTGACGCATCCGGGCTGATGGGCGGCTACTATGGCATAGCCCAAACCCGCAAACACGATAATGTTAAAAACAATCCCTACCGCTGGGTTTACCGTGCGGATGTTTCCGTAAAGCTCAATTATCGTCTCTCCGAAGAACATTATTTGGGGCTGCATACCAGCAATACGCTGGTTTTGCGGGATCCGGACACTTCTTATCCGCACGGCGACTGGCGCTTCTATCCGTATCTGGTGGATGAATCCCCTTGGGGAAAATTTACGGCCGGTTATACTTACAATGCCGCCTATCTTTTGCATAAAGGTGCGCGGGATATTACGTTTTTTAAAATTGACGATTCCAATATGACCTATTTTCTGAGCAATCCGAACTGGAACAACGGCCGCAAATCCGTCAGCTATCAGACGCCGAAGTCCACTTCGATCATGAATGACGGCCGTGCTGCCAAGTTTAGCTATTTTACGCCCCGGTTGGGCAATACGGTGCTGGGTTTTTCTTATGCGCCGGACAATGCCAGCCGCCGGGGTACCGGCAGCCGCTATCTTGACTACGAAACGCCGGAAGACGGCTATGTTGCCGCCATGCAAAACAAATGGCAGATACAGGATACCGAAATTTATACTTCGTTCGGCTATGGCATTTTCAACCGAACCGATAAGGAAGCCTCTTTCGGTCTCACGCTGATACGCGGGCATTGGAATATGGGAATGGGCTATAAAAAAGCCTATATTGACGGGAATAAAAATCCGATTACCACAGTCTCCGATAATCCGCAGACGCCGGCATATTTTGACAATTTCAGAGAATCCCGGGCCTGGAACTTCAGCATCGGCTGTCAATACGGCGCCTGGAAAAGCAATTTGGCCTACCTGCATACCAAAGCCGACAACACGCGTAATCGCGACGATCTCTGGGTATTTTCCAACCTTTATGCCTTGACGGAGCATTTTGAGCTTTATCTGGTCGGCTCTTATCTGAATGCCAAAGGGCTTTCCCGTGCCGGCAACGACAATAATCGCGGGTACGCGGTGGTTACAGGCGTGGGTTTCCGCTTTTAAAAATTTTTGAAGATGATGCCTCCCGATATCTGGCGTAACGGTATTTTTTTAACTGATTTTGATTTTAAGTTCCGGCGGATAATCGGGCCAGGCGCCGTGTTGCGTGCAGACGTATGCTGCAACGTCGGCGGCGTTTTGATGCGCTTCGCGCAAGCTTTTGCCTTTAAGAATGCCGCAGATAAACGTTCCGGAAAAGGCATCGCCGGCACCGACCGTGTCCGCGACTTTTACCTGCGGGGTTTCCAGATAAGATGTTTCGTTGGCGGTATAAATAATGCTGTATTTTTCGCCGGCCGTGAAAATCAAATACCGCAGGTCATATTTTTTCAGCAGTAAGCGGCATACTTCCTCATCGTTGCCGTCAAGTCCGAACAGACTGCGAACCGTCAGAATTTCTTCATCATTGATTTTGAATACGCTGGACTTTTGCAGCAGCTCTTCGACCAGTTCGCGGGAATAGTACCCGCGGCGCAGGTTAATGTCAAAAAACTTCAAGGCGGCCGGATTGCTTTCGTCAATCAGTTTCAGAATGTTTTGCCGGGATTCTTTGTGTCTCAGCGCCAGCGTGCCGAAACATACGGCATCGGCCCGGCGCAGAACATTTTGTGCCCTGACGGTAAAGGGAATATGATCCCAGGCCACGTTTTCTACAATCGTATAAGAGGGAATGCCGTTTTCAAGCGTCACATCGACATATCCGGTCGGATAGTCTGAACGCTCGACAATATGCAGGATGTTTTTCTTGTCCAGTTCGGCGATAATCTCGCGGCCGAAACCGTCATTTCCCACCGCGCTGATGGCATAGCCTTCGGCGCCGTTTTGCGCCGCGTGATATACAAAGTTGACAGGCGCGCCGCCGGCACGTTTCCCGCCGGGCAACATATCCCATAACAGTTCGCCGATTCCGACGACAACAGGGGCGTTACGTTTTGTCATGGCATTCTCGCTAAAAAAATCAATGGCGCCAGCGGCGGGACTCGAACCCACTGCCCACAGTTTAGGAAACTGTTGCTCTATCCTGATGAGCTACGCCGGCGCAACAGTTTTCTTATAATTTTATTTTGCCGAAAGTTCAAGCTCTATTTGCGCCGCCGGGCATTAATCATACCGCGGCAATGGCGAAAAATACCTTTTTTATTGCCAAATTTTAAACTTGTGCTAATTTTTGCAACGTTTAGAGACTATTTTCTGATTGTATAATTTTAACTTTTATTTTTATGTACAACGAAGTTATTTATGAGATTTATCCGTTGACGTTTAATTATGCGCCGGGTAGCAAGAGTGATCCTTATCCCGGGTGTTACGGCAATTTGAAAGGCATTACGGCCATGGCGGACTATGTTGCCTCGCTGGGTGTGGATGCCGTATGGATTGCGCCGTTTTTCCGCTGGGATCGTAATGGTTTCGGTTATGATATCACCGACTATTACCGGATTGATCCGATGTTTGGCACTTTGGATGATTTCAGAGAGCTGTGCGCGGCTTATCATGACCGCGGCGTTAAGGTGTTCATAGATCAGGTGTATAATCACTGTTCCGCCAATCATCCGTGGTTTCGGCAGAGCATTAAAAAAAGCGGGCCTTATGCCGACTATTTTGTCTGGCATGATGCCGTTGGTTTTGATGGTGAAGGAAAACCGGTCGCGCCGAACAACTGGCCGTCCAAATGGGATGTTGCCGGCGAAAGTGCCTGGACCTGGAATGAAGAACGCAGGCAGTTTTATCTGCACAGTTTTGATTATACCATGCCCAACCTGAACATTAACAACCCCGAAGTCCGTCGGGAACTGCTGAAAATTTCCGAATATTGGTTTGATTTGGGGGCTGACGGTTTTCGTCTTGATGCAACGACGCACTACGGTTACGATGAACTGTTTCGCAACAATCCTCTGGATGAAACCGGCGAACAGATACGCGTCTATGACATCAATAACCATATCGGCGCCGAATTTCTTGACGCGCTGAAAGCTTTGGCGGGTTCTTATGCCCCGGCCAAGACGTTGCTGGCGGAATATGTTTTTGACAAAGGAAAACGCGGCAATGACAAAGGCGTGCAAACGGTGAGGGAAAGCGTCTGCGATTCGTTTTATATCGGTTCGCTGCGCGGAACACTGGAAGATTTTCGGTGCCGCGTGACAAAAGCGCTGCAAGTTTCGCCGCAGGGCAAAAAGCTCAACTGGGCGTTTAGCAACCATGATATGGAGCGTGCGGTTACCCGCTTGTGGGGAAATGATTTTTCCGCGGCCAAAAGCGCCATGCTGATGGATTTGCTGCTGACTTTGCCTGGCAGTGTCTGTATTTTTCAGGGTGATGAATTGGGAATGCCCAATCCGCTGGATTTGCAAGCCTGCAAAAATCCCGCCCGTGATCCGCGCGATGTCTGGTCGATTGCGAACAATCCTTGGGCCGGTGCGCGCACCGGCTTTTGTGTAAATGCGGCTTCCCATGGCAATATGGCTCTTCATCCGGATGAACGACAGATCTCGTTTTGCATTGAAGCACAGGAGAAAGATCCTTATTCAACGCTTAATCAGGTGCGGGAGGCAATTAAGAACCGTCGGAAAAGCATATTTTCCTGTCCCGGAAACATTACTTTTCTTGATGTTCCCGACAGTCCGGATGTCATATCGTTTATTCGTTCGGACGAAACCGGTGAGAATAACATTCTGTGTATGTATAATTTCGGCGAAACGTCTGCCGTTGTTTCGCATCGGAACCGGCAATATGTTCTGCCGCCGGAAACCAAAAAACACGAACCGCTTCTCTGAACGGGCAAATCTCTGTAAAAACAAAAGCCGCCGAAACATTTCGGCGGCTTTTGTCACGTTAGGATTGTTTTCCTGCCAGCTTGTCTAAAAAGCGAATCTGAATGTCGGCGATTTTTTCCACACTGTCAACCTCAACATATTCGCCCGGCGCGTGCATGCCTTCACCGCTGCCGGAATGCATAATGACGGTTGAACCACGGACGGCAAATGCACGGGAATCCGTTGCGCCGCCGATATGTTCAAACTCGATTTTCTGTCCGAGAATTTGTTCGGCAAAACGTTTGTAGTCCAAGATATGGGGATTACTTTCGTCCATAACCACCGGCGTGCTTTCCGAGGAAATTTTGTAGCTGACACCGGGAACCATGCAACGGTCCAGATTTTTCTTAAGGTTTTCCACGCTGGAATTTTCCGTCAGGCGAAAGTCGAGAACCGCCTCGGCCTCACCGGCAATAATGTTGGAAACTTCGCCGCCTTTCATAATGGCAACGTGAACCGTGTCAATCCACTGATCCTGGGGCTGAACACCGCCTTTGGAATAATAAGGATATATTTTGCGGATGTTGGACAGGGTCTGCATCAAGAGCTCATTGGCATCCACGCCGTCCCACGGCGTTGAACCGTGCGCAGCCTCGCCTTGGGCCGATATTTTGACAAAGACCGGGTTTTTGCATTTGGTAATGATTTTCAAAATATCGCCGCCGACATCGTTGTCCAAAACGATTTTCGCCCGCAGGTCAGGATGCGCTTCCATAAAGGCATGCGTGCTTTTGGAACCTTTTTCTTCGTCGGTTGAAAGAATGACGCCGAACTTTATCGGCAGCTTGTTTTTCAGTACGTGTTCCAGCGAGTTAAGGGCAACGGCGGCAAAAGACTTCATGTCAAGAGAGCCACGGCCGAAAAGTTTTCCGTCCCGGATATACGGGGTGAACATTTCGTCAGCAGCCGGAACCACATCCAAATGTCCCAGACACAAGACGTCATATTCGCTGCTTTCGCCGTTGTGCAGGAACAATACCGGAGAGACGCCCTGGTATTCGAAAATGCCGCCCTTGGCGCCGGTATCCCTGAACAGATTCGTAATATATTCCAGACATTTGTGGATTTCTTCTGCGTTTCCGGTTTCGGTGCGAAATTTCATCAGCGTCTGAGCCAGCTCGATAACGTTCATTATTTTCATTCCTCTCTCAATTTTTTACGTTTTGTTTAATATATGTAGTTATAATTATCTCAAATAAAATAATAAATAATTAAAAGAGGATCAAATGAAGGCGGTTTTTACGGCAATTTTCGGTCTGATGCTGGCGATGACGTCCGCTCAGGCGCAAACCCTCCCCGATGACGGCGAAAGCGGTTTGGCGCTGCCGCGTTTTGCGTCTCTGCGCTCAAATTATATCAATGCCCGTTCCGGTCCCGGCGCCCGTTACCCGATAGAATGGGTTTACATGCAGAAAAACGCTCCGGTTGAAATCCGGGCCGAATTTGAACTGTGGCGCAAAATAAAAGACTGGCAGGGGTCGGAATCCTGGGTGCATAAGTCCATGCTTGCCGGCAAGCGTTTTGTTAAGGTCATTACGCCCGGAGAAAACAACATTTACAATAAAGCCGACTATAAGTCCCGGATCATTGCCAAAGTTGAAGACGAGGTTGTCGGCGAGGTAATAAAATGTCCGGCCGACAATGCTTTTTGCCGGGTTCAGTTTGCAAGTGTCGAAGGCTGGATTCCCAAAAGCAACCTTTTCGGCGTTTATCCGAATGAAGTAATTGATTAAAAAAAGCCCTGATAATTCAGGGCTTTTTTATCGGAGCTATTCTCCTGATTTGATTTTTTCAATCAGTTCTTTTACTGAAGGAATGCCGTTACGATACAACGGATCCGTTGCAAAACGGTAAACCTGATGTCCGGCAAACAGAAGATTGTCTTTAATGCTGCCGTTGTGGCTGACCTCATAAAGCGTCTTGTGAATGCAGTAGGAACGCGGATCCGGAATTTTTCCGGTCGTGCCGTGTGCCTGTGACCATGTTGAAAACTGGCACTGTGACAGGCAACCTACGCAGTTGGCGCGGTCTTCTTTCATCTGTTTCCAGTCTTCCGGCGTCATAAAGACCACGGTGTTGTCCGGGGTTTCCTTTATTTCGGTCAGTCCCGCCTGTTTTTGACGGTTGGCTTTTTCAACGTCTTCGGCGCGAATGTAATAGGTCTTGTTTTCGCTGATTTTCAACGGGAAGCAAAATTCGGGATTCTGTTCCGCCGAATAAGCGATTTCGCCGTTTTTACGCTCAATCAGTTTTTCAAGGAACGTGTTTTTTATTGCCGAAGAGAAAAAGCCGGTCGGACTGAATTTTTGTAAAATAACGTCGCCTTTTTTCACTTGCATCATCACCTTTTTCCAGGCTTCGCTGATGGGGCTTTCTTTGGTGATCATCGGTCGGGTGCCGAACTGAAACGCGATTTTGCCGATGTCTGGGTTGTCGATGTAGTCTTCCCAGTCTTTCAGCGACCAGATGCCGCCGGCCATGATAATCGGCAGATTGCTGAGGCCCAGATTGTTCATAACCTTGCGCAGCTCAACCAGACGCTCATACGGAGACTGCGGTTTGGTTGGATCTTCGGCGTTGGAAAGGCCGTTATGCCCGCCGGCCAGCCACGGATCTTCATAAACCACGCCGCCCAAAAACTCTTTGAAATTGGCATAGGCTCTTTTCCATAAAACCTGAAAAGCACGCGCCGAAGAGACGATTGGGTAATAATAAACGCCGAAGCGGGAAGCAATTTCACCCAGTTTATAAGGCAGACCGGCTCCGCAGGTAACGCCGTGAATCAGGCCTTTGGCTTTTTCCAGAACACCGGTCAAAATCTGTTCGGAACCGCCGAGTTCCCACAGCATATTCATGTGAATGCGTCCGTTTCCGCCGGAAACTTCATGCGCAATCTGTGCCTGAGCAATACCGCCTTTGATGGATTGTTCAATCATTTCGTCATGGCGCTCTTTGCGGCTTTTCTTAAAATATTTTTCCAAAATAACGTTTCCGAAACCGTCATAGTAGTCGGGACTGACGCCGGAAAAAGTACCGACGCAGTTTTCATGTGCCCAGGCGCCGCTGCTTCTGCCGTCAGAACCGTTGATGCCTTTGCCGCCTTCTACCAGAGGCAGGACTTCCTTGCCGGAAATCATTATGGGATTTAGTGTCTTCAAAGTTTTATCCTCTAATTTATATTTTTAACTGTGCTACAATACCATAATAATATTTTTTGTAGAGTCAAAAATCAACTATATGCGAAAAAAAATTATGGCATTTTTTTAATCGACGGCTAAATCCAACAGATTTTTGGGAATATCGTTAATGGAAACAAGTGCTATGATAATACAAATGAGAGCATAAACCTGCAGCATCTGGGTAATGGTCCGATTCTTTAAAATCGGCAGCAGTTCGTAATATTTTTTAAACAGACTGTTGATGCCGAGCATAGTCAGCGTAACGACAATTGCCTGCAGACCGATTCCCATTTGCAGAATCTGATCGGCCGCCGGCAGCAGCAGCTTATATAAAAAGGCGAAGAACAACATGTAAATAACCAGTGCCGCGCCGGAAATCAGCTGCATTTTGTTGTCAAACGCCAGTTTTTCTTTTTTGTTTTTCTCCAGGTTTTCCGCTTTCAGAGATTCTACTTCCAGTCCTCGGACCGTCTCCGGCGTCGTTTTTTGTTTGCGCAGATCGCTCATGTCATGATGAAATTTTTCTTCCACCATGCAGAGGCCGCAGCCTTTGGAGGTAAAATAAACGTGATTGGCGTCTTTTTTGCAGGTTTTCAGATGATGCATCAGCTTCCACAAGTGCTCCTGCCATTCATAGGCGCTGGGGCGTTCTCCGCCTTTGGTAAAAGCCCGTTCAAACAATTCCAGCGTGGCTTTGTCAAAATATTCGTGAATCGAGTAAGGGTGCGGTGCCTGATATGTGTCCGGCCACAGGCCGTAGGCATAGTGATATTGCTCAATCCGGTTCTGAATGGTCAGCATTTCCGCGTCGTTTTTGCGCGGAACGCCCGAAAACGGATGAATACCGTTATTCAGAAGTTTGAAGATGATTACGGCCAGAGCAAACTTGTCCTGTTCCTCGCCCATTTCGTCGCAGGATTGCTCCATTCCCTCGGGATAAATATATTCCTCGCTGACAAATTCGGCCGGATAACGGTTTTTTTCGCCTTTAATGGAAAAGCCGTCGCAGTCGACCATCGCCACCATCATATTGTTTTTGTAAACCGAAACGTTGGACGGTTTCATATCGACGATATAATGTCCGCATTTATGCAGTGCCGTTACCATTGACGCCAGATTGTAGGCGGCAAATATCCTGTAGGCATAACTTTCCGGCAGCTTCAGTTTTTTGCGGATGGCTTTTTGCATCAGATGGTCGAGCGAAACCGCTTCACTCATCTTGATCAGCGGCATCAGATAGCCGACGCAGAAGCCGTTTTCGTCCTCCAGCATCGCTTCGGGCCAGGCAATCTGCACATAGTTTACGCCGTCTTTGACTGCGGTCGGAAAATGCGGCCGGTTTAAGAGCATTGCCTCCAGCTTCTGTCGGTTGGTGGAGCTTTTGCCGCGATTATGAAAAATCTTGGCCACCATATTGGGATTGTTGGCGTTAAGATAAATTTTGCCGGCCGCACCGCCTTTGTTAATGAGTTCGCCGAGTTTGATCTTTTCGAAATGCCCGTCGCCGTAAATGGCGTTATATTCAACGGATTCGTTGCTGTTTTCCATGATTATAGCCTCGCCCATAAAAGAGTCTTGTCATCAGAATTCAGCCTTCTGGCTTCCGCGTTGTTCAGCGTATTGGCCAAGGCTCTTTCAGCCTTGGGCTTGCTGCCGGTTTCTTTCAAAAACTTGTTAATCGGCAGAATAAATCCTTTTTCAATGCTTTGGTAATCCTGCGCAAAGGAAAAATTGGTCAGCCCGTCGCTCATCAGAAAAACGGTATCGGCGTTTTCAAAAGCCGTAAAGCGCAGATTTCTTTCCCAGTCAGGCTGGGTATAAAAATAGGTTTCGCATGAAAAATTGCCGTTTTCGGGAGGAGATGCGGTAAATCTTTCATATTCCCCGTCCCGGAAAGCCAGTGCCGCGCCGTCGCCGATATGGAAAAACAGGCCCTGATTCTTATTGCAGATGACGCCGACCACGGTTGCCGAAAAGTCCATAATTCCCTTTTCGTCTTTGGTTTTGTTGAAGCGGTGTCTTTCCAGTTTTTCCCGTGCAATGCCTATGGCTTTCCGAACATATTTTTTAGCGTCGGCAAACGGAGCGTTTTTCAGCAGGTCAATCAGCGTTTCGCAAACGATTTTTGCGCCGTTTCTGCCGAATTTTGCCGAACCTGCACCGTCGGAAACCACCGCGACAAAATTTTTTCCGCCGCGGGAATAGCGGAAGCAGTCCTGACAAGGCAGGCCCTTGTTTATGTGCAGAGGCCCGCGGATGCTTGAGGCAATTACTTTGACTTTATTTGTCTTCATCCCAGTCGCCAGTATCTTCTAATAAATCCGGAACATTCGGCGCCGCTTTGGATATGCAGGAAACACTGCGGCTGAGCCAGAGGAAAAATTCGGTGAATTTCAGTCCGGTCAGGCGTTTGGGCGACATGATTGAAAATTTGGCCAGTTTTTCAAGGTTGGCGCCCTGCGTACCGACGGCATGGACGACCACCTTTTTGTTCTGCTGGGCATAGCGGCATTTTTCGGCAATGATTTCCCAATCGTAATCGGTCGGTTCTCCATCGCTGATAAGAAAAATCCACGGCCGTTTTGACGTAATGCCGCAGCTGTCATACAGGCATTTTTGTTCTTCAATCTTTTGCAATGCCAGCTCCATGGCTTTGCCGAGCGGAGTCAGGCCGCCGGCTTCCATGGTCGGAGCCGTAAAGTTCATGGCGTCGATCCAGTCGGAAGAAACCAGAGCTTCGTCTTTGCCGAAAGCTTTGATAATCAGGAGCTGCACTCTCGAACTGGCGTCGATGTCTTCTTTGAGTTCCTTTTCCAGAGCCTTCAGGCCGGCATTGAGCTGTTTAATCGGTTCGCCGCGCATCGAGCCTGAACAGTCCAAAACCAACACGCAGGGAGTCCGTTCGTTGGCGTTATCGGCAAATTCCACATAGGGAATCATTTCATCAATAAAATTGTCGTCGGCAGAAACCATGTTATGCTCCTCAAATGTCTTATCGGCGTGGGTAGGTATGCGGATAGCCGCTGCCTTCGATCGGAACCGCGCCGGAAACTTTTCCGCAGGCCGTAACGGCAAAAATTGTCGAAATTACAACGGCTGCCAGCATATATCGCATTATTTTTTTCATCGTAAGGCCTTTTTTCATTGTTTATTTAGGTATAATACCTATATACTCTTAATCAGAGTTTAATCAAAACCAAAAAAAGAAGTTATTAATAGATGATAGTCAAAAAATATGCAAAATGGATTCTATTGGTTTTTTTGTTCTGTTTCGATGCGTCTGCGAAAGATGCCGTAAATATCTTTGACTACCCGCGTCCGATGCCCGACCGCGCCATTTATAATGAGGCCGGACACAAGGTAAAAATAGCTGATTTTAAGGGTGATTTTGTTTTGCTCAATTTATGGTCCCGTCATTGTACGCCCTGTGTCAAGGAGCTTGAAAGCCTCAACGGATTTGCGCAAAAGACCAAAGGCAACGGCATTCGCCTGCTTCTCCTTTCTCCGGAAGAAGAATGGACCGATGCCGGCGAACAGCGTCGTTTTCTTGAAAAGTTCAAGGCTCCCGATGTTGAGTTTTATACCGACAAAGACGGAAAGCTGGCGGAAGATCTCGGTGTTTTCACCTCTCCGCATACGGTTCTCATCAACAAAAGCGGTGAGGAAATCGGCCGGATTCGCGGCAGTGCAGACTGGGATGACGATGACGTTATTGAATATATTTACAAATTGAAAGCCCAACACGGATAAAACTGCCTATGACTGATAAGATTTATATTAAATGGGATGAATTTCATCAACATACCAAAAACCTGTGCCAAAAAATCAAAGCTTCCGGCGAATATGACAAGATTGTCGCCATCAGCCGCGGCGGTCTGCTGCCGGCCGGCATAATTGCCTATGAGCTGAATATCCGCAATACGCAGTCAATCAATATTGCCCGCTACGACAATAACTATGACCGCCGCGCCGACGAAGATATTGAGATTTCCGGTCATCCCGGCACCGTAAACGAAAAGACGCTGATTGTCGACGATTTGTCGGACAGCGGCCGTACGTTCCGCATTTTGCGGGCCATTTATCCGCAGGCCAAATATGTAACGGTTTATGCCAAATCAGCCGGAGCGCCGGTTGTTGATATCTATGAAAAAGAAATGCCGGACGAATGGATCGTTTTCCCCTGGGATTAAAAAAAAGCCGCTTTTAAGCGGCTTTTTTTAAGACAAGTCGGGAAACAGGTTCATTCCTTTGCGCATTCTGGTCATCTGCGTTTCAATGGATGTTCCCAGATTGAGATTGCCGCCTTTGATAATGCCGCGGACTTGGTCGCCCTTGGTCGTATCCGGATTGGCAAACAGATAATTGACCGCCGGCCTCTTGTCATGAACGCCGATCAGCGTCTGGTGCATTACGCCGAGAATGCCGCGTGAAAACAGGTCATAAGCCAACTCTTCGCTCATGGTGGTGGAAGAGGCGTATTTAACCACCGAGTTGATGGCGTCGGCAATGTTGTTGGCGTGAATGGTTGATAAAACCAGGTGGCCTGAAGTTGCGGCGCGCAAAACCTCGCTGGCTGTATCCGGCGTGCGGATTTCGCCGACGAAAATGAAGCGTGGTTTTGAACGCAGGGCAGACTTCAGCGAAGCGCCCCAGTCGCCGTTAACCGGCTGGGTTTGTTTACAAAGTCCCAAGCCGCCTTTCATTGATTTGTAAATGCCGTCCAAAGGCATTTCGGTCGGGTCTTCAATAGTATAGGCAAAACCGCCTTCCATGGTCAGATATTCTTTGAGCAGCCCGGAGATGGAAGTCGTTTTTCCGGCGCCGGTCTCGCCGACGATGCCCAGGGTCTCGCCCTGCTTCAGGGAGAAGCTGACGCCGTTGACGGCTCGTACGACCTCGCTGTCGGTCCGGTATACGACCTCAAGGTCTTTCACCTCGAGGAGGTTGGTGTTTTGAAGTTCGTTCATAATGCCCCTCCTGTCAGTTTTTCAGCTTGGGGTCGAGCGCGTCGCGCAGGCCGTCGCCGACGAGGTTGATGGAGAAGGCGGAAATGGCGATGGCGATGCCGGGGATGGTCACGAGGTAGGGGTACTCCTGCATGTAGTCCCTGGCCTGGTTGAGCATGGTGCCCCACTCAGGCGTGGGGGGCTGGACGCCGAGGCCGATGAAGCTGAGGCCGGCGGCAAGCAGTATCATCTGAGCGATGGCCATGGTACCCTGAACGATGATGGGGCCGATGGCGTTGGGCAGCACGTCATGCATGATGATGCGCAGGTCGCTCGAGCCTCCCATCTTGGCCGCTTCGATGTAGTCCTCGCCCACGACGGAGAGGACGGAGGAGCGGACGATACGCGTGAAGCCCGGTATTTGCGATATTGTTATTGCTATCAGCAGATTCATGACCGTCGGGCCGAGGGTAGAGACGATGGCGATGGCCATGAGCAGAGTGGGGATGCTCAGGAGTATGTCCATGAGCCGCATGACAATCTCGTCGAAGATGCCGCCGTAGTAGCCGCACATCGCGCCGAGCAGACCGCCGATGCCGAGGGAAATGAAGGTGGTGAAAAAGCCCAGACTGAGCGATATGCGCGCGCCGTGGACTATTCTTGCCAACTGATTTCGGCCGTAGGCGTCGGTGCCGAAGGGCGGGACCTCGGAGGGGCTCTTTAGCCGGAGCGAGGAGTTGCTGGTCACGGCCATGCTGTAGTCGATGATGACGTCGGCAAAGATGGCCAGGAGCATCATAATGAGGATGATGACAAGACCGAGCATGGCCAGCTTGTTCTTGCGGAAGCGGCGGACCACCTCGCGGGAGCGATTGCGTTTTGCGGCCTTAAGGTCGACTTTAACGATGGTTTGTTCCATATACCTTGCCTCCCGTCCTCTAGGATTTGAAGTATTTTGCGCGGATCCTCGGGTCAATGGCGGCGTATATGAGGTCCACAATGAGCATTGTTATACAGACCATTGCCGCGAAAAACACGATGGAGCCGGTCACGACCGGGGTGTTCTGCATACGAATGGCGGTTATCATGAGGGTGGAGATGCCCTGCATGGAGAACACGGTCTCGATGAGGATGGCGCCGCCCAGGAGCTGGCCGAAGTCTATGCCCAGGGAGGTGATAACGGGCAGCAGCGCGTTTTTGAGCTCGTGCCTGGTGATTATCAGCCTCTCATTGGCGCCCTTGGAGCGCGCGGTACGGACATAGTCGGAGCGGATGGTCTCGAGCATAGTAGTGCGGGTGAGACGCATGATTTTAGCAGCGGTGGGCGCAGCGAGGGTAAAGACGGGCAGGACAAAGTGTTTCCAGGTCCCGACGCCGTTTGTCGGGAACCAGCCGAGTTTGACCGAAAAGTACATTATGAGCAGCATGCCCAGCCAAAAACGGGGCATGGAGGTGAATACCATGGCGACGGAAGTACATATCATGTCCGTTGCGGAGTATTTCTTGATAGCGGAGATGACTCCGAGCGGTATGCCTATGAGCGCGGTCAGAATAACGCTGCATATGGCGAGTTCTATCGTGACGGGAAGTCGTTTCAGTATCTCGTTCACAACGGGCTCGCCGGTCTGCCACGATGTACCGAAGTCGCCGTGCAGAGCGTTCCAGACGTATCTCACATATTGCACCAGCAGCGGGTCGTTAAAGCCCAGCTCTTCGTTCAGGGCCTCAACGGCCTCGGGCGTAGCGTTGACGCCGAGGAGCAGGGTAGCCGGGTCGCCGGGCGTGAGGCTCATAATGAACATGATGAGCAGAATGACGCCAAGCAGTATTGGGATCAAAAGCAGTAGTCTTTTTAAAATGTATTTCAGCACTGGTTATCCACCTCCAGAGAAGTACCGCGGGGGAGGCTAGACCTTCAGGACAGCCTCCCGGAGGCAATTACCTCCACCTCGCAAAGGGCGTTGAAGGGCAGACTCTTAACGGCCACGCAGG
>ERZ779866.2040-NODE-2040-length-18975-cov-3.529228_pt1 | contig 18975 bp, 16 predicted proteins | sample MGYA00511248_ERZ779866 | MGnify/ENA primary metagenome ERZ779866 (study PRJEB29588, sample SAMEA2155758) | human gut metagenome | biome: human gut; feature: human-associated habitat; material: faeces | place: Denmark | collected 2008/2010 ... | reverse complement strand
GATTTACCAAATCTGCGCGGACGGGATAAAAAAATCGGAGCATCAAATTGAGCCAGCTTAGCGACTAAATCCGTTTTATCAATATAGATTTTCTTTCTTTCACAAAACTCGCTAAATGAAGTAATGCTTAAAGGCAGTTTGGAATAATCGATCATAGATTTTTACTAAATTTCAAAAGCAGACAAACCCATTTTAGCAAAATTAAAATATTTAAACTTTGCCGGAATGAATCAACGCACAGAAAATATTTTTAATTTAAGCAATGTAGTTTTACACAATTACTCGTCTTCTTCCTCAAACCATTCACTATTTTTAGCACGAATGGAAATATGAGTCTGCATAATTTCATATAAATGATGTTTTAATAGTTCAACAACGTGATCAAAATTTTTAGACTTTAAAGCTTCAAAAATCTCTTCGTGTTCTGAAATTAATTGCGCAATCGGAGATTCATTTCCCATAGAAAGATAACGGATACGATCCATGTGTCCTTTTACGCTGCGCAATACTTCCCATGTCATCGGACATAAAGACAGACTGCATATAAGTTCATGGAAATCATCATCCAAATTTAAGAAAATTGCAGTATTTTCTTCGTTTAAACACTCACGCTGCTTTTCAAGATTTTTTGCAAATTGAGATAAAATTTTATTAAAAGTTTTATCATCAAGATCTTTGGCTTTTAACACCGATCCGCACTCAAGAGAAGTACGGATGAAACATATTTGTTTTAAACCGCTTACTGAAATCTTGCTTACGATACTGCCGCGCTGCGGCATAACAATTAACAATCCCTCATGGTTCAAGCGCATCAAGGCTTCTCTTACAGGCTGTCTTGAAACATTAAAATGAGCGGAAAGCTCGTTTTCAGAAAAAGCGGTACCGGGTTTTAACTTGGTTTCAGTAATTTGCTTTCTTAAAAAATCATAGATTTGTCCGCTAATTGATCTCTTACTTGAAAAACGTAACTTAGGTAAAACTATTTTTTCCTTAGCCATTTTGTTAGCGCCTGCAGACAAATCAAAAAAGATGAAAAAACTATAAAAACAAAGCGGCAACTTTTGAATGTTTGCCGCTTTTAATTTAACTATTTAAGATACATTTGTAAAGTCTTTCTGACCGCTCCCGGACCTTGAATCATTTTCGCGACCATCGCTTCTATCTTAGAGCCTAAGCCGATGGAATACAGATCCACGCCGAAAATCGATGCATTGGACAACAAAGGCTTAAGCTTATCCCCGACAGAAGACGGATCGCCGAATCTAATCCCTAAAAGGATCTTCTTTAATTCAGGGATCAAAGGATCATCTGACAGTTCAAACTCTTTGCCGTTATCATCAATAGCTAAAAGATATCTTACCCATCCGGCTATCGCTAAAGGCAGAGCAACAAGCTTTCCGGTATCAAGACCTTTTTTGGCATAATTCTTTAAAGTCTCACCAAAACGCACAGGAACTTTCTGTGAGGTGTCAGTTGCAATACGCTGCGGAGAATCAGGCAGACATTTGTTCGGAAGACGCTCGTTTATAACTTCATCAAGAAATGCCTTAGGACTTAAAATCTTAGGATCGTCAACGACCTTAAGGCCCTCGTCATAACCTAATGTCTTAATCAATTTAACTAAATCGGCATCATCCATTTCTGCGCTGATGCGCTCATAACCTAAGACACATCCGTAGACGGCCAAAGCTGTATGCAGAGGATTTAAGCAAGTCGTAACTTTCATTCTCTCGCATAAATCCACACCTTGCTTGTCCGTAAACAAAACTCCGGCTTTTTCAAGAGGAGGACGCCCGTTAGGGAAAGCGTCCTCAACAATTAAATACTGAGGTTTTTCGGCATTCACAAAAGGAGCAATGAAAGTACCGCGCTCAGTTTTAATCGGATCCATATCAATAATGCCGCGATCTTTTAAAAGCGCAACAATTTCAGGATCGGGACGCGGAGTGATTTTATCGATCATCGTCCACGGGAAGGAAACTTTACTGCTATCCGTAAGATAATCAATAAATCCTTTATTGACAAAGTCCTTTTCCTGCCAAACCTTTGCAATAGTCAAAACAGCATCTTTTACCTTGTCGCCGTTGTGCGAACAATTATCCATCGAAACGACAGCTATAGGATATGCACCGTTTTGATAGCGTTCCCACAACAAAGCTGCGGTTATTGACATCGCATGTTGACATTTTGCAGGACCGTTTACAAAATCCTCTTCAACAATCGGCAGATAGTTGCCGTCAATGCCTTTAAGGGCATAGCCTTTTTCAGTGATGGTATATGAAAAAAGCTGCAGACTCTTTTTACAAAACATCTCACGGATGGTCTTGCAATCATCAGGTCTTTTACCGCTTACTTCATAACCTGCGACAACCGAGCCTATTACCTTAAGCTCAACGCTCTTATCAGGAAGCAAAGTAACTTCCATGGTAAGGCTGTCATGAGGCTTGTAAATCTTATCGATTAAATCCGCACCATGAAAAGAAACGGTCTGAATACCCGATTGCTGCAGTCCTTCATTTAATAAAGTCTGCTGCAAAGAAGCTACGAAACCGCGGAAAATATTACCGGGGCCTGCGTGAATCCAAACCGGATTATCTTTTGAATATTCTTGAACTTTTGCGACATCAAAGGCCGGCAGGGTTACCCCTGCCTTTTTAAAACCTTCTTTATCTTTTAAGCCTTCTAATGTTACTGCTACCATAAAAACCTCTTAGATCTTTGCGGTTACAGAATTAATATCATTAGGATATGCTTCACCCTTGCTCTTTCTTATCGCTTCTTCAAGACCGATAAGGTAAGTAGCGCCTAAGGCTCTATCATATAAGCCGTAACCCGGGCGTGCGATCTCATCCCAAATCTCACGACCGTGATCCGGACGGATAAGTCCGTTGAATCCAACCTCAATTAAGGCCTTCATGATTTCATAAAGATCAAGTGATCCGGTATGTGAAACATGTGAGCTTTCATGGAATTGATGATCACCGGTATAAAGGACATTACGGACATGAGCAAAGTAAATGCGCGGAGCAATCTTAGGATTGCGAATGATCTTAGGCAGATTGTTGTTAGGATTGCTGCCAAGAGAGCCGGTGCAAAGTGAGAATCCGTTGCACGGACTTGAATTCATTTCAGCAATCTTGACTAAATCCTCTTCACACTTGCAAATACGCGGTAAACCGAACAAATCATATGAAGGATCATCAGGATGAACGCCCATCTTAATGTTATATTTCTCGCAAGTAGGCATAATTGCATCAAGGAAGTACTTGTAATTGGCACGCAATTCATCACCGGTCATACCTTCAAACTTCTTGATTTGAGCAGTGATTTCATCGCGGCGGTTTAACTCCCAACCCGGCATTTCAAATCCGTTTGATGCGTTTGCGATGCGATCAAACATTTCTTCGGCAGTTAAACCCTCAATGATTTTACCGTCATAAGCCAAAGCTGTTGAACCGTCAGGCAGCGGCAAAGCCAAATCAGTACGGGTCCAGTCAAAAACCGGCATGAAATTGTAGCAAACCATATGAATGTCGTTTTTACCGACAGCTTCAAGTGATTTAATATAATTATCAATAAGTTCGTCACGATTTTTCCCGCCGTATTTAATGTCCTCATGAACATTGATACTCTCGATCCCCATGAGCTTAAGACCAGCTTTTTCAACAATAGCCTTTCTTTCACGAACCTTCTCTTCAGGCCAAGCTTCGCCAGCCGGAATTTCATGTAAAGCGGTAATTACGCCTTCCATTCCCGGAACTTGGCGAATCTGTTTTAAAGTAATCTTATCCTGGTCAGGTCCGTACCAGCGCATGGTCATGTGCATCATGATGTGTGTTCTCCCGGTTAAAACTTTACTACGCAGTATAGATGCGTAAGAGTTCTGTAAAACTAATGTTTTTATTATGAATGTTTTTTTTATCAAACGGTAGTATTCTAGTATGGTAGTGCGACGAATAGCACATTTTTTATTTTGAAGCAGTGTGAGTCAGGAAAAGAAAAAGGCACCTAAATTTTTCAACTTAAGTGCCCTTTGCGAATTGAGGTTTTAAATTTTAAAGCTAATCTTCTTTTTTATTAATTGCTTCTTTCTCAATTTCCTCGGCTTTCTCTGCTCCATCAGAAAAACTCTCTGCATCTTCTACAGGAGCCGAGCTTGAAACAACCTCTTCATTATCGGTTGCAATCGCAGCAGGAATAACCTGAGACTGCATCTGAGCCGAATTTACCGTAGTATCAACGGGAGACCCTACAACAATCTGATATAAGGCTCTCTCCTGCATTGCTACTGCAGCGTAGCGGTTAGCCAAATCACGAAGAGACTGCAGGAAGGTTAAGTACATTTCAGATGAATGCATGGAAACATGCTGTCTGCCGATTAAATTAACCAAGTCCATCTGTGATCTGTCAATGTCACGATTAAGCTTCTTGGTATGCTTAATCAAAAGTTCGACATTTTGTGCAGATGGGTTAACGGCAATAACGTGCATATCCTGACTAATCTTCTCAACTCGCTTAAAGAGATCAAGAAGACTGTTCTTCATTTCGCCGCCGAAAATAGTATGTCGGTTAGCAACATGAGTTACTGCCTGATCAATTGCATAACGAATTGATTTAGCAGCCTCACGCATATTAGAAAATGCCAAATAGAAGAAGTGCTTCGCATCAACGGTACCGGCATTTCCATCCTGCTTCTTATCAAGCGCCATCGTGTAATATTCACTACGCTCTTTTGAGATCTGATAAAGCACATTGGATGCTTTATTGCGTGCTTTTCGCAATTTGAACTCATTATCTTCAAAGAAGTTCTCAAAAGTACGACGCATGCATTCAACCTGCAGATCAAAGAATACGGGAACAGCACCTGAAACTGCTTCCATAATCTTTTTATTGTCACCTTTAGCTTCAATAACCAATGCTACGGTTTCAGTGGTCTTTTCTTTCATAAAGTTGGTGCGGACAATAATCATAACGACAATCAGCATTAAGATTACTGAGGCAGGAATAAAGAAAGAATTTAAAAGCAAGCACACGAGAAAACTTACGGTAAAAGCACAAATTCCGGTCAAGAACCATCCGGCGATAACGGTTATAACACCGGAAATTCTATATACCGCGCTTTCTCTATCCCAAGCACCGTCGGCAAAAGAAGAGCCCATTGCCACCATGAAAGTTACATAAGTGGTAGACAACGGCAGCTTTAATGAAGTAGCAGAAGAAATTAAAACTGCAGCTATAACCAAATTAACCGAAGCTCGGACATAATCAAACGGCAGAGGAACTTCACCCTTTACAACCGGAGCTTTTCTATAACGATATGCAATAAAGCGAGAAACGCTTTGCGGCATTATAGTACTAACAGCTCTTGAGATTCCCAGACCGAAACGGGTAACAACACGACCCGGTGTTGAAGCGCCGAACTGCTCATGCTCACCTTTGGTTGAACTTGAAAGGTTTATTGAAGTTTGTATAACGCGATGAGCTTTTTTTGACGTATATAAGGTAACAACCATAATGATGCCGGCAAGCAGCAGGAAAATAGTTGCGGTATGAGAATTCTCATTTAAAGAATCCATCATTAAGCTGGTAGCACCTTGACCTGAGGCTGTCCAAGTCTGATAACTGTCAAGAGCGGCAAGAGGAACACCGATGAAGTTTACAAGATCGTTTCCGGCAAAAGAAAATGCTAAAGCAAATGTTCCTGAAAGGATGATTATTTTGAAAACATTAAATTTAACAAGTACCAGAATCTGACTAAAAACGGTAAAACCGATAAAACAGATCCATAAAATGCTTGAAGTATGATTTTCAATAAATTCAATATATTCAGGTTTCATGAAAGAAGCGCCTTTAGCGCCCTTCATAACCAAGAAATAAATGATTGCTGTAATTGAAAAGCCGGAGAACAAACCGCCTAAATACTTATAGGTATTCTTAAATCTGAAAGTAAATAACAAACGGCAGATAAACTGAATTAAAGCTCCGGAAACAAACGCAACAACAACCGAAACCAAAATTGCCGAAATAATCGTTATCGTTTTATCAGATTTGATGTAATTAAAAATTTCTGTAAAAGAGCCATCCGAAACGTAGATTTTATAAAAAGCCGCACACACCGATGCTCCCAAGAGATCAAAAACAATTGAAACCGTCGTAGATGTGGGCAAGCCTAATGAGTTAAAAATATTAAGAAGCAACACATCCGCAAGCATTACCGCCATAAAAATAATCATTACTTCTTTAAAGGTGAAAAGCTCCGGATGAAAAACTCCGCTTCTTGCAACTTCCATCATTCCTGACGAGAAAGTAGCTCCAAAAAGGACGCCTAAAGAGGCGACAATCATAACGACTTTAAGAGGAGCGATGCGGGAGCCTACAGCTGAATTTAAAAAGTTTACCGCGTCATTTGAAACGCCAACGAACAAATCAATGGCAGCCAAAATGAGCAGAAAAACCACCAATATTAAAAAGATGGATTCGAACATAGGAAAACCTAAATTTGCACTACTTAATTGATATATATTGAGTGATATCAATATTTACCAACTTTACATTTTAACAGATAAACCTTTAAAAACCGTCAGCTAAAGTGCGTTTTGTACTTCATATCTTTATCAGATTTAACACTAATCTTAAAAATTTTTAATAAATTCATAGAATTGTTAAGCTTTTGTAAAACCTCATTTAACAAAATTTTTCTTCAGTTTTTTATTCGATTTTGAGAATTTTTCTGGAATTTAAGTTCTTTTTGTGAAAAAATACAGGCGCGCTTTAGCGCCCGATGCGTACTCATAAAAGTACGTCCCGTGCAGATCATTCTGCCGCAATCTATACCAGCTTAAAGCTGTGAACGGGAGAGAATAATAATGATCAATGCTTGCCTTTTAAATGATGATGACACCCTCAAATTAGTGTCTCTTGCAGCCGGATCAACCTTACCAACCAACACCATTTGGCTTGATGTTAACCAACCTGACGACGAAGAACGCCAATGGCTTGAAAAACTGTTAATTGAAGACGTTCCTGATGAAGATGAAATGGATGACATTGAATCATCTTCACGTTTTAGAGTAGGTCCTGACGGCGTACATATTTTATCCTTATTTCCTCAGCGCCTTGCCAACGATACTCGCGGCGTCAATATGTCTTTTACCATGAGGAAAAACTTACTGTTGTCTTTCCGTGAAGATGATGTTTCCATTGTTCGACTTTTGCGTTATTACATTCGCCACGGTAAAGCCAACATCAGATCAGCTCTTGATATTCTTTTAAGCCTCCAGGATTTAAAAGTCGATCAGCTATCCGATATGATTGAGGATGCGTACAGTACTTTGGATGAAACTGCAGACACCATCATTGAAGAAGGACATGTTGAGGAAAACCTTGAAGAGCTGGTCCGTCAGGAAGAATTAAACGGTCAGATTTTGCAGGCTTTGTACGATAGCCGTAGAGCTTTACGCTTTATCAAAAAGACTTTTGAGTCATCTCTTGATGACAGACAAAACCGCAATATTGATGAAATGTTAAACGACATTGAATCAATTTTGCCGCATACCCAATTCCTTGCTAATAAAATCAATTTCCAGCTTGAAGCAACGATGGGTTATACCAATCACAAACAAAACAAAATCATCAAAATCTTCTCCGTTGCCGCGGTAGTGTTCATGCCTCCCACTTGGATTGCAAGCTTATACGGAATGAACTTTAAGTTTATGCCGGAACTTGATTGGCGTTTTGGCTACCCTTTGTCAATCGGCATGATGATCTTGTCAGCAGGAGCTACCTACCTTTTCTTTAGAAAAAAAGGCTGGCTTTAATTTCATCCTCTCAAGAAAAACTCTTGAGAGGAAATACTCTAACTACTTGTAATATCCCTGTTCCCTAGCCTTTTCCAGAATCTTTTTAAAAGCATAAAAAGAATCAGGCACACAGCAATTTTCAAGTTTCAAAAGCTCTTCTTCTTTTAAGTACAAAATTCCTGAAACTTCACTTTCCTGCCTTACGGTAATAGCGTCACCTTTGGCAAAACATAAATAGCCATAGAGAAACAAATCTCCTGAAGGAATTTTTTCAAAGCCCAGATCGTAAAAATCTATCTTAGTGCTATCAACACCTACTTCCTCTAAAAGCTCACGGCGCGCAGCTTTTGCAAAATTCTCTCCGGAATCAATAACACCGCCGATACAAGCATCAAGAAGCCCTGGGGCATAATCTTTAGTTAAAGTCCTTACTTCGACTAAAAAACGATTTTGTCTGTCACAATATGCGATATAACTTGCCCGATGCGGAAGATGTTTTTGACGCATTTCTTTTCTAAGCACTGTATCAATTACTTCATTATTCTCATTAACAATATCTACAAGCTCGGTGTCTGCCATAAAAATACCTATTTCCTTTACTGTACAAAAACATTTTACATTGAGTTTGGACTATCTAGTTAAGTGAAAATGAAATCATTTACCTCCATAATATCCTTTTTGCACAATCACATAAAAAAATAAAACTACAACACATGATATACGCTATGTTAGAGATACATCAGTCAAGAGCTCTGACATCACTTTTTTATTGAAGGTAAAACTGCATTAAGAGCGGATTAGGAAGACACTTACACAGAGTTGGGATAATTCAGACATAAGGCTTATAAACAAATTGTTTATGCTTTAATAAGCTTAAAACAAACTCACTATTGGCTTTAAGCACGCAAAATTGCTCTATTTGTGATCGTTTTTATCAAAAAAATGATCAGTTTTAAAACATTTATCACGTTTATCAAAACTCTCATTGACAGATTTAAATGCTTTACTGTAGTTTAAAAATATAGATTTTCACAAAAGGAAAACATTATGTTTGTAACACATCAACCAAGTAATTTAAGGGTAAAGCAGCAAACGCTGATTACGTCCTTAAATTCTTCAATAAACACTCTTACCGTTACTGCCTCTTTTAACGCCTCTTCTCTCTCTTCCATGGCTATGTCCATGCGAATGTCTCACTAAGACACCCTTTTTTCTTGTTTAAAGTTAAATAATTCATCGCACCCGTAGTGTATTTGGATTTTCTGCTTTAAATAAGTCTAATTTTACCAACTTTAATTTTTAACTAATTGATTTTCGTCAAAATTATTGTATCCATAGGTGAATTGTATGTTATTAAAATCTAAATTTTTATTACTTGCCGCAGCTGTTTTAAGCATAACAGCCTGTAATGATGATAGTGCTGACAAACAAACTACAAAAACTGAAACCGGACTAAAAGAACTTACCGTTGGTGTATGTCCGGGACCTTACGGAAAAATGCTTCAGGACACAATTACCGAGAGCTTAAAAGACAAAGGATATGAGCTCAAGATAATTGAATTTACCGACTACGTGCAGCCTGATCAGGCATTAGACAGCGGAGAGATTGATGCCAATTTAATGCAGCATCAGGCTTACCTTGACGCTATCGTTAAAAACCAAGGATTAAAACTTACCTCAGTAACCGCCGTACCGACTTTAGGCATGGGCGTATTTTCAGACAAATTTTCAAAAATTGATGAAATCACTCCGGGCTCATCAGTAGCTATTGCAACAGATGCAGTCAATCTGGCTCGCTCACTGCGTTTACTTCAGGATATCGGTCTTATAACTCTTAAAGACAATCTTGCCGACGAAAACAAAATTAACGTATCAGATGTAAAAGACAACCCGTTAAATCTTGAATTTGTCGTCATGGAAGCCGCTCAAATATCAAGAAGTTTTGACAGTATCGGCATCGGACTTGTCCCCGGCAATTATGCGATAGCAGCAAATCTTGACTACACCAAAGCTTTAGGCGTTGAAAAAGTAGCACCGTCAATTTTAAACGTCGTTACAGTCCAAAACGATCATGTAAATGACATCGGTGCTCTGCTTAAAGATTTGGTCCGTTCAGAAAACTTCGTTTCGCGCATCAACGGCGACTCCTACTATGCAGGTTTTACCCGCCCGGACTGGTGGCAAAACTTCAATAAAGAAACCTCTGATGCAAATACCGGAGACAAATAATGGCTGAACCAATCCTTAGCTTAGAAAAAGTATCGGTTCAATTTAACGATACCTATGCCGTAAAAGACGCATCTTTGACCATAAATGAAGGTGACTTTTTCGGAATTGTCGGCCCATCAGGGGCCGGCAAAAGCACTCTGGTGCGAACCGTTAACCTGCTGCAAAGACCTACGTTAGGAAAGGTGTTTTTCGAAGGAACCGAAATTACAGCATTAAACGATAAAGAATTAAGACAAACCCGTCTTAAGATCGGCATGATTTTCCAGCACTTTAACTTGATTAAAAATTCATCGGTGCTAGATAACGTCTGCTTTGCCTTAAAGGCTGCCGGAACACCTAAAGAAGAAATCAAAAATAAAGCTCTGTTTTGGCTTGAACGGGTCGGACTTAAAGATAAAGCTGCATTATTTCCTTCTGACTTATCCGGAGGTCAAAAACAGCGTGTGGCTATTGCAAGAGCACTTGCCAATGAACCTAAAATTTTATTGTGCGATGAAGCGACATCAGCTCTTGATCCGAACAACACCAAAGAAGTTTTAAATACTTTAAAGGAAATAAAGTCGCACTACCCTATCACCGTGCTTTTCATCACTCATCAGATGGAAGTTGCGAGAACCCTATTTGACAAAATAGCGGTCATGGATTCAGGAAAAATTATTGAGCAAGGTCTTTGCTACGATGTTTTTGCCAATCCGCAGCACGAAATCACCAAAAGCCTTGTCTCAAGTTCATGGCATTTAGAACTTCCTCCTGAAGTATTCATTCATGAAAAAGAGCTTTTTGTCATCACCTATTCGGGCAATAACGCTTATGAACCTTTAATTTCCAAAGTATCCCGCGATTTTGAAGTGCAAGTTCCTATAGTCGGAGGAAAAATTGAATATATAAGCGGTAAACCTTTAGGAATTCTGGTTATCGGAATTCATGGCAACGAAGAAAAACGCACTGCCGCAATCAATTTCATTAAAACCCAGGCAAGGCTTGACCGCCTCACTTATAAGGAGAATTAATCATGCTTGAAGCAACTTTGGATATTTTAGGCAGAGAGCTTGGCAAAGCCTTATGGGAAACTCTTGAAATGATGATAATTTCCGTCGTAATTTCAAGTATTGTCGGCGTCATTTTAGGTTTTACGCTTTTTACCTGCAAAAGCAAATACTTCACACCACGTCCTGTGCTGTATCAGGTATTAGGCGGTTTTATCAATATCGTCCGCTCCATACCTTTTATTATTCTTATTGTTTTTACTCTGCCGCTGACATTTTTTATTACCGGTACCAAGATAGGACCTATAGCCGCAGCGGTTCCGCTTAGTATCTGTGCTATCGCTTTTTTGGCACGTCTTGTCGAAAGCTCACTTCTTGAAGTAGATGAAGGCGTGCTTGAAGCAAGTGTCGCACAAGGCGCATCTACTTATTTAATCGTTAAGGACGTTCTTTTAGTAGAAGCGGCACCGGGATTAATTCGTGCTCTTACCGTAACCATTATTTCACTTATCGGTTTTTCGGCAATGGCCGGCATGGTCGGCGGTGGCGGCATCGGTAATCTTGCCATTCAATACGGATATTACCGATATGAAAGCGGAGTAATGCTTTTTACCATCATTCTTTTAGTCGCAATCGTTCAGTTTTCACAATGGCTTGGTGATTTCATCGCCAAAAAATTAAGTCATTAAACGGATTTTTTAAGGAGACAAACATGGAAAAATTCATACAGCTTATAAAAGATAAGCTTGGCAAAAAAGTAGAACTTGTTTTTGATAAAAAATACTTATCCGATTATGTCGGTGCTATTCAGGGCAATGCTGATGTTTTAGTCAAAGCTGAATCAACCGAGGACGTAGCTGCCGCATTAAAACTTGCTTATGAAAACGATGTTAACATAGTTATCCGCGGTGCAGGAACCAATCTTGTGGCTTCCACAGTTCCTGAAGGCGGCTTAATTCTTGATGTTTCAAATATAAAAGAAATCGGTCAGATTGATGAATTTAATCAAAGTATTGAAGTTGGCTGCGGCGTAAAACTTTGCGATCTGCAAAACTTCGTTGAAAGCAAAGGCTGGTTCTATCCGCCTGATCCTGCTGAAAAAGAAGCAACCATCGGCGGTAATATTTCAACTAACGCCGGCGGAATGCGCGCTGTTAAATACGGAGTAACCCGTGACTATATACGCGAACTTGAATTCGTCACTCCGCAAGGAAATATCCTAAAGCTTGGCGCTGACACGATAAAAGACAGTACCGGACTTAATCTTAAACATCTTGTAATAGGCTCTGAAGGAACACTTGGAGTCGTAACCAAAGCAAGACTTAAATTGATACCAAAGCCTGCATATACACAAAGCGCACTGCTTGCCTTCACAAGCTTGCGTAAAGCCCTGGATGCCTTGCCTACACTTTTTGCCATGAGCTTAAAGCCTACGGCAATTGAGTTTGTTGAGCGTAAAGTAATTGCTATTGGTGAAAACTATTTATCTAAAGAGTTTCCCTGCCCCGAAGCTGAAGCTTATTTAATAGTTACCTTTGACGGCAATGAAAAGGATGTACTTGAGGCTTTTGATATTGCAAAGAAAGAATTAAACAATCAATGCCTTGACTTCATTGCACTAACCGATCCTAAAGTAAGCGGCAATGTTTGGGAAATCAGAGCCGCTCTTGCCAAAGCAGTACAGGCAAGCGGTATTTGGGAACCTGTTGATACCGTTGTACCGCTAAGCAAAGTAGCTGATTTTGTCGACTTTGTTAATAAACTGTCGCAAAAAGAAGGTGTGCGTATCTTATCTTTCGGACATGCCGGAGACGGAAACGTTCATTTATGCATCATTAAAGATGAAATACCGGTAGATAAATGGCCTGAAGTTTTACAGCATCTTCTTGATGAAATTTACAACAATGTTTATGAGTTAGGCGGACTTACGGCTGCTGAACACGGAATAGGAAAATCAAAACGCCGTTATTTCTTAAATCATACAGCCCCTGAAACTATTGCTCTTATGCGAGCAGTAAAAGCAGCTTTTGACCCTAAAGGACTTTTAAATCCGCATGACGGCTATGCAGTTTAATAATTAAGGATAAAAAATGATTAGTTTAAGTAAAAAAAGCGCAGTTTTTGAAGATTCAGTGATAAGACGCATGACTCGTATTTGTAACGAATACGGAGCTTTAAACCTTTCTCAGGGATTTCCTGACTTTAATCCTCCTTATGATCTTCTTGCAAAACTTGAAGATACGGCATTTAAGGGGCCGCATCAATATGCAATAACCTGGGGAGCTGATAATTTTAGAAAAGCCCTATCTCAAAAAGTCGAACATTTTTCAGGGCTAAGTTACGATCCTCAAAGTGAAATCACCGTAACCTGCGGCTCAACTGAGGCAATGCTTGCCTCGGTTCTTGCGACATTAAATGACGGTGATAAAGTTGCGATTTTTTCACCCTTTTATGAAAACTACGGTGCCGATGCAATTTTATGCGGAGCAACGCCTATTTACATTCCGCTGCACGAGCCTTCTTTTGATTTTAATGATGCAGAACTTGAGCAAGCCTTTAAAGACGGAGCTAAGGCATTAATTCTCTGCAATCCGTCTAATCCATGCGGCAAAGTATTCACCCAAGAAGAATTACTTCGTATCAGTGCAATAATCAAAAAATACGATGCTTTCGTCATTACCGATGAAGTATATGAGCATATCGTTTACGCTCCGTATGAGCACTGCTACATTGCTTCATTGCCCGGAATGCGTGAAAGAACCATTATCTGCAACTCATTATCAAAAACATATTCAATCACGGGATGGCGCTTAGGCTATGTGCTAGCACCGGCGGATGTTGCAGATAGAGTTAGAAAAGTTCATGACTTTTTAACAGTAGGTGCCGCCGCCCCGCTACAGGAAGCAGCAGTAACTGCTTTAAAATTTAATGACGAATATTACAAAGATCTGCAAAAACATTACACTGCAATGCGCGATCAATTCTTAAACGGACTTTGCGATGCTGGTCTTAAATTCTTTACTCCGCAAGGAACCTACTTTGTAATGGTGGATATTTCAGAATTCGGTTATGAAAGTGACTATGAATTCTGTATAGATCTTGCTAAAAAAGTAAAATTAGGAGCGGTTCCTGGCTCAAGCTTCTTTAAAGACGGCTGTTCCCGTTATATTCGTTTCCATTTTGCTAAGCGTTCAGATGTTTTAAGGGAAGCTTGTGATAAGTTAAAAAAGATAAAAATCTTACAAAAATAATCAATTAAAACATTTTTAATTAACTTTTCCCCGCCTTATAAACTATCCCCACTCTGTTTGATAAACTCTTTCTGACAGAGATGGGGATATCAAATTATGCGGGGAAATTTTTGAAATATGTAACCAAAACAATAATCATGCCAAATGATGTTTAATTTTCATCTTTCCTAACAAAATTAAAATAAAACTGGTAAAATTTCGTCACTTTTTATTAATCATCCATATTGATTGACATGCCCATCACTGAATTTCATCCTAAACCTCAACCGAAAATCAAACGCCCTTTTGTTCCAAAACGTAATATCTCAGGGATCTTACTTTTAGATAAACCTAAAGGAATATCATCATCAGGCGCTTTAGTTAAGGCACGCGGTATTTATCGCGCTTTAAAAGGCGGACATACCGGATCCCTTGATCCTTTAGCGTCAGGACTTCTTCCTATATGCCTTGGTGAAGCGGCAAAATTCTCTTCTTATTTTTTAGAAGGAAAGAAAAAATATATAGCAACCGGATTGCTTGGCAAAACCACGACAACCTGCGATCGCGAAGGAGAAATCGTTGCCGAGCGTCCTATCGGTGATGCTTTTTCGCGTTTACATGAAACGTTATTGCAATTTACGGGCAAAATAACTCAAGTACCTCCAATTTATTCTGCGGTAAAAGTTGACGGTAAACCTTTATATAAATATGCCCGTCAAGGTAAAGATGTAGAAATACCTAAGCGTGAAATTGAAATTTACTCAATAAAACTTATTGAAACCACAGATGACTCTTTCACCGTAGAAGTCTTTTGTTCAAAAGGTACCTATATTCGTACTTTAATTTCCGATATCGGAGAAGCTCTAGGCTGCGGTGCTTATGTCACGATGCTTCGTAGAACTTACGTAGAAGGTCTCCCTGAAAACAGCATGATAAGCCTTGAAAAACTTCAAGAACTTGCTGACAGCAGAGAAAACCAAACAGATTTTACAGAACTTGATAAACTCTTATATCCGCTTGATCTAGCCGTTAACAATCTTCCTCTGCTTTCTCTTCCTTATAATATGGCAGAGCCTTTAACCCATGGCGTAAGACAAGGCCCAAATCTTAAAAATGCGGTTTTACCTGAACAAACTGATGGACCGATGCAGGTACGGTGTGAAGGAATTTTTATCGGAGTATGTGAATTAAAAGACTCAATATTAATTCCGTTAAGAATGATGGCGCCTGAATGCCTTGATACATTAAGACAAAAACAGTAAATGCTTTATCTTTGATTTTATGCGTTGAACCCTGCAAAGCAGGGTTCGATTTTAATAATGAGGAGGCGGAGTTTCATCCTTCAAATCACGAACGGCTGAAGGCTCGGCAATTTTTGAGGATAAAATTCTCATATCTCGTTCAAGCTTTGACACCTTATCTTCAAGTGCTGCTATTTCTTTTCCGCTTCTTTCCAGGAGATCTTCAAGCCAAGCCATCTTCTCCTGCATTTTAATAAGCTGATTATCATCAATTTCCATCAATTAACAACCTTTAGGTAAATTGATTTACTCACAAACTTTAGAAAACAGCCCGAAATAATCCGGGAAAGTCTTTTTGGTACATTCAGGATCGTTAATATTGATATCACGATCAAAAACCGCTAAAGACATACTCATCGCCATGCGATGATCATTATAAGTATCAAACGTTACTTCATCCTGATTGCGCACTGACGCATCAATCTCGATAAAATCCTCACCTGAATTAACCTTTACTCCAAGCTTGGACATTTCTTTTACCATCGCGGCAATGCGATCGGTTTCTTTTACGCGCCAACTTGCGATATTCGTGATACGAACCTTTCCTTTAGTATATAAAGCCATCGGAACTAAAGTCATAGCGGCATCAGGCATATTGTTCATATCAATATCTATGCCTAAAAGCTCTGGAGCTTTATAAACTTTAACGCAAGACTTAAAACGCTCTACTTTTGCCCCCATCATTTCAAGGACTTTTAAAAAATTGATATCGCCTTGAGTCGACTCTTCACCGATACCGTTAACGGTAATTTCTCCGGCAATTGCCGCAGCAGCACAAAAATAAGTAGCACCTGAAGCATCGCCTTCGACAAGATAATCAACAGGTGAAACATAATCTCCTGCAGCCACTGTAAAACTGCGATATCCCTGACGGGTAACTTTGGCACCGAATTTTTCAATAAGGGCAATAGTCAAATCGACGTAAGGCTTTGAAATCAGATCACCGTCAACTCTAATGGTCAATCCTCCGCATAAAGGAGCAGCCATTAACAAAGCTGAAATAAACTGACTTGAAGTGCTACCGTCAACATGCACTTCATGATTTTTTACCTGGCTTCCGTGAATTAAAAGCGGCGGAAAACCGGGGTTATTAAGATATTCAATAGAAAGACCCAGTGATTTTAAGGCCTCACTTAAAGGTCCTATAGGCCTTTCCATCATTCTGACCTCACCTGTAAGCTCAAAGCAGCCTTCAGAAATGGAAAGCATTGCACACAAGGGACGCATCGCTGTGCCTGCGTTGCCTAAATCAAGAACAATTCTTTTTTCAGCATCGCATTTAAAAGCAGAACCGATTCCTTCGACGACCATTGCGTCCCCGTCTTCGTATAAATTGACACCTAATGCTTTTAGCGCATCAATCATACGGGAAGTGTCGTCAGAGCGTAAAAGATTATGTAAACGCGTAGTTCCTTTAGCTACTGCAGAAAGCAGCAAAGCGCGATTAGATAAACTTTTTGATCCCGGTAAAGTAATACTTCCTGAGATTTTACTTTTCTTATTTAGATGCAATGTTTCCATTTGTTTAACTAACTCTGAGATAAAGGCTTATTCAATTTACGTCTTTGATACTATTTCAAACTTTCAAGGATCTCGTCAAGAGCTTTAAACAGTTTGGTATTTTCATCATGCGTACCGATTGAAATACGCAAGATAGTATCAAGCTTATAGCCTTTAAGCGGTCTTACGATGACGCCGCGATGTAAAAGAGCGTCATAAATCGGGAAAGCATCACGCTTAAAATCAATACTTACGAAATTAGCCTGTGAAGGGATCATATATAAATGATGATCTTCGCAATATTTCACATAGCGATCTCTTTCTTTAGCGTTTTCTGCCACCACCATCTTAAGATGATCAGTATCATCCAAAGCCTCGATAGCTGCAGTAAGAGCAATGGCGTTAACATTAAAAGGAGCACGCAGACGATTAACTAAAGAAGCAATTTCCTCATTGGATACCATATATCCGATACGAAGCCCGGCAAGTCCGTATGCTTTTGAGAAAGTTCTGCTGACGATAAGGTTCGGACACTCTTTAATCCACTTAGCGGTATCATCAAAGTCTTCTTCTTTTTGATACTCGTTATAAGCTTCATCTATTACGACCAAAGTTTCGTGCGGAACTTTTTTAACGAATTCCTTAAGCTTCTTAATATTTACTGCAGTACCCGTCGGGTTAGCAGGATTTGCCAACACTACCATACGGGTATTTGAATCTATTGCATCATATACTGCATCCAAATCAATTACCCAATCCTTGAGCGGAATTGTCTTTACTTGAGCATCGGCAACAGTTGCTTCCATCGGATAAACGACAAACGAATAAGCCGGAATAACAACATTAACCTTATTATTAATAAAAGTCTGGAAAATAAGATTAATAAGTTCATTAGAACCGTCACCTAAAGTAATGGTTTTAGGATCGTAACCGAACTTTTCAAAAAGCTTCTGTTTTAAATAATAACCGTTTGAATCGGGGTAAACATGGCTTGAGTTTAAGGCTTCAGCGCATTTTGCAACAGCTTTTTTACTCATGCCAAAAGGATTTTCATTTGAGGCAAGCTTAATTACTTCGCTAAGACCTAACTCTCTTTGAACTTCTTCAATAGGTTTACCTGCCTGATATGGTGAAATACGCGGCAAACCGCCGTTTGCCATACTGGTGTAATCGGTCATTGACTAACTCCTTATTAAACTTTCACCATTTTAATGCGTAGAAAGATTTTTGTAAGGTTCGCAAAGCTCATGCATCTTTTAAGTGCAATACCTTTGTAACCTTTTAAAAATACGGTTAAATCTTAATAAATAAGCATAACTAAGCCGTTTTAAAGAAATGTATACATATATAAAGTTAAGAAAATCAAAACGGTGCACAATAGAACGCAAATTAATTAATTTTCAAATCAAACAAGACAACATATTGAATTTAAAGAGAAATCTATCAAATAATAGCATAGAACAATTGGTTAAACCATAAAAACTCTACGCACCAAAACAATGCTTTATCGATCCAAAGTAAAGCAAAAAAGCGATTTTTTTGCACTTTTTATGCTAAAAACTGCTTTTTAATTGCACCAAAGTAAAAGTATTTGTAAATTATACCCACCGATTTTTAAAAGGATCATTGTCTTAAAGGAGATAAAAATGTCCTATTCGCAACAGGTGTTCGATAATCTATCCCAACGTTACTCATATCAGCCTGAATTCTTACAGGCAGTTCAGGAAGTTCTTACCACCCTTCAGCCGGCTTTGGATAAAAATCCCGCTTATGAAAATAATAAGATCTTAGAGCGCATCGTTGAGCCTGAAAGAACTTTCTCTTTCCGCGTTGAGTGGATTGACGACAAAGGACAGATCCAAGTAAACCGCGGCTATCGTGTACAGTTTAACTCTGCCATCGGTCCTTACAAGGGCGGCTTACGCTTCCA
>ERZ779866.2033-NODE-2033-length-19012-cov-3.178457_pt1 | contig 19012 bp, 17 predicted proteins | sample MGYA00511248_ERZ779866 | MGnify/ENA primary metagenome ERZ779866 (study PRJEB29588, sample SAMEA2155758) | human gut metagenome | biome: human gut; feature: human-associated habitat; material: faeces | place: Denmark | collected 2008/2010 ... | reverse complement strand
ATTTTTAAAAAAATTTTTAGCCTCGCCATTCGCAAGGTCATCTCCAATTATTATTTGAGCTTTTGGCACGAGTCCCGGCACATTTGCCTGTTTTATATGCTGATATTCATTTTTATCATTTTGCGTTAAAATATCAACAGAAAATTGGCAATCAGTTTGATAGCGTAGCATCTGCTGCATAAACATTATCGTCACTTTTTGGTCCCATACGCCTGTTTGCCATTTGCCTTTTCCATCGCACTTATTTTCCTTCTTTGCGCCTATCACAAACTGAAGCGATTCATTACACAGTTTCTGCCAAAATATGTGTCTATAATATCGCTCACATTGCTGTTCTATTCTCTTCTTATGTGCTTCATAATAATTCCTAGATTTTTCTAAAAAGTTGCATGCTTCTATGTTGGCTTCGATTGCCTTCTTAACATGCGCATGATGAAGCTCGCATATACCCGACTCCACAAGATAAAGCTGATAGCACAAGTTTTTTATGTTATTTGCATTTATATACGCACACCACAGCCCTGCTACATCAAATACCGGACGTATTGATCTATAATAAGCTATCTCATGTTCTACGTCGTTTTGTATATTATCTGTTTTCCCTTCCTCCATTTTTCTGTCATTTTCTGTATAGTTTCGTTCAATGCGTATTGTATCTACCCCCGCAGCATGGCATACACCCATCCAAAAGTAGGCTGTTATATCATTAGCATGCGTGTCAATAATAACTTGTTTTGCATAACGCATATAAGTAATCATCACATTAAGATATGTGTAAAAAGGCGTTTCAAGTTCAGGCACAGATTGTTCGCTGTTGTCAATGGTTTTATTTTTTATATAACTACAGATTAATTCGAGTAAATTTTTCGAATTCTCTTGACTAGTCTGTTTCATAAAATAGGCTTTTACTGAATCGCCCATATCATAATTTACTCCAAGGAATGCCAGTTCACGATGCAAGTTTTTCATAATGCGCTCCAAGAACAGCGGACTTTTAGGATACGCAATAAACGGAGCACCATACCATGCAATTCGCTCTACATTGTTTTGTTCCTTTGAGCTATAGCATAGATAGGCTGTTTCCTGGGCTACTTGTCTAATAGCCTTTATAACACTGAATTGTGTAATATCTGCAACATTATAGCCAATAAGTTTTCCATGTTTTGAATCCTTATCTTCTTCATATAACTTTTCATTTTGTGCTATAATTAGAATACGATCACCATGAAACAGCTCTGGATTATGAAGTGCATCTGCCAAACGTTTGGTGTTTTTTATGACAGTTTCAAATGTTTCCTTGTTCTCAAAACCTTTTTCAGAATAGAGCATCAACGTATTAAAATCCGTATTTTCTTTTTCTTCCATGGGATCACCTAGTAATGCATACATAATTTCTGCCGCATGAAAATTAATGCTCTTGACAGAAAAAGGATATTGCTCGTATTTGTTTCTTTCTTCACTAACAGTATATCTAGGATATCTTTTAGGCGTATCTTTTGCAAAACAGTATAGTGAAAAAAACTGATGTAACTCTTTTAGCCAGGGAAAGCTTTCTACGTTGTTACTTGATTCTAAACCTTCTTTGTTCTCGGACTTAATCTCAAAATAGTACCGCTTCGTAAAGCAGATCGGCAGCACACGCTTCCCCATGGAAAATGCCATCCCTAACTCGTAAAACACATTTGGATTGGGATGTGAAACGTCTACCACAACAATGTCAGCTTGTTGAATTGGATCGCAAACACGGTTGCAAACCACGTGACCTGTAGAGATCTCCAGGTCTGCTCGAGTAAATCGAATATCTTCAATGTTGCTTAACGTTTCTGCTTCTTTATATTTCAATTCGCCGTTACCATCAAAGAGGAATTTTGCTTTAATCATTTCTGCTATTTCATTGCAAAATATATCATACATCATAAATTCTAACTGTGAAAAAGACATAACAACAAAGACATTTACAATTTTATGTCTATGGCTTTCCTTAATAATTCTTATAATTCTTTCTCTGTGATTGCAGGACTGATCAGTTAGGAAACACTTTCCTCTGCGCATCTTCATTTCCATTTTTCTCTCTCCTTTTGTTTTTTTGAATCTTCTATATAAACTACTAATTAACTAATCTGAAATGGATATCAGAAAAACTTTTTAGAGTCATACGCTCAAAATAGAAATTATAGATAGGTTTTTGTAGGATATAGTAGCCCTCTGCAAACTTTCTTTGGCATATATTCAAATGCCAATTACTTGTGTTTTGCCACTTCTCTTACCAACGAGCTATAAATGCAATGATTTACTAGATACTTCTACAATATTACCTATAATTAAACATAATAAAATTTTCTTTGCTCTTCTATAAATGGTTTTTAATATAGTACCATTTTATTTTGTTAAAGTCAATAGTTGCGTCTTTCACAATTTTTACATGTTAGATGCGGAGATTTTCAGCGCCTCATGATAATCGAGTCGGCATAGGCGTCGAGTGTGACATAGCATGTGGCATTGGCAATCCGCCATTCCGGCTTTTCTGGATGGGTCACATAGTGAAACACATGCACATCACGGGCAGACAGCTACTCGCCAAGCTCTCCAGAATAGCTTGCAGCGCAATATTGTCGGCTGCATCCTGCGATATGGCTTTTTTATCAGGCAAGCCGTTGATGTTTCGGGTCCACTCCCAAATGCCGCTACTCTACTCATGGCAATATGGACGCTCCGCTTCATATTCCTTTACAAGCGGAACCCACATTTTGAAAAAAGCTGCCTTTTCCTCCAGGAACCAATCATAATAGTAGTCCCCGTTTGCGTTGCAGAACCATTCGGTCATTCCAAGTTCTCCACAGCGTTCACGCCCCAGATCAGCAAGGGATACATCGGGGCGAAGCACCTGATCGAACACCTTTCCCGCAGGCTCTGCGTCCATATAGCTTCCGTCATATCCCCAAAGAACGTTCCACAGCACCTCTCCTTCCTTACTCCATGAAACCCCCCATACAGGTTCCTGGCCATGACAATATAAATCATGATAGGCAAACCTTGCCCTTGCATCCATGGCATATACTTCATCTGCTGGGAGGTTAGCCATATCTAACAGCGCATTCTGAGTATTTCGAATTGCTTCCCCTCTCGTAACGTCATGGGAACCAGGAGTTGCCGCAGCAGCGCCATCCAGGAGCCCTGTACCCCAAGAAATCAGCATGGTCTGCGGTCCCATGATCCCCAGCATCTCTCCCGTCTGGGTCATATATACGCGGTATGCATAGCCATAACCAAATTCCACAATGTAAAAGGGTTTGCTTTCAGGCACGCTAAAGGAATTACAGGCGTCTGCGGCAAAATTCACGTCCGTGGTCATGGCGTCCGGCACCTTCTTCTGATATGGAGAACTTGCTGAGCACGGCATTTCTCGCCTGCTCAACCGCCTGCGTCCTGCTTAAATCGCTATCCACGAGGACTTGATAAACAGGCCAAGCATCCGTCAATTGTCCATACTGTTCCAGCAGCGAGATATACAATGCGCGTTCCTCCTCGCTCCACTGCTTGATGGGGCCCAGTTCCCTTGCCATGACATTGTATGTATCCACATACATCATATTGGAAAATGCCCGGATAGAACGGCCTCTGCGGCTTCCGCCTGCGCCTGATCATCCAGCGCTTCCGACCATTGGGCGGCATCCTCTGCTCGAATCATGTCATGCTCCAGCATTAGCTTCACCAGCTGTACCTTGGCACTGGACGGCCATTGCTCTTAGTCTCCATAGGTGTTTTCAAGCGCGGCAAACCTGCTGAAATAGCTCGCCAATCCTACGGCAAACGCCGTCACGGCAACCAGAATCAAAATGACGGCAAAGGTGAGTCCGGCTGAAATCTTCTTTTTCATTTTCTTCTTTCCCTTTGCTTGCGTCATCACGCGCTGGGCAAGGAACGGATCATCCTGTAAACCAGAAAGGACCGTATCGAGTGCATGCTGGATCTTGTGCTTATCCGCAGGACTTCCTTCCTTTGAGCCAGGCGTGCAGCTTGGCCTGCGCGTGATTCAGTCGCTTCGAGACCGTGGACGGGGAGACGTTCAGCGCTTGCACCACCTCGCGTATCGTCATATTCTGATAGTAGTAAAGGATCGTGACCTCCTGAAGCTGTTTGGGCAGCCGCATAATGGAAAGCGTCAGCTCGACACTCTCCATTTCAGCCTGTGAGCTGGTTTCGGGAAGGTTTTCAACCGTTACCCGTCTGTCCATATGGCGAAGCCATGCGCTGCGGCGTATATCCCGGCAGGAGTATACGGCGATGCGCATAAGATACGTCTTTTCGCTGCATTCATCGCGAAATGCGTCCATGGTCTGGTACATATTGAGGGTTTCCTGAACCGCGTCCTTGGACAGCTCCTCGTCCCGAGGCATCGCGTAGCACATACGGCGCAGGTTCGTCTGGTACTTTTCCAAGCTGCTTGCTTACAGTTGTTGCAAGCATTCACCACAAAACAAAATGGATTCCGCCTGCGCTTAAGCAATGAGCGCGAAGCGGAATCCATTCTTCCTAATGATAAGTGTATGCGTGCCTACCTGAAAATATTGACTACGAAAATTCGGGTGATCCTTCACAGGTGAATAAAATGTCTGGCATTCCTCAGCGCCTCCCGTATACTGTGCTTTCATTGTTGCAGTGCACGTTTTCATTGCGCCAGCCGGAAATTTCTCCGATGCTGTCAGATCGCCCAGATCGGCACGATCAGGCTCTGGCTGTCCAGGGCGGAAGGCTGGTCTTTCATGCAAAGGATTGCGCCCTTTCCACGTTTGACCGCGCCTTTATCCAGCAGCCTGAAAGGGCGCGCAAGCTGCGTCCCAGGATTTGCGGTCTTCTTGATTTCCATGGGATGAAGCTCTCCATCCGCTTCCATGACGATGTCGATTTCCTTGGCGTCGTTATCACGGTAGTAGAAAAGGTTCGGTTCCTCGCCTGCGTTCAGATAAGACTTCAGGATCTCCGCCACCGTATAGTTTTCCAGGATTGCACCGTTCATCGCTCCGGCCTCCAGCGTTTCCGCGCTGGTCCACTTGGTCAGGTATGCCACCAGCCCCGTATCATAAAAATACAGTTTGGGCTTGGTAACGGTCCGTTTTAAGAGGTTGTTGGAGTAAGGATGCAGGTAGAAAATAATATCCGATTTCTCCAGCAGCCCCAGTCATTCCTGCGCTTTTTTCGAACGCATGCCGTCCATGTCGTTGCCGATATCGGCATAGTTTACCATCTGCCCCGCGCAGCAGGCGACTGCCGTAAGAAACCGAAGGAATTTCACCGCGTCAATCGCCCCGCTGAGCTGGCGAATATCCCGCTCAATATAGGTTGCAATATAGCTGGAGTAAAAGAGATTGCGCTTTGTGATAGCGCCGCTGGCCAAGGCCGGCATGGAACCCTGAAAGATACGCTGAAACATCTCCGGCGTTTCCGCTGGCCTGCGGTGCTTCACGCGCTCCTGCAGCGCGTCCACGGAAAGGGTCAGGGGCCTGCTGAATCCATCGCCATAGCGTTCTGACTGGGAGAGCGTGGTCATGTGCAAAAGGCATGCCCGTCCGGCAAGCGATTCTCCGGCAAGCTCAGTAAGGCGGAAAGCCTGCGAACCTGTCAGCCAGAAATCTCCTGGACGATGGTTCCGGCCCGCTAAAATCTTGACATAAATCAGCAGCTCTGGCGCATACTGCACCTCGTCAATCAGGACCGGCGGCTTATGCATCTGAAAAAACATCTGTGGATCGGATTGGGCCAGGGCGCGCTCATTCAAATCGTCCAGCGTCACATAGTTCCGCTCGCTGCCCTGCATCAGTTTCTGTAGCATGGTGGTCTTTCCCACCTGCCGCGGCCCAGTGAGTATCACGACCGGATACTCTTTGGAAACCTCCAGCACAACCTGCTCCAGCTCTCTTTTGATATAGGCCATTCAGCGCACCTCCACTTCGGCTTATTTACATTCTACTTGTATTATAGCCGAGAAAATAGTGCTTCGTCAAAGAAGTATTCGGGCATATTTCATATCGAATGGAAATTGACCAAAAAAACTGCTTTACGTTTTCTCTTTTGCCCATGCAGGCAAGTAAAATGAATCGAAACCATCCATCCTAGCGAACAAAAGCCTTGAGCAAGTGCGTTCTCTTAAAAACAAACGTGCTTATTCCAAACGCTTTTCTGTAACAAACAACTGCCTTGTCCGCTTTCGCGTATCTTTGTACCCCAGAATCTGCTCCACATTCGCCTTTGCCATCAGCAGCTGGCGCATATCGTCGCGTGCCGGGCGAAGCTGCGCATAAGCGGCCCGCTTTTCCGTCAAAACTGCCGCGTATTCGGCTTGCAGACTCTTCAGCGTGGGCAGCTTCGTTACGCCCAAAGCATCAAAGGCTTGCTTTGCGGCCTTGTGCAGCAGAATCTCCTGCTCATGCTCCGCAAGGAACTTCCTGGCATAGCCAGCCTTCCGATAGGCAATATACGTTTCTCGGGTTTTGAGATAGTTCAGGATGTGCGTTCGCAACGCTGCAATCTCTTTCAGCCGCCGCTCCTGCTCCCGGACTTGACTGGAAAGCGCGTGGTAGCGCGCTGTGGCTTCTTCGGTGCGGGCTTTCAGATCGTCATATGCCGTTATGCCCTTTTCGGAGAGGTAATTCAAGGTCTGAGCGGCCTGCTTGAGATTGAACTTCTTTGCCCAGCGTTCATAGGCTACGCCTTTTCCCGTGCGCAGCTTGGCTTGAATGTCCACCAAAAGATGGAAGGGCGCGTTGCTGCGCCCTATGGTTTTTCCTTGCGGGCAATGTGTTTTCGTCCCGGCCAGCACCGCGCGCAAGGCATCTTCCGTATACCCGTCGCCCAGGGAGTCCAATCTTTTGAACCGCGCCTGACCAGGCCGGCGCAAGCTGCAATGTTTTCCCGGCTTGACCTCCCACCCATCCTTGCGCAGCAGCGCAAGCAGCGCCGCAAAATCCGCGGGTTTCTGTAGGAGCGCTCGGTCAATGGCACTGCGAAGCTCCTCCCGTTGGGAAGGTTGCGCCTGATCTCCCAGCCATTGATTGTACGGCCTTCCTCGTCCCTGCGGGTGTTCCACAATGGACAAACCGTGCTCCACGCACAGGGTATCGCTGAGGCGCTGGATGGCTTTGGTGGAACCCCAGAAGTTGCGGAACTTCCTGTCACAGTCCAGATTAACCGCATGGATAATGATGTGATTATGGAACCAAATTTGTCAAGGACTTTTCTCACATTCTCGCAAAGCGGCTGTTGAGACAGGCACTACATTCATGATATATCCACTTCATTAAGTACTCGACTGGTTCGTCTACGCGACGTTTATTCCAAATTAACTGCCGTTCTGGATAGCCATCATGCTCATCCGGAAGTGGCATACCTTCTTCAGAATATGAAAAAGATGGGGTGCCACATGAATTAGGGGCACCCATTTCTTTCGTAAAACAATCCGTTCAATCGGGGCAAGAATTTTTTTCTTCTTTCGCACCCTGCCCAGCTCATCGCTTGGGACTGACATCGTCATCTGCCTATACATATCTTTATTATACCACACCCACTGTTTTGGGCTCATTTTTCTGTGCAGTGTTTCCCCAAAATAGACATTTTAACGTTTACATGCCAAAAAACAGCATTTTATGCCACAGGCGTGTATCATACCGCGTATGATGTATACTGATGACATCAAATCAAAAAGAAAGGAGGAACATTCATGAAGCCTGTCTGGGCGATCATCGTGGGTTTGTTTACGGACTATGGCTAGGTTGGCGCCAAGATGACGAGCGTACATCATTGCAGTAAAGCGTTGATTCTAGCCAAAATGCAAAAGTACATCTCGTCAGCAAAAATGGTAGACTTGCTTAACACGCTGCATGAAAGTAGACGTTTGAAAACTAACTCAATAGCGAATCTGAACAGGAGGATTCAACCATGAAGCGAATCATTGCGTTTCTTCTGCTGTGTGCTATGACCCTGACAATTTGTTTCTCTGCCATGGCGTGGACGGAAACCTGGACCATTAATCCTTCCAGTGGCGGTACTTTCAAAAAATCCCCAACTAACCACGCGATGCCTGATTCAGGATCTTTCTGGCGTGCTACCTATGTTTCTGGCTATTATAGCTCCTCCTCGGCGTACATCTACAAGAGTCAGCATGGTCAGGTGACCAGCACTACTCCTTTTGTGAAGGGTACGGAGCAGAGGCATCTGAACTATCTGGAACCGAAGGTTATCGGTGACACCTACTGGATTGTTGCTTCCAACAAATACGGTACTCAAGTTACTTATGAATACTACTTCTGATTCGAATTGTATAATGAATATTGTATATTCGTTAAAGCAGTAGTTGATTAAGTGACGAACCAGGCCCATCAAGGTAACTCGCTCGATGGGCCTGGCTTAAGGAGAAAGCCCATGAAAATTAAGCAGCTTCTTTGTATTTTGTTGCTCTACATCTGCTGTTCGGCCGTACTGACGATGGCATTCGCCGATAGCGGCTCACTGTCCATAATATTTAATGAAGACATCAGTTATCCTGCAACCGTTCCCTACGATAAGGTAGAACGCATTAGGCTGGATGAAAGCACGGTAAAACAAGCAATCGAGAAGTACCGGTTGCCTCCTCGTGCAGATGAAAAGTGGAATCTGGAAGTAAACAAATGCAGCAATCCTGATTGCGTCCTTCAGTTCAAAGAGCGCAATGGAGCGGCAGGAACCCTTTCCTACGATTTTGCAGGTATTTCTGCTCACGGCGAAGGCGAAAAATACAGCCGTGCCAGCGATACCGTTAAAGCATTCCTAGACGAAATCGGTCTGGTAAATTACGAATATCCATTTTATTTTTGTCATGATGCTTACCTTGCTCACAATACAAGTCCTTGGCATCCAATCACCGTGGAAGATTACTTGTCTGAAAATGGCACCTATCAAAGGAAATTATGGGAGCGTACCGGCGGCTCTCCTGTCTTGGTGGTTGTACGCTTTCAGATTGGTGAAATACCTTTTGGTACTTCTATCAGCTGGACGCAATTCACAGATCGAAGCGGCAATGGGAACCCGACCCCATCGGCCTTTTTCCTGATATCGGAAAATGGAGAAATTTGCGCAGCACACATTCGCAACCCTGTAAAAGTCATAAAAAGACGCGAGAGTGGAGAAAAGATTCTACCCTGGAAAACAGTATTCGAGATGAGTCGAAGCAAAATCGAAAACGTGTTTTGTGGAGGAGACAATCGAAGCGATAATCTGACGCTTCAGCATGTTGAGTTAGTCATGTTGACGGATGACAAAAGCATCACCTTTCCTGCTTGGAATTTTGTGTTTGAATGGTATTCGCCTGAAAATGATCGGTATTTGGTTCTCGGCTTAATGTATAATGCTTTTACTGGCGAACAGGTCTGGTGATCTTACATCAAAGAATTTGATAGCCCCCTGTAAAGGAGATCAATTATGCGTGACATATACTTTCAAATAAGACGCGGCTTGACATGGAAAACAGTACTTTGTTGCTGCTTCTTGTTGTTCTATGCACTACTGTTTCCCAATTTTGATTTTCCAGCTATGTTCAACGATCCCATCGCCTTTTTTCAGTCGGAGCATTTCTTTTACCACTTTACAATTTTCTTCAGAAGCGATATGCTGCGATACATAGTCCCTATTGTTGCCATATTACCGCTTGGTTTTTTCTTTGCAGAAGATCAAACAAGTCGCTTTTGGGACATGGAGGCGGGGCGCCTTTCAATCCGGTCTTATGTCATACACCGTATCATAGCTGCTTTAATAGCTTCTACGCTTGTGATCCTGTTATGCTCTACTGTATTCATTGGGATACTTTGGTTCATCAGCGCACCTGTCATGGCACCAAACAGTGCTGCAAAAGCGTGGATGGACAGTTATGCTTTATCCCCCTTTGCGGTATTTGGTACCATGGAGCATCTGCTGCTCCATGTTGCCTGGCGTTTGTGTACAATTCTTATTGCCGCATACATATGGATATTTTTTGCTGTTGCGCTTTCATTCCTATGGTCAGAGAAAATCTTCGTTTTTCTTGGAACATTTGCCGGCAGCATTTTAATTGATAATCTATTGGGACAGCTGCTTGGTATCGAATACACAATAGCCTTTCTAATGAGTCCTGATTTTATGGTTGCATCTTCCTCCATTCGCACCTATCTGATGCGCGAAGAGTTGTATTTGTTTATTGCTGGAGGGCTATGTTGTATTGTTGCATTTCTGCGTTTTTTTCGTCCTGTTCTGCAAAGGCTTTCTCGATTTCACTTGAAATATAGGAAACATGCACGATGCACATGGTCATTGCCGGTTCCCCATCGCATCCGTGGAACAGCCCTTTCGCGATTGCTGGTAGATACCTATGCAAACTGTTCTCTCAAGACGCTGCTGCCAGCCATCGTTATACCGCTCTTTATTTTAGCTTGTAAGAGCAATGTGCTTCTTTCGCAGCATTCAACAGGAGATTTGCTCATGCATGTTTTCGGCGGCCTCTACTGGTTTGATCCGGTTGTGAATTTCGGTCCTATTGGATATTGGCTGCTGGTGCTGATGCCGGCCATGTTAGGTGTCGCCATTAATCTGGAACGCGAAATCGGAACACGTATGTACATTTGCGTACAGCGTTATCCCAGCCCGCAACGATGGTGGCTAAGCAAGTATATGGCATGCAATCTCTATATAGTTGTCTTGTCTGCTGTTATGTTTGCTACTGTGATAGTTGCTTCTGTCTTTACCGGAGTGGATCATTTTGGCATATGGATGCCGGATGCAGATGGATTTCCGATTGAAAACAGCATGGTCCTTTTCCAGCTGTTTCATATTTTTACATGGCAGTTATTGATGCTCACGCAGATTCAGTTATTCTTCCATGTGATTTCCAATCACTCGCACATCGGCTTTCTTGCTCACCTACTTCCTTTGTTATTTGTGATGATATCCTACTCGATTTTTGACCGTACTCAAAATGTCCTTGTTCCATATCAATGGGGAATCATTCTGCGTAGTGAACTTTTTAGCCCATCCTATATGCTTGGCGCAGAAGGTACAAGAATATCACTATGCGCCACAGATTTGAGTCTGTGTCTGTATGGCCAGATGATTGTAACCATTTTGCTTGGCGGCCTCAACGGGGTTCTTGGTCGCTTCATCAAATTTCAGGAAAGAAGGCAAAATACATGAGTAATATGGCAATTTCTATCGAGCATGTTTCAAAGGCTTATCATGGCCACACGGTCCTCCGGAATGTATCCGTTACGTTTGAACAGGGAATGATTCATGGCGTCATTGGACGTAACGGTAGTGGAAAGACGCAGCTCTTCAAAACTATTGCCGGATATGTCACGCCTGATTCCGGCAAAGTCACCGTATGGGGAAAACAAATCGGTAAAGGTTGCACGCATCCTGACGGGCTAGGCATCCTAATAGAAACTCCTGGCTTTCTGCAGAACTTCACGGGACTATTTAACCTACAAATGTTGGCAGCAATGAACACCCAATTGACCAGGGCTGAATTGTGTGAGACCATGGCTGCTGTTGGATTGCAAGATGCCACAACCAAGAAGGTCAATTACTATTCATTGGGAATGCGCCAGCGACTTGGAATTGCACAGGCCATAATGGGCAACCCCAAGCTGATAATACTGGATGAACCCTTCAACGGACTGGATCATATGGGCGTAGCCGAAATTCGTCAGCTTCTTTTGCGTTGCAAAGAAAGCGGCAAAACTATTTTACTTGCCAGCCATTATGCGGAAGATATCGATTTGCTGTGTGACACGGTACATACTATGGAGGCAGGAGTGATCTCCAGGGTTAAAGGATAACACTGCGCATATAGATGCTTTATTCGATGCTTGGATATGGAACATTTTGCATTGAGAGCGCTATGCCACAGCGATAGAATTTACACATATCTTTCCACTGGCTTAAAAATGAGATTGCATTTTTTCAGTACCAGACAATAGAGAACCAAGGGGGAATCCTCCCCTCATATGACTGACTCATCCACGCCAATTGAAAAGCTTCCAGCGGCAGCAGGTTTATCCGGCTGCTGTCCTTTTTGTGCCATAACGCTGGTGAATTTAGATACAAGGGCAGTAAAGCTAAGTTTCACCCCCCAACGCTGGACAAAAGAGTCGATGAAAGGCATATGAACTGTACCCCAATTGTTAGACAGTATGATATTCTGATAACAAAAGGGGTGTTCTTATGCCCAAAGGGAAAACATAAAAACGGTATACGCCAGAATTTGAGAAAGAAGTCATCAAAACGATGCTTGCGGAAAAGCTAAGCTATAACGAGACATCAAAGCAATTTGGGATTAGTAATGACCATCGTGTTCGGGATTGGAAGCACCGTTCTTACAAAGGACGGATGGGCAAAATTGCGCCCAATTTGTTGCAACGGGACTTCTACGAAGAAAAGCCTAACTAGAAATGGGTAACCGATGTGGCAGAATTCAGCCTGTTTAGTCAGAAGCTCTGTCTGTCACCTATTCTGCATAACGGTTATTTGGTTAGCTACACCCTCAGTGATCGACCGGTATTGAGTCTGGTGACAAAAATGCTCACGCAGGCGTTTGAGCCAATCCCTGATGGGACAGGACTGATCCTCCACTCCGACCAGGGGTGGCAATACCAGCACAAGCAATACCAGCAGACGCCCAGAGCCAAAGGGATCTGCCAGAGCATGAGCTGCAAAGGAAACTGTTGGGACAATGTAGTAGTAAAAAATTTTGAGGCCATGGAGCAGTTCCAATAAGAGCTGGTGAACTCCCTGGACTACTACGGCAACTGACACATCCGGCTAAAATTAAAGGGCTTGCCATCTGCCGTTCACAGGCAACAAGCCCTATCAGTCGCTTGATTCTTTTTCTCCACAATATTATCCAACTTTTGGGATGCACTTCACCAGAAATCATTGAATGTATTTATCAACAGAATACTCGGCCCACCTTGTAGGTTTTTGCCATGTGCCAGAGAGAGTCGGACGATTAGCCGGATTTACTGTCCATACGGCAGTGCACGACCAAGTTCCTTTATCACCATAAAATCTTACGCGATACTCCCTAGAATTCGCAGAAGAAGTTTCTGGCGGACCATTAAATACTTTAGATACAGAAATTTTTGCAGTAACAGAATTTGAAACGCCTAATGCTGTTGCCGAAGGTGTGCTTACCCCCGGTGCACTTACAGTTACCGAGACCGATGAAGAAACGGTCTTGTTAAATTCTGTAGATAAGGTTAGTTGAGAACCTTTTGCCACTGAAATGACAAAGTAATCTGAAAGCTTAACATCGGTATTAGTTGTTGTTACTTTCTTGTCAACATAGTTCCAACCATAGGGAACTATCGGTGGTGTATTGTTCTCTCCGGTACTATCATGCCACGCAATAACGTGAATAACCTCTGCATCAGGATAAGAATTTCTCAAATCTGCTAATACAGAATCAGGTATATTCTGTGCTCCAGACTCAATTATCAGCTGAGGACCAGACTCCGCCATTGCAACAGATGAAACACTCATTGCAAGAAGTAGAAGTACTAATAGTAATTTTCGCATAAAAAGCTTCCTCCTGTTAAGTATAACCATAGCGCAGCTAGAATTACTTAATTAATGCTACAAACTGTCCTAACTTAAAAACGGCATTGTAAAAAGTTACACTAAAAATGACCACGCATGCAATACAAGTAAAACAGACAATTAGGGTGTTAATATATGGTTTTAAATCGTGTCCCCCCCTTTTCCGTTGTGATGAAGAATCCATCTGCATTGAAGTTCCCTCTTTCTATGTAAATTCACCTTTAGAGAGCATCTCGCCACAATCCAGCAGAAATTTGGAGACGCAACTTGTTAGAATTCATATACGTTACTCACAAAGTTCGTACATGAGAAGTTAATCTCCTCAATCTGCATTCAAATTTTCAGCTCTTCCCGCCTTGCTTTTGCAAAACCATCGGTACAAGAGCCTCATAACTTCCATGGTAGCTGGGCTGTCCGGCGCTATACTTTCCGTAACTGTATACCAGATGGCAAATCCAGTTCCACACCTTTTTCATTTGTGATCCCTCCTTTCAATGATTATTATACACATTGGAAAGAATAATCTTTACTTTTGGCACAAACACCTCCTTAGTTGGCATATATAACCAAAATAAACTTAAAATTTGAATACTGGGAGTCTAGTTGCTCCAGTCCATCAGCAGAAAACGCCATTCGTCTCGCACAGCTTTTTTACGTAAGTATATATCGTTTTTGTGGCATCGTTGCATGCGATCCAGTTCACGTTGATGTCTCGCTTCATAATGAAAAACAGCAAGTTGGAAAATTATGTAAATATATACAAATATTGTTATGAATAAAATTTTGAGGCAGGGCAACGGCTAATTCTAAATTACCCTAGCAGCAGATTGTCCATAGAGACAGTTTATGCTATAATATATTTACTCCCAAGCAGTTTTGATACAGCCAGGAGGAGTGAGTGATGAATATCATCATCTGTGATGACGATCGAAGCTATCAAGAGGCTATTGCTGACGCTGTCGTCAGATGGAGTTTAGACCGTAATTTGAGCAGCACTGTCATTACACGTTGTTTCTCTTCCACAGAGGATTTATGGGAAGCATGGAAGCACGGTCTAATAGTCGATTTGGCATTTCTAGACATTGAAATTCCCGGCGAACTAAGCGGGTTGGAAGTCTCCAGGCTGATACGTCAGACGGACAGTCAAACCTCGATCGTATTTATTACCAACTATTCTGAATATGCCTGTGATGGTTACAGCGTCAATGCCTTGCGCTATTTGAGAAAGCCAACGTCCGACATGCAGCTTTTTGAGTGTCTTGACATTGCTTACCGGCAATGGGATTACGCACAAGCGTCTTCCATTTTTATGGATATCCGGAAGAAGAAGATCATTCTACCGTATAAACAACTATTATTTATCGAGGCGAAAGCACACTATCTTTCAATCCACTGTACCCAGCAGGAACCCTTTAAAATTCGATGTCGCCTATCCGACATGCTTGAAAAACTGCCTAAAAGACTGTTCGTCCAATGTCATCGAGGCTTTGTAGTCAACCTGCTCTATGTCCGAAACGTATCCAGAACCATGCTCACCTTGGCCGGAAACAAGCAAATACCCGTTGGCTCCAAATATGCCGAATCCGTTTTTGAAAAGGTCAAGCAGTATTATCAGGGGATGTCCATATGAAGATCGATATTTGGTTTCTTTTCGAGATTGGTATCAATCTGTACCAGGCTGCGCTAATCACGTATTTTGTACGCCAGCGGTTTCATCTGGTTCGTCCCCAATTCGCCTATGGAGCGCTCTGCACGCTTGCCATCTGGGCATATCTTACGTTGTATCTATTTGTGGACATGCCTATATTGGATACCTGTATCATCGTGATTCCGCTAGTTTACGCGCTCCTTGTCAGCGATGACAAATGGTATGTGATACTGTTCTGGAACGCTGTGCTTTCCTTAACACTGAGCGGCGTCGTAAATCTGATGTTCAGTCTATATATCCAGTTTACAGGCGCATCCGTTGCGCAGCTCATGTCGGAGACGCCGCTTAGAGTGCCGCTTGTCGTCAGCTGTAATATTGCGCTTCTATGCATTATTTTCCTGGAAACGCGTATCAGCCGAAAAAATAGAGGCGCATTGTCCCTGGCCTCCATGGTTGTCTTCCTAACCACGTTAATTCTGGAATTGGCCGTGATAGAGCTTTTATATACCATTCGTATGCAAACACATATTGACGACATGGCATTCACTGCCGCCAGTTTATGCATGCTTGCTTGTTCTGCCCTATCCCTGCTACTATACGAGCTCATGTCCGCCAGCGCGGCAAAGCAGAAGCGGACCGAAGCTGAGCTTGAAGCAGCAAAACTTTCTCAAAGCCACTATGAAGAAATGAAAGATATGTACGCATACATGATTGCCCATGAGCACGACATGAAGCATCAGATGCAGCTAATTCGCAAGCTTTATGATGATGGGCATATGCAGGAAGGCCAGAAGCTGCTAAAAGAGCAGCCAGCTTTGCCGGAAGTTAACTATGAATTTATGACAGGTTGTGTCGCGATGGATGCCCTGCTAACAGTAAAGAAGCTTGCCATGGATCGAAATCAGATTGTTTTTGATTTTCAACCGTACCCGCTTCATGAGCTACCCATTGCAGAGAGCAAATTCTGTTCTATCATTTCCAACCTTCTGGATAACGCCATAGAAGGCATTGCTCGAATCGATGATCAAAAAAGCCAGCATACGATCTCGCTAAAGCTGGCCCGTTCCTGGGATATTTTCTTTATTAGCTGTGAGAACGATATGAATCCAGCAAGTATCCACAGGCATGGACGCAACTTCCTCTCTTCAAAGCAAAATGCCGCACATCATGGCTTCGGGACTAGAAACATTTGCAGTATTGTTGACGAAGCTAAAGGATATTGTAAGTTTGTTCAGGACCAGTCCATTTTTCGCGTTGAAATTACTCTGCCTTATGCAACGGAGATAAATCATGATACGTAAGATATCCAAGTATCTCTTGAAATTACTAAAGCAAAAATGCCCTATTCCACCTAACGAGCAAGATATATATGAATATGGTATAGATGTGCTTCTCTACACTGTGCTAAGCACCACCGGGCTGCTTTTCCTGGGATTGCTGTATGGCCAGTTTACGGAAAGCATTGTGATCATCGCCATCCTTTATCTAAATCAAACATTAGGTGGCGGTTTTCATGCTTCAACTCATTTGCACTGCTTTGCTACAATGGCAATTGGCTTGTCTTGCTGCCTAAGCACATTGTTCATCCCATTTCCTTTACTGGCCAGCGTGATGATTGCCTTAACGTCTGCAGGTTTCATGCTGCGATTTCCCTTAGTATTGCATGTAAACAAGGCATACCTGTCCAGCAAGCGCCAGTTGTTTTTCAACCGTTCACGGCGAGCGTTAATCTTCCAGCTACTGGTCTTTTGCTTGTTCGTAATATGTGAAGATGCTCATATGGCGCAGACGATCTCCCTAGGACTGTTAGCTTGTGCATTTTCAAGAGCAATTGCTGTTGCTCAGCAAAAAAGAGACGGGATATTGTGAAACTTCTTTGGGTAGTTCTGCTGTGTATATGCATTCTAAGATTTATTAGTTTCTGTGGAGAAATACATTAAATCTGTGGATTAAAGCAAAATATGTACTAAGACATCATGTTCCTAGCATACATCTTACATATAAATATTGCAAAAAACATCGCCACAGAAGGTAGGTTAGAACATCCCAAATAGGTTCAGCTAAATTCGTCATCCTTTTCAGTGATTATCCATTTATCGCTCATACCTCTCCGGTTTCGTCCTCCTGTTCTCCCGGTTAAACTCCCGCTTGACGACCTCCAGCCTGCGAATCTCCTCCTTCTGCTCGCGCAGCTCATAATCCAGCAAAAACCGTTCCTTATTCAGGTATTTCAGCGCTTCACGCCAACCTTTGCAGTCGATCCGTTCACCGTTCGCTTCCCAGCGTGCCAAAATGGCTCCCGCTTCCCGATACTTGCGCAATTCAAACGCATACCGCTCCTCAAATGTGCTGCGTTTGGTCCCGGTAAGTTTCAGCCACGTATTGTAATGCCGCTGATAATTCTTCCGTTCCTCATATGTCGAAATACGGGCAGCCAAACTGCTTGAGAGATCAGCGTTCTTTTTTCTTCTGCTGCGCAAATCATAGAACTTTGCGTTAACCTGTCTGACTGCCTCGGCGTAGGAAGCGGCGTCTGTGATCTTGTAATCGTGCATAATAGCCAGCAGACCGGAAGCGTCCCGCAGTCGGTTGTCCCGCTGCTTAGGCAACACGGTGGATTCAAATATCCGGGAAGCCAACAGAAAGCGAAGATTCGGATTGGACACATCCTCGCCGTTGGCTGTCAGAGCTGCATCCATCTTTTTCTCAAACTGCGCCCATGCGTTCAGCCTGGCCAGACGTGCTTCCAGTTGATCCAGCAGCTTATTCTGTTCACGGATTTTTCGGTTCAAATCGCCAACCTCTGTGAGAATGCCGCGCTTCTCCATCGCTCTGGCATCGGGGCCTTCGTGAACCATCGGGATGCGCTCGATTCCCTGACGCTTGTAGCTTCGGTGATCCACAAAGCTCTGGGTGAAGCCGGCCTCCCGCAAGGCTTCGTTGATAGCGTCGGCAGCCGCCGCGCGCCAGATTTCAGCCTTTCCACGATCATCCCAATCTACAACGTTTTCCTTATGGGTTTTGAAGCGGCCCTTTCGTTTGGCCGGTATGCGGTTACCGTCTGCATCAAGATTGTAGACCAGCCTGCTCTTTGGAGCCCAGCGCCCGTCCTCCTGAATAGCACGCATGGTCAGCATGATATGAACGTGGGGATTGCCGTCGCCCTTGTTATGAAAGGCAACATCAGCGCACATGCCCGTATCCACGAAGGTTTCCTGGACAAATTTGCGAATCAGAGCGATGTTCTGATCATGAGTAAGCTCCGCTGGCAACGCCAGCTCCAGCGTGCGGGCAAGCTGGGCATCGCGCTTTTTCTCGTTCCATTCCACGCTGTTCCACAGGACGCTTCTATCCGCGTATTCCGGAGGCGCATGGGCGGGCAGCATGACTTCGGTGTAGATGACGTGCCGCTTCCGGGTATAGTCATGGGTGGTTCCGTCCCACGTGTTTTCCAATCGCGAAGCGCTGATGTAGGCGGATGCGGCGACAGCGGAACGTCCCTTGTTCCGCGAAATGATTTTGATCGGGCAATGAAAGAAATCCAACGTGTCCTCCTTTTCTTCGGTTCCCGCGGTAGCAGCGTTCTTTGGGGTATGGGGCTTGCCCCATCGCGGACGCAGTCCGCAACAAGCCTTGCAGAGCGCACGACATAGGGCGACGGGCTACCGCCGCCCTTTTTCGTTTATGGAATGGTTCGGGGAGGGACAAATATGTCAGAAAGAATCAACACTCCGCTCACCAATGAACATTTTGCTGCGTTTTGCCAAAGCA
>ERZ779866.2032-NODE-2032-length-19014-cov-3.197215_pt1 | contig 19014 bp, 14 predicted proteins | sample MGYA00511248_ERZ779866 | MGnify/ENA primary metagenome ERZ779866 (study PRJEB29588, sample SAMEA2155758) | human gut metagenome | biome: human gut; feature: human-associated habitat; material: faeces | place: Denmark | collected 2008/2010 ... | reverse complement strand
AGCAATGGAAAGATACGCTCGCGAACCCGGATACACGCAAAACACTTGGGGACACGCCCTCGGTCTTATGGATGCGCCTGACGGAGCAAAACGCAGTGTTTTCTAACACGCCCTTGTCGCTTGCCGCCAGTTTTTCCAAGGCTCGAGCGTCTATGAAGAACGCCTGGGTGTATACAAGTGCGACCATTTCGACCCGCCGGGAAAGTGGGGAAGCCGATTTCAGTTATTTTCTTAGTGAGCTCGGCTTGAAGTCAGACACTCCCACGCAAAGTTGGGATAGCCCTTTTGACTATCCCTATCAGGCGCGTTTTTATTTGCCGAAAGATTTGCCAGGGGTTTTTGATGATAATTTTTCGGATGCTTTGGTTGAGGCCACATGGCCCTTGCTTCAAAAAACGCAGGGGCACGCATTCTTTTTATGCACGAGCTTTCGTTCAATGGAAGCTATCTCTGATGCTTTGCGCCGTCGCATTGGCGCCAATTTCACGCTTTGTGTTCAAGGTGAAAGCCCAAAAACTGAACTTTTGGAACGATTTAAATCCAGTGCGAATGCTATTTTGGTAGGTTCGATGAGTTTTTGGGAAGGCGTTGATATGAAAGGGGAGCTGCTTCAGCTTGTTGTCATTGACAAAATGCCTTTCGCTCAATTTGACACGCCGGTTGCCAGAGCTCGCAAGGAGTGGATGACCGCCCAAGGAAAGAACGCTTTTGTGTGCTACCAGTTGCCAGAGATGATCACCACGCTTCGTCAAGGCGTCGGGCGGCTGATTCGCAGTGAAAATGACTTTGGCGTCATTGTTTTCGGGGATAATCGCGTGATTGAAAAACGCTATGGAAAGCTTGTTCTTAACAGCCTTCCTCCCATGATTCGCACGCAAGATTTCGGTCGTGTTTATTCTTTCCTTGACAATCCCGATGAGGCTTATTGATGTCTAAAAGGCGTGTGATTGGCAAAACATGGTGGGCGCAGCGCTGGTTGGACTCGCTTCAGGGATGCGATTTTGAGAACCGATTGCCCAGAGGCAAGTCCTACTATGCCCAAGGGCGTATTATCGAGATTGAATTCAATGCGAAAGCATGTCGAATCGAAGCGCTTGTTGAGGGGTCTCAATACTATCCGTACGAAGTGACGCTCGGATTGAAGCCCATCGACTCGGAGAAGGCAAATGAGTTAATAAACGCCATTGCCGAAAATTCCGAATGGGTGGCCGCTTTGCTTGATCACCGTTTGCCGCCTGAAATCGCGAAAGTATGTGAAAAGCTTTCAATTGAGCTTTTCCCAACGAACATGCATTCGCTGTCAATTGATTGCACCTGCCCCGATTCGGCACATCTTTGTAAGCATGTTGCTTGTGTGATATACGCTTTGGCTGATTTGATCGACACGGATCCTTTCATTATTTTCTCTTTGCGAGGATTGCCGCTTGTCGAACGACTGAAAAAACTTGGGATTGATCTTAATGCGTCAGTCAAAGATAAAGCACTTACTTGGGAAAGGGTATTAAAGGAGTGCGAGTTCATTAAGCCGCTCGCTAGCACGGATTCCTCAATTGGTTTGAAGTCTTTAGCCATACCCAAGATGAGTGACTTGGGCATGTCGTTGTCACGGCTTTTGCCTCGAGAACTGGCGGCAAGTTCGGTTGTTCATTTCCGTGATCGTCTTTTTCATTCGATTCGCCAAGGGCAACAGGTTCTGGATCGTTTGGCCAAAGAACGCTTTTTCGATTCCACGCTGTCTGAGAGCCCATTTGCTTTTGAGCAATTTGAAAGATTAAACGGTTTTAAACATGGTCGATACGGATTGTTTGTTGATGCGAATGGTCGTCTTCAAATTGAGATCTTAATTCCGGGTAAGCGAAAACCGCTTCGGATTCTGCAACGTTCTAGGCTATTGCAGACGCTTTTTGCGTTACCATCGCTGGCTTTAGAGAATCTATCAACGGATCGACTTGTTCTCAGACGACTATTGGAAGTGGCCAGTCGACTGTATTCAACGCATCACTTCATGATGAGGGTTGTCGAGGTCGGCGGAAAACCGAGTTTCGCGTTGACTCCGGCGGTTCGAATGACTGAGGTCGCGACCCTTTTGGCTGAATTTGAGGCGAGCATTCGCCCATTGATTGATACGGTGGTTCGTTTTGACGAATCGTTCAGAAAACTGTCTTCAATTGAAAAAAGCTATCTGTTAGTCACCTCCGCGATCAGTGCTCTGCATGCTGATTTATCAGAAGTAATTGATGATCAAAGTGATCCGTTTGGCTTATTTGTGAGCGGCGTCGATTTATCCGATCTCAGTGGCGAGATTCTGGAAACGATCACGTCTCATTTAGTGCGGTATTTTCGCAATGTCAATTTGGCGGACACTTATCCATGGCAGCCGGTCATTACCGCCAGGGCTTTGGCAAAAGGACGCGTGTCGATTAATTTCGGCATCTTGAAAAAACCGTCCCAGTCAAAGCCTGTCAGCCTCAAGACGCTCTTAAATGATGACGGTTATCAAGAAGATCGTTTTGCCGCCTTAAATATTCTTTCTGCTCTTGATGACGCGTACCCCTTATTAAAACCGATCAGAGAACAAAAGGGGAAATCGCTGATTGTTGAGAGGGCAGAACTGAAAGACTTTTTGTTTGATGTTGCTCCGTATTTGACTTGGCTTGGTGTTTCAGTGATGTTGCCCGCATCATTGAAAAAACTTTTAACGCCTAAACTTGTCGCGCATGCCGTGGCAGAGGCTGGTTCTCAGCAAGCTCATCTGAGTTTGGCTGAACTGGCGGATTTCGAACTGTCGGTTTCGCTTGGGGGTAAAACGCTCAGCCCCGAGCAATTTGAGGAACTTTGCCGACAGGCCGGGGAGGTGATTCAGTATGAGGATCAATTTGTTTATTTGGATGCGACGGAACTTGCGCGAATAAAAGAGAAAATCGACGGGGCAAAAAATCTGTCTCGCATGCAAAAAACTCAGGCTGTCCTTTCCGGCGAGATAGACGGCATTGAGATAGAAAAAAGTCAGATTCTTCAAGCTCGACTCAGAGAACTCAATGATGTTCAAACCATAGATCCCCCCGTTTCTCTTCGGGCGAATATGCGACCTTATCAACTGCGCGGTTACTCCTGGATAATGAAAAATATTCGATTAGGTCTCGGAGCGCTCGTTGCCGACGATATGGGTCTTGGGAAAACCCTTCAGGTGATTGCCGCCCTTACTCTATTAAAAGAGGAAAGACAGTTTGAGTCTGAAAAAGGTCTCATTGTTGTTCCTGCGACGCTTTTGACCAACTGGGAACGCGAAATCAGCAAATTTTCACCGCAGCTTCGATTGCATCGCTACCATGGTCAGGGACGGCAATTAGGAAATCCCTCCGAGTGGGACTTGCTACTAACAAGCTATGGGACCTTGAAACGAGATCTTCATGTCATTGAGTCGTTACCGCTAAATGTGTTAGTTGTTGATGAAGCGCAAGCGATTAAAAATGCGTCAACCGAACAAGCATTGGCCTTGCGATCAATTAACGCAAGACACGTGATAGCGTTATCGGGCACGCCGGTTGAGAACCGATTGATGGAATATTGGTCGATTTTTTCATTGGTTCAGCCCGGGCTTTTAGGCTCTGCCTCAGATTTCCAGCGGCATTTTGCATCGCCGATCGAAAATGATCGGGATCCTGATGTGATTGAATCGTTTCGCAAACTGACAGCGCCTTTCATGCTAAGGCGCTTGAAAACGGATAGGACTGTTATCGCTGATTTACCGGATCGGGTAGTATCCGATCAATACTGCTCTCTTTTGCCCGAGCAAGCCGCCCTGTATCGGAAAACCTTAGATGAGATGATCCGCCGGATTGAGAAAGCGGACGCTTCGGACGTTGTCGAATCCAAGATGATCCGTCGGGGATTGGTGTTAAAACTCATTACTGCTCTTAAACAAATATGCAATTCAGCGTCACAATACCTGAAATCACCATCAACAGCGCCTGATTCTGGTAAGGCGATGATGCTATTTGAACTCATCGGTCGGGCAATTTCATCCGATCGAAAAGTTTTGATTTTCACTCAATATCGAGAGATGGGTGAGAAACTTCAAGAGTGGCTCAGAGAGCAACTGAGAGTTGAAGCGCCTTTCTTACATGGTGGAGTGCCGGTTAAAAAACGCGCGCAAATGGTCGACGCATTCCAGACGGATCCTTCAGTTAAAACGCTTATTGTCTCGCTTAAGGCCGGAGGGACCGGGCTGAACCTGACGGCCGCCTCGGTGGTGATTCACTACGACTTGTGGTGGAACCCAGCCGTTGAAGCTCAAGCAACCGATCGGGCGTATCGGATTGGTCAAACAAAAGATGTGCTGGTGTATCGATTCATCACTTCAGGCACGTTTGAGGAAAAAATTAACCGAATGCTTGAGCAGAAAAAGGAACTGGCAGAATTGACGGTGGCTGTTGGCGAGTCTTGGATCGGCGAAATGAAAACTGACGAGTTGAGACGCTTATTTGAGCTAAAGTGAGCTGGGCAAAACAAAAGCCCTGAAACCAGGCTTCAGGGCTGTCAAGCTGAATTTCCAGCAAATTAACGCGCTCTTTCTCGATTTTGATTCAAATCGATGATACGGGTCGTGTCGCCTTCGAGGTCGGTGATCCCCAACTCGCGATAGCAATCACGAATCACTTGCAGGGCATCATCAGAATAAGGTGTTTGCTGGAAGTCACGAATCACGTTTTGGGCACGTTCAATGGCGGCGACATAAGCATGACGCTCGTAATAGAAGTTGGCAACGCGAAGCTCGTGTCGGGCTTGCGCGAGGACTAACTCATGCATGCGACGTCGCGCATCGTGAGCGTAACGGGAGTCAGGGAAACGCTGCACCAATTCTTTGAGAGTGTCAAAGGCGTCACGGGCGGCCTGCGCATCGCGTTCGGCAATATCTTGCTTGAACCAACTGGTGAAAATGCTGGTTGATTGATTCAACGTGGCTAAGGCCTTCAAATAGAGCACGTAGTCACTGTTTTGATGATTGGGGTATTGACGAAGGAAACGATCACAAGTTTGGATGCACTGTTGCGCTTCACCATCTTGCCAATAAGCATAGGCGCTCTCAATTTGCGCTTGTTGAGCGTAACGACCGAACGGATAACGGCTTTCCAGCTTCAGGTAGTAATCCTGAGCGCGGGTCCAGTCGCTGTCATCAGCCGCAGAACGGGCTTCCTGGTAGAGTCGGTCCGCGCTCCAATCGGCTGTGATATCCTCGTCAAGTACACCGCAGGCAGTCAAACTTGCCAGCATAGCAATGGCCACCGTGGCTTTGGCGACACGATGACGTAAAATTTTTGAAGAAAGTGCCATTTGTTATCGTTTAATAAAACTTGTTGACTCGGGCATTATAGCGGTCTTAAGTGCTTTGCCTCAAGAGATTCGCATTGGCATTATGGAAATAATGGCCGAATTTGGGCAGCTTGAAGCTGAGACTGATATAGTTCAACGTCTTTTATCGATGGTAATTCATTATGCGTGAAGCGCTAGAGGAAAATTTGAATTTTGTTGTCCCAGAAGAGGTGATGGGAGAACGTTTGGACAAGGTTCTCGCTCAGCTGATGCCCAAGGTGTCGCGAGCCAGGTTGAAGACCTGGATTGAGCAGGGGGCTGTCTCTGTCAATGGCCAGGTTGCCGATAAAGTGCGAATGAAGGTGGGAGCCGGTGATGAGATTGAAGTCATTGAACAACCCAGCCCCGAAGAGCTAGCCTTTGAGCCTGTCAATATCGCGTTGGATGTGATTTACGAAGATGAGGCGATTTTGGTGATCAACAAGCCGGCCGGTCTCGTGGTTCATCCGGCCGCGGGACATTGGGACGATACCTTGTTAAATGGCCTTTTATTCAGAAATCCCGAACTGAAACTTTTGCCTCGCGCAGGGATTGTGCATCGTCTTGACAAAGAAACATCCGGTTTGATGGTTGTAGCTAAAACGCTTGAAGCTCAAACGGATTTGATTCGTCAGTTGCAAGCCCGCACTGTTAAACGCGAATACTGGGCGATTGTCCATGGTCAAGCCCCTCTGGCCGGTTTCGTAGATGAGCCGATCATGAGAGACCCAAAGTCTCCGATGCGCTTTTGTGTTGGACAAGGTCCCCGCGCAAAAGAAGCGAAAACGCATATACGCCTTGTTGACACGACGACTGTTCCTGGGGCAGGGCTTGTCCCGTTGACGGTTTCCTGGGTTGCCTGCCGACTGGATACCGGTCGGACCCACCAAATCCGCGTGCATATGCAATGGGCGGGATTGCCGTTGGTAGGCGACCCGACATACAAAGGAAAAATCGGTCGGTTGCCAAGTGATTGTCTTTTGTCGATGATCAAACGCCAAGCGCTGCACGCTTCGCGGCTGGGGTTGGTGCATCCGGTCAGCGGCGAGTCCATGCAGTGGTTTATCGAGCCTCCGGCAGACATGGTTGCACTTATGCAAGCCTTGGATTTCGGCCCCACCGATCAACCCGTGTCAGCTTTTGAAAATTAAGTCTTTATGCCTATGATTTAAAATAGGCGAAGACGTTTTTACTCGGATTATTTAAATGATTGATGATACTGCAAAGCCGGCTCTTGAAATTTTGCAGCCGGATTGGGATCAGGTTAAACCTGCTAATGTAGACGCTTTAATGACGCTCAGAAGTGGCGGCGTCTCATCCGGCCCCTTCGGCGATCAGAGTGGGGTTGGTGGTTTTAATGTCGGTCTTTACACGGGCGACGTGTCTTTTTGTGTCAAAATGAATCGAGATTTGGCCGCCCAGCTTGTGCCGACCAACCCGAAGTGGCTCAAACAGGTTCATGGCACGGAAGTGGTTGACGCGGAGACTGCGGCCCTTGAGACAGAGGCTGACGCCTCAATTGCCGTAACGCCCGGCGTTGTTTGCGTTGTTCAAGTGGCTGACTGTCTGCCAGTGGTTTTGGCTGATGCGCAAGGGCGTGCCGTCGCGGCTGTTCATTGCGGGTGGCGAAGCTTGGCAGGAGGCATTTTGCAAAAGACAGTCCAACGCATGCGCGAACGTATAGGAGATGAAGCCGCGAATTTCATAGCGTGGTGCGGTCCTCGGATTGGCGAAGAGGATTTTGAAGTCGGCGAGGATGTGCTTGTGGCCATGCAAAAGACTCTGCCGCAGGCTCAAACGGCTTTTAAGCTTAAGGAAAACGGTCGTTACACCGCATCCCTTGTGCAGCTAGCGAAATTGGCCTTGGCTCAAGTCAATGTGGATCAGGTCATTGTCGCGAAACACAGCACCTATGCCAATCCGGAAAAATTCTATAGTTATCGTCGTGACGGAAAGACCGGTCGTCATGCCGTCATGGTTTGGATCAAGGAGCCGTAATTGAAAAGAATTCCTCGAATCGGTTTTGTCTCCATGGGCTGCCCGAAAGCGCTGGTGGATTCCGAACGCATCATGACACAATTGCGCAGCGAAGGTTACGATTTGGTTGGGTCTTACCATGACGCCGATCTCGTGATCGTCAATACCTGTGGTTTCTTAAACGAGGCTGTCGCCGAAAGCGTTGAAGCCATAGAAGAAGCAATGCGCGAAAACGGCAAGGTCATTGTGACAGGCTGCCTTGGCGCGAAACGACATTTGGATGGCACGCCCTATTTAACTGACGTTTGTCCCGGCGTTATCGGCATTACCGGTCCGGGTGAATTTCAAAAGGTTTACGACTTGGTGCACAGCGCCTTGCCGGCTCCTCATTCGCCTTGGTTGGATTTGGTTCCGAAGGCGGGTCTCAAGCTGACCCCTTCGCACTACGCGTACTTGAAGATCAGCGAGGGATGCAATCACCATTGCACTTTCTGCATTATTCCTCAGCTACGCGGCAAACTTGAAAGCCGACCGGTCGCCGAGATCATGCGTGAGGCTCGTTTGCTTAAGGAGTCGGGCGTCAAGGAGTTGATGGTCATCAGTCAAGATACCTCCGCCTATGGAATGGATAAACGCTACGGCATTGATTTCACCGAAGACGGCAGAGCCGTTCAGATGCGCATTTTGGATTTGTGCAAGGAATTAGGTGAATTGGGCATCTGGGTTCGGTTGCACTACATGTACCCTTACGCTCACGTCGATCGCGTGGTGGAACTGATGGCTGAGGGGAAAATTCTGCCTTATTTGGATGTTCCTTTCCAACACGCGCACCCGAGAGTGCTTAAGGCGATGAAACGTCCGGCGGCCGCTGAAGAGACACTGAAACGTATCCAAACATGGCGAAAAATTTGCCCTGATTTAACCATTCGGTCGACTTTTATCGCTGGTTTCCCCGGCGAAACAGAAGACGAATTTCAATACTTGTTGGATTTTCTAAAAGAAGCCCAGCTTGATCGGGTGGGTTGCTTTGCCTATTCTCCGATCGAAGGAGCCGCGGCCAACGAGTTGCCAGGGGCATTGCCCGATGAGGTGCGTGAGGAGCGGCGCGATCGCTTCATGCAAGTGCAGTCAGAGATTTCCGCCGCTCGGCTGGCGAAAAAAAGCGGGACGATTCAGACGGTGATTATCGACGAGCCGGAAGATGAGGACGGCGTGGCCATCGGTCGCACCATGGCCGATGCGCCTGAAATCGACGGGATCATTTACGTCACCACTGACGCTCATTTAAAGCCTGGCGACATGGTTCGTGTCAAAGTCACAGCCAATGAGGAATATGATCTGGTTGGACGCCATATTGAGGTTTAGGCGATGAGAAGAGCTGGCGGCAGGTTAAGGAACAAATCGCAAACGCTACGAGGCCTTATTGTTCTTTTGATTGCCGCTTTTGCTTTTTATGAGTTTTATTGCGTCGGCGAGGTCATCTGGTATGGCTATCATCCTGTGACAACGTCCGCTTATATTGAAAGCGAATCAGAGCGTCTCGGACGAGTTGATTATCGTCCGGTTCCCTTAAATCGAATCTCCACTTCGATGATCCAAGCCGCGGTGGCCGCTGAGGATTTCGATTTTGCCAAGCATCACGGCATTGATTGGGATGCCACCTATCAGGCGTTTATCAGTAATGTGCTTGAAGGGGAAAGCGCGCCCGGCGGTTCCACCATCAGCCAACAGACTGTAAAAAACCTTTTTTTATCTCACGAGAAAAGTTACTTTAGGAAAGGACAGGAAATTTTTCTCACACTAGTGATGGAATCCACTTGGAGTAAAGGTCGCATTATTGAAACGTATCTGAACATCGCTGAATTCGGCGAGGGGATTTTCGGCGTTGAAGCCGCCGCCCGACATTATTATCAAAAGTCGGCGGCATTGTTGAATCCTTGGGAGAGCGCGTGGTTGGCTGCTATTTTGACCAATCCGAAATATTACGAAAAGCGTGGAACCACGCCGTGGCTTGCCAAGCGCATTTCCATCATTATGAAAACGGTCAAAAATTACGAAATTCGCAGGCTCAACAATCGGCTGCCCTAGACGGTTTGTGCAGCATCTTCCCGACTTAACTTGAAACCACTTTTGTGTACTGGTTATTAACGTATTCAATAAGCAAGATGGTTTTTATCATCGAAAAAAGCTATCGTGAAGACCACATGGACCTTGGCACAATGTCCGCTTCTTAACACATTGAAAAAAGGGGAAAGCTTTCGTTGTGAACGCTTTCCCCAGTTTGAAGTGATTATCGGTAAATGTTTCGATCTTTCGCAACCAGGGTCAATGCGAGCATCAGCAGGAAACCAATGCCAGCGAAGGCGCCTTGAAGGGAGATGACTGACGAGATGGAGCCAATCAGGGCGGGACCTAATAAAAGTCCGCCATAGCCCACGGTTGTCACTGCCGTGATAGCTTTTACGCCATCCATGCTATTGGTCCGAGAAGTTGCGGAAATCAATATCGGTGCCAGATTGGCAATGCCTAAGCCCATCATGAAAAGACTTGCGTAGGCAACGACTGGAATCGGCGCGATGATTAAAACGATCAAAGACAATAATATGATCGAGATTCCCAGCGAGAGAATCGTGATCGGCCCAAAGCGTGTGGTCAAGCGGTCCCCAATTAAGCGTGAGAGTGCCATCGCGATGACAAAGAGCGTGTAGCCCAATGCGCTGGCTTCTTGAGCAACGCCCGCGTTGTCTCTCAAGTAAATGGCGCTCCAGTCAAGCATTGCCCCTTCGGTGAGAAATATCGTTGCACAAAGTAAAGCAATGACCGCGATCGGTTTGGTGATCATGAAACGAAAACCCCTTTCTTTTTTGTCCGTTTTTCCGATTTTGACATTGGCAATCCCGTGCATTAAATAGCCCAGCGCCAAGGACAATGCCACCATAAGAACAAGAATTGTGGCCAATGGCGTGACGCCAAGGATAAATAAAGTGGTAATCATCGCGGCAGAAACGACTTCGCCGATTGAATAGGCGGCATGCAGTCCGGACATGAGCCTGGCTCCGTTGCGTTTTTCCAGGTACGTTCCGTAGATGTTAACGCTGACTTCAAGACAGCCCAGCGTAATACCGTAGAGAAAGAGCGCCATGCATTCAAAGGCAAACGATGGCATCCATGCCAACAAGATAAGCAACAGGCACGAGGCAAGCCCTGAGAACAAAATGGCATTTTTGGCGCCGATGCGTCGAGATAGCCCTCCGGCCAGTGGCATTCCGACAAAAGAGCCGACGCCGAGTCCTAAAAGAAGGGTTCCGAGAATCATTGGCGTCAGGGCTAATTCCGATTGAACAAAGGGAATGAGTGGAGCCCAAGAGGCGACAGTGAATCCTCCTGTGAAAAAACCGATACGGGCAGCGTACAACTCTTTTTTGGACACGGGCGAAACAGCTTTGTTTGTGTTCGTTTCCGTAATTTTTTCAAAAGGATTGTTCTGAGGTTGATGTAAATTGGATAGGTCGGTTTGACTCGGCAATGGCGCCGATTGCGATCGTAGTAAGCGTTTTTCTGCAGTCATAAAATTTGTTTGTTGTTATGATGACTGATATTATTTCATCAAAATATTGACATATCGAGTTTGATTCCATCAAAAAATTGATAGAACAATGCCTTTGAAAGTTGATGAAATCCGATCTTTCGTCGCTGTCGCCCAAAGCGGTTCCTTTTCTGAAGCCGCCCGTCAATTGCGTCGCGCTCAATCGGTTATTTCCATCCATATTGCCGGTATGGAAGCTGAATTAGGGTATCGGTTGTTCGACCGGACGCCCAAGCCCGTGTTGACCGCGAGGGGGCGGGAGCTTTTGATGTCTGCCAGACGTGTGCTGGTAGAGGCTGACAGACTGGATTTAAAAGCCCGATCGCTTTTGCAAAGTGAGACGCCCGCGCTCTACATGGGGATCGATTTGGAATTGGAAGCACCGGTGATTTTGGATTTGTTGAGGCTCTTTGCCAAAGATTACCCTTCGGTGAAATTGCAGATTGAAAATATTTCAAGCTCCGAAGCTCAGTGGTTCTTTAAAAAGTCAGCGATGAACATCGCACTGCTTTTTTCCTCAGAGGCCTCTCTCGAAAGTGAAGAGCGTGTTTTGGGGCTTTCGCCGGTTTGCATCGCCGTTGCCAAAACGCACCCATTGGCTACAAAGTCTTCGGTGACGGTTGATGATCTGCGGCAGTATCGACAAATCATCATTAACGCCAGTGATTCAGAGTCTCCTCGACCGAAGATCATCAATGACGATCATTGGGAGGTTGATAGCGGTCTTTGGGCGTTGGGGCTGGCGGCAAGAGGAGTTGGTTGGACCATATTGCCGCGGTTTTTGCTGACCGGTCGCTCCAGTCTAGGCTCGTCGGTCGTAACGATCAAAGCTCCTTTCAGTTTGGTGCCTGAACGCCTAGTGCTGAGGGTGAAAAGCGGTGAGGTTGATCCCGGAATTGTTCAGTGGTGGACAAAAACCATTACTCGCAATAAACATCGTTTGGGGTTGGATCCCATTCCTGTGTCAGGAGAGGCACAATGATTTTGCTGCGGCCTTATCAATCCTCGGATTGCGAAGCGATCGCCTCGCTTTTTTATCGGACGGTGCATGACGTTTGCGCCCGGGACTACGATCAAGAGGCTCTTTTCGCATGGGCACCTGCCGAGGCGGATCTTATTGCGTGGAATCAACGGTTGAGTGCGCTTTATGCGCTTGTCGCATACAGTCACGATGGTTTGGTTGGCTTTGGCAGTATTGATCTGCAAAAAAGCTACCTTGATCACCTTTTTGTTCACGAAAGTTGGCAGCGACAATCAGTAGGCTCTCTCTTATGCGATGCCCTTGAATCAAAATGTCGCCGCCCCATTCTGACCGAAGTCAGCATCACCGCTAAACCGTTTTTTGAAAAAAGAGGCTATCAAGTGATTGCTGAGCAATGGGTTTGTCGTCGTGGTGTCAAATTGAAAAACTATTGGATGAAATTGACTTAATGCTGTGGCGCAAAAAATTCCTTGTCGCTTAAAAAACGACAAGGGCCTTTTTCTAATGCTTAGTGACGATCGTCGCGACGTTTTTCTCTGCGATCACGTTTACGATTATCTCTTTGGTCCTTTTCTTTTGATTTTTTCCGATTTCGTTGATCGCGAGCCTCTTTGCGAGTCAGTTTTTCATCATCGCGATCGGAACGATCTTTATCCCAGTCTTTGCCCCAGCGTTCGCGACGCCAATCTCGACCGGCCTTTTCCTCTTGGTAGCGCCAACGCATTTCACGGCTCCATTCGTCGCGCGTGTAACGCTTATTGTTATGACGGTCATAATAGTATTGACCGTCCCATCGACCGTCATCGCGATGACGTTCAAAAAAATCTCGCTCAGAGCGATCGGAGATGCCGCTGATGAGCTCTTTGAAAAAATCGCCTTCAGCCGCATGGGCTTCGACGGATGCGGCTGCCGCCCATCCTACTAAAAACAATCTTCTCGAAATTCCCATACAAATCTCCTCTGGCGTTGACAATTTACGCCCCTCATCAACCATGATAGGCTTAAGTCAGGGAATTTGGGTATTTGCAATATTTTGTTTTTAAAAGATAAACGATACCGAAACTAAAGAACGCAAACTGTAATAAAGAAGCCGAAAGATACGGTGCGATGGCAGACACTGTCGCTCCTTCTTGACTAGCGAAGACGATAGCTTTACAAGCTGGTGTGCTGGGAATCATCCAAGCAATCGGGATAACCCAGTTGGCAAAACTTTCCATCGGATAGATCATACCGCTTAAAAAGACGCTCGGAGCGGAAGCCAATGTCAGACAGACAGCATAACGATTGTTACCCATCAACAAGGTGATGAAAACAGCCAATGAGGAAACGGACAATGAAAAACAGATAAGGGCGAGCAAAGTGGATGAGGCATTTTCCAATGTCGGCATGCCCAGCAAGGAAAGTCCCAAACCTTCGATCATTAAGCCCCAAAATAAGCTGATGGCGAAAAAGCCGGCGGCAATGAATAAAAAGTGGTTTGGGCTTCGAAATGCCTCCGAGACAAAGGGTAATCGGTTAGGACGAGAGATCCAGCCACCTAACCCAATCCCTACACCGTAAAGCATGACTGCTTGGATAATCACAACAGCAACCATCGGCACGGTGTAATAACCATATCCGGAAATGTTATTAAATAAATCCTGCGAAACCATCGACGGTGGCTGCAATTGCATTTGTTTGACAACAAGGGGGTTTAATCCGGCTTTGACGGCGTGGCTGAGCGCAGATCCAATATTTTCTTGCGCGGCAATGGCTAAAACAGACGCGGAGACCGCGCGGCCTTTGACAGGCATGGCTCCGTTGCTGAAAATAGAAATCGTTGTCTGTTCCGCTCGGGACAGGTCCCGACTATAGTCAGTGGGAATGACCACAATCACATCAAGGGATCTTTGCTTGAAAGCGTCAACGGCTTCATTTAGATTCGCCGTTTTCAAGACGGTTTGAACACTCGGCACGCTTTCAATCTTTAACGCCAATTCGCGCGAGTGCTCGCTTTGATCCATATCGACGATGGCCGTTGGGATCTTCGTGATCACTTGGTTATCGTAGGGCAAGGCGTAAAACACCAGATAGAAAAACGAAGCGAAGGCGAAAAACAGAAACGTATCAAGAGAAAAAAACGAACGCTTGACGGTTTCGAAAAATATTGTCCGTTTAAGCATGATTCGTCTCCTCGTCATAGGCCTCTTTGACTCGTCGGCAGAAGAGCGCGTAGCCGGTAGCAGCCCAGAAAATTCCGAAAAGAGCTAATTTTGAGAGGGTGAGCAATGACGTTTCCCAAGGGGAATTGAGAATCCACTGTTCACCTTGGAAGGCGAAATAGTGAGTGAGCGGAAACAGCTGCGCCAGCCATTGCACCCATTTAGCCATGGATTCAAGTGGGTAGGAAAAGCCGATATAGGGGAAAATCGGCGCCATGTAGCCGACAGCGCAACTTAAAACAAACACCCAATCTAGCTTGATGAAGATGGCTATTAACGGCAAGGGAAACAACGTCATGACAAAAAAGAAAAATCCGATGCCGAACATCCAGAGAAGGGCTGAGCCTTGAATGCTCCAACCGTAGTAGCCGGTAACAAGAGCAATGTAGATCAGCCCATAGAATGTGAACACAACCCACCACGGCAGAACCTTGCCCAAATAAGCGCAAATGATATTGCCTTTGGCGCTGTCGAGCCATTCTTTGACCTGACGCTCTCGCCAAAGAGTGATCAGTCGAGTGCACACGGCGATGACCAAAGCCAAATGAAGGATTCCTGGAATCAACGTGGGCAGAATATAGGCTTGAAAGTTAAAGGCCATGTTCCCTACCGTCACCGTATTCACACTGACTGTGTGAGTCAATTTTTCGGCCTGATCACTGGTCAACCCCGCCTGTTGAACCAATGCTTGCGCCTCTTCGATCTGGATGGCTAGCAGAGCTTGCTTGATATCAAGTTCCAGGCTTGTCGCGATCGCGTAAAGCGATTTGGGAAAATACAGTTCTATGGCTCGCGCTTGAGGAGTACCTTTTTGAGATTGCCATTCTCGGTCGATTTGAATATAAGCATAAATCTTTCCCTCTAAAAGCGCATTTTGCGCTTCATGTGCGCTTGCATACGAAACGAGCCGCGTCGAAGCGATGGCGTCAATCTTGGATTCCAACTCAATTGATTCAACCGAATGATCAAGATTGACCATGCCGACTGGCAAGTCACGCATGAGGCCTTCACCAAACAGGCCGATGATGAGTGCGCACCAGACAATAGGCATGATGGCCAACATGAAAATGTCAGCCGGTCGATTCCTCAGTGAGCGAAGTTCTTGACTCGCCGTTTCGAAAATGGCTCCAAGGTATTGCACGGTCAACTCGATTTAGTTGCGATTGACAATGACACTCATGCCCGGGCGAAGGTTGGCAATGGGTTCAACGGGGCGAGCCCTGACTTCGAAGGTTTTCAAATCGTAGCCGGAACTTTGCCGTGTCGCCCGCCAGGTTGCGTAGTCGCCTCTCGGATTAATGAAATACACTTTGAAGTTGTAGCTTTTTTCGCCAAGAGCGGGAATTTGCGCGCGAAGGACAGTGCCTTGATGAATGTTCGGCATATCGTCTTCACGAATGTTAAACGTTGCCCACTGATCGGAAAGGTCCACCAATGTCGCAAGCGGCACACCGGCAGCGGCAATTTCACCTTTTTCTATGTAAAGGCGTGAGACTTCTGCCGTGAGTGGGCTCAGAACATTTTTTTCTTTGACTAGGCTAGCCACTTGAGCCACGCCTTCATCAGCTTGATTAAGCAAAGCGGCAGCGGCTTCTTTTTCTTGTCGGCGAGCGCCTGTTTTTGCAATGTCAAGTTGCTCGGAAGCCATTTTCAAAACTTCTTGAGCGCTTCGGTATTGGGCAAGGGCTTCATCATATTTTTGTTTGGATATCAATCCGTCTTTATAAAGCGCCTGGATGCGGTTGAACGTTTTTCGCGCTAATTCAAAGCCAGCTTGAGCTTGCTCTTTTTGTGCTTGGGCAGCGCGAATTTCCTGAGGACGTGCGCCTTCGTTAACAAGGCTTTCTTTTGCTCCGGCAGCCGTTTGCATGGCTTGGACTTCACGCCACTTGGCCTCCAACTCCGGAATGTCAAGTTTGATCAATGTTTGCCCTTCTTTTACCGAGTCGCCCTCTCGGACGACAAGGGCCTCGACTCGACCGCTGACTTTGGCTGCGACATCAACGGTTCTGGCTTGAACCATACCGTAAAACGGCTCAATGGCAGGGGGTGTGCCAAGCCACAATCCGTAAGCCGCTAAAGCCACGGCACCTGCACCCAGTGCGACCCAAACTTTGGCGGAAATCTTTTTGTCATTCATAACCATCTCTAACTAGCAAACTCAACATCCGGTCGGGTTAGGACATTGAGAAAATCATTCATACGACCGCTTGCGGCATGAAGCATGGCATAAGAGACCACAAAGCGATAAGCGGCGAGACGTCTTGCCACCTCGGCGGCGATAAGCTTGTTTCTAGCGTCGTTGACATCGTCAACAGTACTTAGTCCCTCGCGGAAAGATTTGTCACGAAGCCGTAAATTTTCACGCGCAAGTTCAATGGCGCTGCCGGTCAAATCATATTGTTCCAGAGCGTCTTTGGAGCGCAACCAGGCAACTTCCACGACACGGCGAATTTCCGACTCAGCCTGATTTTTAGCAGCATGAGCTTTGTCGGCTAAGGCTCTGGCGCTTCCCACGCGCGCGGAACGATCTCGATTGTCCCAGAGTGTGAAACTGACGCCAATCCCGGCAATCCAGTCGGGTTCAGGCAGGGTCAGATAGTGGTCAATCATGTTGTAGTGACCGAATAAGTACACTTGAGGCATAAAGGAACCCTTGGCGGCCTTCACGCCCATCTGCGCCTGCTCTTTTTGAGCGTCAATGGCTTTGAGAATGGGGTTGTGGTCAAGGGCCAAATCTGTCCAATAGTCAAGCGTAGGAATGTTCCTAGTCACAAAGAGCGGCGTGTCTAATGGACCGATTTCTTTTTCGCGCAAAAGCTCTCCGAGCTCGCTTTCCGCGACCTCACGGTCAGATTGGGCTGATAAGAAATCCCGCTTCGCCGTATCGCGGTTTACCTCTGCTGCCATTCGTTCAATCTTTGCGATCAGTCCTGCCTTTTCAAAGCGTTTCGCTCGATTGAGATCCCGCTCTTCTTGGCTGAGCATGTCTGAGCGCAGTTTTTCAATTGAGCGAGCCAGCTGCACTCCGAAATATTTTTGCACAAGCAGCGTGTCCAACTCGTCACGAGTTTTGTCTTGACCGGCGAGTGATTCGCGAACGGCCGCTTCAGAGGCTTGTTGTTTTGCAGAAATCGCCCCGCCGGTGTAAATAGGCCACATCATGTCAATGGAAGCTCGAGGACCGGAAATGTCTTCATGAGAATCTAATGAGAAGCGCCCAGGTAGCGGCAACCCGGGCAGGCCGGCCAGCGGGTTGTCAAACCCCAAATGAACATCCTTGCGCCCTTCTATTTGTTGAGCGTTTAAGCTGATTTTGGGACCGCTCAAGGAGCGGGCTTCTTTGACATTGAAGCGTTTTTGCTCAATGTCTGCCGCAGACATCTTCAAGGTGTCCGCCCGCTCCTGCATGATATTCCGAGCTCCCTGGAAATTTAGCCCCGCGGCCGTTGCGGCAGCCGGCAGGCAAAGAATGAGGGCAGCCCAATTAATAGGTTTTAACATCACGATCTCAGGTTAATCCGTTCGGCAGATTAAAGCAATCATTCTAGCCCAAACCGGCCTGAAGATGGGCGCACTTAAGATTCGTCAGTGACTCCCAAGGAGCGCATGAACCCGCGAAGGTAAGCGGTTCTCGCCTCAATATTGGATGTGGACGTTTCAATTTTCAGTTTCTTAGGCGTCATCATTCGCATGTTTTTGGACTTTTGCAATAATTCTATTAATCGCATCGGTTCAAAACGCGGCTTGTCGATGAACGTGATGATAATCACGGAATCTGTCGCTTCAATGCGGGAAATGCCCAAGCGTTCGCAATAAAGTCGCAATCGATGAGTGTCGATTAATGTGTTGGCTTCAGCCGGCAGCTTTCCGTAACGATCACCCAGCGCTTCACGAACGGTTTCAATGGCGTTAAACGATTCGCAACTGGCGAGTTCTTTGTAAAAAGAGAGACGCTGGTGCACATCGTCCACATAATCGGATGGCAAAAGGGCAGGTGAGTGCAAGTTAATTTCGGCCATGGCCTGAAACGGCGCATCCAAATCAAATTCTTCGTTGTTGCGCAAACTTCTCACCGCGCGTTTCAACATCTGGCTGTAAACGTCATAGCCCACCGCCGCAATTTCACCGGATTGGTGCTCGCCAAGCACTTCGCCAGCTCCACGGATTTCCAAGTCATGCATAGAGAGGTAAAAACCGCTGCCCAGGCTTTCCGAATTTTGAATCGCTTCAAGACGTTTTTGGGCATTTTTTGTTATCGCATCCTTTCCCGGCGTTAACAGATAAGCGTACGCTTGGTGATGACTTCTGCCAACCCGCCCTCTTAATTGGTGAAGCTGAGCAAGGCCAAATTTGTCGGCCCGGTGCATGATGATCGTATTGGCTGTCGGCACGTCGATGCCGGTTTCAATAATTGTTGTGCAAAGCAGCACATTAAAGCGTTGCTGATAGAAGTCCCTCATGACCAACTCCAACTCGCGCTCGCTCATTTGACAATGGCCGACAACGATTCGTGCTTCCGGGATTAGTTGCGTCAGCTGCTCTCGGCGATTTTCGATCGTGGAGACATCGTTATGCAAAAAATACACTTGACCGCCACGCTTTAATTCACGCATGACCGCCTCTCGTATAACATCCGGCGTTTCTTTTTGAACAATTGTTTTGATTGACAGGCGTCTTTCGGGAGCTGTGGCAATGACCGAAAAGTCACGAATGCCTTCCAGACTCATGGCGAGTGTTCTGGGAATCGGTGTGGCGGTGAGTGTCAAAACATCAACGTTAGTTCGCAATTTTTTCAACATTTCTTTTTGACGAACGCCAAAGCGGTGTTCCTCATCGATCACCACCAAACCCAACCTGGCAAATTGGACTTTTTCAGAAAGCAATTTGTGGGTGCCGACCACAATATCGATCGA
>ERZ779866.2023-NODE-2023-length-19059-cov-13.256999_pt1 | contig 19059 bp, 20 predicted proteins | sample MGYA00511248_ERZ779866 | MGnify/ENA primary metagenome ERZ779866 (study PRJEB29588, sample SAMEA2155758) | human gut metagenome | biome: human gut; feature: human-associated habitat; material: faeces | place: Denmark | collected 2008/2010 ... | reverse complement strand
GGAAGGCGCTACCGGCCCCACCGGGCCTACCGGTCCCACTGGCCCTGCCGGTGCTACCGGCGCGACTGGTCTGGCTGGCCCCACTGGTCCTACCGGCCCTGCTGGCGCTACCGGCACAGAAGGTCCCACCGGGCCTACCGGCGCTACCGGTGCCGCTGGTGCGGAAGGTGCAACTGGCCCCACCGGGCCTACCGGCCCTGCTGGCCCTGCCGGTTCTCCCCCTCCGCTGAACGCCCTATATGCCACCAATACCGGTTCCCAGACTCTTTCTTCCACTGGCGATCCCGCTACTTTTGACACCAACCAGGTGGAAGAGGGTTCCGCCATCAGCCACACCGCCAGCACCGATACCTTCACCCTGAATGATGCGGGCACCTATGCTATTTCTTACTCCGTCACCGCCACCAACACCTCCGGCACGGGCGATGTCGGTGTTGAGCTTCAGGAGGACGGCACTGCCATCGACGGCAGCAAGAGCACCGTGAAGATCAACAACACCTCTGATACCGCTAATTTGGCTGCCACGGTTCTGGTCACTGTGTCCGGCAGCGAGGAGATCACCCTTAATGCGACCGAGAACAACGTCACTCTTACCGACGCTGCTCTGACCATCCAGAAACTGGATTAACCCCAAAATCTCCGGCCGGTCCCATATACCGGCAGGCAGGCGGACGGCGCCCAGCGCCGCCCGCCTGTTCCCTATATCCCTATCTTCTCAGGAAAGGATGGAACCATTATGAAAATCGCCGTTTACGCCATCTGCAAAAATGAGGCGCAATTTGTGGACCGGTGGATGGACTCCATGTCAGAAGCAGATGAGATCGTTGTACTGGACACCGGTTCCAGCGATAACACCGTGGAGCTTCTGGAAGCACGGGGCGCAGTGGTGACGGTGGAAACCATTTCCCCCTGGCGCTTCGACACTGCCCGGAACCGCTCCATGGAACTGGTATCAGAGGATGCGGATATCTGTGTCTGTACCGACCTGGACGAGGTCTTTCATCCGGGGTGGCGCAAGCAGCTGGAAAGCGCATGGCGGCCCGGGGCCGGCCAGGCTACATACCGCTACACATGGAGCTTCAACCCCGACGGGTCGGAAGGCGTGGTATTCTGGTACGAGAAGATCCACGCCCGTCACGGCTATCAATGGGTCCATCCGGTCCACGAGGTCCTGCACTGGACCGGTACAGGCGCTCCAGGGCCCAAGGTCGTCGCGGAGGACATACAGCTGGATCATCATCCCGATCCCACCAAGTCCAGGGCTCAATACCTGCCGCTGCTGGAGCTGTCTGTCAAAGAGGACCCGGACGATGACCGCAATGTCCACTATCTGGGGCGGGAATATATGTACCGCGGCCGATGGGACGACTGTATCCGTACACTGGAACAGCATCTCACCATGCCCACTGCCACCTGGGCCGATGAGCGCGCCGCCTCCATGCGCTACATTGCCCACGCCTGGGCCATGAAGGGCAAGCGGCAGCTGGCCCGGAACTGGTACCTCCGCGCCATTGCGGAAGCGCCCCACCTGCGGGAGCCCTATGTGGATCTCGCTCTGCTGCTTTACGAGGAGAAGAACTGGGACGGCGTGCTGTATTTTACCTCCTGCGCCCTGTCCATCACCCAGCGGCCCCGGACCTATATCTGTGAGGCGGCCCCCTGGGGCAGCCTTCCCCACGACCTGCGCGCTATTGCCTTCTATCAGACCCAGCGTCTCCCTGAAGCATTGGAGGAAGCACAGAAAGCTTTGGCTCTGGAGCCCCAAAATCCCCGGCTGGCAGGCAATGTTTCCCTTCTGGAGCATGTGGTATCAGCAAAATAGTAATACCGGCGGACTTCCCTCTCAGGGGAAGCCCGCCGTTTTTTCTCCGGGATGCTTCATCCTTTTTTCATTCTTCTTAACAATTTGTTTAAAATCCAGTCATATCCAGTTCTTTTTCCTTGGTTATTTTGATAGTGTCAAAAGGAGGATACCTCATGGCAACGATGCATCCCTATCTTCACACGCTGAAATATGCGATCACAAAAACCGATTACGACGCCCTGCGCAGCCATCTGACGACCTCTGCCGCGATCCAAGATACCGGCGCATCAGAAAGCTGGATTCACACACTCTTTTTTGCCAGCTACCGCAACCGGGTCCTCCCCGCCCACGGACAGCAATCCGATAACCGCTCCGATTTTGCCCTTCATTACTACAACAACGACCCCACTTATCTCATTCTGGAGCGATATCTAGGCGAAGAGCAGGATTCCGCCATGGTCACAGAGGCCGAATGCCGGGCTCTGCTGGCTGGCGAGACCGACTGGCTGCTGGCACGGCGCAATCCCGTCCTGCGGGACTTCCACACCTCACTGACAGAACAGATGCTCCTTCCCCAGGTCCTTCTCACCTACCATCGGGAAGCGTATACCCTGGATGGACTGGATCTCTGGGTCGCTTTGGACAGCGACATCCGTATCACACTGCAGCACATGGACTTTCTGGACCCTGACCTGTTGGCCAGAGACACCGCGGATCAATCCGGCCGCATGCTGCTGGAAATCAGCTACAGCCGTACGATCCCTGACAATATCTTATGCCTGCTGGAAGAGACTGCTCCCCGGCGCAAACCTTTTCCCGGTACCCGTCTCCCCGTATGACACAGCAGCAGAGCACAAAAACGAGCCCGCAGCAAAAATGCTGCGGGCCCGTTTTTTATCTCCCACCAAACAGCGTGAGATCATTATTCATACAACAGGTCGTCGTCGTAATCATCAAACTCAGAGCACTTGCCCCGGCACTTTCCGGCCACACACTTTTTCAGCTCAGCAGCGCCGGTCGTCAGGGCATCCCAATATCCCACCACCAGGCAAATCAGCCCGGCCAGAGCCAGAGACAGACCAATGATTTTCAAAACGAAATGCCATGTGTTCTTCATGGTAGAACCTCCCGTATTTGAACTGTGGTGATAGTATACATCAAATTGCTGCAAAATACAATGGTTTTTTATCGGATGCCGTCAAAAGCCCAGATAGAGATCCATTTTCACCTCGCCGTCCAGGATCTCCACCTTAGCCTCATCCAACATCTGCCCTACCAGCGACAGCTCGCTGTCACTGGTATACTGGTCGCCGCCCGCCAGTTCCCAATAGGTTTCCACCAGGGCACGGTTCCGCACGGCGGGTTGGAGCATCTCCGCCATCCGTTCCACCTGGCTCAGGTGCTCCGGCAGAAAATCCCCCCGGGCCATCAGGCGCAGACCGTTCTCCTCCTTGCGCAGGCGAAGCTCTACCTCTTCCCCGCCCAGGCGGAACAGCGCCGTATATAATTCATCGATCACATGGCTCATCCTCCGGCGCGCCATATGCATATTTTTTTTCAAACTGTGTCACTCCTTCGGCTCGGGCTTGATTCCTTCGATGATGGGGATCAGCAATATGCAGACCAGGCCCGCAGCAAATCCATTGTTATATAAGTTCATGCCTCCGTGGAGAAGGGCGGTATTCTGTACGATCGTCATGTGGAGGAAGCCTGCCGCTACTCCCCAATACCAGCCAAACTGCCCGGCAATAGGCGCAAGGCCTGTACAGAGGAGGCTGGCCAGCAGCACTCCTGGGGATGTGATCGGCACCTCCACCAGGAGAAAAGCGGCCAGGATCGCTCCCGCCATTACGGGCACGACATTTTTCGGGTGCTTTCCGAAAGCGCCAAAGCCCATCATGCTCAGCAGACAGCAAACCAGCGGACCATTGAGTCGGACTCCCTGCGGTGCCTGCGCCAGCAGGTAAGCAAAGCCAATGGCCCCCACCAGCGCCATATTGACAAAACAGGTTCCCGGTCCGTCCAGCAAGAAAAAATCTGCCACCGCCCGGCCGGAATGCCGGAGGATAGGGCGATAATCCTGCCAGCTGCGGCAGCCCAGGAACACCCCCAGGGCCAGCAAAGCGACCAACAGCACTGTCATCATCACGCACAGCAGCACATGTCCGTCCTGGCTCCAACTCTCGTGGATCTTGAATTCCACGCCCACGCCCTTGAGGATACTAGCTACCCCCAGGCCGAGAAATCCTGCGGCAAATCCCACGTTATAGAGGTTATAGCCCTGATGGATACGCACGGTATAGCGTGAAATGGCAGGGATCAGAAAACCGATCACTATACCGCACAGGGCCATAGCCGGCCAGTGGATCACAGGGTCCATATAGACCAGGAGAAAGCTCACCATGGGGGACAGGCAGGTGCCGAACAAAGTCATATAGATATACTGGGAGAATGGTTCCCTCCGATAGCGGGCATACAGCCATCCGCCAAAGATAATGGGGGTGATATTCACCAGATTCTTCCCCAGCATGGCGAACCCCGCCATCATAAAAAGGCAGGCAAAGGTCACACCGGTAAAAGGAAGCTTCATGGCGCGGATCAGCATCGTACAGATCAGGAGGATCAGTGACGCGTTGAGCAGTGCAGATCCCACGCCGCCTGTAGCCATGGGGTCAGTGATCAATCCCGCCTCGCTGAGCTGGATGTGCCACCATCCTGTCAAAAGGGACATATCCGGTTGGGCAATCACCGCAAACGCCAGCAGTACTCCTGCCACAGCCAGCAGGACCAGGTACAGCCTGTCATGCAGCAGTTCTGTGACCCGTTTTCCCCGTTCCTCTGTCATAAGCCACCTCTTTTTTTTCATACACATTCAGTTTACCGGAAAGAAGCGAATATGACAAGTAAAATCGTCCATTTTGGATAAGAAGGAATCAGCTTCTTTTACCCAGGACCTCTCTGCGGATGTAGGCGAATGTCTTTTCCTCTCCCTCATCCCGGAGCATCAGCAGCAGCTTTTCCAGCAAAGCCGCTGTGTTGGGGTGGATCAGATAGTGATCCGCCGAACGGGCATAGTATTCCCAGGGTGAGGCGTCGGTATAACGTTCCTTCTGATAGATCTTGCTGGCAGCTACCCGGTCGCAGAACATCTCTACTACATAGTTCACCGGCATCTCCATGCCGCCCATCCGATAGCCCAGCTCCGGCGCATAGTCCACCCAGTACTCCAGATGATGCTTGTTGCGCCCCTTGTGGTGGAGCCAGGCGGAGGATACGCCGGTCTCCAGCCGCTCGATCTCATTGGGGCTGCGGTCCCCCTGGTAATACCGCGCCCCTACCAGAAATTCCGTAGGACTGTATTTGGACATATCGTGGAGCAGGCCCTGGCGGTACAGGCCCACCTTAAAGCAGTGCTTCATCACCAGGAACTTGTGAGCGGTTATGGTATGAAAGTGTCCCCACCAGTTCATCCCATCTGCCTCCTCAGATCAGCTGTTGACCGTTGATTTCCAGCTGAAACCGCAGGCCCAATCTCTCTGCCGCCCGGCGGCAGAGCAGCATCCGTTTCATGAAGATCTCAAAGAAATCCATAACAGAGCTGAATTTGGTATCCACGGTCAGCTCCAGCAGGGCCACCTTCTCCTCCGGCAGGACCCGCAGGGCGGAGTGCTCCACAGAGTAGTTGACCCGGTCATGGATATCAAACGTAGCGATATCACGGTTACGCACACGGTTGCGGCGTACATCGGACTTATCCGCCAGGATCAGCGCCGCCGCCGTAGCGTTCACCGGCACACCGGTGCCCTCATCGTGGTTACCGATGGCAGTAACCACCGTGGCCACATCGGCGGCATCCATATCCATATGGTCCAGAATACGGAAAGCCATCACCGCCCCGCTCTGGGAGTGATCCACCCGGTTGACCAGATTGCCGATATCGTGGAGATAGGCAGCGATCCGGGCCAGCTCGATCTCATGTTCATCATAACCCAGCGTCCGCAGGATCTCCCCCGCCAGCTCCGCCACCCGGCAGACATGGGGAAAGCTGTGTTCTGTAAAGCCCAGGGCAGAGAGGGATTCATCCGCCCTGGTGATATAGGTGTTGATGGCGGCATCCCGCCGCAGCGTATCATAGGTGACCATGTGTACCTCCGTCGGATCATCGATTTCTTTACTCAGTGTACCATACTCCCGCCAGGATGCAAGGACCGCTATGTTATCTTTTTTGTAATTCTCCTATGAGCAGCCCCCTTTCTGCAGCAGAGAAAACAGCAGAGGAGAGGCAGTCATCCGCCTCTCCTCTGCTGTTTTTGCTCAGATAATGGTTACAGGTTCTTCTCGTAGGACTCGATCATCTTCTTGAACGTGTGGCCCGTACGACTCCTGAGATTCTGGAGGTATTTCTCCGTGGTCTCTCCGGTGAATATCTTGATCTGCAGGCGCATGGAGCCGTCGTCCTCCATGGTGGCAAAGATCCTGTCGATATACTTGTCCACAAATTCCTTGTTGATGATGCCCTCGGCGGCATCCCGCTCCGCCTCCCGCAGCACCCGGCGGATGGTATCGATATGCTCCTTGAAATCCTTGGCGCTATCCCGCTGGGCCGTCAGCTCCATGAGCTCCCCCCTGGCCGTCTCCAGCTCCTGGCCGCACTGCCGGTTCATGGTGAGGAAATCCCTGTCCGACAGCTCCCCCAAGGCGTTGAAAGTCAACAGCTTCTGCTGCTTTTTTTCCACCGTGGCAATGGTGTCTTCCAGACGCCGGATCTGCTGCTCCAGGTCCCCCTCCCGGTCCAGGGACTTATACATCTCCACATACTCCTCGATGAGGGCCTGGGCATCCACCTCCGTCTCCCGGAGCACTTCGTATAAAATGGGCTTGAGCTCCTCTTCATAGACGGCAAAGGAGGGGCAGGAGTCCGCCCCGTTCTTGATCTTGCCGGAACATACCCATTTGCTGTTCTTTCGTCCGGAGCGGTCCACGCTGTCCCGGCGGTAATAGGCGGCGCCGCAGTGGGTGCAGTAGAGCTTTCCCGTCAGGAGATTGGCGTGGTTGCAGATCCCCTGCCGGCCCTTAACATCCTCACTCCGCTTCTTCAGGACCCTGTTGGCCTGTTCCCACAGTGCCTCGTCCACAATGGCCGGAACAATTTCCCCGGTTTCGTCCTTGAACATGACCCATTCCTCGGGGGGTAAAAACTTCTGCTTTTTGGTGAACAGATCAATGACCTTGACTTTGTTGCCCACATAGTACCCCTTGTACTTAGGATTGGAGATCATACCGGACATGGTCGTATGGGCGATCTTCTTCCCGTTGTGATTTCGGTAGCCTTTTTCCCAAAACAGAGTTTCGATCTGCTTCATGGAATACTTGCCTGAGGCGTATAGATCGAACAGCTCTCGAACCATGGGAGCCTCGTCCTCATCGATCACCAGCCGCCCGCCGTCCTTCACATAGCCGAAGATCCGGCTGTTCCCCAGTACCACATTTTTCTTGATTGCCTGGGCGTGGCCAAATTTCACCCGGCTGGACAGCTTACGTAATTCGTCCTGGGCAATGCCCGACATGATGGTCAGCCGCAGTTCACTGTCCTCATCCAGCGTGTTGATGTTGTCGTTCTGGAAAAACACTCCCACCCCAGCAGCCAGGAGCCGGCGGGTATACTGGATGGAGTCCAGGGTGTTACGGGCAAACCGGGTGATCTCCTTGGTGATGACCAGGTCGAACAACCCCGCCTCCCCATCCTCCACCATCCGGTGGAAGTTCTCCCGATTCTTGGTGGTGGCGGCGGAGAGCCCCTCGTCAATATAACCCGCAACGTATGTCCAGTGGGCATTGCGGCCAATGAGGTCCTCATAGTAGGTGATCTGGTTGCCCAGAGAGTTGAGCTGCTCGTCGGACTCACTGGACACCCGGGCGTAAAAGGTCACCCGCAGGGGGATGTCGTAGATGCTCATCCGTCTGAGCTGCTGGCGTATAGTGTGGATATCCATGGGGGTTCCTCCGCAGTTCGTTTTATCATGATTATACCACCTTATCCCCCTGCTACAACCAACATATTTTTCCAGAAGCGGATAGCCGAGTCGACATCCGCTCCACCCAGTCAGATACACTTCATCTTTATGCCGCCGTATAAATCCCGCCGCAACCGGCTATCCTCCTTTCAGGAGGGATGATATGACCGCATCCACCAGAGAGGCCATGGCCCGGCAACTGTGGCTGAGCTATTTCAACCGTGTCCTTCACCAGCGTGGCCTGATCACCCAGGAGAAATACCGGAAGCTGGCCGGTAAAATCTGCAGCAGCGCCAGATGATGGCCGCATGCACCCCGGCGGGAACTTCTTCCCAAAGCAGCAGACAGGGCCGAGGAATATCCCTCAGCCCTGCCTGCTCTTACTATGTTAGGTACCGCCAGCACCTTACGGCTTGCATCGCCCGCAGGGGGAATAGCCCTGAGCGATCAGGTCCTCCCGGCTGCCGGTAAATTCCTCCCGGTTGCTCTCTTTGATATCGTCTGCCCCGGAGCAGGAGGGATCATGAAACTTCTTGCTGCTGGTATTCAGTATGTAGGTGAGATCGCCGCTTTCACTGCCCGAGATATCCCCCTCTCCGGCCAGCCAGCTCTCCCCGGTGGCGTAGTCGATCTCCACCCCCGGCTGTACGTTGTAGGCATATACACAAAAACAGATACCTTCACCCGCATCCTCCACGGAATACCCCTCCATCAGGACGCCTTCTGCCACCAGGTCGTCACCTTCATAGATGGGGGTCACACGGTACATCACATGGTTTCCCGTCTCTTCCACATAGTCCGCCACCATGTTCTCAAAGGGCAGCATTCCCTCGATGTTCAGATAGCGGGTACCAGTGATCAGATTTCGTTCGTTGGCGTTCTCTCCGGTAAGCTGGTACCCAATAAGATGACAGCGGTTATAGAGGTATTTCCCGTCCACACAGTCGTACTTCACTGTATGCCAGCCGGTGGGCTTCACCGACCCGATATCTCCCCGCTCCTCCGTAGGCATCAGCTCCGGCCCCACGCTGGCACAGGTAACTCCGCAGCGGCCCAGGGCATCCAGATCGCTGTACATTTCAAAGGCCTCATCCGTGATCTCATCCTGGGTAAAATAGGGCTCGTTGTCATTTACCGCCACATAAGCCGCCCCGCTATATTCTGGGATGCTTTCCAGTGTTACTGAGGGCCCCTCTATCATCTCAGCGCTGCACCCAACTGTCAGTATCAGCAGAGCCGCCAAAATCAACATAGCAGAAATGATCCGTTTTTTCACCGTGTATATACCTCCATTGTGATCCTCTCGTGGGATTTTCCGGGAAAATCCCTGGTTTCTGTTTTGTGCCACTGTCCTTCCGCCAGGTCCAGATCAAAATACTGATCTCCAGGATAGACCCGGTTCCAGCGAAAGACCACCAGCTTTTCCACCTTTTCCGCCCAGGGAGCCAGAGGTCGATCCTCCACAAAGACATAGTCTCCCTTGCCTGCTTGCTCCAGGAAAGCCTCACTTACGCAAATCTTCCCTTCGCCCTCCCTTGCAAACTGCTCTGCCGAGTAGGGCGACATCCACAGGCGGCTGCCCTTTGTCATATCCATCACCCAGGCACGCAGGCAGGCATCCCGGCTCTGCCGCCGGTGGTTAAAGCACATACCATTCCTGTCATCCAGGCAAACGATGGCAATCATTCTGTCCTCCCTTTTTCCTGATCATTCTCTTTAAATAAAGCTACCACATCAAGTGTCCCATTATCAGGACTCTGCGTTATGCTCTATACGGAATGATGTCGATTATACGCCTTCGTGACAGAAAAGTATAGCCACTCCTTCCAGGTGCTCTCATGAAACATCAACAATAGACAGATCACACTTTTTCGCCATTGGCTAAGATGTTGCTTTTCTCTCACAACTCCCCTTGTCTATGACACATTTTTCACAATATTAGGACAGCAACAAACCGAACTTCCCACGATTCCGGCAATTGACTTTATCCCCCGCGCTGTGTATTATATGTATATGTGAGTATTTTTGGACTTCCTGCTGCAGGATATGTTCCTGTATCAGGAAGATCACATCAGAAAAGAGGTCATGTGAAATGGTTACTATCGATCTGAGCAAGTACGGTATTACCGGAACCACTGAAATTGTTTACAACCCTTCCTATGAGACCCTGTTTGCGGAAGAGACCAAGCCTGAGCTGGAGGGTTTTGACAAGGGTCAGGTTACTGATCTGGGCGCTGTCAACGTAATGACCGGTATCTACACCGGCCGTTCCCCCAAGGACAAGTTCATCGTCATGGACGACACCTCCAAGGACACTGTGTGGTGGACTTCCGACGAGTTTAAAAACGACAACAAGCCCGCTTCTCAGGAAGCATGGAAGGCCTGCAAGGATCTGGCTCTGAAGGAGCTGTCCAACAAGAAGCTGTATGTCATGGACGTTTTCTGCGGCGCCAACCATGACTCCCGCATGGCTATCCGTTTCATCATGGAAGTGGCATGGCAGGCTCACTTCGTTAAGAACATGTTCATCGAGCCCACTGCCGAGGAGCTTGCGAATTTCGAGCCCGATTTCATCTCCTACAACGCATCCAAGGCCAAGGTGGAGAACTACAAGGAGCTGGGCCTCAACTCCGAGACCGCTGTTGTCTTCAACCTGACCTCCCGTGAGCAGGTCATCCTGAACACCTGGTACGGCGGCGAGATGAAGAAGGGCATGTTCTCCATGATGAACTACTACCTGCCCCTGAAGGGCATGGCCTCCATGCACTGCTCCGCCAACACCGACATGAACGGCGAGAACACCGCTCTGTTCTTCGGTCTGTCCGGCACCGGCAAGACCACCCTGTCCACCGATCCCAAGCGTCTGCTCATCGGCGATGACGAGCACGGCTGGGATGACAACGGCATCTTCAACTTCGAGGGCGGCTGCTACGCCAAGGTCATCAACCTGGACAAGGAGTCTGAGCCCGACATCTACAACGCCATCAAGCGCAACGCCCTGCTGGAGAACGTCACCGTGGACGCCAACGGCCACTGCGACTTCAACGATGGCTCCGTCACCGAGAACACCCGTGTGTCCTACCCCATCGACCACATTGAGAAGATCGTCCGTCCTGTTTCCGCCGGCCCCGATGCCAAGAACGTGATCTTCCTCTCCGCTGATGCTTTCGGCGTTCTGCCCCCTGTGTCCATCCTGACCCCGGAGCAGACCCAGTACTACTTCCTGTCCGGCTTCACCTCCAAGCTGGCCGGCACCGAGCGGGGCATCACCGAGCCCACCCCCACCTTCTCCGCCTGCTTCGGCCAGGCCTTCCTGGAGCTGCACCCCACCAAGTACGGTGAGGAGCTGGTCAAAAAGATGGAGAAGAGCGGCGCCAAGGCTTACCTGGTCAACACCGGCTGGAACGGCACCGGCAAGCGTATCTCCATCAAGGATACCCGCGGCATTATCGATGCTATCCTGGATGGCTCCATCCTGAAGGCTGAGACCAAGACCATTCCTTACTTCAACCTGGAGGTCCCCACCGCTCTGCCCGGCGTGGACACCAACATTCTGGATCCTCGCGACACCTACGCTGATCCTTCTGAGTGGGATACCAAGGCCAAGGATCTGGCTTCCCGCTTCGTCAAGAACTTTGCCAAGTACGCCACCAACGAGGCTGGCAAGGCTCTGGTGGCCGCTGGCCCCAAGGCTGAGTAATCTGCCTGCAAAAGCAATACGCTGCCTCACAGCGTATGCAGTTCGAGAAAAACTGATAGAAAAGACCGGGATGGATGATCCATCCCGGCCTTTTTGTCCAGATTGCACGGTGAGAATCCTCCCAGCCTATTTTCTGATTTTGCAGTGTCAAATTGTTATGCTAGCTCGGTATGTATACTCTGAGCTGTGTCCCACAGTGGTTCGGTCCGTACGGGTAACCCTCGCAGTTCGTATGGTCGTCATCTTCTTGACCATCTGACCGCCCACGGAACCGGCCTCACGGGAGGACAGGTCGCCGTTGTAGCCCTGCTTGAGGTTCACGCCAACCTCGCTGGCAGCTTCCATCTTGAACTTGTCCATAGCCTCGCGGGCCTCGGGAATGTTGATACGATTAGACTTCTTAGACATAATGTTTCTCCTTCTCCTTTGTTTCTGCGGTGGTGCTGCAAGAAAATCATTGACGCTTTCTTCATCGCCGCCGCACACATAGCATGACCACATCTGTATCGAATATCCCAAAATCCTTTCGGTAATTTTTGCTATGTCATCTTTTCTTTAAATCATCATTCCAAGCAGAAGCCCCGGCTGCACACACATAGCAGCCGGGGCAATATCGATTTTATATGATTTTCAAAACGTCACACACTGTCAGATGGTACTGCCGCCATAAGCGGAACATTCCCTTACTATCTGCAAACTCCAGCTCTTCCTTTAAGGGTATATGTTCACTCCTTGTCTTCTTTCTTTATGTTTTCTGTCGACTGTTCTGACGGAAATGAATGCCATACCGGCGGCTCCTTTTGCCTGAATAAAAGGCGTTTGATCCCCTTCCATACAGCTTCTACCAAGGCAAACCATATTTGCCCGAACAGGAACACCGCCAAAAGCAGCAGGAAAATTGCTCCGATCTCCGCTAAAAGCATCGTCGCACCTTACTTCTTGGCAAAGCGGTTCATGAAGAAATCGGTAAACCGTGCCAGCTCTTCCTCCTGGGATACGTAAACATAGAGCGATTCATCATCCAGCCAGTCGTAAGCATTGATTCCAATATAGCTCTTTTTGTCCGGATAGATGATGAAAGCGTCCGTAGGATACTTGTTCCGGTAGGCCTTCAGGATCTCCGAACGGCGATACCAGGCAGGGTCTCCGCACCCGGAGAGATCGGGGACTGTCGGCACCACCACGATGGTCTCCTCTGCCTCATTCCATCCTACGATCAGGTTTCCGATCTTGGTCTTGCTGCCGTGGACAAAGCCATAATTGAAGCGGCTCACGTCCTCCGTATAGCCGAAGATCAACTGGTACGCATCTCCGTTTTCCACCACCTGATTGAACAGCAGGCGCATCTTCTTCGCGTTTGCGCTGCTCTTCTCCTTATCCACTTCGGGCCCCTTAAACAATTTGCTGAAAAATCCCATGATCGTTTCCTCCTGTTTTAATAAAAACATTTTTTGCTTTTTATCTTTATTATAGGTTGAATGGATCCCGCCCGAAGGTACTGCTGGTACATACCGCCCGGGCGGGATAATATGCTTCTCCACCATATGGTTGATGTTCCCTATTCCCGAAGGGATTCCAGATAATCTACAATAGCGTTGACCTGAAAGGCCGCCGTCTCGTCAGCCACCTCCGGAACAAACAGCGGCAGCGTATGGGGGATCGCCCGACGGACGATCATAGCGGTCAGGCTCAAATTGATGAACAGACTGATCCTCGTTTTGTCCGCTTTTATTCCAAAGCACTCCAAAATGTCACCAAACAACTTGGCCTGTCTTTCCCGAAATATCTGATAGCTCTCTTGGGACAACCGGCGAAACATGGTCTGCTGTTCTTCTACCGTCAAAACCGCGATCCCGTTTTTTTCACCGTAGCAGCAGGTATAGAGAAATGTCCTCACTGCGTCCCGCCAGCTCAGTCCAGGGTCCGCCATCAGTTTTCGCGCATAGGCAAGGACACGCGGCTGCTGCAGATACAGCGTCTCCACGATCAGGTCCTCTTTGGTAGGAAAAAAGGAGTAAAAAAAAGTTCTCGATATTCCCACTTCCCTATAGATCTGCTCGACTGTGGTGTGTTGGATGCCCTGTTTCGCCATCAGCTCCAGAGCTGTCGTGATCAGCGCCTCCCGAATCCGTGTTCGGTCTTCCTCAGAATATGCGACTTTCGGCATTTTCTCCTCCTTTCCTCTCTCAATAAAAATAAATACAAAAATTTATCTTTATTCTACCATACAGCGTATGGGAAAACAAGTACAAATCTTTACCCTTCATCCGACCAAACGATCCAGCCATGCAGGCAGGACGGAAAAAGCTTTTCCAAGATTTTACACACAGATGGTGGAGATCTCTTCCCACGGGACATACAATAAAAGTAACTTCTCAGGACGATCACCCTGGAACCTCTTACAGATGTCCCGCCGGAAAGGAGAAATTCGTATGCTTCCCTGTCAAAACAGCTGTTCCAGCTTTACCTGTGGCTGCCATAAGACCTGCCAGCGTTGGAAAACCTTCCAGGAGCAGCAGGCAGCCCAGCGGCAAGTCAAAAAAGTATACCTGCAGTTCTATAACGAGCTCTGCTCCACAGTCTCCCGGCAGTTCTCCTCCATGTCAGCCTGCCGGCCTGTCTGGTGACGCAGAAAAGCAATATATTTCCCGGGAAACCATCTGCTATTCTTTCGCGAAACAACGGGGAGCGGACAGTTGCAAGCTGTCCGCTCCCTGTTTTCTATCTTACTGCCCCGGATCGTTTCCCAGGACATACTTCTCAGGGCTTTGGTACCTTCACTACCCAGCCATAGGGGTCCTCCCGGCGGCCCCACTGGATGCCGGTAAGAGTCTCGTAGAGGTCCTGAGCGCAGGGTCCGATCTCCTGGTGGTTCACTGTCAGCTGCTTGTCCCGATAAGCAAAACTGCCGATGGGGGAAATCACCGCCGCCGTACCGCAGCCCCAGGCTTCCTGGATGGTACCATTCTCCAGCTCCGCCATCAGCTCATCCACGCTGATGAGGCGCTCCTCCACCTCATACCCCTTGTCCTTCAGCAGCTGGATACAGGAGCGGCGGGTAATACCCGGCAGCACCGAACCGGTGAGAGCGGGTGTCACCACCTTGTTGCCCATGCGGAACATGACATTCATGCCCCCCACTTCCTCGATGTACTGCTGATGGACACCGTCCAGCCACAGCACCTGGTCAAAGCCCCGGCGCTCCGCCTTGGCAGCAGCACGGTTGGCGGCAGCGTAATTTCCGCCGCACTTGGCATAGCCGGTACCACCCCGGACAGCCCGGACGTCGGTATCCTCAATGAGGATATTCACCGGCTTGAGCCCACCCGAGAGGTAACTGCCCACCGGGGAGAGGATGATCATCATTCTGGCCCGGGAGATGGAGTGGAGCCCCAGGTCGATATCTGTGCAGAACTCCACCGGCCGGATATACAAAGAGGCACCGGGCACCGTGGGCACCCAGTCCTGATCCAGCTCCACCAGTTTCAGCAGCGCTTTCAGCAGGAAATCCGGGTCAAAATCCGGCAGCTGAATCCGCTCGGCACTGTCTCGCATCCGCTGCATATTGTCTGCCGGACGGAACAGCTGCACACTGCCGTCATCGGTCCGGTAGGCCTTCAGCCCCTCGAACACCTCCGCTCCGTAATGAAACACGGCGGCACCGGGATGGATGGACAGGTTCTCCAGGGGAACGATCTCCGCATCATGCCAGCCCTGTCCCTCGTCGTAGTCCATGGTGAACATATGGTCTGTGAACACAGTACCAAAGCCCAGTTTTCTGGGATCCTCCGGCTTGGGCTGAGGATGCTCTGTCCTGACGATTCGAATTTCCACAAAAGTCACTCCCTCTTTGTAGCCAGTCTCACCGGCCTGTTTTCGCCATTATACCCCTACATTTTCCTGTTGGCAATCATAAAAAATCGCCGGGAACGGAGTACGCTCCTCCGCTCCCGGCCATACAATGCCGCTCAGATGGCATATTGACTGGTATAGAGCTGGTAGTAAAAGCCCTTTTGCTCCAGCAGTTCCCGGTGCCGCCCCTGCTCCACGATCTGCCCATCCCGGACCACCAGGATGTTGTCCGCATCCACAATGGTACTGAGCCGGTGCGCAATGACAAAACAGGTACGCCCCCGCATCAGCTTATCCATGGCCTTCTGGATAAGGATCTCCGTACGGGTATCCACGTTGGAGGTGGCCTCGTCCAGGATCAGCAGCTTCCGGTCGGAGAGCAGCGCCCGGGCAATGGTGAGCAGCTGCTTCTGGCCACCAGAGATAGTGATGTTGTCCTCCCCGATAACCGTGTCATAACCCTTGGGCAGGGTGCGGATAAAGTGGTCGCAGTAGGCCTCATCACAGCAGCGCTGGATCTCCTCCCGGGAGGCGTCGGGACGGCCATAGGCCACATTTTCCGCAATGGTCCCCTTGAAAAGCCAGGTGTCCTGGAGGACCATGGCAAAGAGGCTGCGGCTGTCATCCCGGGACACCTGGGATATATCCTGTCCGTCGATGCGGATGCAGCCGCTGTCTACATCGTAAAACCGCATGAGCAGATTGACAATCGTGGTTTTTCCCGCTCCGGTAGGGCCTACGATAGCCACTTTCTGCCCCGGCTCCACGTGGATCGTCAGCCCACGGATCAGCGGTTTGCTCTTGTCATAAGAGAAATCCACGTCCGAAAAGTCCACCCGGCCCTCCACCTGGTCAGCCTTCAAGCTGCCGGGGATGGGCGTTTCCTCCTCCCGGTCCAGGATGTCAAACACCCGCCCCGCCGCCGCGGTGGCATGCTGGATATTGCTCATACCGTTGGCGATCTGCTCCAGAGGCGAGGCGATCTGCCGGGCAAAGAGGACGATGGTCATTACCGTCCCCACGCCGACTCCCCGATACACGATCAGCCAGCCGCCCAGAAGGTTGATGAGGATATAGGCCAGCGCATTGCTGAAAGCGATCACCGGCTGGACCACACTGCCCAGGAAATTGGCCCTGGCCTCCGCTTTCTGCTGGAGGCGGTTGATCTCCTCATGGCGGGCATAATTGTACTCCTCCAGGTTGTAGGCCTTGGTGGTGGCGTAATTGGTGTAGCTCTCCTCCACCACGGAGTAGAGCCGCCCGCTCTGGTGGTGCATCTCCCGGTAATATCCACTGCTCTTCTCTGCCAGCACCGCACTGAGCCAGATGGATAGAGGCATGAGCACAATGACCATCAGAGCCAGCCGCCAATCCTCCAGCAGCATCACCACCGCAATGGCGATGATCTGCAGGAAGCCGCTCATCATGGTATCAATGATGTCATGGACGGTACTACCCATCCATGAGACATCGTCAGTCATCCGCTGGAGGATTTCCCCTACCGGGGTGTCATCCACAAATTTTACCGGCAGACGTTGGATCTTGCCGGAGATCAGAATCCGCAGATCGCATGTAAAATAGCGGCTCACTACTTGGTTCATCAGCCGCATTTTCAGATAGTCAAACAGGCTGTGGACGGCATAGATCCCCAGCAGGAGCATAAGCCCCGGAGCCATGGCTGCCGCCAGGTCAGCGCAGTTTCGTTCCTCCCCCGCCCAGAAATCATAGAGCATCTGGACCAAAACACCCAGGAGCTTTGGTCCCGCCAGAGAGCAGGCAATGACCACTAAAGCCAGTACACCCGCCAGCAGCAGCCACCAGCGGATGGGTTTGGCGTAGCAGAGAATCCGCCAGATCACATGCCAGTTCCTACCGGCCGCTTTTTTCTGATCCTGTTTCACTGGCGCTCACCCCCTGTCTGGGAGGCATAGATCTCCTGGTAGATCCGGCAGCGCTCCAGCAGTTCCTCATGCCGGCCGCAGTCCACAATTCTTCCCTGATCCATAACATAGATACGGTCGGAATCCATGGCGGAGGTGACCCGCTGGGTGATGACGATGCGGGTGCGGCTCCCCAGGGTGGTATTCAGTTCCTGGCGGAGCTTTGCCTCCGTCAGAAAATCCAGCGCAGAGAAGCTGTCATCAAAAATATAAATTTCAGGATTTCGAATAACTGCACGAGCAATAGACATACGCTGTTTTTGACCACCGGACATATTGGTTCCGCCTTCGTAAACCATTTCATCAAACTGGTCAGGCTTATCCATAATGAAATCATACGCTTGTGCCACTTTTGCAGCTTCTATCAATTCTTTTTCGTTAGCATCATGTTTTCCAAAACGCATATTGTCCGCAATGGTTCCGGAGAATAGAATTGTTTTTTGCGGGATAAATCCTATTTTATTTCTCAAGGTTTCCAAATCATAATTGCGAACATCCACACCGTCAATTTTAATGCTGCCTTCTGTTACATCATAAAATCTTGGAATTAATTGAATTAATGTGCTTTTACCGCAACCGGTGCTACCGATGATTGCAACGGTCTCTCCCCGTTTTGCTGAAAATGTAATATCATGTAAAACCGGCTTTTTCGTATGCTGATATGTAAATGATACATGCTCAAACTCCAATGTACCAATCTTATCGCTATGTATTTCTGTATCAATTGCTTCGTTATGAATAGAGGGTTCTTCCTTTAATAATTCGGAAATTCTTGCGGCAGATACACGTGCCCTTGGATATAAAGAAAACACCAATGCAAATAACATAAACGAAAACATGGTATGGAATTGATAGTCCATAAAAGCGACCATTTGCCCCACTTCTAAAGAACCTGTATTGATTAAATTGCTGGATACAATAAATACACCCAGTACAGCAAAATTCAGTAAAAACACAAAACTGGGCTGAGATAACGACATTAATTTAAAAATTTTCTTGGTTTCTTTCGTAAAATTTTTGTTAGATTCGTGAAAACGATTTATTTCATATTCTTCTTTTCTAAAAGCACGAATTACACGGACACCCGTTAAATTTTCTCTGGATACTTGATTCAAACGATCCAAATACATTTGCTGTCTTTCAGAAATAGGCTTTACAAAAGCAGCCATAATTACAATTGCAACCAGCATAATCGGAATAGCAATTCCAACCACCGTTGACAATGACGTACTGGTATATAGCGTCATAGAAATGCTGGCAACAATCATCAATGGCGTTAACAATGCTGTACGCAATACCAAATTGATAAACTGTTGCAATTGAAACACATCGTTGGTAGTTCGAATAATCATGGACGAAATTCCAAATTTATCATATTCGGCATGAGAAAATGTTTGTGATTTTGAGAAAATATCATTGCGGATGTCTCTGGCCGCATTGGTTGAAATTTTTGAGGATGCATAAATCAGGAGTACAGTTCCCGCACTGCCTATAAGAGCCAAAATTAGAATAATAAGTCCCATCCACCAAACATAGGCAATATCTTGTTTTGCGATACCATCATCAATAATTTTAGATACCACTGTGGGTATTCCGAGTTCTACCAGAGCAAAACAAAACAACCCTATAATATTGAATGTCATGAGCAGCCTATTTTTCATAATGTACTTGAACATTAATTTCATAAAATTCCCCCCAATTATCCAATAAGAAAAACAGAGAGTTTTTGCACTCTCTGTTGGTGTGTTT
>ERZ779866.2019-NODE-2019-length-19078-cov-11.210745_pt1 | contig 19078 bp, 19 predicted proteins | sample MGYA00511248_ERZ779866 | MGnify/ENA primary metagenome ERZ779866 (study PRJEB29588, sample SAMEA2155758) | human gut metagenome | biome: human gut; feature: human-associated habitat; material: faeces | place: Denmark | collected 2008/2010 ... | reverse complement strand
TTGTAATCATAAGGACTTTGGCTTTCTTTGTTTTCTTATGAAGATGCCCCCAAAGAAGTTTCGGCTTATTTTTCTTCATAAAACCAGGTTCAATCCCGCTTCATGGTCTGTATCACATGGATGGCATATTCTTCCTGATCTTTGCGTACATAAATGCTGTATTGTGTCACTGCTCTTGCACCAACACCATTGAGTACCATAGGATCTCCCCCAAACAATACATCTCTGGACATTCTGCTCCGTACAGGATTATCTGCTTCCACCTTATAGTCGATGTTTTCTCCTTCCAGTGCCTCCTTGATCTTTCCTACCAGAACCATATCATACCCTTCATAGATTTGTCTCCATCCAATATGCAACATAAACCATGCACCTCCATATCCAATGAAAGATTCTTTTGATCTTACAAAGCAATATCCAATTCCACAGGGCAATGGTCAGACCCCATAATGTCACTGTGGATTTTTGCGTCCTGCAATGCATCCCGCAGACGCTCGGAAACCACATAATAATCAATACGCCATCCAGCATTATTCTTTCTGGCGTTGAAACGATAGCTCCACCAGGAATATGCCCCTGTCACATCAGGATAAAAATGACGGAAAGTATCCACAAAGCCTGCTTCCAGCAGTTCTGTGAATTTACCTCTTTCTTCGTCTGTAAAGCCTGCGTTTCTGCGGTTAGTAGAAGGATTCTTCAGGTCAATTTCTGTATGTGCCACATTCAGGTCGCCGCAGACGATGACAGGTTTTGTTTTGTCCAATTCCTGTAAGTATGCCCGGAAAGCATCGTCCCAAGTCATGCGGTAATCCAGACGGGCATTTTCCTGCTGGGAATTGGGTGTATAAACGGTCACATGATAGAAATTCTCAAACTCCAGTGTAATAACACGCCCCTCTTTGTCATGCTCCTCAATGCCCAAACCGTAAGAAACAGAAATGGGTTCCTGTTTGGTGAATACCGCCACACCGGAATAGCCTTTCTTTTCCGCATAGTTCCAGTACTGATGATAGCCTTCTGTGGGCAGGTCAATCTGTCCTTCCTGCAATTTTGTTTCCTGTATGGAAAAAATGTCTGCGTCCGCTTCTTTGAAATAATCCAAAAAGCCTTTGCCTACGGCTGCCCGCAGACCATTGACGTTCCATGAAATCATTTTCATCTCAATCCGCTCCTTTTCCTGTTTTTCAAAGTATACCATAATCCTTCCCCCTTGTCTTGTGTCTTTTGCACCAATGGAGTAAAATAAAATCAGCAAACCCCAAAGCAGCTTACCCTTTATTTTTTCTTTCTGAAAAGGAGCTGCAACGGCTATCTTCAGAAAAATATTTCTCGCAATATTTTTCACGAAGATGCCCCTAGGAAAGGAGTTTTATATGAATATTCAAATTTACGGCGCAAAAAAATGTTTCGACACCAAAAAGGCGGAACGATATTTCAAGGAACGGAAAATCTCTTTTCAGTCCATTGACATCCACCGTTTCGGCATGAGCAAAAGCGTATTTGAATCCGCAAAGCGATGCATCGACGTGGAAGACATGATCGACCGCAAAGCAAAGGCATACAAAGATTTATATATGGATTACATCGACGAGAAAAAACGGGAAGGCACCCTCTTTGAAAATCCTGCCCTTTTCCGGACACCCATCGTCCGCAACGGAAAGGAATTCACACTGGGTTACTGCCCGGACGTATGGAAAAACTGGGAATAATAAAGGAGGTTTTTGTATATGAAAATCGCATTGGCACAGCTGGATATGGGTTTTGAGGACAAGGGTTTTGCCATGAAAACCTGCGTGGAACTCATGGAAAAAGCCGCGGCAAAAGAGGCTGACCTCATTGTCTTTCCGGAAATGACACTGACAGGCTTCACCATGTCCCCTGCTACCTACGGAGAATTAAAGGAAAACAGTATGACCATCACTTTCTTTCAGGATGTGGCAAAAAAATTCCAGATGGCTGTTGTTTTCGGCGTAATCTTTTTAGAAGATGGAACGGCACGGAATCACAGCATCGTCATGGACAAAAACGGTCAAATTTTGACAGATTATGCCAAAATTCATCCTTTCTCTTACGGTGCGGAAGCCAAGTATTACAGCGGCGGCGATGAACTGGCATTCTGTCAGGTGGACGGCGTACCTCTGTCCCCTTTTGTATGTTATGACCTGCGGTTCCCGGAAATCTTTCAGGCTGCTTCCAAAAAGAGCCTTGTTATGACCGTCATTGCAAACTGGCCCGTTGCCCGTGTGGGTCACTGGAAAACACTCCTTCAGGCACGTGCCATTGAAAATCAAAGCTTCATCGTGGGTGTCAACCGCAGCGGCAAAGACCGCACCCTCACTTACAGCGGCGACAGTATGCTCGTCTCTCCCACAGGGGAAATCTTAGCTCACCTGACAGGAGGAAATGAATTAGCTGTGGTGGAAATCGATCCCAAAGATGCTGAAGCATATCGGGCAGAATTCCCCCTGAAAGAAGACCGAAAAGAAGACCTTTACAGCCGCTTTTTTGAGGAAACAAAAGCATGATTTGGGAAACACCTCGCCTGTATCTGCGAGAATTGACAGAAGCAGACCTGCCCCAGCTGCTGGAAATGATGAACGGGCAGCGAAATTTTTATGAGCGCCAGTTTTCTCAAGCAGAGTTACAAAACTGGCTCGCCAGACAACAACAGCGATACCAGCAAAACTTTGGCATCTGGGGTGTCTGCCGAAAAGATAACGATGTCCTCATTGGACAGGCTGGTCTGACTTTCCAGCATTTTGGCAGACGGATGCTCTGGGAAATCGGCTACGGCCTCATACCTTCCCAACGGAAAAATGGCTATGCCAAAGAAGCTGCTGCCGCCTGCGCGCAGTTTGCTTTTTCTGTCCGCAAAGAACCTGTTGTCTATGCTGTCATTGCTTCCGATAATTATCCCTCTCTTTCTGTTGCCAAAGCCATCGGCATGGGACAGGAAGAAGAAACATTAGACCGCATGGGCAAATCTTATCTGCTTTTTTCCATCCATCGTTCAAAATCTATATAAAGGAGAATTGATATGAGTTTTTCACTGCGCCCCTATACACCGCCAAATTTCACACAGCCTTTTCTGGCTGACGCGCCGGATGTCTGTTTCCAGCCTGCTCCCTTTGACGGTGTGGCACCGGAACAGTATCACGCCATGAGCATTTTCCCGGAATACTTCAAAGTTAACGGCACATGGCTGCTGGCAGAAGAAAGCCGCATGGACTGTGTGGCTGTTTATGAAAACGGAAAAATCATTGTACGGGAATTCCGTTTGCTGAAAAAAGGCGATCTCATTGCCGTTGGACGTACTGAAGATGGCTCTGATGGCATTTATGTCCACGCCAACGGCTTTTCTGAAGAAGCGGAATTGCAGGAAGTTTTCGCTTTCCGCCAGGGACGTTCCCGGGAAACAGCCTTTTCCAAAGATTATAATGAACTGTACGAAATCCTGCGTCACGACCGTGACCATGGAAAAATCGTCTGGGTGCTGGGGCCCGCTTTCACTTTTGACAAAGACGCAAGGGACGCTTTTTCCAAAATGATTGCAGGGGGATACGTTCACGCCCTCATGGCAGGCAATGCCCTTGCCACTCATGACTTGGAAGGAGCATACTTAAACACCGCACTGGGACAGAACATATACACCCAGAAAAATCAGCCCAACGGCCATTACAATCATCTGGACACCATCAATCGGGTACGTTTCCACGGAAGTATTCCCGTTTTTCTGGAAAAAGAGCATATCGATAACGGCATCATTTACAATTGCGAAAAATATCATGTGCCTTATGTCCTGGCAGGCTCTATTCGAGACGACGGCCCCTTGCCGCCAGTTTTCGGCAATGTATATGAAGCCCAGAACGCCATGCGTGACCAGATCCGCAACGCTACCACTGTTATTTGCATGGCAACCATGCTCCATACCATTGCCACAGGAAATATGACGCCCTCTTACCGTGTCATGGCAGATGGTACTGTACGGCAGATTTATTTCTACTGCGTGGATATTTCTGAATTTGCCGTCAATAAACTGGCCGACAGAGGTAGTCTGTCCGCAAGAGGCATCGTCACCAATGTACAGGACTTTATCTGCACCACCGCCAAAGCTTTGGGATTATAAATATTTGCGGCAAAACACACCCTGTTATTCATAAGAAAACGAAGAAAGCTGGATTCCTTACACTGCAAAGGATTCCAGCTTTTTTATCTGGTATGTTTTCTTAAAGGAAATTGGCTTTCTCAGCTTTTTGAAATTTCAAATAAATCTGGCACTAGCTTCTGTTTTCTGAATAGGATAGTATAACTGACAAAATGAAAGCGGGGAGTCATCGTATCCTTTTTTTATCACTGCTACTGGAGAGGCCCCCTTCCGCCTCCCTGCTGTCTGCAAATCTGCTGTATCTGCCCAACAGGCGGAACTGGCGGAGAAACAGGATCGACCGTGGAAACAGGGGCTACCGGAGAAACTGGCGCTACTGGTGAAACCAGCGCTACTGGCAATCCTGGCCCTACTGGTATTTCCGGTGATACTGGTGAAACAGGGCCCACAGGGGCAACTGGCACTACGGGGGCAACTGGCGCGACGGGGCCTGCGGGTGCAACTGGCGCTACGGGGGCGACCGGCGTTACTGGTGCAACTGGCGCTACGGGGGCGACCGGTGTTACTGGTGCAACTGGAGCGGCTGGCCCTACCAGCCCCATACCGGATGACATTTTTGCATCTTATATCAACACCCAGTTTCCCCTGGTTCGCGGCACACAGCTTTCCTTTTTTCCTGATGTGCGAGATCCCACAGGAAACATCGTCCAGACCAGTCTGGAACAAATTTCTCTTGCCCCTGGATATTACCTGATTTCCTACAAAATATCCGCCCTGTTTTCCTCACCGAACTACCTGTAAATCACCCCTTTCTATAATGGGACTTCGCATCTGGAAACAGGCATTTACTTTGCCACTGCCGCCAACGGCTCCACAGCCTGCGGTTCTGCGCATCTGATATTAAACGCCCCTGTGGCTACCACGCTTTTCTTCAACTATTCCGGCTCTGCAAATGCCACCGACGGAGAATTTAACCTGACCATATTAAAACTCCGCCGTTTTGCCTAAACTGCATTTTCCCCTTTCATGGAACTTATTGTGTTCCCGTAAAATCGTGCTATAATAAGAAACATGCAAAGCACAATAAGGAGGGATTTCCCATGAAAGTAATACTGGTAAACGGCGGCCCACACAAAGAAGGCTGCACATATACAGCACTGCGTGAAGTCGCAGACGCTTTGGAACAAGACGGCGTAGAAACCGAAATCTTCTGGCTGGGCAATGACCCCGTTGCCGGATGTATTGACTGTGGCTACTGTAAAAAAACAGATCGTTGCTTCCGCAATGACTGTGTTAACGAATTCCTGGAAAAAGCTGAAGATGCTGACGGCTTTGTCTTTGGCACACCCGTTCACTTCGCTTCCGCTGCCGGGGCTCTGATTTCTTTCCTTGACAGAGCTTTTTACGGCAGAGATTTCAGCGGAAAAGTTGGGGCTGCTGTGATCAGTTGCAGACGCGCCGGCGCTACGGCAACTTTTGATGAAATCAACAAATACTTTGCCATCAAAGGCATGCCCATCGTCACATCCAGCTACTGGAACATGGTTCACGGCAATACTCCCGAAGAAGTCAAACAGGATCTGGAAGGCATGCAGACCATGCGGATTCTGGGCAAAAATATGGCTTGGCTTTTGAAATGTATCGAAGCCGGGAAACAGGCTGGTGTTCCCGCACCGGAAAAAGAAGAAAAAATCTGGACTAATTTTGTTCGTTAAGACCACAAAAAACCGGAAGTTTCTGTTTTTTCAGAAATTCCGGTTTTCTTTTTTTACAGTTCTTTTTCCAGATTGGTAAGGAGGCCTTCACAGCCTTCTAAAATATCATCATAAGTTACATCAAAATTTCCTGTGTACCATGGATCCGCAATGTCTCTGGGATGGTCGGAAAAATCCAGCAGACAACAGATTTTTCCTTCCGGATCTGCGGGAAGAATCCGTTTGATCTCCCGCAGATTATATTTTTCCATGCAGATGATGTAATCATAATCTTCGTAATCCTGTTTTGTCACCTGACGGGCATATTTTCCCTTTGTGGAAATGCCGTACTGCGCCAGTTTCTGCACAGTACCACGGTGAACAGGATTTCCGATCTCCTCTCTGCTGGTTGCAGCGGAAGCAATGGAAATCTGTTGGGACAGACCTTTTTTCATAACCATATCTTTGAATAAAAATTCTGCCATTGGGGAACGGCAGATGTTTCCGTGGCAGATGAATAATACATTTATCATACTTTTTATTCCTTCCTCATCATACATTTTTTTGATATTTTATTCTACCACAACTGCCGCTCTTTTTGCAATTTCTCCCGAATTTTCCTCTGTTTCACTTCCAATATTTTACATAAATAATACAATTACATAATTATTATTTTGTAAGATATAGAAAACCGATTCATTCCCTATTGTAATTCTTCTTTATATTCATTAAAATATGATTATATTGTGTTATTTTGCATGGTGTGCTTTTGATATTTCATGTATCACAACCGACACCAAGCCTCTCACAAAACATTTGGCTTGCCAAATGGATCAACTATAATGCTTTATTTTTAGAAGGGAGACTATGTAACATGAAAAAACGGATTTTTGCTTTGCTGACTATGGTATGCCTTGCTGTATCTTTGGCTGCCTGCGGCGGAAGTGCAACACAGGAAGAAACAACTTCTGACACAACTGCAGAAACAACAACTTCCTCCGACGCATCTGACAGCGATCTGCTTTCTCTGGTAGAATTTTTCGCCGCTGATGGTGAAGAAGTTCAGAGCATGCTGGATGCTATGCAGGCACAGTATGAAGATCAGGGTATCAGTGTAAAACTGTATGCTGAAGGCGATGAAATGCATTACGATTTCACAATCGACAGCGTTGTAACAACAGAAGAAACTCGCCCCGAACTGACAGAAGCACTGAAAGCAGGCACAGAAGCATCTGCTACATCTTACTATGAACTTGCAAAAACTGTAAAAGAAAGCGTTTCCAACGACGTTGTAATCGTAGTGCTGACATTCTTCGATGGCGAAGGCAACGAACTGTACAGCCAGTCCTTCTCCTCCGCTGAAGAAGCAGCTGCTGAATAAAATTTCTTTTTTGACGCCGCATAATGCGGCGTCTTTTTTTATGGTTTCACACCAAAACAAACGTTGGGCTTCAAAGATACTTTTCCTTAAGTAATCATGGGCTTTCCCTTTTCTTGATTTCTTAAGAGGAACTAAGATGGCTGCTCTCAGAAGAAAATATGCCAAATAAAATCTCAGCCAAAAACAAGAAAGCTGGAATCCTCCGTATAATAAGGATTTCAGCTTTCATTAGTTTTTTTGAAGATTCGTCTAAAGGAAAAACTGCTTTCGTGTTTTATGTTACTTTTCCAGCAGCAATTCTCCCTGCAAATACAACACAGCTTTTCCAGCAATCTTCACCCGTTCTCCATCATCTATGCAAAGGAGTTTTCCCCCTCGTTCCGACCACTGCTCTGCCAGCAATTCTTTTTTGCCCAGTCGTTCTGCCCAGAAAGGAATCAAACTGCTGTGGGCAGATCCTGTGACAGGGTCTTCATTTACCCCCATTTTCGGGAAAAAGCATCTGGATATAAAATCACACCCACTGCCTTTTGCCGTAACGACGCAGCCCGTTCCTTGCTCCATATACAGCATTTTTTCAAAATCTGGCGCACAGTTTTTCACCGCATTTTCGTTTTCCAGTTCCAGTACAAGATCTCTGGAAAGATAAGCCCCCGTAATGGGCATACCAATGACTTCTTCCATTTCCTGTGTGACAGGTATCTGTTTGGGCATCCGGCTGGGAAAATCCATTTCAAAATACGCGCCCTTCCGTACAACAGTCAATTCTCCACTCAATGTGGAAAAAGTCATGGTTTCCACTTCCGGGTCTACAAAATTTGCCACCACATAGGCTGTCCCCAGTGTAGCATGCCCACAAAGGTCAATTTCCGCCTTTGGTGTAAACCATTTCAAGTCATATTTTCCCATTTCATGACGATATACAAAAGCTGTTTCGGACAGATTATTTTCCGCTGCAATGCGCTGCATCAATTCCGTATCCATTGCTTTTTCCAGCACACAGACCCCTGCCGGATTTCCCCCAAACACATACTCCGCAAATGCATCTACTACAAAATACTTCATCAAAAGGCCTCCTTCTCTTGTTTTCCCACAAAACATTTCCTACAATCTGATTATAATGACTAAAAATTCACCATGCAATCGAATCATTGTATGCAATACAATTTTGAAAGGATGTGTTTTCATACCTGTCAATTCATTTGATGATTATCCTATGTCATGGAAACCGAAAAAGGAATTGCTGACAGCCCCTAAGTACCGTGCATTGGCAGACTTACTCGCTGATGATATCCTCACAGGTAAACTGTCGCCTCACACAAAGCTGCCTCCCCAGCGGGAACTGGCAGACTATCTAGATCTGAATCTCAGCACTGTCACCCGGGCATTTCAACACTGTACCCAAAAAGGACTCATCTACGGCATCACTGGGCGAGGTACCTTCGTATCCCCTAATGCTGCCATTGACATTTCCATTGCCGATGAAAAAGAAGAAGCATCTTATATCGAAATGGGCATCATCAAGCCCTTGGACGCTTTTAATACAGAAACCTTCACTGTCATGGAGCAGGTACTCCGAAGAAGTGGTATTTCTCTTTTGGATTACAGTTACCCCATGGGAACTCCTTATCAAAGAGCCGCTGCTCAAAAATGGCTGGCGCATTTTTCCATAGATGTTTCCCAGTCAAACATCGCCATCACTGCCGGTGCTCAAAACGCCCTTGCCATACTGCTTCTGACATTATTCCGCCCCGGAGATAAAATTGCCACAGATCATTATACATACGCCAATTTTATTGAACTGGCAAACCTGATGCAGATCCGACTGGTGCCTATTTCTGGCGACAAAGAAGGGATACTGCCGGATGTTCTGGAAAATCACTGTCGTTTACAGCAGCTCAACGGCATTTATCTGGTTCCCAATTACCACAATCCCACAGGGCACATCATGAGCCAGTCCAGAAAAGAAGCCCTGGCTGCCATCATTCGCAAATATCAACTTTTGGCAATCGAAGATGACATTTATGGATTTTTGCTGGAAAAACCAACACTGCCTCTGGCACATTTCGCACCGGATCACACCTGTTATATTTGCAGCTTGTCAAAATCCATCTGTTCCGGTCTGCGCATTACCTATTTGACCTTTCCCACACGGTTTGCCGCAGATATCCGGCGAGGAATTTATAACGTCAATGTGAAAACAGCTTCATTGAACAGTGAAACAGCCGGAGAACTGATTTACAGCGGAACTGCCCAAAAGATCATACAGCAAAAGCGGATAGAAGCCGCTGCCCGCAGTGAAATCTGCAAAAGCTATTTCCCGGAAATTGCAGCCCAAACACTCGGATTCTCCCTGTGACTGCCTTTGCCAGAAATGTTCTATGGAACAGACTTTGAACATCTGGCGCAAAAACATGGTATTTCCGTCTGTCATTCTCACCGTTTTCTTGTAGGAGATGCAGATGCACAGCAATATCTGCGGATTGCCCTATCCTCCCCTAATTCAAAAGAAGAACTGGCACACGGGCTTTCCATATTGCGTGACTTATTTACTTCCGATATTCATGAAAAATCTTTCTGTATATAACAAAAACCCCTATTCCATAGAATAGGGGTTTTATTCTTATCTGACCACTGCCGGATTCACATGAACCATACAATGTTTTACTTCCGGGAAATTCTCCTCAATGGCATCGTGAACGCCTTCCGCAATGGCATGGGCTGCTGTCAGAGTCAGATTGCCATCAGCGGCGATTTCCACATCCACATAAGCTCTTGCGCCAAACTGTCTGGTCTGGATGCGGTCAATGCCCATAACGCCATTCTGGGCTTCCACAACGGATTTCATTTTTTCCAGTGTTTCAGAATCACATGCAGTATCCATCATTTTATCAATGGCATCTTTGAAAATATTATAAGACGCTTTGATGATGAACAGGGAAATGACTACGCTGGCAATAGGGTCACAGATGGGGAATCCCAGCATTGCGCCGCCGATACCGATCAAACTGCCTACGGAAGACAGGGCATCAGAACGATGGTGCCAAGCATCTGCCATCAATGCGCCGGAATTTACCTGTTTTGCTGCAATTCTGGTGTAATGATACATGCCTTCTTTTACTACGATGGAAAGGATTGCGGCTGCCAATGCCAATTTACCAGGAACCTCCAGGGCACTTGCTTCCGCACCGAAGATTTTTTCCACACCGCCTGCCCCAATAGCAAAGCCTGTGATACACAATACCATTGCCAGCAGGATCGCTGCCACGCATTCCATTCGTTCATGGCCATACTGGTGGTTTTCATCGGAAGCCTTTGCGGACATCTTATAGCCAATCATTACGATGATGGTGCTGAATACATCTGATGCGGAATGGACACCGTCGGAGATCATGGCACCAGAATGGGCAATGAACCCCGCTGCCACTTTAAACACCGATAAGATGATGTTGACGATCATGCTGTTGGTGGAAACCCGCATAACGATTTTCTCATTTTGTTTTGCCAAATCATTTGTCATAAAAAATCCCTCCTAATTTTTACCTCTCCGCCCCTTCTGATTTTACACAAAAAAAGACACCCGTAGAACATAAAACTGTCCCACGAATGTCTGTCATTCGCTGCAAAAAATGCCCGACCACACGGAAAAATCCGCTGTCTGCTCAGTTTGTACTGTATGTGCGAAGGTCACTTCGTATGTGCAGTGCAAAGAGTTTTTATGATTTTATCTCAAAAAATCGCAGTTTGTCAAGCATAACATTTTTTAGATGATGCCACTGCCAAAAATCAAAAAGATGCTGTTTATGTGAACATCTCTTTGGAAAGTTTCTTATTTATCCTTTTCGAAAAAATCCCGGACTTTTTCACCGAAAGACTTCTTTTCCTCTTCAGGCGCAGAAGCTTCGGTGTTGGCCGCCCCCGCCGGGGCATCACCGTAAAACTGCCGCAGCAGATCTTTCTGGCGTTCCGTCATGCTGGTAGGGATTTTTACCTTCAGTGTGACGATCTGGTTCCCTCTGATCTTCGGGTTACGCAGGTTCGGTACACCTACGCCGCGGAGGGTAACCACTGTATCAGGCTGTGTACCGGGTTTGATGGTATATTTCTGTTCCCCATCAATGGTCTTGATGGTGATTTCTCCGCCCAGTGCTGCCTGTACAAATGTGATGGGCACATCACAGTAAATATCGTTGCCTTTACGAACAAAGACACGGTTGGGCTGTACGTAAACGCTTACCAGCAGATCGCCGTAGCCGCCGCCGTTTTCGCCCAGTTCCCCTTTGCCGCCCAGACGAATGGTCTGACCGTTGTCGATGCCCTGAGGAATCTTGACTTCGTATTTCTTTGTCTTTTTAACTCTGCCGGTACCACGGCATGTGGTACAAGGTTCTTTGATGATCTTACCAGTACCATGACATGCGGAACAGGTACGAACGGATGTAACAGCGCCAAACATGGACTGCTGTACAAAACGTTCCTGACCGGTACCGTTACATTTGGAACAGCTTTCTGCATGAGTGCCGGGTTTTGCGCCGGTACCATGACAGATTTCGCATTCGTCCAGAACAGGTACGGAAATTTCTTTGGTACAGCCAAAAATGGCTTCTTCAAAAGTCAGCTGAATGCTGACATTGATGTCTCTGCCACGTCTGGGGCCATTTCTTCTGGCAGAACCACCGCCGCCAAAGCCGAACATGCTGCCAAAAATATCCCCCAAGTCGCCCATATCAAAGCCTTCAAAGCCGCCGCCGTAGAAACCGCCGCCGCCCATGCCGCCCTGTTCAAAGGCTGCGTGACCAAACTGGTCATACTGCGCACGTTTTTCGGGGTTGCTCAGCACTTCATAGGCTTCGTTGACTTCTTTGAATTTTTCTTCTGCTTCTTTATCGCCAGGGTTCTGGTCAGGATGGTATTTTACAGCCATCTTACGGTAAGCCTTTTTCAGCTCCGCTTCAGACGCACCCTTCTGTACCCCCAGGACCTCGTAATAATCTCTTTTATTAGCCAACTTTCTCACCACCTTGTTTTACTGAAAAAACTGTAAACGTCAAAAGCAGGGGCGGGACGAAACCCACCCTTGCCTTCACTTTATCGCAATCTTATTTATTTTACAGTTCTTTGCCTTCGCCGTCAACCACATTAGGATCGCCGCCGTTTGCTGCGTCGCCGCCCTGCGCTGCCTGTGCCTGCTGGTACAGTTTTTCGGAGATTTTGTAGAATTCCTGTGTCAGAGCTTCTGTTGCGGATTTAACGTTTGCTACGTCTGTTTCTGTCATTGTTTCAGGCTGCATATCTTTTACAGTATCTTTCAGGCTGTTCAGAGCGCCTTCTACTGCTGCTTTTTCGTCGTCGCCCAGTTTGCCTTCCAGTTCACCCAGCGCTTTTTCTGTCTGGAAGATCAGGGAGTCAGCTTCGTTTTTCGCGTCGATGGCTTCTTTTCTCTTCTTATCCTGTTCAGCGAACTGTTCAGCTTCTTTTACAGCTCTGTCAATTTCTTCTTCAGACAGGTTGGAGCCTGCTGTGATTGTGATGTGCTGTTCTTTGCCTGTACCCAGGTCTTTTGCGGATACGTTTACGATACCGTTTGCGTCGATATCGAAAGTAACTTCAATCTGAGGCACACCTCTTCTTGCGGGAGCGATACCATCCAGTTTGAACTGACCCAGAGTTTTGTTGTCTCTTGCCAGAGGTCTTTCACCCTGTACAACATGGATATCAACAGCTGTCTGGTTATCTTCTGCAGTAGAGAAGATCTGTTTTTTATTTGTAGGGATGGTTGTGTTTCTGTCGATCAGTTTTGTTGCAACACCGCCCAGAGTTTCAATACCCAGGGACAGAGGTGTTACATCCAGCAGCAGAACGCTGCCTGCACCTTCATCACCAGCCAGTTTACCGCCCTGAATAGCAGCACCTACTGCTACACATTCGTCAGGGTTGATGCCTTTGAAAGGTTCTTTGCCTGTATATTTCTTAACTGCATCCTGTACAGCGGGGATTCTTGTGGAACCACCAACCAGCAGGACTTTGTCGATTTCGCTTGCGGACAGACCAGCATCGGACAGAGCCTGACGAACAGGGCCCATTGTGCCGTCTACCAGATCAGCTGTCAGTTCATCGAATTTTGCTCTGGACAGTGTTACATCCAGATGTTTAGGACCATCCTGGTTCATTGTGATGAAAGGCAGGTTGATGTTTGTTGTTGTAACGGTAGACAGCTCTTTTTTCGCTTTTTCAGCTGCTTCTTTCAGACGCTGCATAGCCATTTTGTCTTTGGACAGATCCATGCCTTCTGCTTTCTTGAATTCAGCTACCAAGTAATCGATGATTCTCTGGTCGAAGTCATCGCCACCCAAGTGTGTGTTACCGTTTGTGGACAGTACTTCGATTACGCCGCCGCCGATTTCGATGATGGATACGTCGAATGTACCGCCGCCCAGGTCGTAAACCATGATTTTCTGTTCGCTTTCGTTATCCAGACCATAAGCCAGTGCTGCGGATGTGGGTTCGTTGATGATACGTTTTACTTCCAGACCAGCGATACGACCAGCGTCTTTTGTTGCCTGACGCTGTGCGTCGTTGAAATATGCGGGAACTGTGATAACTGCTTCGGAAACAGTTTCGCCCAGATAGCTTTCTGCGTCAGCTTTCAGTTTCTGCAGTACCATTGCGGAAATTTCCTGAGGAGAGTAAGCTTTGCCTTCGATGTTTACTTTATAGTTTTCACCCATGTGACGTTTGATGGAGCTGATGGTGTTGTCAGGGTTTGTGATTGCCTGACGTTTTGCTGTTTCACCGATCAGTCTTTCGCCGTTTTTCGCAAAACCAACTACGGAAGGAGTTGTTCTTGCGCCGTCGCTGTTTACGATAACAACAGGCTGGCCGCCTTCCATTACTGCTACACAAGAGTTTGTTGTACCTAAGTCAATACCAATAATTTTACCCATAATCTATTTCCTCCTAAATTGTCAAATCAAAATTTCAGTTTTAGTTTGCCACCTTCACCATGCTGTGACGGATGACTTTATCTTTATATTTATAACCTTTCAGCATTTCCAGAATGATTTCGTTTTCGCCGTAAGCATCATCATCTTCATGTGCCACAGCCGCATGGAAATTGGGGTCGAATTTTTCGCCCAGGGCTTTGATTTCCTCAACGCCCATGCCATGCAAAATTTCCTGGAACTGCTTCAAAGTCATTTGCACGCCTTTGAAAAAGGCATCTTCGGCGTCTTTTCCTTCCTGTACCGCAACGGCACGTTCCAGATTATCCACCACTGCCAGCAGTTTTTCCACGGTATCTCTCACACCGTCGTCATACATGCTTGCTTTTTCTTTGGAAGTCCGTTTTCTAAAGTTATCGAACTCCGCCAGACATCTTTGATATTTATCCAGATAATCCGCAGCTTTCTGTTCCAGTTCAGCCATTTTCGCTTCGGTTTCATCAACCACTTCCGCTTCCACAGCTTCTGTCACTTCTGCTTCCGCCTGCATTTCAGCGGCTTCTTCCTGCAGATTTTCTTCTCTTAAATCCTTATCTTCCACATCTGCTCCTCTTTTCTCTAGGTATTTTTATTGCCTTTCGACAGATTTTTCAATACTTTTTCCATATTGGTAACCATACCGTTGAGGACGGATACCACCTGAGAATAATCCATTCGGGTGGGCCCTACGATACCGATGGTACCGCGGGTTTCGTCACTCATTTTGTAGGTTGCCGTAATGATGCTGCAATCCTTCATGCACTGGACGCTGTTTTCGCTGCCGATGAGGATCTGCATGTCATTGGTATCGGTACTGCCCTGCAAGAGGGTTATCAGCACATCCTTTTCCTCCAGTGCCTGGAACAGGGACTTGGCTTTCTGGATATCAGAAAACTCAGGAAAAGCCAGAATGTTTTTGGTGCCGCTCATGTGAACCTGTACCTTTTCCGCAGAACGCATGGTACTTTCGATCGCCGATAAGATATGCGGCAGGATCTGTCTGTATTCATGGAGTTCTGCCTGCAAGCGATTGATGACACTTGCATCTATATCATGGAGGGAATATCCCTGCAACACCTGATTCAGCCGCATGCCCATGGTGAAGATCTTATCTTCCTCAGGAACTGTGCCCATCTGAATCACATGATTTTTGATGAAATTATCTTCCGTTACAATGACCAGAAGCACCGAAACGCTGTCCAGCGGCAGCAGACGAATCTGTTTGATGCGTGTGCGCTGACTGACTGGCTCTGAAATGATGGTGGTGTAATTGGTCAGTGCGGAAAGAGCCTTTGCCGTTTCCTCCAGCAGGTAATCAATCTGTCCCACGTTTCTTGTGATGACATTTTGCAGATACCGCTGTTCCTCTGGCCCCAGTTCTTTTTTCTGCATCAGGTGGTCTACATATAAACGGTAGCCCATGTCTGATGGAATTCTGCCGGAAGAAGCATGGGGCTGTAAGATGAAGCCCATTTCCTCCAAGTCACTCATTTCATTACGAATGGTGGCTGAACTGATGCCCAAATTATATTTTTTGGCGATGGTTCTGGAACCGACAGGCTCCGCCGTTTCGATATAGTCATTGATAATCGCCTGTAAGATTTGAATTTTTCTCTCATTCAACGACATAGCCTTTCGCCTCCTCATTCATGAAGTAAATTTCCGTTTTTTGTTGAAGCAAATTTCTGTTTCTGCCCATTTTCCATTTGGACGCACTTCGTATGGAAATTTGTCTTTTGTTAGCACTCACTCGTTATGAGTGCTAACTCATGTAATAAAGATAGCACTTGCCACCGGCAATGTCAAGTGCTAATCAGAAAAAATTTATGAACTTTTTTTGAATTTTATATTTTGGATTTTCTTTTGGTTTTCTAGGGTTTTTCAGGCATCTTCCTTGAGAAATTCCATGAAAACCTGATTGCTCAGATCCAGTCCTCGCTCTGTCAGACGAAGCCATCCGGCCTTTTCTTCCAGCAGACCTTCTTCCTTACATTTTTCGATTTCCATACCATAAACATCTTCCATGTCTACGCCAAAGCGCTGGGCAAATCTTTTTTTCTCGATGCCTTCTGTCAGTCGCAGTCCCATGAACATAAATTCACCATACTGGTCTGCCAGAGAAAGTTCTTCCACATCCTCCATGGAAACATTGCCGTTTTCTGCCTGCTCCATATATGTATGCAGGTCATAGGGATTGTGGAACCGTTTTCCTTCCCAATAAGAATGCGCGCCCAGACCAAAGCCCAAATATCCCTCATCCCGCCAGTAAATGCGGTTATGGCGGCTTTCTTTACCATCTTTGGCAAAATTGGAGATTTCATACTGGTGATAATCTTCCTCCGCCAGAATCTGCACCGCTGTGTGATACATGGCTCTGTCCAGTTCCTCATCCGTTTCCTGATAAACTTCCTTTTCATACAAATCATAAAAAGGTGTTCCTTCTTCTATAATGAGGCTGTAAGCGGAAATATGCTCCGGCTGTAATGCGGTAATTTCCGAAAGGGTTTCTTCCCACTGACCCAAGGTCTGTTCCGGCAGGGCAAACATCAAATCTACATTAATATTGTCAAAACCGGCTTCTCTGGCGCTGGCAAAGTTTTTCAGGAACTGCTGACGGGTATGAATTCTGCCCAATCTCTCCAGCAATTCATCCTGCCATGCCTGCACACCCATACTCAAGCGATTGAATCCCATTTGCCGCAAAGCAACACACTTCTCCAGACTCAATGTACCAGGATTGGCTTCGGTGGTGATTTCCGCGTCACCTTCCACATTGAAACATTGAAAAACGGTATCCAAAATCCGCTTCATCTGCTGTGCAGAAAGCACCGTAGGCGTACCGCCGCCAAAAAACACGGTCTTGATCTTCCAATCCTTTGCCAGATGGCTTTTGGCTTCGATTTCCCGGCACAAAGCCGCTGTATACCGCTCATATTCCTTTTCCTGTCCGCCAAAAGACGGAAAATCACAGTACAGACACTTCTGCACACAAAAAGGAATATGAATGTAGATTCCTGTTTCCCTCATAAAATCCCCTCCTTCTCTTTCCAAACAGTGTACCATATCCGGCAATATCCGCGCAAGATTCCCTTTTTTCCTCCATTGCGCCCTACCAGAAAATGTGATACATTTTATCCTTAGGAAGCAAAGCATTTTCCTGATTTCAACAAAAGAAAGGACATCATATATGGATATTTTGAAAATCATGGGACTGCCGGAAGGCTACTGCACACGCCACACCGACATGCCCAACCACTTACAGACAAAAGCAAAAACCCTTTGCTGGGAATACAACCAGACCGCTCCTACGGAAACAGAAAAGAGATCTGAAATCTTACAGCAGCTTTTCGGCACCTGCCATCCCCTGACATTTATCGAGCCGTCTTTCCGCTGTGATTATGGGTTCCATATCCATACCCACGGACTAACCTTCATCAATTACAATTGTGTCATTCTGGATACTTCCCCTGTGCATATCGGCGCCAACGCTTTCATCGGCCCCGGTGTTTGCCTTGCCTGTGCGGGACATGCCATGGATGCAGCTCAGAGAGGGGAAGGCATCGGCACTTCTGCCCCTATCACATTGGAAGATGATGTATGGATCGGTGCCAACGCTACCATCTGCGGCGGTGTCACCATTGGTGCGGGCAGCGTCATCGGTGCAGGCAGTGTGGTAACCCACGACATTCCCAGCGGCGTTCTTGCTGCGGGCAATCCCTGTCGTGTTTTACGTCCCATTACAGAAAAAGATCGTATCACACCTCTGGAAATCACACCTGCTAAAAAATAAAATTCTTTTCATTTCTCCCGCCAGCGTTGAAAATACGCCTTTCCCATGATAAAATAAAACCTCGGGGTAATTGAAAAGAAAGAAGGCATTGACCCATGAAAACATTTTCCACACAATCGAAAAAACTGCGGAAATTTTTCCATTCCGCCCCATTGCCCAGAGCCATATTATGGATACTCACCCTTGTGTTTCCTATTTATATGACCCTTGTGGCAAACTACATTTCTTTTGGCTCCCGTTCCATGCTGTCTACGCTCATCACAGCACAGACAGGCGCCTTTGTTCTGGGATTGCTTCTGGTTTACGGCGTATACTTCACATTTGTATTTCTATTCCGCCGTTTTTCCACAGCCGCAGGCATCACAGGATTTTTGTTCACCCTGCTGCCCCTCATTGACCACTTCAAATCCATTATTTTGCAGGATCATTTTTATCCCTGGGATTTGGCCCTGGCACAGAACGCAGGCAGCTTCACTGAGTTTTTAGGCTCCATTTCATTCCCATGGCAGTATATCCCGCTCTTTTTGGTAACCATCCTTTATTGGCTATTCCTTCATGTAACCCGTCCTATGCTGCCTATCCGCAGCAAAGTACATTTTGTAGGGGTTCCGGTACTGGCAGCCCTTCTGGTGGTATTTGTTACCAATACAACCGTGCGGGGATGCTATGAACCCCTTTTCGGCATCGTTATCAACGAAGAAACCGATCAGGATTATATTTATGACAATTATGGCTTTTTGACAGGCTTTGCCCTGAACTTCGGCACCGTAGATACACTGATGCCGCAGGATTACAGCGAAGAAGTCATGGCAGAGATGTTTGCGCCTTTTGTTCCCACTGGGGAAGAAAATACTTCTGATTTCGAAAATCCTGACGTCATCGTGGTACTGTCCGAAGCCTTTTGGGATCCTACCAAACTGGAAGGCGTTACCTTCTCTGATGATCCATTGAAAAACTACCGCGCCATTGCGGCAGAACATCCCAGCGGTGAAATGGTTTCCTGTACCTTTGGCGGCGGCACCATCCGTCCAGAATTTGAAATCCAGTCCGGCATGTCTACCAGCACACTGCCTTCCGGCAATATGCCTTATCAGCAGTATTTAAAGGAAAAAACATTTGCTTACGCGC
>ERZ779866.2017-NODE-2017-length-19093-cov-3.025896_pt1 | contig 19093 bp, 22 predicted proteins | sample MGYA00511248_ERZ779866 | MGnify/ENA primary metagenome ERZ779866 (study PRJEB29588, sample SAMEA2155758) | human gut metagenome | biome: human gut; feature: human-associated habitat; material: faeces | place: Denmark | collected 2008/2010 ... | reverse complement strand
ATCGTCCAGTCTCCGGCCAGAGCCATGTTTTTGTATGGACCGGCGGCGCTGTTCGGACGTTTTTGATTGTTAATGTCATCTTGACGTATGGTTGCCTGCGGATAACGCATAACGCGGTAAGGCGGAAGAAACGCCGGTTTCAACCCTCTTATGGCGCGGATTTCCTTCCAGAGCAGACGGGCAAGTTCGTCATCGCTTTCCGTAATGCTGCCGCTGTCGGAAATCGTGACCCCGACAACATCGTCATTAATGAAAATCCAGTCGCCGATATTGTCGGGCGTTGCGGCGAAGGAGGCTTCGTCGGGCAGACTGAGCGACGTGCTGGTTCTGAAAAAAACGTTGCATATTTCATTAAACTCAAATTCTTCGCCGCCGAAGACGCGTTTGTAAGCGGCGGCGTCAAGCGCGCAGATGATTTTGTCTTTAGGGCCGACGGCGACTTTTCCCTTGTTGAAAATAAGAGTTTGAATATATTTTTTTGAAATTTCCGCCTGCTGCAGCACGTGCCCCAAACGAATTTCGTCGGCATAACGGCTCAAAGGCTCGACCAGCTTGGCGCTGAGGTTCCCTTTGGAAAAATAAACCTTCAGCTGCGCTGGCATAAACGGAAAAAGTTTCCAAAACAGTTTGCGGGTCAGGTTTTTGCCGATATCCTCAGGCTGCGTGTTGAAAACGGAAAGCAGAATATGCCCGGCAAACTTTTGCGCCTGATTGTCACAGTATTGACCGTTCCAAAAACGTACTCTGCCGTCAAATTCAAGTTCTCCGGTCAGAGCCCGGACATTTTTGTTGGCGCCGAGAATAACGTGCGTGGCATTGTCTATCGTACGGTCAAGTTTGGCGTCATAAAAGGAAAAACAGCGCCCGCCGAGCTTATGCGCCGCTTCGTATAAAATGACATGGTTTTCGGGATTCTTGTCTTTGATAAACTTTGCTGCGGACAGTCCGGCAATGCCGCCGCCGATAATATGATATGTTACGGCAGTTCTGCTCATTAGCTTCTAGCTGAAAAAGGCCCGCAGCGCCAGACCGAGTTTTTTCATTTTGCCGATTGTCGGTTTTGGAGATATCACTTCCCAGCCGCGGTTTTGCATAATGTCAAAATATCTTTTGTAAATGCTGGCGATAATCATAACCGAACGTGCGGTTTTCTTGTCAAGCCGCTTTATCAGTCCGTATGCCTCATCATAGTTTTTGGCGGCAATTTGTGCCAGCTCTTCGCGGGCAATGGCCAGGTTCTTGTCTACGATAACGCTTTGCGGATCCGTAGAGGTAATGCCGGCCTTTTCCAGAAACTCTTTGGGAATATACAGCCGGTCGGCCATGGCATCTTCTTTAACGTCGCGCAGGATGTTGGTAATCTGTAGGGCGGTTCCCAAAGTCGTAGCCAGATTTTCAATCAGTTTCTCATCCTCGCAGCCGAATATGCGCAGCGACAAGTTTCCCGGAACACCGGCCACGCCGCGGCAGTAACGGTTAAATTCTTCCATACTCGGTGCCTGCACCGGGTTGGGCAAATCCATGGTAATGCTGTCAATCAGTTTGATGAATTCGGATTTCGGCAGTTTGAAACGCATACAGTTTTTGTAAATTTTCCGGCCGATTTCGGTAACCGGCGTTTTCTTGTCGTAAATGTTGTCAAGTTCCTGACGCCAGGCTTCAATCAGTTCAAGTTTTTCACCGACGTCCTTGTCGCCGTCGACAATATCGTCAATATGCCGGAAAAAGGCATAAATGGTATACATGGCGTTTCTTTTGCCGAGCGGCAAAAGCCTCATGCTCCAGAAAAAAGAAGTCCCGGATTTTTTTACCATTCGTTTAATGCTGTTCATTTATGCTCCGACAATGTTTTCTTTTTACAAAATAGCGAGCGGATCAGGCCGCCGGTGACGCCGCAAAGCCAATTCCATGCGGAAAGCTTGATTTCCTTGGCCAAAACGTCGCCTTTCAATATCTTTTTTACCATAATATTGGTTAACGAAAGGATAATACATACCTCCGCACGCAAACTTGCGCTGCGTATAATCTGCGGCAGTATTTCGCCTTCCTTGATCAGCCCTCTGGTTTTTTCCATGATTTTCTCAATCGCCTTTTTCAGTCCCGGCGAAGATTTGTCCGCTTTCAGATCTTCGGGCATAATATGATATTTTTCTGTCAGTTCCGACGGAAGATATATCCTGCCCAGCAGCTCGGCGTCATATTTCAGGTCCTGTATATGGTTGACAATCTGCAAAGCCACGCATAAAGAAGCGGCCGGCAGATAGGTGGAAGGGTTCTCGTCATGTACGGCCAGCATAAAGCGCCCCACCGGCGCCGCCGAATATTTGCAATAGTCGACCAATTGTCCCCAGGTCTGATACTCAAAACCCATGGCGTCTTTCCGAAACGCGATTAAAAGATCGGTCGCCAGCGAGGTAGAGAGACCGAATTCCGCAAATTTCTGCCGCAGTTCGCGGACAAACCTGAATTTCTGCCCCTTATAGGGCTTGTTGTTCAGAAAAATGTCTTCCAGCTGATAGAGTTGTTCAACCTTGCGCTGGGGTTTAAGTTTAGGATCATCGGCCACGTCGTCGGCATATCTGGCAAAACGGTAATAGTCAAAAACCAGCTGCCGCTTGCTCCGGTCAAATATCATCATGCCGACCGGAAAGTTTTCCTGTTTTCTGTTTTTATGCCGGATTTTCATGGTCATATTTTCTTTATCCATTCTTCTATTTCGCGCAAAGCTCGCTCGCTGTATGCTTTTTTGCGGTCAGCGCCTTTGATTTTGCGGAATTTTCCGTTGGGCGTAACTTCTCCCTGAATAGTCGGAAAAATGCCGAAATTGATATTCATCGGCTGAAAATTTTCAATGTTGGTATCGTCAATCAGATGATTCAGCATTGAGCCGAAAGCCGTGCTGCGCGGGGGCAGCTCTCCTGCAGTGCCGTTAAGTCTGCAAGCGGCGAAATACCCGGCCAGGAAACCGACCGAAGCGCTTTCGATATAGCCTTCGCAGCCGGTGATTTGTCCGGCAAAGCGGATATTCGGACGTTTTTTCAGGCATAAAAAGCGATCCAGCAGAATAGGGCTTTTGATAAACGTGTTTTTATGAATGCCGCCCAGTCTGGCGAATTCGGCGTTTTCCAGTCCCGGAATCATCCTGAATATCCGCTGCTGTTCGCCGTATTTCAGCTTGGTCTGAAAGCCGACCATATTGCGCAGCGTGTTTTCTTTGTTGTCCTGGCGCAGCTGAACCACCGCATAGGGTTTTTCGCTGCTGTGGGGATTGGTCAGTCCGATGGGTTTCATCGGCCCGAAAGCGAGGGTTTCGTCGCCGCGCTCGACCATAACCTCAATCGGCAGGCAGCCTTCAAAATAATGAACCTCTTCCCAGTCGTGAAATTCGACTTTTTCGGCTTTTTTGATTTCGTTGATAAAGTTGTAATACTGCTCGCGATTCATGGCGCAATTGATGTAGTCAAGCTTGTCGCCCTTGTCGTAACGGGACTGATACCATGCCTTTGAAAAGTCGATGCTGTCTTTGAAAACCACCGGCGCAATGGCATCAAAAAAAGACAGCGACTGGTTGTCGGCGGCGGCCAGGATATCTTTGGCCAAAGCCTCGGAAGTCAGAGGCCCGCTGGCAATGATAACCTCGCCGAAATCTTCGCCGGGCAGGGCGGTGATTTCTTCGTGGATGATCTTGATCAGAGGATGCGAACGGATTTTTTCGCTGACCATGGCTGCAAAGGCTTCTCTGTCCACGGCCAAAGCGCCGCCGGCCGGAACTTTTGTGGCGTCCGCGCATTCCATGATTAAAGAACCTGCCCGGCGCATTTCTTCATGCAGCAGCCCTACGGCGTTATGCTCGGCATCGTCGGAACGAAAGGAATTGGAGCATACCAATTCGGCAAATTTGTCGGTTTTATGGGCCGGAGAATATTTTTGCGGCCGCATTTCATGAATAATGACTTTAATACCGCGTTTGGCCGCCTGCCACGCGGCTTCGCTTCCGGCCAGACCTGCGCCGACAATATGCACAACTTTTTCGCTCATGTTTTCCTGTCCCGTTAAAATCATACCCCTTTATAGGCATTTGAGCGCAAAAAGTAAATATAAAAGTTCTTTTGATAAATATGTTGAAATGTTTGATATGTTGCAAAAAAGAATATAACATAAGCCAATGTTAAAGAAACGAATGAAGAAAAATAAATGATAAGGTTCTTGTATATTTGCCTGGCTCTGGCTTTTTGTCTGCCGCAGACGGCTCGCGCCGGCGAAGATTATGTCCCTTTGAACGGCGCTGCGGAGATCAATGCTCTGGCCGGTCAGCTGAATCAGGGACCCGCCGCCGGAACGGCGCCGTTGATGTCTGCAGAGGATATGGCGCTTGATGACGATACCGCGGATGCTTTTACGACCGAACCGGATTCTGACATTCTTCCTGTAATTCCCATGATCCAAAAGAACCGCCCCGGTTTTGACGCCGTTCCGCCGGCATCGCGTCCGGCCTCTCAAAACAAGACCGTTGCTCCGGTAGCCGGAAGCAATACAGGCAAGGCGGATTCCGCACCGCAGCCGATTGCCGGCACTCTGACCGATACGCTGCAAAAGCAGGACAAAGAATCCCTGTCGGCTCTGCCGTTGCCGGATGTTTCGGGAACCTGGGTCGACAAACTGGCCGGCAGCGTGCCGCTTTCAATCGGCAAAGGTGAAACCGGCGCCGAAGACGGTATGCCGCAGTTAAGCGGCGATGATTCGGCCGATGCCAGCCTCCGCAGTCTGGTCAACGGTTCCAAACAATCGGACAAACGTTCCAATGCCTCGGTCTTTGACATCTCGGGCATTATGCTGCGCATGACGCTGTCTCAGGCCGACAAGGCCATGATGACGCGCGGTTTCAAGAAAATTTCCCAGAATTATGAAATTCCGAATTTTATCAAGTGGCGTAATGAAGAAAAATGCCGCGGAGCCGGGGTGGTCGGCTATGAACGGTTGATGAACTGCGTGGTCAAAATGGCCAAAAGCGCCAATCATCAGTATGTAGACACCGTAAAATATTCAAAATTTTCCACCAAGGAAGAAATTGAAATAAAACTAACAAGTAACTTTACCAATAACAAAGTTTATCGTATTATTTATAAGAGTATGTCCGGCAAGATTATCGGCAGCGGCGCCAAGGCGGCTTATTTGCGGAATATCAAAGTGTTTGACTTCTGGAAGAAGGTCAATCAGAAATACGGCACGCCGGACAACAAAGACGAGGTGACCTGGGGATTGGGCGGTAACAAGCCTTATCTGAAAGCCTCCACCGGTTTTCTGCTGCTGGAAGACCCGATGCTCCGCGAGCTGGATTATACCAGAATGTCCCGGGAGGACCAGCGGTTTATGAATACGGATTTATATAGTTTTTAATGAAAGGCCGAAATGAATACGATTCCGTCACATATCTCCGAACTTATTTGTACCCGCATCAGCCATGACCTGATAGGCAACATCGGAGCCGTGGCCAACGCGGTTGAACTTTTGGAAGAAGGCGATATGGATTTCCTTGACGACATCCGCTCGATTCTCAAGACCAGTTCACAGGTTTTGGCGGCAAGGCTGAAATTTTTCCGCATGGCATTCGGGCTGAACAACGCCAATCTGGAAGATGCCGCTTTGGTAAGGAAAACGGCGGCTGATTATCTGAAAACAATTGGAAATCAAAACAGTAAGATCGAGCTTGAAATCGGGGACTATACAACATCTTATGCCAGGATCATAATGGTGTGTGTGATGGCCTTGGCGGACCTTGTCATCCGCGACGGAAAAATAAGCGTTAAAGAGAATGGGCGTAAACTTTATGTTAATATTTATAGTTTAACAAAGCTGTCTGAACAAAAGAAAACCGTTCTCACCACCTTGTTGTCCGGAGCGGAGGCAGAATACCTCGCCCAGTATGCTCCGGTCTTCTATTTGAAAGAACTACTCAAGGCTTCTGAACTGCCTGTAAGCATATCAGAAGGAGATGACTACGGTTTGATAATCGGGTAAAGGATGAATATATGGCTACTTGTTTAATAGCAGACGATTCAAAAATAATCCGCATGGTTTTATCCAAAATCATGGGCAATTTGGGCTTTGAAACCATCGAAGCCGAAGACGGGGAAGAAGTTATTAAGCAATGGAAAACCGGTAATCTCGATTTGATCATTATGGACTGGCGGCTGCAAATGATGGATGGAATAGATGTTTTGTATATGATTCGTTCCAATACCAAGCTGAAACAGCCCAAAATAATTTTCTGCTCCTCCCTGATTGACGAAGCCAAAATAAAAGAAGCGCTTCAGGGCGGTGCCGACGATTATATTATGAAACCTTTTGATGAGGACATTATCGAAAGCAAAATAACCATTTTGGGTTTGCTGTAGGGGGAGCCGATGCGTAAAACGGATTTTGAATTTCTGATAGAGCTTTTGCACCAGAATGCGGGATGGAGCTTTTCCGAACGTGAATATTTTGCCATTGACAAGAAGATTTCAAATTTCATCCGCGAAAAAAACTATCCGAGCGTTGAAGACTTGATTGCCGATTTGAAATCCGGGCATAAGGCGCTGGTTTCGCAGGTTATTGAAACGCTGGCTTTTTCTGATACGCGCTTTTTCCGGGACTATGCCGTGTTTGAACAGTTTGAAAACTATGTCCTGCCGTTGGTTAAAGAAGCTAACCGCAGCCAGAAAAAACTGCGTATTTTAAGTCTGGGCTGCTCTACCGGACAGGAAGTTTATTCAATAGCCATTTGCGTAAGCCACCTGATCGGTCTGAGCGACTGGCAGGTAAACATCATCGGAACGGATTTGTCTTCAACGGCCATAGCCAGAGCGCAGCGCGGATATTATGACCAGTTTGAAATCCAGACCGGTCTGAATGCCGGAACCATGGTGGAAAATTTTACTCTGGACGGAGACAGCTGGCGCGTTAACGACGAAATCAAGAAAATGGTTGAGTTTCGGCGCTATAATCTTCTTGACGATTTAACTTTCAATGAAAAGTTTGACATCATTTTCTGCCGCAACGTTCTGCGCTTCTTCACGCCCGATATTCAGTACAAGCTGAGCGAGAAAATTCACGATATGCAGATTCCCGGTGGAATTTTGTATCTCGGCAAGGGAGAGAATATTAAAGGAATGAATGATTTTTACGGCGCCATTTCCGGCGTATCGTGCGCTTATCAATCTAAGTTGATGAAAGAAGCCGCCGTCCGCCTGATGCCGGATGAAGCTCTGATCATTCCCGGAGACGCTGCTTCAGAAAGCGGTAAGGACGATGATATGCCGCGTTTCATTCGTCCGGCCAGCCTGACGCCTAAACGTCCGTTGATTTCAGAGGTTTTGCGCAAATAATATTTTCCAGAAACACAAACAAAGGCCGTTTGATACAAGCGGCCTTCACTTTTATTCTAAAACGAGAATTGTTATTTTTTTATCTCGTCGGGATCACGCAGGACATAGCCGCGTCCCCAGACCGTTTCGATGTAGTTTTTGCCGCCGGAAGCCTTCTCAAGCTTTTTGCGCAGCTTGCAGATGAACACGTCAATAATCTTGAGTTCCGGTTCGTCAATACCGCCGTAGAGGTGGTTAAGAAACTGATCTTTGTTTAAAGTAGATCCTTTGCGCAAAGACAAAAGCTCCATAATTCCGTATTCTTTGCCGGTCAGGTGCAGGGTTTTTGTGCCGACCGTAACGGTTTGCGTGTCCAGATTAACCTCGACGTCCCCGGTACGGATAATGGAGTTGGAATGACCTTTGGAGCGGCGGACAACGGCTTGAATACGCGCCAGAAGTTCGGCTTTGTCGAAAGGCTTGGTCAGATAGTCGTCGGCGCCGTAACCGAGGCCTTTGACCTTTTTGTCGGGTTCCGAGAGGCCGGACAAAATCAAAACCGGGGTATTGACCTTTGCGGCACGGAGACTCTTCAGCACTTCATAGCCGTTCATGTCCGGCAGCATCAGATCCAGAATGATAATGTCATAATCGTACAGTTTGCCGATTTCCAGACCGTCTTCGCCCAAATCCGTCGTATCGACAATCATACCCTCTTTTTTCAGCATTGTCTCAATACTTTGAGATATTGCATAATCATCTTCAACAAGTAAAACGCGCATACCGCTTCCCCCAAAATTTAAAATCAGATTATGGTTAGATAATATAGCTTAATTTTTTATTTGTTAACTTTTTTGAATGCCCTGTTAATAATTATTAACAAAATATTTATCGCCCTGTTTTTTATTGTGAATAACCGCAATGCAAAGCTGAAATTTCCGGGCTTTGATGCTACATATATATAAGATTTTTCATCGGAGGACGATTTGGCCGCAATATTAGATAACATTATCAGCGAAATAAACAAGATTGGGGACTGTTCTTATTACGGCCGGGTTTCTGCCGTTCAGGGATTGTTTATCGAAGTCAGCGGCATTCGCTCGGATTTGTCAATCGGTGACCGCTGTACGGTTTTCAGCGCCGACGGACGGAAAATTTCCTGCGAGCTGGTCAGCTTTCGTCAGGGAAAGCTGCTGTTTATGCCCTACGGTTCTCTGGAGGGCGTCGGGCTGGGCTGCCGGGTTGAGGTTGAAAACGCCGCGCCGGTGATTTATCCGCATTCGTCTTGGCTGGGGCGGATAATCAATGCCTTTGGCGAGCCGATAGACGGCAAAGGGCCGCTGATAAAGGGCGGCACCGCTTATCATATCAAGGCGTCTCCGCCGCCGGCGGCGTTTCGCGACCGGGTATGCGGCAAGGTAGACCTCGGCGTAAAGGCTGTTAACACGTTTTTGACCATCTGCAAAGGTCAGCGTATGGGCATTTTTGCCGGATCCGGCGTCGGCAAATCGACCCTGATGTCTATGATGGCCAAAAATACCGATTCTGATGTTTCCGTAATCGGTCTGATCGGCGAACGCGGACGTGAGGCCAAGGAGTTTGTGGAAGACACGTTGGGCGAAGAAGGGCTGACCAAATCGGTTTTGGTTCTGGCCACTTCGGATGAGAGCCCGCTGATGCGCCGGCAGGCCGCCTATACGGCCATGGCCGTGGCGGAATATTTCAGAGACCTCAACAAAAATGTTTTGTGTATGATGGATTCCATTACCCGTTTTGCCATGGCTCAGCGCGAAATTTCGCTTTCGGTCGGAGAACCGCCGGCCTCCAAGGGATATACGCCGAGCGTGTTTGCGGAGCTGCCGCGCCTGCTGGAGCGTGCCGGCCCCGGTTCCGGCAACGGTACCATTACCGGTCTGTTTACGGTTTTGGTGGACGGTGATGACCATAACGAGCCGATTGCCGACGCGGTTCGTTCGATTCTTGACGGTCATATCGTCCTTGACCGCTCCATTGCCGAGCGTAACCGCTATCCTGCCATCAATATCCTGCGCAGCATTTCGCGAACCATGCCCGATTGCAATACGCCGGAGGAAAATCAGATTGTTTCCAAAGCGCGCAAATATATTGCCGCTTATGAAGACATGGCGGAGCTGATTCGTCTTGGCGCTTATAAAAAAGGCTCTAACCGCGAAGTGGACGAGGCAATTTTCTATTATCCGAAGATTGAAGCCTTTTTGTCGCAAGGCAAAAAGGAGCGGGTATCTCTAGCCGAGTGCTATGAGCAGCTGGGAGCGATTCTGGCCGTTCCGTACAATCCCGCGTAGAGTAAAGAGAAACGCCGATGAAAAGCTCGCTGCAGACCCTGACCCGCATTCAAAAGTTTCAGATTGACGAACAGCGCAAGATTTTAACCGAATATCAAAACAAGGAAGAACAGTTGATCGAAAATCTGCGCCGTTTGCTGAAAGAATATGAACAGGAAAAAGATTTTGCCCGCAGCGAAGGCTATGTCGGCGATTTTGGCGCCTATACCAAGCGCTACCTCGAATTCAGACGCTGGCTCGAAAACGAGCTTGAGCAGGTTCGCCGGAAAATTGCCGAAGTCCGCGATGTTATCGCCGATATGTTCAAAGAGCAGAAAACTTATGAGATTGTTGACGACAACCGTAAAAAACGCGAACTGAAGGAAGATGACCTAAAAAATCAGAAGATGCTTGATGAAATCGGAACCAATGCCTATATAAAAAGAAACAAGAACAATTAATTTTATGACAGGAGAAAAAATATGTCCTTTGATTTACCCGCGCTGCCTTATGAAATGAATGCTCTGGAGCCGTATATCTCAACGACGACCATGGAGTATCACTATGGAAAACATCACCGGACTTATGTCGAAAATCTCAACAAGCTGGTAAAGGATACCGAATTTGCCGCAATGCCTTTGGAAGACGTAGTCAGAAAAACGGCGGACAATCCGTCTTATGCGCTGATTTTCAACAATGCGGCACAGGCATGGAATCACGCCTTTTTCTGGAGCTGTATGTCACCGAACGGCGGCGGCCGGCCGGAAGGAGAGCTGCTGAAAAAAATTGAACGCGATTTCGGTTCTTATGAGAACTTCCGTCAGGAGTTTAAAAATGCCGCCACTTCGCAGTTTGGCAGCGGCTGGGCCTGGCTGGCCGAAAAAGACGGCAAGCTTTTGGTTCTCAAAACCGCCAACGCCGATACGCCATTGGCGCATGGTATGAAGCCGTTGATTACCATTGATGTCTGGGAACATGCTTATTATCTGGACTACCAAAACCGCAGAGTCGATTTTGTAGATGCTTTTCTGGATCATCTGGTCAATTGGAAAAAATAATTCCCGTATCGGGTATTGCACAGTCCCTCCGCTGCCGGCGGAGGGATTTTTTTAAGAAAATTAAAACCTTATTAAACATTAAATGTTACACATTCATTAAATGTGCAAATCGGCGTGGATATTGATTGACATTTTTTGTCTAAAATATTATGCTGGAAATAGAAATAAATTATAGGAGAATTATAATGGAATTGGCTGATAAAAAAATTAAAAACGTCGTCTATGGCGGCCGCGAAGCTGATTTGAACAAGGGAGTATATGCCAAGGATCTGAAGTCCGTGGCTAAGGCTTTTGGCGCCGAACTCCGCAATGATTCTCAAAAAACGCTGTCGTCCGTAATGATGACGCGTAAAGCGGGCAGCCTGTCTTACTGATTTTTTTCCGGACAATACCATGGCTGGCTTTACCACAGAAAAGAAATTTATGATTGCCGAAGGTGAAGAAGGGGAAATTTACTTCTTTATCGAAGCGAAGAAAAACCAGCCGCAGTCTCCGCGCATTGTTTATGACGGCAAAGATCACGCGCTTTTCCGCCGCAACGAAGAACAGAACATCATTCTTGACTATATTCATCCTTCCGTGCGGGAAAGTCTGCGCAAGGCCAATGAAGTCGTAATCGTCGAAATGATTCTGGAAAACATCAAAGACAGTTACATCGTGCGCTTGCAGCATGTTGACAATATTCCGCTGGACTGGAGCAAAGCCGGCCTCACCACCTGGGAAGAAGCCTCTCTGGCTCAGAAATGATTTCTTTTAAGGATGCTCCGGCATCCTTTTTTGGTTCTTTTTTAATTTTCCAATATTCCTCCGGAAATAGGCTTGCCAAAGTTTCCCTCATTGCGTTATAACAGTTTCATCCGAATGTCAAAAGGGTGAAAAAATGGAAAAAACCAATGTAATGCGTATTTTGGACAAGAATAAAATTGCTTATAAGAGTTACAGTTATGCCGGCACCGGAGCGTTGAGCGGCGTCGAGGTGGCGCAGGCTTTGGGGCAAAATCCGGCGCAGGTGTTCAAAACCCTGGTAACGGTCAGCAAGTCAAGAAACCATTATGTTTTTATGGTCCCCGTTGCCGAAGAGCTGGATTTGAAAAAAGCGGCTGCGGCGGTCGGCGAGAAAAACGTGGAAATGATAAAATCCAAGGAGTTGCTGCCCGTTACCGGCTATGTTCACGGCGGTTGTTCGCCGATTGGCATGAAAAAAGCCTTTCCGGTTACGCTTGATTCGACGGCAAAAAATTTTGACACCATCATTTTCAGCGGCGGCAAAATCGGTTATCAGGTGGAAACTTCCGTTGCCGGTTTGGAACGTGTTGTCCGCTTGCGTTTGGCCGATCTGACCGAAACACAATCTGCTTGACTTTTGTCTAAAAACTTGCCATAACACCAATTGATAAGCTTATTATTCACCCTTAAAAATTTAAATATATTATGAATGTTAACAAAAACGGGCAATTATGCCGGACAATCTGGTATAATGCACAAAAGTTTGAAGTTGGTTTACTGGCAGCTTCGGGAGCAAAGGGACGTTATCTTTTAAAAAACGGAGAAACGTCGGCCGTGCCGGTTTATGATCAGGAATATGGCGTCTTCATTGACGAAAACCACTATATTCCGCTGAAGTTCTCAACACGTCCGCTGACTTATCGCGAAGCCGAGGTTTACTATCAGAGCATCGGCGGCGAAATGCCGGATCTCTATGAAGCGGTTCGGCTGTCTTTGGCTGTCGATTCCGTAAACGCGGCGCTGGAAAAAATCGGTATGTCCGAATTTATTTTTTCGGCTCCCGTCTTGTCTTCGGTTTGGTACAAGCAAGCTGTTCCGGAAAACTCCCGGGAGAAACGCCGCTGCGTCGTCATTGCGCCGTATGGGGATTTCAACCGGCCGGAATATCAGGTGCTGGACAAAGGATATCTGCTTTATAAGCAGACAACGCTCTATAAGCTTGAGGAAGACTGTTATAAGCCTCTGGCGCTGACCTTGGAGTTCAATTGGTCGCAAACAGACTTTTTCACGGCTTCGGACGGGCAGAATACGCTGTGTTTGTATCGCGGCGCCGATCTGAAACTGATTCCCCTCGGGATAAACGTTTTTATTTCGGTGGAGAATGATGACATCGTCGTTATTGATGATCATTACTGCCAATGTTGGAACGGAAAACTGCTGCCGCTGCACGGATATAACCTCTATTGTTCGTTAACCCGTGTCAGCGACAATGAATTTTTCATCCGCGAAGGCGGACGCTATGACGAGCAGTTGAATGGTCCCGGTCCCTATACGCAGACTGTTTATTGCAAAAATGCGGAGGGCCGCTATGAGAGAAAAAGCCAAGAAACCATAGAATATTAAAAATACAGACTTTATGAATGCACAGCAAATCAAGGCGTTGACGTCCTGCATGTCGGACTACGCCATTAATCCGCAGGAGCTTTACGGTTATCTGGAAGATGTCCGCACCGGAGATTTTCATTTTACCAATGGAGCTCATTTTCCGGTATTGATTCCCGGTTTGGTTGCCGACGGCGTATTCATCACGCCGGAATATTACGTAACCAAAGAAGAACGCGACGGCAGCACTTCCTATGCGCGCGCCTGCCGCTTTTGCGAAAACCGTAACACGGTTTTGCCGAGTCCGCAGGCTCGGGACGTTATGGAACGAAACTATGTTTCCATCAATGAATCTCTGGCCGCAATCGGCTTTCCGGAACTGGTGTTTGGGGTTTATTGGGCTGAAGGCGACGATACCTGCTGGGGAATGAACAAACATGTCCGCGGCTGTATTCGGGTAACGCCCAAACCGGCGGAAAGCCTTCCGTCTTTTGTGGAGACCTTTGTCGCCAGAAGCGTTTTTGAGCGCTTGTTGAAAGGGCTGGGTTGTTCGGCTTGCGCGTTTGACATTTATTGCCGCAACCTGAACAATTATCCTCAGACCGGACAATATCTGCTCAAAAACGGAAGCTGCTCGCCGGTGACGGTGTTTAACCAGGAGACAGGCATATTCGTCAATCCGAACCTGTATCTCAGTCTTGAACTTCCGCCGGCGCCGCTGACGGCCGAACAGACGGATGTTTTCTGCAAGGCGTACGGCGTTCGCATTCCGGAGTATTTTGAACTGCGCCAGATAGCAAAAGCGTCCGAAGCCCTGAACCGGGCGTTGGATGCAGTCGGTATGGCGGATTTCAGGCTCCCGGACGATGTGATTGCCGGCTGCTGGTGTTATGAAAGCATGAGCCGGGCGCTGGAAGATGATGACGTATCGCCGCGCCGCGTATTGTTGGTCGGCAAAAAGGACAATGTTCCTGACTTTTATATCCTTTTGCAGGATATTCAGGCCAATGTCCGGTATCTCTAGCCGCTCAAATCTCAAAAATAAAGCCCGCCGTAAACGGCCGGGCTTTATTTTTTTGCCTTAAAATCCATGGAAACCGAATTGATGCAGAAACGGTTTCCGGTTTTGGTCGGACCGTCGGGAAAAACGTGTCCCAGATGGGAACCGCATTTTGCGCAGCTGACTTCAATCCGTTTCATGCCGTGGCTGTTGTCTTCGGTAAGTTTTACGCTGCCGGGAATTGCCCGGTCAAAACTCGGCCAGCCGCTGCCGGAATCAAATTTTGAAGAAGAAGCGAAAATAGGGTTGCCGCAGGCGCCGCAGACATAAGTCCCGTCCGCTTTGTTATTGAGATATTTGCCGCTGAACGGGCGCTCGGTACCTTTTTCCCGCAAGACGCGGTATTGTTCGGCTGAAAGTCTGTTTCTCCAGATTTCCTCACCGCCGCTTTCTTCTTCCTCTTCTTCGGACAAGATGACGCTGCATGACTTTTTGCCGCGCTTTTTGAGATATTTTTGATGATATCCTTCCGCCGGATAAAATCTGCCGGCAGGCACAACTTCGGTGACCACGGGATTTTTATAACGTCCGGATTGGTTGATTTTTTCAATCATGCTTTCGGCTTCTTTTTTCTGTTCGTCGCCGATGTAAAATACCGCGGAACGGTACTGCGGCCCGATGTCAAGCCCCTGACGGTTTTTGGTTGTGGGGTCATGGGCGTTGAAAAATACTTCCAAAAGTTCTTTATAGGATATTTTCTCGGGATCATAGCTGATGTCGATGGCTTCGGCATGACCGGTTTGTCCGGTGCTGACTTCCTGATAAGTCGGCATATGCATTTCACCGCCCGTATAACCGACCTCGGTCGCAACCACGCCCGGAACGCTGTCAAAAGTGGCTTGTACGCCCCAGAAACATCCGGCGGCAAAAATGGCGTGCGCAATACTCATATCTTTTCCTTTCGTTATTTCAGCTGGCTGTCTTTGCTGCCGCGACGGTTGTAAAGTTCGGCCGCTTTTTGCTTTTTGTCGGCCTCTTCCTGACAGGCGATGCACAATCTGACGCCGGGAACGGCCCTGCGCCGGGCTTCGGGAATTTCTTCGCCGCATTCTTCGCAAAACATCAGGCTTTCGCCGTCAGGCACGTTGCGGCGCGCCCGGCATACCTCGTCGTTGATTGAATCCTGAATCTGGTCTAAAACCGCATCGTCGTCTGTCCAGCCGATAGCCATAATTTCCTCCCTGTATCTAATATAAATATAATATGGCGGACAATATTCAACAATGATTTGTAAATTATCATAAAATTTATCAGCGCTGGAAACAAACCGAAAAATATGCTATACTTTTGCTAAAGAACCATAAGCAAAGGAGTTGGCAATGATCCGGATTTTCTATTATCGTTTTAAGAAAAATTATGTCTGGCTGCTGTTGAATCTGCTGGCGCTGATTTTGTTGATCGGTTGCTGTACGCGCCATCCGGCCTGCTGGTTTTGGTGGCAGTTTCAGACGCTGATCGGTTTGTTTGTCGTCACGCTGCTGCTGTGGGGATATAAATATCTGCTGCGTCATCCGGTGGCGGTTGCCGATGACAAGGGTATCAAAATTGATCACTGCCGGATTTTGCCCTGGCGGGATATTGTCTGCGCCGAATACCGGACTGTCCGCTGCTGTTTCCGCAGCCTGCCGGTTATCGTGCTGCATCCCCGCAAAAACATTCGTTATAAATACAATTTTCTGCAAAAGCGCTGCGCCCGAATGGATTTTACGGCCTTTTCCCTGCCGCTGTATGATGTCAGCCGGCAGACGGCGCGTGATTTTGCCGCTCTTGTTGCGGAAAAAGTGGGCGTAGTGAAAAAATAGAAGCATAGATTGACTCTGCCGAAGAACGGAGTATATTCCAATTGTTTTGATAAGTTTATGAAAACAATTAGATTTGTATTATTAACCCTAAAGCGTCAACACTATGAGCAATGAAGACAATGGCTATGCACCTTGCTGTAAGCTGCTTAAAGAGGCCATAAAAAATGAAGATGATGCTATGTCTCCCGGCGGCCGTTTATTTCTCGGTGCCCTGAGCCTGATAGGTACCGTGACGATAGATCCGGTGATTTGGGTAACCAAAAAACTGGGCATTGAAGGCGACGGTAACTATGATCCCAATGATACGCCCAATTATTGAAAGCGTGTTTAATGTTAAAAAAAGTCCTGTTTCAAAGCAGGGCTTTTTTGTATCTTTCGCTTTGACGAAAATAAAACAGGTAATGATAAAACTATACCTCAAAGCTTGCCTGCTGTTTTGAAATCCTGCATAATTTTTTGCATATACAGGTCTGTGTTTACAGTTTTCTTTTCTGGAGCCGTCGCCTTTTCGGGAGAGGAGATGTCCCGCAGGTGATTAAATCGGTTGTTGGAAGCAGATTCTTTGCTCTTTTCGTCTTGGGCGTCCTTTACGAAATAATATCGGCTTTTTCACTGTTTAACAGAAAACCCATGTTTTTATAAGTCGGGATTTTTTCTCCTAGTACCAAAAGTGTGGATGAGAGAGAAGTCAGTTTGTCATTCCTGGCAATATCTGCTTCTTCGGCCCAAACCGAAAAATCATAAAACAAACTGTTGTCGTTTCGGCGCAAAACGGCTCGTCCATTGCCCGTACCAGCATTTTATCTTCATTAAACAGTTCTTCAACGGTCTTTTCTGTCACAATCGCTTCTCCGCAACGGTTGTCCTGATATAAAGACTAGCATAAAATTAGCTGAAACTCAAGTTTTATGACCGTTTGACTGCTCTATGCAGAAAATTTATTAGTAAATTTCAACACAAGAAATTTATATAAAAATGGATCCAGATATTATTGATAATGCAAAAATGTTAGAGGAACATATATTATTTGCTAATTTTGTAGATGATAAAAGAAATATAAATTGCCTAATAGTGACAGGCTAGATATGTGGAAACATATAACAGAGCGATTGTTATTCTAGTTATGTTATAACCTATTATGATAATTTATGTATTGATACAATAGCTAGTTTAATCTCTGATAAATATATCATCGATTTGCTTATTTAAAACAGTTATTAAGGCTTCAGAACTGCGATCATATATCATAAAATTTTGCAAATTAGATGATAATGATATATAAGCATCTGTCCCCCATTCAGCTTCAGATGCTTGATATTGATTAATAATGTAGCAAAAATCAACCAAAGAGGAGGCCGCATTTATTTGATTTCCATGTCGATGATCCGGTATCATATAATCCCCTTTTTGTCTAGCCATCTTGTGTGTAGATATTTTTCCCAAAATGGCACTGAATAATGCTGTTTTATCGTTATCATAGCATCCAACCTTAAAAGCATAATTGTTAACAATATAAACAATCGCTAGATGGATAGGAGACAGCTTATCTTTTTCAATGCTGCGGTATATAATATTCAAATTTTGAAAAATTTGTTCAATATCTCTGGCTGTAAGAGATAAGCAAACAGACAGTGCATTCATTATTCTTATAAAAGCCTGTTTCATTCTTAGACTTTGAGTGTCTGGCAGAAATACAGAAAAGCCATCGACATCCCAACCAAATCTTTCAATTAAAACCTCAATCAGATTTGAAATATCCGGTGCAGGTAGTCTGAAATAAAAGTCTATTATTTTTGCTAAAAAACCTTCGGCATTTTCAGAACCATAAATTTTATTAACGGAAGATTTAAGCTGGTTTTCATCTAAAGCCAAAACAAATATACAATTGGGACAGCTAAATAAATGCTTAATGTATTCCAAAAATTTTATTGCAAATTTGGGATTACATCTGTCTAAATCATCAATAAATATTATGAGTTTTTTATTAATTGGCTTTTCTTCTTTTTTGAATTCATCAATTAAAGCATTTAATTGATATTTGAAAGTATCAATGGCTTTTTCTTCATCTTTAGCAGTTTCAATGAGTTCTAATGCTTTTTTATTTATAGCGTTTATCTCTTGCTCTGCATCGTCGACAATTTCAGTTGAAAGCTCAACGCATTCCCGAAACTCATCTGGAGAGATTCCTAATTTATTTTCACAAATTTTTCCAAACAAATTAACCATAATGCTTGGCAATCTCGCAAGCGTTACATTTTGTACCGCTTTGGCAATTCCTTTAATCTTATCTTTAGTTTTGGGTTTAATATTACTCATTTTATCAAAATGACTAACAAATGAGGCTAACGGGTTGGATGAAAAATCATGTTCCCATGCATTATAATAAAGAGTGTGAGCCCCTTCTTTCTCTAAATAATTTTGCCACATTTGAATGAAAAATGTTTTTCCTCCACCATAGGGTGCAGAAACACTCATAACAAAACTATCGTCATTTATATTGGAAAGTAAGGTTGTCAACGGCAATATATGATTAGCCCTGTTTAGACAATCATGTTCACAATTACATTCATTTTTTCCGGTTATTTTAATATATTCTGTATTTTTCATTTTGTTATTCCTACCTTTCCCGCATACTCTCGTTCAAATATTTCATCACCGGGGAGAGCAGGTACTCAATCACGCGGCGTTTGCCGGTTTTGATTTCGGCCGTTACGCTCATGCCTGGTTTTAGTTGGATAATCTGTCCGTCGGCTTTGATTTTGTTATCCGAGAGCGTCAGCCGGGCATTGAACACCAACCCGAGCTTTTCGTCTTGTATCGCATCGCCGGAGATGTTGCGGACTTTGCCTTTAATCGTACCGTATTTGGTAAACGGAAAGCTGTCTATTTTGATTTCCACGTCCTGTGCCGGTCGTACAAATCCGATGTCTTTGTTTAAAATCTGTACTTCCGCCTCCAGCTTATAGTCTTCCGGCACCAGGTTCATAATCGGCTTGGCTGTTTCCACCACGCCGCCCTTGGTATGATAAACCAGCTGCTGGACATAGCCCGAAAGCGGCGCTTTAACGATGGTGCGTTTCAAAGCTTCTTCATATTTAATCAGTTCCTGCTGATAAGACGCCAGTTTCTCGCGACTTTCGGTCAGCTCCTGCATAATATTCTTGTCAAACTCGGCCAGATATTGCCGCCGTTCTTT
>ERZ779866.2013-NODE-2013-length-19115-cov-2.995331_pt1 | contig 19115 bp, 23 predicted proteins | sample MGYA00511248_ERZ779866 | MGnify/ENA primary metagenome ERZ779866 (study PRJEB29588, sample SAMEA2155758) | human gut metagenome | biome: human gut; feature: human-associated habitat; material: faeces | place: Denmark | collected 2008/2010 ... | reverse complement strand
CTGCCGGTTTTCCGACAGGTGCCGCAACCGATACAATCGCGGTACGGCAGTTTTCCGAGCTGAACGATTTCGCTTTCAACGCCCTCTTGACGCAGGACTTCCGCCACCGTTTCCAAAGCCTTATTGGTGCAGCCTTTTTCATTGCAGCTGCCGTTTATCATTAAAACTTTCATAGACATCTCCCATATATTTTCTAAAACAAATATATGTTTTTTTCTTCTACAATTCAATCGGAATAAAAAAAGAGCTGCTTCCCGTAAGGAAACAACCCTGTTTTTTTATCCCGGCTTTCAACCGCAGAGGCCGCCTATCATTCTATATCCCGGCTTTGCTCCGCCTTCAAGGATAAAATAGGAGCAATTGGGAATGATCGGATGCTCTAATCCGAGCGTGGCAAAAATCATGCCCATGACACCACCGTGGACGGATATGCCGACGGTTTTGAGGGCGTCATTTTCGGAAATGCGGTCAAGAACGGCAAATACGCGCTCCGACATCTCGCCAATGCTTTCGCCTTCGGGAAAACGAACGGCAAAATTTTCTTTTTTGAAAATCTGCCAACTACGGGCAATTTCCGGCCAGCGTTCCTTGGCTTCAGCAATGCTTAATTTTTCAGCGACGCCGCAATTGCCTTCCCGCAAATCATCTTCAGCAAAAATCGGAACATTTTCCGGCTGTGCGGAAGTGACGATTTCGGCGGTTTTCAAAGAGCGCTGCAAACTGCTTGAAAAAACGGCGTCAAGCTTGATGTCCTTTAACTTTTCAGCTAAAACACGTGCCTGATTGATACCATTTTCATTTAATTCAATATCTACTGCTGATTTTTGTCTAAATTATAATAAAAATAACTGTTTACATCTGAAATAAACGTGATATTTTAGCGTCTACGTTTTGTATTATTCTGGAAAGTTATTAAGGGTTGCCTTTTCAAAATGGTATAAAACCGAGTTAGTTTACAGTAATTTTTTAATCTTTTAAATTTTTGGAATTATGAAAAGAAGCACAGCTATCGGCTTAGGAATCGGCGGCGCGCTTTTAATCGGCGGCAGCATTTGGGCTTACATCAAAAGAGAAGCTCTCAAGCAATTGGTTGGCGACGTGGTTGAAGAAGCCAAGAAACGCCTGCCCGGAAAAAAAGACGCTCCCGAAGAAACGGCAACTGAGTAGAACATGCGATTTTTCAAATCGCCACTAAACAAAACCCCGGGAACTTAAAGGTTCCACGGGGTTTTTTGTCAGTTTCTGCCGAACTGCCGCGCAGGAACGCCTTCGCGCCAGTTTTTTTCAATTTTTTCAAGTGAAATACCCTTGGTTTCGGGAACCAGAAAATAGGTAAAGAGCAGCGACAGGACGGCAATGCCGGCAAATATCCAAAACGTATAAGCCTCGCCGATGGAATGAATCAGCGGCAGAAAACTCAAAACGACAATAAAATTGAAACCGAAATTGGCAACTGTACACAAACTCATGGCAAAACCGCGGATTTTTAAAGGCAAAATCTCCGAAACCATAATCCAGCCGATCGGTCCCAGGCTCATGGCAAAAGCCGTGATATATAAAACTACGCTGGCAACGGCAATCCATTTCAGATTATCACCCAGTTCCGCAGCAAAATGGAAAGCCCCGCCCAGTGCCAGCAGAGCAATCAAGACGCCCCACAGACCAACATACAAAAGCGGTTTGCGTCCCCAGCGGTCGGTAAAGAAAATAGCGACAAAGGTCATTAGGAAATTGACGGCTCCAATGCCGATGGTGGCATAAATTGCGCTGATATTGTCAGCAAAACCGGCAATTTTAAAAATCGTGGTCGTATAAAAAATGATGGTGTTGATACCGGTGCAAATCTGCATAAACATCATACCCACGCCGACAAAAACCGGCATCAGCATCCATTTTTGGAAAACCTTCTGTTTTTTGGAAGGACTGTTCCCCTGAATGGTGGCCCGCACTTCCTTTATATGAGCCTCGGCATCGTCTTCGGGATTGATTTTCAGAAAAATTTTCCTGGCTTCGTCATCGCGTTTTTTGCTGATCAACCAGCGCGGCGTATCGCCGAGAAAAGTTATGCCGACCAGCAGAATAACAGCCGGCACCAGACCTGCACCCAGCATCCAGCGCCAGTTATATTCGGCATTGGCAAACACACGGTTAATCAGATAAGAAAACAAAATACCGGCGGTAATGGCCAGCTGAAACAAGGACACCAGCATACCGCGAATTTTCTGCGGCGCAATTTCAGACAAATACAGAGGAACCACAAAGTTTACCATTCCGACGGCCAGACCGATGACAACGCGGGCGGCAATCAGCCAGTACGGCGTCGTCGCATAGGCACACATCAGCGAGCCTAAGGCAAAGATGACACCGGTGGCAACAATGATTTTCTTGCGGCCGTAAATATCCGACAAAGAACCGTTCATAGCCGCGCCGATAACAGCACCGACAATAGCGGCACTGACGATCCACCCCTGCTCAAACGGTGAAATCGTCCAGGTTTCGTTGATGAAAAGCAGAGCCCCGGAAACAACGCCGGTATCAAAGCCGGAAAGCAGCCCGCCCAGCGAGGCGACAACGGCAATGACATAAAGCCAGAAATGCTTGATTTTGATAACTTTGGTAGTGTTATAGGTTGTCATCGGAGAATGCCTTTATAAAAATTAATATATTTTAATATAAGACACGGCTCCCATATTGTCCAGTATTTAAGACAGTTTAATTAATGTCCAGAACTTCCAGCACGCACTCAAAATCGTCGCGGCGCGGCGCGCAAGCATAGGCACCGGCCTTCAGTTCGCCGTTATCGTTAATCAGGTGGAACAGCCGCAACTGATTATACACGATGCCGTCCAGCGAATAGTAGGCAATATAATCGCCGCCATTGCGCCGCAGCTTGTACCAGATTTCGTTCAGCGGCGAATCCAGGCTGACGACCGCCCAGTCAGAATAGCCAAAATTGGTCAGGCTGCTGCCCAGTTTGGGACGCGATGCGTCTTCCGACATCAGACTGACCTTAAACCAATTGCGCTCGTCCACCCGCAGCATCAGGCCGCACTGGTCAAACAGACAGGCTTTTTCAAAACTCCATTTTACTACCAGCTCAAAATCACGCTCGATGCGGGTGAAAAAGAAGTGTCCGTCGTCTTTATGGAAATTATGGTGCGTACTTTGCCAGAAATCCGTCTTGGCACGCGTATCTATGACCATGCCCGCATCATTGAAACGAACGTTTTCCGGTTCGTTATACCATTCAAAATCTTTCAGGGCATCCAGCAGCATTAAAAAGTCCTAATCGTTTCGTCAGGCAGCACCGACAGCGTTTTTTCCAGTTCCGGGCTTTTATTTTTCGGCGCAACGATTTTCAACGTGATGATTTCATCGCCGACGCCGGTTTTGTTTTTGATTCCCTTGCCTTTCAGGCGCAGTTTTTCTCCGCCGGAGGAATAAGGCGGAATAGTGACGTTCACTTTTCCCGAAATTGTCGGCACGGTCACTTTGCCGCCAAGGACGGCTTCTTTCATGGATATCGGCAGTTCCAAATGCACGTCCAGCCCCTGAGCCTCAAAATACGGGTGCCTGTCTACATTCAGCGTGATGAGCACGTCTCCGGCCGGACCGCCGTTGAAGCTCGGCTGCCCCAGTCCCTTCAGGCGCAGCGTTTGACCGTCTGCCGTTCCGGACGGAATTTTGACATTAATGGTTTTGCCGTTGATATTAACGGCCTTCTCCGCGCCTTGGGCGGCGCTCAGAAAATCAATCCGCATCGTATAAGCTATATCTTCACCCTTGCGGGGACGCCGCGACGCGCCGCCGAACGGATTGGCGCCGGCAGAATTTCCGCCGCTTGAAAACTGCGAGAAAATGTCTTCGCCGAAAATGGAAGAAAAATCAAAACCGCCGCCGTTGCCGCCAAAACCGCTGCCAAACGGATTGCTGCCGGCAGAATAGTTATAATAGCTTCCGCCGCCGCTGCCGGCACCGCCAAACCCGGCGCCAAACCCGGTCGGCTTGCCTTCGTCATCGATTTCGTTATTATCATATTTTTGACGTTTTTCCTTATTGCCCAAAATGTCATAGGCACAGGAAATTTCTTTAAACTTGTCGGCAGCTTCTTTACTGTCTTTATTGACATCGGGGTGATACTTGCGCGCAAGCTTGCGATAAGCCGATTTTATCTCGGCTTCGCTCGCATCTTTGGATATTCCTAAAACGTGATATAAATTTTTGCTCATTTTTTTGCTCAACAACCTATTGTTTCTTTATATTTATATAGGAAGACAAAACTTTATTTGCAACTTTCCAAGCCTCTGAGCAAAATTTTTATTAAAGATTTTTGCAGACAAACATCGCTCGTCTGGAATTATTGCGGTACAGGGTTATTTTATCCAAATACGCTTTTTTACCGGATTGATCGTGACAATACAAAGAAGCCAAAATTGCCAGTTCGTCGATACGTACGTTTTTATATTCATAAATCACGCCGGTTGAGGTTTGCTTTACAATCGAAACATTTTCGGCAAAACGTTGATAGTCCGGAACCGGAACTTCCATTTCCGCTGTCGTTTTGCCCGGAAGCCAGGAACAGGAAGAAATGGCGGCGGCCAGAAAAAAAACATACAGTCTGCTCATCAGCTTATCTCTTTGGCTTTTGATTTCATAACTTTTTTGACCGAGACAATCTGCGGCTCATTTTCCTTTTCCAGTGGGGTCAGGCCTTCCACTTCTTCCCCTTTCAGGGAGGCCACCTGGCGGCGCAGGCGGTTCAGATGTTCCAGCGAACGTTCGGCGTCAAAGTTTTCATACATAGGCAGTATCCTTAAAAAAGATTTATTACCAACAATTTAGCAGTTTTTTCTTAAATAAAACTTAACCGCCGATTATTTCAAAATGTCATAAATCTGCTTGCCGGCGTTTTCCAAAATCTGCAACACTTTTTTATTGTCGCTGTTTTTGGTTCTGGTATTTTGCAGTTTGTTCAACATTTTCTGCAGATCATTGTTAAAACGTTTGTTTTCCCGTAAGCGTTCGATATCGCGAAGCGTTTCTTCATCGTTGATTTTGTAAGCCGAAACAGCCTTTATGGTTGCCAGATACTGCGCATCTTTGCTGGCAGACATCTGGGCCGCCGCCGAGACGGGAAGCAGCAATGCCGCCGCAATGCTTAAGAAAATAATCCGCATCTTTCCTCTCCTTGCAAGAAAAAACATTGTTTTAGCAATTATTGTGTTTATACTAACGTTATTAGAATCGGTTGACCATTTATTTTTTAGAGTTATCAAACATGAAAAAAATCATCTGGGCGCTTCTGGACAACAGAATGGGAAGTGTAAACGTAATCCGCGGCGTGCTGGCACAGTTTGCCGAAGACGAATTTGAAGTCATCGAAAAAAAGATTGTCTATACCCCTTGGGCCAAGTTGCCGAATATTATCAAAGGCGCTTCGCTGCTGGGCGTTTCCAAAGAGAGCCGGCAAAACCTGACGGCCCCGTTTCCGGATTTGGTGATTTCGGGTACGCGGCGGACGGCTTCCGTTGCCCGTTGGATAAAAAAACGCGCCAAAGGCAAAACCAAAATCGTACAGTTGCTGCATCCCGGTCCCGGCGCCGGCATTGCCGAATTTGACGCCGTGTTCGTTCCCGAGCACGACCGCGGCAAAGCCAAATGCGCCAATATCGTCTATACGGTAGGTTCGCCGACGAGAACAACCGATAAAGCAATGAATGAAGCCCGGGCAAAATGGGAACCGGTTTTTGCCGGATTAGATCTGCCGCGTCCCTGGACAACCGTGATTGTCGGCGGCGCGGTCAAAGGAAAGCCGTTTTCTCCTGAAAACGCGCGCGGCTTTGCCGAAGAGGTTTTGAAACTGAAAAAAGAAAGCGGCGGTTCAATACTGATTACGGATTCATGGCGCACCGGCGAAGAAGCCAGACGTCTGATTATGGGTATCCTCAAGGACATTCCCGCCTATACTTATCTGTGGGGAGAAAAAAAGGACAACCCCTATATGGGCTATCTGGCCTGCGCCGACAATATCATCGTCACCGGAGATTCCGTTTCTATGACCTGCGAATCCTGCGGCACCGGGCATCCGGTCTATGTATACTGCGGCAAAAACTGGCTGACGCCCAAACAATTGCGCTTTGTTCAGTCGCTGTATGACGGCGGTTATGCCATCGCCTGCGACAGCCCTTTGAGAAAAGAGTTCAAGGGCGGCAAAAAACTTAACGCCGCTTCCGAGGTTGCCGACAAAATCCGCTCCCTGTTTTAAGAGTTTGACAAAAAGACAGAATTCGTCTAGCATAAAAATACGTTACGTATTTTTTATTCTCTATATTTGTAAACTCTAAATTCATTGCCATATGAAAAAAATTCTGTTTCTGGCGTGGTTATTTATGCTCAGCGTAAATCCCGCCGCAGCACAGTATGACTATGATTACGGATATGACTACACCGTAGACAGCGATTTGACTTTGACCGGCCGGCAATGGCACTGGGACGGAACGTCCATTTTGGAAGCCAATGACGGAATCTATCTGGTTATTCAGGGACCGCGACGCTACCGCATCTGTTTTGAACGTTATTATCCCGACCGGGGGCTGCTGCCTTATTTTCTCAACGGGCGGCTGGTCTGGTACCGCCTGCTCAACGGCATCAGCTATTTTCTGGATCCGTACGGCTATTGGCGGCGCATGAGTTATACGCCGGTTTACTATCCGCATTATCATTATCCCGTGGCCAGATGCAGACATATAAATTTCTACAACTGGCATTTCTGGCACGGCAGGCCGCATCACCGCTATCACGGACATTGTTATGCTCCGCCGCCGCGACACAGATTTTATGACCACCGCCGCTCCCTTCCGCCGCAAAGGCAGGTACGCGCTCCCGAGCATCGGAACGTTACGCCCAAACGGCCGCCGGCAAGACGATACGAAAGCCCGCACCGCGAGCCGAACCGCTCTTATCGGAACCAGGCGCGACCGGCACAAAACCGGAATCATGCTCCGGCAAGAAACGGCCAAAGGTCTATGCACCGAGATAGAGATGCACGACCGCATCGTTAAAAAATTATTGTCCTTATCAGAATCCTCCGCCGTTTGGACGGAGGATTTTTTTATAACAAAACCGTAACAATTAAAATTTTGACAAAAAAGCCCAAAAAGGATATAATGAAAGAGCAATTTTAAGACTATGTGATTTTCATCGAAAATATTATTATAAAAACCAAAAACTAACAATATGAAACGTTTTATCCATTCAATCATGGTTGTTTTGGCGCTCAGCGCAGCAACCTTGAGCATGACCGGCTGCGAAGAGATTTGGGACGATTTGAAAGACAGTCTGATTGGCGGTTCCGTCTGGTATCAGGAAGAAGGAGACTATACCATTGAAGCCCTGGGCGGGTGTCAGTATAAAGTGACGCAGAACTACCACGGCGACTATTGGTATTTTTATCTGGAACCGTTTTATACTTATCAGCAGGGACGCCCCCATAATCTGGTATATTGCGAATATTATCCGTATTATTCCTATTCGTACCAAACATTAGGCTGGCGGGTCAGAGGAAACGGCCGCGAGTGGTTTATCACGCCCAACGGCAACTGGCACTGATTTATTATTTTCAGCAAAAAAAATCTCCCGGAACATAACCGGGAGATTTTTTTATTTAATCCGCTGAAGATTAAGCATTTTTCTTCAAGGCTTCGCCCAAGACGTCACCCAAAGAAGAACCGGTTGAAGCAGAAGAATATTCCTCAAGAGCCTTCTTCTCTTCTTCAACTTCCAAAGCCTTAATGGAAAGACCCAGTTTGTTGTTCTTCTTGTCTACGGAAGTAACTTTGGCTTCAACGACATCGCCTTCCTTGAAGTTTTCCGGATTTTGACCGGCTTTCTCGCGGGAAAGGTCAGCTTTTTTAATGACTGCGCTGACGCCGTTTACTTCGACGGTTACGCCTTTGTCATCGGTAGAAGTGACGGTTGCTTTGACAACATCGCCTTTCTTCATGCTTTCCAAAGCCGTTGCCAGCGTATTTTCGGTAAGCTGTTTAATACCGAGGCTGATGCGTTCTTTTTCAACGTCAACGTCGATAATCTTGGCCTGAATGTCCTGACCCTTGGTGTAGTCTTTAACGGCTTCCTCGCCGGACTTGTCCCAAGAGATGTCGCTTAAGTGAATCATACCGTCGATTTCATCGGACAAACCAACAAACAGACCAAACTCGGTAATGTTTTTGATTTTGCCTTCAATGACGGAACCGACCGGATGCTCTTCGACATAAGCGGCCCAAGGATTAGGCGTGCACTGCTTAATGCCGAGGCTGATGCGGCGTTTGTCGGCATCAACTTCCAAAACCTTAACTTCAACTTCCTGAGAAGTGGAAACGATTTTGCCCGGATGTACGTTTTTGCGGGTCCAGCTCATTTCAGAAACGTGAACCAGACCTTCAATACCGTCTTCAAGCTCAACGAAAGCACCATAATCGGTGATGTTGGTAACCTTACCGGTATAAACTTCGCCAACATGATATTTGTCGGCAACCGCAGCCCAAGGATCAGCTTCCAGCTGTTTCATACCCAAAGAAATTCTCTGGTTGTCTTCATTGAACTTGATAACCTGAACTTTAACGGTCTGGCCGACAGACAAAACTTCTGCCGGGTGGTTAATGCGTTTCCAAGAAATGTCGGTAACGTGCAACAAGCCGTCAACACCACCCAAATCGATGAAAGCACCGTAATCGGTGATGTTTTTGACAACGCCTTCAAGAATTGAACCTTCTTTGAGGTCATTGATGAGCTCGGCACGGGCTTCGGCACGCGTTTCTTCAAGAACGACGCGGCGGGAAACAACGATGTTGCCACGAACCTTATCCATTTTCAAAATCTGGAACGGCTGAGAGATGCCCATTAACGGCGTAATGTCGCGAATCGGGCGAATGTCAATCTGAGAACCCGGCAGGAAAGCAATGGCGCCGTTGAGGTCAACGGTGAAACCGCCTTTAACGCGGCCAAAGATAACGCCGTTAACTCTTTCACCGGAGTTGAGGCATTTTTCAAGGTCTTGCCAAGCTTCTTCGCGGCGGGCTTTTTCACGGGACAGAACAATGTTGCCGTCTTTGTCTTCATAACGGTCAACATAAACTTCTACCTGATCGCCGACTTTCAATTCTGCATTTTGGCCAAATTCACGAAGAGGAATGCGGCCTTCAGATTTCAATCCGACGTCAACGATCGCAAAGTCGGGAGTCAATCTGATGATGGTACCCTTAACGACAGAACCGGTGATACCGTTGTCACCAAACTGTTCGTTCAGCAAAGCTTCAAAGCTTTCCGTCATTTCGGGCATTTTAATTTCCGTATTTGTCATTTAGATCTAAATATTTCAAAAAACTGCCAATTCCCAGATAAAAAGCGGGACGGACTTGTGCGAGGTTAAAAAGACAGCCTGTAAGCCAAAGCGCACCCTAAGGCTTCAGGGTGTTTTCTTTATACACGCAAATTATTATTTTTCAAGCAATTTTTTAGCAAAAATCAATGAAGATGACGATAATCGTTTTCCGAGGCTTCAACGCCCTTTTCCGCCAGCTTCAAAACAACTTCGTCCAGCCCCAAAATTCTGGCATGAAGCGCCGGATTGTACCCGCCGGCGGGATAGATGTCCGCGCCTTTTTCAATCAACAGCAAGGCAATATCCGAGTGTTCGTAGGCTATGGCCCAATACAGCATGGAGCCGTTCATCGGAACCGAAGCGGTAACATCAGCGCCTTGCTCTATCAGATAACGCGCAATTTCAGGACGATTGGCAAACAAAGCCCAGCCCAGCGCCGTAAAGCCTTCGTCTTCCGTTCCCTCAACAGCACTTTTATTAAACCGCTGCTCAAGGTCAGCACCGTTTTTTATCAAAAATCTGACCGCCTCAAGATTGTTGAGAGAAACAGCTTCCTGCAGTGATGATGTTTTGCGTTCCGTTGCAGATATTTCCGTTTGATGTTTTTGCAAATATATGTAGGAAAACCACCCTGCAACAGCGCAAATTAAAATTGCGATTAATATATAAGGCATTTTTTTCATCTGTATTCTCCGCTTAATAAAAATCCCAATCGGCTTTGCCATCAGGCACCAAATTTCTCTCTTCTGCCTCTCTTTCGGCTCTTTCCCGATTTCTTTTTTCGATGTCTGCTTTTTTAGCGGCTATACCTTCCGCAAAATTTTTTCCGCCCGCCCAATAATCTGTCTTGGAAACCGATATTTTATTTTCCGTTTTTTGCTTTGACGCATCTGCATAAACGCCATGTTTTTCAAGGGTTTTCATCAAATTTATCATTCCGGCGAATTTAGCTTGTTCTGCAGGATTATAATTTTTATCGGGATAAAAATCTCCGCCATGCTCAACAATACTTATCGCCAGCTTTTCCTGTTTGAAAGCAACAGCAAGAGAAAAAATCGTTCCCATCGGCTGAGAAGCCTGAACATCAGCCCCTTGTTCAATCAACCATTCGGCAATTATGGGCCTATTATATAAAACAGCATAGCCTAAAAGCGTAAATCCCGGTATTTTTCGTGTAACGCCTTCATCAACCTGCTCCATATAATTGCGTGTTTCAATATCCAAGCCATTTGCCAACGCCTTTTTCAAATACGGCAAATTATTTTTTTCTATAGCCATGAAAACAGATGTTATATCCGGTTCCTCTGATTTTGATGAGAAAAGAGGAACCATGCAGCTGACAACCACGCCGACAATTCCACAAAATAGAAGCACTTTACCTAAAGTCAGATATTTTTCATTTTTTTGCCAATTTGGCATCTATCACCTCGCAAGCTTTATTGAAAACATCTTTTATGCTTAATTTTGACGTATCAAAAATAACCGCATCGGCTGCGGGTTTCATCGGCGCCGCCGACCGGTTCATATCCCGTTCGTCACGAGCCTTGACATCGGCCAGAACATCTTCATACGTCACATTCATTCCCTTGGCGACAAATTCCTTATAGCGGCGTTCGGCCCGAACTTCAGGCGAAGCGGTAATGAAAAATTTGACATCAGCCTGCGGACAAACGACAGTTCCGGTATCGCGGCCGTCATAAACCACGCCCAAAGCAGACGAGCCGTCGGCAAAAACCGGGGCAGCCGCAAAATCCTGCTGCATTTTCAGCAACGCGGCGCGAACAGACGGATAAGCCGAAACAATCGAAGCGTTTTTACCGCCGAGCTGAGAACGGAATTCCGGATGCTCGGACAGTTCCGTCATTTTGGAAAAGGTCAGGCTGCGGGCAACGGCCGCCGCTGCCGTTTCGCTGTTCAAATCCTGACCGCTTAAATACATTTCCAGGCCGACGGCGCGATATACCATCCCGGTATCAAAATAGGCATATTTATATTTGCGGGCCAGACTTGACGCCAGTGTTCCTTTTCCGGCTGCGGCCGGACCGTCGATGGTGATAATCATTTTTTCAGGACCTTCAGAAAAGTTGATATTTGTAACGAAAAGTTTACTTTATCCGCTGTATTATTTGTACTATAATGGTTATTATAAGTATAACAGATTTTACGCTTTATGCAGAATTTTTAGACCTCAAACGGAGACAACAATGAAACTGCCTTATTTTAAGATTTTGCCGTACGCCGCTTTATGTCTGCTCTTGGCAGGGACGTCCCCGGCTCAGGCTGTGGTGGCGCAGAGCGCAAATGACGCGCTGAGCAGCGACATTTTCGTCGGCGGAAAAAAAGACACCTCCAACGCCAAGGCCATTGCCGACTCAAATAAGAAAAACAGGGCCGAAGAGGCTCGACGAAAGGCCGATGCGGCAAGAAGGAAAGCCGAAAGAGAAAAACGCGAAGCCGCTCAAAAAGCGTCCGGTGGCACCGTATTTTTGCCGGGAAGCCAAAGCGTCAACACCCAAAACATCAGTCTTCCGGCGGCAAGCGGAAAGAACAGCGTTTCCGATGCAGACGACACACCGGCCGTCGACATTAACAAACATTACGCTTCAAAGCTCTTTTCCAGCCTGAGCGGACACATTACCATCGAACAAAAGAACATTCCCAGAAAAATCAGCGTGACTCAGGGCTCAACCGTTCAACTCAATTTGGAAAACGATCCCGATACCCTATGGTATTTCAGTTTTGACAAAGATGTTGCCAAGATCAAAAGCGACAAAACGTCCGGAAACGTCAGAACGGTCGTTTTTGAAACGGTCGGCCGCGGGAAAACCAGAATCATCATGGATTACATTTCAACAAAAACTTCCGCTTACAAGGTTATTTTCACCAAGCGGATGTTGCTTATGGTGGATTGACAGACGGTGAGAAAAACTCCGAAGGCTCGATTATATTATCCGCAGTCCCTGAACAACCGCAGCGAGGTAACGCTCAGTGACGCACCGGCGCACTATCTGCTGAACGTGCTGAGGATGAACTGCGGTGACGAAGTCCGGCTCTTTGACGGCAGCAGCGGCGAATATACTGCCCGAATTGAGGCCTGCGGCAAAAAAAGCTGTATGCTCCGCATTTTGGAAAAAAGCGCCGATTTCAGACAGTCTCCCGACTTGTGGCTGCTGTTTGCACCGGTAAAAAAAGACAAAACCGACTTTATCATTGCCGGCGCCACCGAACTCGGCGTTCGCAAAATCATGCCGACAATTACCAAGAGAACCATCAGCGAAAAAATCAAAAAAGAACGCTATGAAGCTCAGGTGATCGAAGCGGCGGAACAATCCCGGCGAACCGACATTCCGCAAGTAGAAGATGCTCAATCGCTGGAAAAGATTTTAAAAAACTGGGATCCCGCCCGGATTTTATATTTTATGGACGAGACCGGAAACGGCGGCAGCATCTGTCCGACCTTTGCCAAAGGTCCGCAAAGCGCGGCAATTTTGGTCGGTCCGGAGGGCGGATTTGAACCCGGCGAACTGGAAATGCTCCGCGGCTTGCCTTATGCCCGCGGCGTTTCCATGGGCAGAAGAATTCTGCGGGCGGAAACGGCCGTGATGGCGGCCTTGTCCTGCTGGCAGGCTTTGTGCGGAGACTGGCCGGAAGGCAAACCGGCCGCTTTTGAGGAGAAATGAAGTGAAAATTTTAGTTGCCGACGACCATGAACTGTTTCTTAAAGGCTTGGAGTTGATTTTAAGCGACATCGACGAAAACGTGGAACTGACTTTTGCCCACAACTATACCGACATATTCAACATTATTGAGCAAAAGCAGGACTTTAATCTGGTTTTGACGGATTTGGCAATGCCCGGTGCCAACTGGCTGGAGGCAATAAAAAGAATTCATGAAAAACTCCCGGAGACGCCCATCATTATTTTATCCGCCGTTTTTGACAAGGAAATCGTGCAGAAGACCATTGAAATCGGCGCGGCCGGATATGTTCCCAAAACGTCTTCCAACGCAGTCATCCTCGGCGCGGTCAAGCTGGTGCTTTCCGGCGGCGCATATATTCCGCCCGAACTGTTAAACAATTCGCTCAAAAACGAATTTGACATCTTAAAACAAGTGGAAACGATTTCTGACGACGAAAGCGTCAGCGAAAACGTCAAAACCCTCACCCCGCGCCAGATTGACGTTATCAGGCTCATTGCCAAAGGCCGCTCCAACAAACAGATTGCCTATGAACTGGGATTGACGGAAGGAACGGTCAAGCTTCACGTCACCGCCATTTTGAAAATCTTCAATGTCTATAACCGCACCGGCGCGGTGATGGAAGCCACGCGTCTGGGGCTAATTAAGGAAAACGAGCATGAACATTGACCGCGAAACTCTGGAACAGTACAAATCAATTTTCGGCGCCGAAAAAATGCGGTCCTTATGGAACGACTTTATTGATGACGCCGGAAAAAAGTTGGATAAAATCGAAAATGCGGACAATGAGGCGCAGCGGCTCGCTTACCACAGCTTGCGCTCGTCAAGCCTGGTTTTCGGCCTTAAGGAATTTGCCGAACTGTGCACCGTTTATGAAGACAAAGTACTCGGCGGCGGACGCATTACGCCCGACGAGGCCGCGGCCAGCCGCAGGATGCTGAAGCAAAACATTGCCGAAGCGGATACCTATTTGAAATGAGGTAAAACTATGAGCAGCCCGAATACAAACAAAAAACTGCCGGTCTATCTGAAAGAAATTTACGGAGACTTTTACAACAACAAGAAGTTATGCGCCTGGGCCGACAAGCCATGGCTGCGAACGCTGTTAAGCCTTGGCAACAATCTGCGGCTGATTGACGCTTCCCTGCGCGAAATTGCCCAGGGTGACAAGGTTTTGCAGATGGGGACTACTTTCGGCGAACAGATGGACAAGGTTGCCATGCGGGTCAGCCGCTACGGACAATATGACGTTTTGGACGTCAGCAATATTCAGATACGGCGCTGCAAGGAAAAATACGGAAAACTCTACAGCCAGATGAATTTTATCTGCCAGAACGCCAACACGCCGGTTAAAGGCGATTATGACGTGGTGCTTTTATATATGCTGCTGCATGAGGTTCCGCATATCCAGAAAGCCAAAATTCTCAAAGCGGCACTGGACAGCGCACGCGAGGGCGGAAAAGTGGTGGTCATTGATTATCACGAACCGCAGAAATGGCATCCGCTGAAATATTTTGCAAGAATGTTCAACCGCCTGTATCAGCCTTTTGCCGAAATTCTGTGGGACCGGGAAATCCCGACTTTTATCAAGGACAAGACACCCTATGCTTTCCGGCGGTCGTTGTATTTCGGCGGTATGTATCAAAAGGTTGTCATCGAAAAGAAATATACCGATATGCCGCAGCAGCCGATGCCGGCATACAATCCCTGGAACTGAATGCCTTGTAACAAAAATTTCACTAAACCGACGGCTACTATATTTTGACAGCAGGCTTAAAATCCGCTATACTGAAAGTGTTATTTTAAGTCGTTGTTTATTATTTGCCTTGTTTTCTTTTGCGGAAAACAATGAATTATTATTATAACAAAACGACTTCATAATCAAAAAAATAAAAAAAAAACAAATAGCGGATATGGCCTAAAACACTCAGAACGCCCTCTATTCCATAAAAAATTAAAATTATGAAGACTTTAAAAAATTTTTTCGTAGTTTGTGTCTGTGTTCTGGGTTTGTCATCTTGCGGAACACTCGGCGGATCGCTTGGTTCCGGAACGATTGGCGGCGCTTTGACTGACATTTTTATCGGCAATCTCGGCACCAACAATACCCCGATCGGCGACGCGATGGACAACGTTTCAGGACGCTGGTATGACCGTACCCGCAACGCAACCATCACCACCACGGCACAAACGGCAACCAAAGGCATTTATCAGGTTGCCAACCGTGACGGACGTTATCTGCTTTATCTGGCACCGTTCAGCGAGCAGATGAAAGCCATCCCTTACGGCGTCAGCGTTATTCAGTATAAGCCGGCCTTCGACGGCAAAAGGCTTTACTGGAAAGTTAACACCACGCGCGGCGTCTATACCATCAGCCCGTCCAGCGGACAATGGTATGGAAGCACGGACAAGTATTAAAAAGAAGCACCCTTGTGGTGCTTCTTTTGTTATTGATTCCATATTAAACCTGGATGCCGGCCTGATCCGGCATGACCCAGCGTGGGCGTGCGGCGCATTATTGTCATGTTGAGCGGAACGAAGTGCTGTCGAAACATTTCAGCCGATTAATATTGCTGAGATGGAGTTCGACAACTACGTTGCTCACTCACTTCGTTCAGGATGACAGTTTACGTTTGACGGGTTCAGGGTGACAATGTTAAAAGAAGCCCCAGATTTCAACAACGAAATCTGGGGCTTTCTAGTATTGCAAAATTGCGCGGCTTATTTATTCAGCTGGGCGGCAACTTCAGCAGCGAAGTCTTCTTCTTTTTTCTGAAGACCTTCACCCAAACGGAAGCATACAAAGTCTTTCAAAACAATGTCAGCGCCGAGCTCTTTGGCAGCATCGGCAATAACCTGTTTGACTTTCTTGTCAGGATCCATAATGTAAGCCTGCTCTTCAAGAACAACTTCGTCATAATATTTCTTAATGCGGCCTTCAACCATTTTCTCAATGATATTGGCCGGTTTACCGGAAGCGGCAGCCTGCTCGGCAAAGATTGATTTTTCGTGTTCGACGGCAGCCGGATCAACATCGGCAATGCTTTTGAACAACGGTGCCGAAGCGGCAATATGCATGGCGATGTGTTTGCCGAGTTCTTTCAACTTGGCTTTGTCGGCCGTTGATTCCAAGGCAACCAGAACGCCGATTTTACCGATGTTGGGGCCGGCGGCATTGTGGATATAAGAAGCAACCACACCGTCATTGACTTCAACCATGGCGGCACGACGCAAGCTCATATTTTCGCCGATTTTGGCAATCATATCGGTCAGGCGCTCTTCAAAAGACTTGTGAACTTTCGGGCACTGGAAAGTTTTCATGTCGCATACGCTGCCGTTATGCATTAAAGCAACCAAAGCGGCGTCGGCAACATATTCCTGAAAAGTCTCGTTTTTGGCAACGAAGTCGGTTTCGGAGTTAACTTCAACAACGGCGCCTTTGTTACCTTCCACGGCAACCGCGACCAGTCCCTCGGCAGCGATACGGCTGGCTTTTTTAGCTGCGCTGGCCAAACCTTTTTTGCGCAGCCAGTCAATGGCCTGTTCCATATCCCCGTTAGTTTCGGTCAGGGCTTTTTTGCAGTCCAGCATGCCGGCGCTTGTTGTTTCTCTCAGTTCTTTGACCATAGCGGCAGTAATATTTGTCATTTAATTTTTCCTCTTGTGAAATTTTTAAACCAATGCGGCGATATCTTTACGAATAAAGTACCGCCGCGAAAGTTTGCTTGAAGCTAAGCTAAAAAAATTATTCGGCTACGGCTTCAACTTCCTCTTTAGCTTTTTTGGCAGTTCTTTTTTTAGCCGGTTTGGCTTCAATATTTTCAACAGCTTCTTCGACTTTAACGCCCTGAGCTGCAATTTCAGCCTGCATACCGTCCAAAACGGCGGAAGACACTAATTCGCAGTAGAATTGAATAGCGCGGATAGCGTCATCGTTGCCCGGAACCGGGAAGTCAACTTCATTGGGGTTAGCGTTGGTATCACAGATGCCGATAACCGGGATACCCAGTTTTTTGGCTTCTTTGATGGCCAGGTCTTCTTTCGGCGTATCAATAACGAACAGCATATCCGGCTGGCCGCCCATGTTCATGATGCCGCCCAGTTCCTTATTTAATTTTTCCTGTTCTTTTTTGATGTTCTGCATTTCTTTTTTGGTGTAACCGTCAAATGCGTTTTTCTCAAACATCTCATTCAGTTTAACGAGACGGGAAATTGATTTGTAAACGGTTTTCCAGTTAGTCAGCATACCGCCTAACCAACGGTGATTTACATAATACTGGCCGCAGCGTTCGGCATTTTCCTTGATCAGGTCCTGAGCTTGTCTTTTGGTGCCGACAAACAGAATTTTACCGCCCTGGGCAGCAACTTCGCGTGCTGCATTCAAAGCAGTGTACAGCATCGGATAAGTTTTCTGCAGGTCGATAATGTGAATGTTGTCTTTTTTGCCGTAAATATACGGAGCCATGCTCGGATTCCAACGACGGGCGTGGTGACCGAAGTGAACGCCGGCTTCTACCATCTGGCGCAGTGTAAATGTAGGAAGAGTCATATTTTATATATCCTTTTTCCGGTTAAACCTCCGCAGACTTATCGGTCTTCAAACTTAAAGACACCGGAGCGAAAAATCAGGCGATTCCCCGCCATGTCTGCGTGTGTGTTATTGTTAAAACATTGGAATTACCATTAATTCCATGCTTCTTTTAATCCCTGTTTCCCTAATTTGCAAGCATTTTTTTTCATTTTGGCCGCATTCGTCGGCTTTGCTTTCGGGCTGTGGAATTTCAGTCATGATGATTTTTTGTGACAGATTCGCTTTTAAGGCTTGTAAATCTTGATGTTTTAGCTTATTTTACAGCATAAATTTTAGCCAAAAGGTAAGAAATGTCAGATTTATTTGAAAGCACAGCACCGAAACAGGAAACTTATTCGGCACAGGACATTCAGGTCTTGGAAGGGCTTGAGGCCGTTCGTGCCCGCCCCGGTATGTATATTGGCGGAACGGATGCTCAGGCACTTCACCATCTTGTTGCCGAAATTCTGGATAACTCCATGGATGAAGCCGTTGCCGGCTATGCCAACCGTATCGAAGTTAAGATGAATGCCGATTATTCCGTCACCATCACCGATAACGGCCGCGGTATCCCGGTTGACCCGCATCCGAAGTATCCCGACATGTCGGCGCTGGAAGTCATTCTGACCATGTTGCACTCCGGCGGCAAGTTCGGCGGCAGGGATGTCCGCAAAGTTGTCCGCAAGGATATTGAGGACAAGGTAGCAAATATCATAGTCGAAGCCGACGGCAACATATCACAGATAGACGTTGACGCAGACGGTGACGAGATAAAGGTAACAGGCAAGTAAATAAGCAGGGCATTGCATTAACTCAGGCAGGTAATGCAATGCCTGTTTTATAATCGAAAGGATTACTATGGCAGTAATTATTACAGGCGGAACAGGAGCTATCGGCAGCGCTATGGCTCGTGCCTTCGCAAAAACAAACGATGTTGCTATAATCTACAAAAGCTCCGATGAAAAAGCCCGTCAGCTTGAAAAAGAACTCGGCTGCAAGGCATATAAGGCTGATGTTGCCTCCGCTAAAGAGGTGTCGGCTGCGGTAGAACGCATAGCGGCTGATTTCGGAAAAATAGATGTGCTTATCAATAATGCCGGCATATCCCGGATTAAAATGCTGAGCGATGTCACCGAGCTTGACTGGTACAATATGATTGATGTTCACCTTACGGGCGCATTCAATATGACAAAGGCGGTACTGCCTTTTATGATAAATCGCAAACAGGGAAGCATCATCAACATTTCATCGGTGTGGGGAGTATACGGAGCGTCCTGCGAAGTGCCTTACTCAACGGTCAAGGCAGGACTTATCGGCTTCACAAAATCGCTCTCCAAAGAGGTCGCCCCCAGCGGAATAACCGTAAACTGCATCGCCCCGGGAGTAATCGACAGCCCTATGAACAATGCTCACCTGTCGCCCGATGAGATGAACGAGCTTATCGCCGAAACTCCGCTCGGCAGGCTC
>ERZ779866.2010-NODE-2010-length-19137-cov-7.625983_pt1 | contig 19137 bp, 16 predicted proteins | sample MGYA00511248_ERZ779866 | MGnify/ENA primary metagenome ERZ779866 (study PRJEB29588, sample SAMEA2155758) | human gut metagenome | biome: human gut; feature: human-associated habitat; material: faeces | place: Denmark | collected 2008/2010 ... | reverse complement strand
CGGCACCCCCAAGCCGTCCCGCGTCCGCAGGGGCAAAATCCACGCCCGCGGCCAGCGTCCGGGCGAAGAAAATGAAGAGGGCCGCCCAAGCCTGATGACCAACGTCCGTGACTTTTCCAAGCTGATGCAGCTGTGGGCACACGACGGCGAATATCAGGGCGTGCGGCTGTGCAAGGCGGAAACCATGCGCTTAATGCGCAGAAATCTCCTGTCCGGCGAAGTACTCGCCCACTTCCAGGGCGGTCCCGACGGGTACAACGCGGGCTATGGTTATGGCTATGGCGTGCGTACGCTGCTTGCCCCGCGCAAAGGCTGCGGAAGCGTCGGATCCTACGGCTGGACGGGCGGCTTCGGAAGCTGGTGTGAAGCCGATCCGGTGGAGCACAGCTCCATCGTTTATATGCACAACATGACGCCCAACCGCGAGCAGGAGCACCATCTTCCCGTGCGCGCCGCCGCTTACGCGGCGCTGCGCGGAGAATAAGGAGGGTACGATGAGAAAACCAAACAATGCCGCGCTGGAAGCGCATATGCTGTTTTTCAATCCGGCTTATATGGAAATGCGCCCGTTTGACGAAATCGGACCTAAGCACTTCCCCGCCACGCCCGGCGTCGAAATTGACGGCGAGGGCCACGCAGTATTCCATTACCGGGCCCCGCACGCCAAAACCGTCGAAGTTGGGGATTTCGGCGGGACGCTTTCCGGGAAACGATTCCCAATGAGCCTTGGGCGCCTTTTGCCGTTCCTAGCCCCCGCGCCGCTCGTCGGCGGGCAGGCCGTGATGGAAGGCGTCATGATGATGAACAAGGACCGCTATTCCGTCGCAGTACGCCGGCCGGACGGGGAGATTGAGGTTAAAGTAGAGCAGCACAAGCCGCTGACAAAGCACAAGGGGCTTTTAAAAGTTCCGATTCTGCGCGGTGTCTTCAGCTTTGCCGATTCGATGATCGTCGGCATGAGTTCCCTTATGTACTCCGCTTCGTTCTATGAGGACGAGGAGGAGGACGAGTTCCAGTCCCCGCTGCCCGACCTGAAGGAGGGGGAGTCCCTGCGGCTGAACAGGTTGGACAGCGCCCAGCACTTCACCCAGCCCCCCGCCCGGTATACCGAGGCCACCCTCATCCGGGCCCTGGAGGAGCGGGGGATCGGTCGTCCGTCCACCTACGCCCCCACCATCTCCACCATCACCGACCGGGAGTACGTGGTCAAGGAGGGCCGCCATCTGCGGCCTACCCCCCTGGGCGAGGTGGTCACCGGGCTGATGAAGGATAAGTTCCCCGACATCGTGGACCCGGACTTCACCGCCCAGATGGAGGGCGAGCTGGACAAGGTGGAGTCCGGCGAGGTCCAGTGGAAGCAGCTGTTGGGCGACTTCTACCAGGAGTTTGATGCGGAGCTGCATAAGGCGGAGAGCGACCTGGACGGGGAGCGAATCAAGGTGCCCGACGAGGTGACCGAGGAGATCTGTCCCCAGTGCGGACGTAACTTAGTGATCAAGTCCGGCCGGTTCGGCCGGTTCCTGGCCTGTCCCGGCTGGCCAGAGTGCAACTTCACCATGCCGCTGGTGGTGGAGATGCCTGGTAAGTGCCCCAAGTGCGGCGCCCGGCTGGTCAAGCGCACTGGGATGAGCAAGAAGACCAACAAGCAGTACACCTACTACTGCTGCGAGCATCTCAACAGCAAGGACGAGTCCAAGCGGTGCGACTTCATGACCTGGGATGTGCCAGTGAAGGACAACTGCCCCGTGTGCGGCCAGACCATGTTTAAGAAGTCCGGCCGGGGGTATAAGCGGCCCTTCTGCATCAACCCCGACTGCTCCAACTTCACCCCGGAGGAGAAGCGGGGCGGCTATGTGAAAAAACCGTCTGATGCGGCTGCCGACGGGGAGGCTGCTCCGGCCGGGGAGACCGCAGGAAAGAAAACCGCGGCCAGGAAGACCGCCGCGAAAAAGACGGCAGCCAAGAGGATCACGGCAAAGAAGGCTGCTGCGAAAAAAGAGGCGGAGGAATAAAATCAGACCCGGTTCAGCTCCATGGCCAGGGAAAACCCCGCCTGGAAGGCGGCGTCCATCATGGCCCAGTGGACGATCTGCTGTTCTCCCAGTAGATTGTCCAGGATTTGGGTTTGTTCCGGGGTGAGGCAAGCGCGCAGGGACTGCTCCTGTTTCTGGGCGCAGTCTTTGGCATCCTGATACTCCCGGTCCCGGCACAGATAGCCCGGCATGAGATCGCTCTGGGCATATTGTATCAACAGGTCCATCCAAGCTGTCATTTTAATCACTCCATTCAGAAACATGAACAATATGACTGCATTATACACAGTCAAAATGTTCGTGTCAAGTGGCGCTGAGGTGTTTTTGTGGTTAAATTTTCAGAGAGAATCAAAAGCGAACGCAATAGGCTGGGATTGAAGCAAAGCGATGTAGCGGCACATCTCGGGATTGAAGTGCGTTCCTATCAATATTATGAATCCGGCCGGCGCAGGCCGGATTATGAGGGGTTGGTCGCCCTGGCCGACTATTTTGGCGTGACCACGGACTATCTCTTAGGCCGCACTGATACTCCCAAGTAAGAGGAACCTTTTATATGCAAGAGAAGATACAACCTGTTACCGTCATCGGTGCGGGGCTGGCGGGCTGCGAGGCGGCCTGGCAGCTGGCCCGGCGGGGGATCCCTGTCACCCTGCGGGAGATGAAGCCCCGGAAGATGACCCCCGCCCACCACAGCGGGGATTTCGCCGAGCTGGTGTGCTCCAACTCCCTGCGGTCCGATCAGCTGGAAAACGCGGTGGGACTGCTCAAGGAGGAACTGCGCCGCTGCGGTTCCCTGATCCTGCGCTGTGCCGACCAGACCCGGGTGGAGGCGGGGGGCGCTCTGGCAGTGGACCGGGAGGGATTTTCCCGGGCGGTCACCCAGGCCATCCGGGAGGAGCCCAACATCACCGTGGCAGAGGGGGAGGTGACCGCCATCCCCGATGGGGAGGTGGTCATCGCCACCGGGCCACTGACCTCGGACGGGCTGTCCCAGGCCATCGGGGCGCTGTTCCCCGACAGCCGATACCTGAACTTCTTTGACGCCGCCGCCCCCATCGTCACTTTTGAGAGCGTGGACATGGACCACGCCTGGTTCGGCTCCCGGTATGGAAAGGGGAGCGACGACTATATCAACTGCCCCATGAGCCAGGAGGAGTATCTGGCCTTTTGGAGGGAGCTGTGCGCCGCCCAGGAGGCGGAGGTCCATGGCTTCGAGGATAAAAATGTGTTCGAGGGCTGCATGCCGGTGGAGGTGATGGCCCGCCGGGGGGAGCGAACGCTGTGCTTCGGCCCGCTGAAGCCCAGGGGGCTCACCGATCCCCGGACGGGGCGGGAGCCCTACGCCGTGGTGCAGCTGCGCCGGGACAACGCTCAGGGCACGCTGTACAACCTCGTGGGCTTTCAGACCCACCTGAAGTGGGGGGAGCAGAAGCGGGTGTTTTCCATGATCCCTGCCCTGAGAAACGCCCAGTATGTGCGCTACGGGGTGATGCACCGCAACACCTATCTGGACTCCCCCCGGCTGCTGGACCGATACTACCGGGTGCGGGGCAGCGAGCGGATTGTCTTTGCCGGTCAGATCACCGGGGTGGAGGGCTATGTGGAGTCCACCGCCTCCGGCTTTCTGGCGGGGGTGGAGCTGGCCCGGCGGCTGCTGGGCCAGCCTCCGGCGGACTTTCCCCGGGAGACGGCCATTGGGGCGCTGGCCTGCTATGTCAGCAATGAGAGCGTCGTGGACTTCCAGCCCATGAATATCAATTTCGGCATCATGCCCGGGCTTGACCGCAAGGTGAGAGGAAAGAGAAATAAAAACGCGCTTTTGTCCCAACGCTCCCTGGAGCTGGTGGAGGCGCTGAGAGAAACGCTTTGAGGGAGGCTGGTTTTTTGTGAAGATCATTGTAGACGCCATGGGCGGCGACAACGCGCCCCAGGCAACCGTACGGGGAGCCCTTCAAGCCATAAAGGAGCTGGGCGCGGAGGTTATCCTGGTGGGCCGGGGGGAGGAGATCCTGGAGACCCCTCACGCAGACGGCATCGCCGAGCTGCCTGCTGGACTGGAAATCACCCATGCCGACCAAGTGGTGGAGATGTGCGACAACCCCGCCACTGCCTTTAAGGAGAAGAAGGACTCCTCCCTGACGGTTGGACTGAACCTGCTGAAGGAAGGGGTGGGGGATGCCTTTGTGTCCGCCGGCTCCACCGGCGCGCTGCTCTCAGCCGCCACTCTGCTGGTCAAGCGGGTCAAGGGCATCCGCCGGGCGGCCCTGGCTCCGGTAGTGCCTACGGGCAAAGGGGGAGCTGTTCTCATCGACTGTGGAGCCACGGCGGAATGTACACCTGAGTTTCTCCTCCAGTTTGCCTTCATGGGCAGCTATTACGCCGAGCGTGTGCTGGGCCGGCCGGAGCCCAAGGTGGGCCTGCTGAACATCGGAGCCGAGCCTTCCAAGGGCACCGAGCTGCAGCAGGAGGCCTATCAGCTGCTGAAAAAAGCTGGGGAGGAAGGCCGGATCAACTTCACGGGCAATGTGGAAGCCCGGGAGGCGGTGGAGGGCGCGGTAGACGTCATCGTGTCCGACGGCTACTCCGGCAACATCTTTCTGAAAACCATGGAGGGCGCGGGACTGTTCCTGGGCCGGGAGATCAAGAAGATGTTTCTGAAAAGCCTAAAGACCAAAATCGCAGCGGTTCTGGTAAAGGATGAGCTGAAGGAGTTCAAGAAGCTGATGAGTGCCGATGAGGTAGGCGGTACCGCCCTGATCGGCATTTCCAAGCCGGTGGTCAAGGCTCATGGCTCCTCCGACGCCTATGCCATCCGAAATGCCATTCGCCAGGCTATGGATTTCAGTAAGTCTGGTATCATTGAGGATATCGTGGAAAATGTGGCTCATATGCGCCTTCCGGTGCGCTCTGCCAGAAGCAACGAGAGCGAGGCAGAAAAGGAAATGTAAATACTGTCAAAAAGACTATTGACAGCCGGGAAGATTCTCCCTATTATGTTCTCAAAGCTAAGCTAAAGGAGCTGCGTAAAACATGTTTGAAAAATTGTGTGCGCTGATCGCCGAGCAGTTCGGCGTTGAGGCGGATACCGTAACTGCTGAGACTTCCTTTGTGGATGATTTGGGCGCGGATTCTGTGGATCTGGTGGATCTCTCCATGGCCCTGGAGGAGGAGTTCGGCATGGAGGAGATGGAGGAAGAGGACATCAGCTCCATCACCACGGTGGGTGATCTCTACAAGTACATGCAGGATCATCTGGATATCTGAAGGTAAACAGGTCAGAAGCCCCGCAAGCCGCGGGGCTTCCGCATTTCAAAGGGGAGTCATCGCGATGAAAAAACTGGAAGCAAGGCTGGGATACCGTTTTCGCAATACCGGGCTGCTGGAGCATGCGCTGACCCACAGTTCCTACGCCAATGAGCACCGCGCCTCCGGTGCCACCAGCAACGAGCGGCTGGAATTCTTGGGGGACTCCATTCTGGGGCTGATTGTGGCGGAGTACCTGTTCCGGACTCACCCCGATATGCCGGAGGGGGAGCTGACCCGCACCCGGGCCGCCCTGGTGTGTGAGGACAGCCTGTATGAGGTGGCCCGCACCCTGGAACTGGGCGGCTATTTGCGTCTGGGGAAAGGTGAGGCGGCGGGGGGCGGCCGTACCCGGCCCTCCATCCTGGCCGACGCCACCGAGGCCATGCTGGCCGCCGTCTATCTGGACGGCGCGCTGCGGTTCGTCACCGACGAGGGCGACCACCTGCGGGAGTTTTTGTACGCTGTGCGTGCGCCGTGGCAGACCGACGGTGTGCAGACCGACTTTGTCCACGCCCTGCGGCTGGTGGACGGCATCTACCCTGCCGCGGCCATCACACCGTACCGCGACCTGACCGCCGCACTGCGGGCGGACGACCTTTTGCAGGTCAAGGCCGTGCGGTACGAGACCGTGACCCGGGAGCTGCCGTTTGAGACCCAGACCATCGAGGACGCAGGGCTGGATTTTGGCAAAACCGAGACCGTACAGGCCGGGCAGAACGGCAGCGAGCTTGTCACCAGCGAGATCACAACCGTGGCGGGCGAGGTCGTCAGCACCCGCGTGGTGGATGTGCAGCTTGTGCAGGCCTCCGTGCCGGAGGTCATCCACCGCGGCACGCGGCTGAAAAGCGGCATGATCGGCAGGCTGGGCACAGGCAGCTTTCTCTGGCCGGTGCCGGGGTATTCGGGCATCAGCCGGTGGGCCAGTCTGCCCTATGGACACCGCGGCGTGGACATCACGGCCCCCTACGGCACGCCGATCTATGCCGCCGACGCGGGCACGGTCATTGCCGCCCAGTGGCACAATCACCCCACCATGAGCTGGGGCTACTATGTGGAGATCGACCACGGCAACGGGTACAAAACGCTGTACGCCCACATGTCGTCCTTTGTCGTGCAGGCCGGGCAGACCGTGGAAAAGGGGCAGCTGATCGGCTATGTGGGGGCCACCGGCGCTGCCACGGGTCCCCACTGCCATTTTGAGATGTACTATAACAATGCACTTATCAGTGCGCGGAATGTGTTCCCGGATATGTGAGGCACAAGGCAGACGGGCTGCTGCCGAGTTGTCGACTTAATTTATTTTGCAAATCGCTTTACTTTTTGCTTTCCGTATGGTAAAATTCTTTGCATAGTAAAGCTGACTAAGCTCTCGTTCAGGTGCAATGGCGCACACGAACGGGAGCTTTTTGCCTAAAACGAGGTGTTACCATGGATCACATTGACCGTAAAATCATCGACCTTCTGCAAAACAACGCCCGCGCACCGTTAAAAGAAATTGCCGACCATGTGTTTTTGTCCAGCCCCGCCGTGTCGGCCCGCATGGCCCGGCTGGAAAGCTCCGGCACCATCACCGGCTACCAGGCACAGGTCGACGCGCCGAAGCTGGGCTACATGGTCAAGGCGTTCATCAATCTGGACATGGACCCCCAGCGCAAGCCGGAGTTTTACCCCTATATCCAGAGCTGCCCCCATGTGGTGGAATGCAACTGCGTCACCGGCGATTACAGTATGCTGATAGAGGTGCTGTTCGGTACGACGCAGGAGCTGGATCAGTTCATCAACCACCTGCAGCAGTTTGGCCGCACCCGGACGCAGATCGTCTTTTCGACGCCCGTGGAGCACCGCGGCGTGCCCGTAGCCGAGCCGGAGGAGAAGCAATAAAAAACAAAAATCCTTCCCCATCGGGGGAAGGTGGCCGAGCGAAGCGAGGTCGGATGAGGGCGAAGTTTGCGCTGTTTCCCGTAATCGGGATATTGCCGGCAACGCGGCCCGCATCAGTCCGCTTTGCGGGCAGCTTTCCCCGATGGGGAAGCCTTTTTCCGTTATAAGTATCCCCCGCTCCGCAGAACAAAGATCCAGCCTGTCAGCGTCAGGGCGGAGAGAAGGGTCGTCAGGGCAATGCAGCTCGAGGTCAGCACGCCCTCATGGCCCATGTTCCTGCTCATGACATAAGCGCTCGGCGTCGTGGGACTGCCCAGCATGATGAGCAGTGCGACGAGTTCCTCATTCCGAAAGCCCATCGCTACCGCACAGGGCAGGAACACCGCCGCAAGGCCCACGGTCTTGATGAACGCCGCCGCCAGCGTGGGGCCGAGCTTTTTGATGGCCTTTGTCCCTTCAAACGACGCGCCGATGGACAGCAGCGACAGCGGCGTGGTCAGCGACGCAATGCTGCTGATGGTTTTGGTCGCGATCTGCGGCAGCGTGAACGGCAGCAGCGCATAGACCGTGCCGAACACAATGCCCAGCAGGATCGGGTTTGTGGCCACGCCGCGCAAGAGCTGCTTCGGGTCAGGCACGCCGCGCTGCTCGGGCGATTCCAGCATCAAGATCAGCACCGCAAAGATGTTGAAAAGCGGCACACTGCCCAAAATCATGAGCGGGGCCATGCCGGCGCTGCCGTAAATGTTCTGGATGAACGCCACGCCCAGCACGGCGGCGCTGCTGCGGTAGCCCGCCTGCACGAACTCGCCCACCAGCGTCTTGTCCTTCAAAAAACGTTTAGCCCCCGCCCAGACGGTCAGGATGCCGACGAGGGTGGCGGCAAAGCAGAACAGCACAAACCTGGGCCGGAAGTCGTGCAGGATGTCCACGCTGCCCATGTCCAGAAACAGCATGAGCGGCAAAGTCACCTTAAAAGTCAGCCTGTCAGACGCCTTGCAAAACGCGGGCGGCAGAAAGCCGAGCTGCCCCAGCGCGTACCCCACCACCATGACAAGGAACACCGGCAGGGTCGCGTTCAGGCTGAAAATTAAATTTTGCATGGCAGTTCTCCCCTTTTTTTGCTGCCTTTATTCTACCATTCCCAACAAGTCTTTACAAGGCAGGGATTTTGCAAAATCTTTTTTCGGCAAAAGCCTTGACTTTTCCGGGGTGTTTGTGCTAGAATATCTCTTGCAGTCAATGCAACAAGCGGAAGTGCTGGAATCGGCAGACAGGCACGTTTGAGGTGCGTGTGTCTATGACGTGTGGGTTCAAGTCCCATCTTCCGCACCAAAAGAGAACCCCCATGGCGTATCCCGCCATGGGGGTTCTCTTTTTTCCTTCCACGCAGACTAAACAAAGCCCCCCCGGCATCATCACGATGCCGGGGGGCTTTGTGTTTATGGAAGGACAAAGAGAATCGCAGGGTTAAAGCTTAGGCGCGGTACTCCGCGGGCAGCTGGTCGACAGTTTGCCACTTTTCCATGGCATCTTCCAGCTTCATGCCGTTCGCAACCGCGTCGCGGCGGCAGGCGTTGACGGCCTGGATCTCCTTCATCTTCTCGCCGGTCAGGCTGTAGCCCTTCATGGCGATGAGAGTGGCCGCCCAGGCGACCATCGGGATGGCGCAGAACAGGACGATAACGACCACATTCATGCCCGGCGTGTACGGGTCATACTGGGTGGGCAGGTTGTTCAGACCGATGAAGGTCACGGCAATGCCGACGACGGTGGCGGACAGGCTGGAAACGAGCTTATCCACCAGGCTGAACAGCGTACCCATGATGCCCGGAATATACTTGCCGGAGCGGTAGGTCTCGTAGTCGGAGCAGTCGGCAACCATCGGAATGGGCATATCGGCAGTAGCGTAGTATGCGCCGTAGCCGATGCCGAAGAACAGGATGAACAGAATCGTGTACAGGTTGATGGACAGACCATTCTCGCCCAGCAGGCTCAGATGGAATGCATCACCGTGACCCCACAGCAGCAACAGGACCAGCACGCCGACATAGCAGGCCAGCGCCACGCTGACATACTTCGTCAGGCTGGCCTTCTGGCCCTTCTTCTGGCTGGTGCGCACAGAGAGAATGAAGAACGGCACACTGCAGGCGTAGCCCAGCACCATCATGGGCAGGTACAGCCCATCGTAAGCACCCATCATGCAGCCGTAGAGCATGCACAGAACCGTGGTGTTGTTGGCGATGGAGAGCGCCAGCTTCGTGCCAGCGCCCGCGATCATCAGGCGCTGCATGGGTTTGTTTTCCCGGATGATCTGCAGATACTCGCTGACCTTGACCTTCTCGGTCTTTTCGCCGCCGATGCCGAAGTACTTGGGCTGATCCTTCTCCCAGATGCCGATGATGGCCAGGATGGTCAGCGCAATGGACATCACAATGCCCACGGGGGCCAGCGTGCGGAAGAAGCCCGCGGAGGAATAGCCGCCCTCATAGTTTTTGGCAAGGATGGGAGCCAGGAACTGCATAACGCCCATGCCCAGCAGACTGCCGACGGTGTTGAAGATCGTGAACAACGGGCGCTGCTTGGGGTCGTTGGTCAGAACCGTCTGACCGGAACGGGTGCAGCTGGTCTGGAAGGTGTAGCCGATGACCCAGACAAAGTACAGGCCCACAAACGCGGCATAGCGTGCCCACATCATCGTATCGGGAATCATCGGGGTGATGCCGTACAGCACCAGAATGCTGGCGGCCATGATAAGGTTGCCGATGGCCATGAACGGGCGGAATTTGCCGAACTTACCGTTCGTGCGGTCCATCAGCGCACCGATGATCGGGTCGGTGATGGCGTCGCACAGGCGCATGGCCGTGACCATGACCGAGGCAAACAGAGTGCCCAGCGCCAGTACATTGCTGCCGAAGGTGGCAATGTAGGAAAGCACAAGGACGTAATAAACATTCGTGGCACCGTTGTTCAGCGGAAACAGTACCAGCTGGTAAAGTTTGGCGCGATTGACGCTGGACGCTTTTGCATTTTCGCTCATGGGCTGCTCCTTGTTGTGGAAAAAGAAATCTTACTCAAAAGTCCCCGCCGGGGCCGGCGGGGAGCTTACGGAAATTCTGTAGAAATCAGGCTTTCTTAGCGGCTTTCAGGGATTTTTTGAAATCCTTGTAGGCCTTGTATTCTTCGGTCTTGCGGAACTTGATGCCGCCAATGATCCACATCACGATGCCCAGCAGGCAGAAGAAGGTGGAGGCACAGGCAATGATGATGCTCATGGTGACAACCGTCGGGCGGGTGACCTTGATGGTGGTGTTGGCACCCACGCCGTTCATGCCGCAGGAGTTGGCGATGGCATACAGGTTGTGGTGGCAGGCTTCACGCATAGCGTTGACGATAACGGCATCGTTCTTGTACTTGGGCAGGGTGTCGGTGACGAAGGACATCATGGCATCGTAGATGGACACGCCGGCCATGACACCATCGGGACCGTTGACATACTGGGTCAGCACGTTATCGGTGATGACCATGCCGTCGCAGCCCCACTCGTTGCGCAGGATGCCGGTGACCAGACCGTAGTTGCCGCCGGACCAGACAGCGCCCCAGCGGGTGTAGGCGATCATAACGCCGTTGGCGTTGCCGACCTCAACAGGAGCCTGGAAGGCCTTCAGATAGACCTCACGGGCAGCCTGCTCGTTGATCCAGACACCCAGGCCGATACGATCCTGCTCGCAGTCGTTCAGGGCAAAGTGCTTCATCACAACATGGACGCCCTTGTCCTGAATTGCCTTGACTTCGTAAGCGGACATCATGCCGGAGAGGAAGCCGTCCTCGGAGTAATACTCGAAGTTACGACCACCGTAGGGGGTGCGGTGAATGTTGTTGCCGGGGCCGTACAGGCAGGCGATGTCGGCTTCCAGGCAGTTGTTGCCGATGACCTTGCCGATCTCGGTCATGATCTCGGTGTTGAAGGTGGCAGCCATAACGTCCTCAGAGGTGAAGGCGGTGGCGGTCAGCTGGCTCTTGTCGTTGCCCAGCAGGCTGGCGGTCAGACCCTGGGGGCCGTTCTCGTCACGGGTGCCGGGGGCTTCCACGCTCTTGACGGGCATGGTCCAGTGGAAGGCGTCGCCGATCAGAGAGTTCATCTCGTCGAAGGTCATCTGATCCAGCAGCTCGTCCCACTTGGGATCGTTGTAGTCCAGACCGATCATGTCGTACAGCTTAACGCCGTTCTTGGCGCCGAGGGTGGGCATATCAACGCTCTCGTAGTCGGCAGGATCGTAGCGGATGTCCTTCAGGTCCTTCTTGAGCAGCTCGGTCAGGGCCAGCTTGACGGTTTCGGTGGGCAGGGTGCCGTTCCAGTCAGAACGGCTCAGCCAGGTCACGGTCTCCTCAATGCCCTCGTACAGGTTGGGGTCGGCGCAGGACAGCTGGTTTGTGATGGCGGTGCCGTTTTCGCTGGTGGCATAGGTAGTGGTGTCGAGGGCGTCCTCGGTCCAGGTGTAGGTCAGGTCGGCGTTGCCGTCGGCGGTCATCTTGCCGTTGGTGGACTCCACAGTGTAGCCCTTGGCAGCCAGAATGTTGTTGACAGCGTTGTGGGCATCGGTGGCGGCGGTGAAGTAGTAGTCACCGGCGTCGAGGACGTAGGTGCCAGCGCCGTAGGTGTCGTAGGAAGCGATATCGCGCTTGTTGACGGTCATGGACAGCGTCTCGGAAGCGCCCGGCTCGATCATGCCGGTCTTGCCGAAGCCGACCAGAGAAACGGCAGACTTCTCGACGCCGTTTTCCTTGTCGTAGTCGGTGTAGGGGCTCTGGACATAGACCTGCACGGTCTTTTTGCCGGCCATGTCGCCGGTGTTGGTGACCTTGACGGTGACGGTGTAGGTGTCATCGGCGGTATTGTAGCTGACGTTCATGTCGCTGATGTCGAAGTCGGTGTAGCTCATGCCGTAGCCGAAGGGGTAAGCCACGATGTCGCCGTAGGCGTAATCGCCTGCGTTGCCGCTGCCGGTGACGAAGTCCTCGTAGCGGGTCTCGTAGTACTTGTAGCCCACATAGATGCCTTCCTGGTAGATCATGTAGGACTTAGCCTTGGCGGACACATCGCCGCCCTCGACATAGCCTTCGTAGGTGGTGGGGGTGAAGTTCCACATGGCGGGGGCGCTGAAGTTGTCGTAGCAGTAGGTATCGACCAGGCTGCCGGAGGGGTTGACCTTGCCGGTCAGGATCTCGGCCACGGCATTGATGCCGGAGATGCCCACGTCACCGATCCACAGTGCGGCGTCGATGTCGTACTCGTTGTTCTTGAGGAAATCGACCTGCAGGGCGTTGGCGGAGTTGATCAGCAAGATGGTCTTTTTGACGGTGCCGTTTTTCTTCATCTCGGCAACGTTCTGCAGCATAGCCTTCTCGTTCTCGTCGAGCGCCAGATAGTTGACCTCGCCGTAGGAAAGGTCAGCACCCTCGCCGCCGACGCGGGACAGGGTCACGATAGCGGCATCGCCGTACTGGGCAACGCTGTCCTTGACCTCGTCGGTGTAGACATCCCAAGGCACCTCGGCGGTGACCTCACTGGATTTGGCGACGGTGCCGCTCTTGGAGCGGGCGTAGTCCTTGCCGGCGCCGACGGTGTAGAAGTCCCACAGGGTGGGGTTGACGGTGACACCGACCTTTTCGAGGGCGGTGCGCAGGGTGTCGGCGGTGGAGGCATCAATATTGCCGGAGCCGGTGCCGCCGTACACGAGGTTGACGCTGCTGCTGGAGAAGGTGCTGACCTTAGCGTCGGCAGCCAGAGGCAGCGCATTGTTGTTGTTCATCAGCAGGGCAGCGCCCTCGGCCTCGACCTGCTGGGTCAAAGCCAGACCGTAGTTGACCATCTCCTCGGCGGAGTTGAAGTCACTGGTGTAATACTGGGCGTTGGCGTCCTCGTTCTGCAGCTTCCAGAAGCTGCCGCCGAAACGGGCCGCCATGGTGTTGTCGAACTTTTGCAGAAGGATGCTAAGCGGGATCGAAACGATCATCACCACGGCGCAGATGATTGCCAGAATCTTCCACGGCGTAATGTGCTTACGCTTGGTCTTTTTGTAGGCCTTTTTCAAGGTCTGCTTTTGCATTTTCAGATCATCCATTACCTTTTTCTCCTTGTTTTATATAAAACAGCCGCACGGTGCGGCGTGTTTCAAAAGAATACGATGCGATTTCCGGGAGGTTTGTAGGGGCCGGGCATGCCCGGCCCGCGGCTTTCCCGCAAATGCTCGTCTGCCATTCGGCTGCGGGCCGCACATGTGCGGCCCCTACAGCTTGGCGAAATTTACACCCAGTTTGCGCTGGTGGACTTTTTCTTAGTCAGCTTGTAGTCCGGGTTCGGGGCATCAACCTTGCGGAATACCGCATCGTCGATGCTGTCCCCTGCCACGGCCTGGACCTTCGTCTCGCCGTTCAGCTTGACACGGAACTTGAAGATGTGCTCGCCCTCCTGCTCACTCAGCTTTTCGCCGTTGACATAAAGGCTTACCTGCTTCTGGTTGGAGTAGACCTTGACCTCGATCTCATTCTCGGTGCGGTCCGCATAGCGCTTGGAGCAGATATGCACGAACGGCTCGTCGCTCCACCACGCTTTATAGATGTAGAAGCTGTCCTTCTTGGTCTTGCGGTCAAACGTGACCAGGCCCTTATGGTTCATACCCGGCTCGCCGCCCTGGTCGCGGGCGTCGGCGGCAAAGTCGTACATGTTCCAGACGTGGGTCGCCCACAGCCATTTGTGGCGGTCAAAGCAGCGGAGCATGTACTCATGGTAGATGGCCTGGTATTCCTCGGTGTGGTCGCCGCGGCGGGGATGGTTGCTGTGCAGGTTCGGCATACCCTCGGCGCCGTACTCGCTGAAACCCAGTGCGCGGTTCGGGTAGCAGAGGTGGAAGAAGTCCATCCAGAGGTCGTTTAAAAAGAGGCCCGGCACGTACCAGCCCAGATACAGGTTCCAGCTGACGAGATCCGTGATATGCGCTACCGGGTTGAAGGGGCCGCACATCGCGTAGCAGGCCAGCGTCGTCAGGCGGGTCTTGTCCATCTCATGGCAGAGATCGTTCAGCACATGATGGTTGTCGCGCATGTCGCGGTTGTCCTTCGTCGAGATCGTGATCTCGTTCGAGACGCCCCAGCAGACGATGCAGGCGTGGTTGTAGTTCTGGACGATCAGCTCCTTCATCTGGCTGATCGTGTTTTCACGGCCATTGGGCATGTGCTCGGAAATGTAGGGGATCTCAGCCCAGACGACCATACCGGCCTCATCGCAGAGGTCGTAGAAGTACTGGTCGTGCTGGTAGTGCGCCAGACGGATCGTGTTCGCGCCCAGCTCCTTGATGAGCTGCATATCCTCGTCGTGCATCTCGCGCGTGATAGCATTGCCCAGACCCTTGCGGTCCTGATGGCGGGAGACGCCGTGCAGCGGATACGGGCGGCCATTGAGGAAGAAGCCCCGCTTGGGGTCAACCGAGAAGCTGCGCACGCCGAAGCGCTGGCGTACCTCGTCCTGTACCTCGCCGTTCAGCACCAGACGCACCGCGCAGGTGTAGAGATACGGGTCGCGGACGCCGTCCCACAGGTGCGGGTGCTCCAGCGTGACCGTCGTGTCCCGGCCCTTGCCGGTCAGCACCTCGGCACCGGCGGCGTCGTAAATCGAGAACTCGACCTCGCCGTTGCCCTCCATCCAGGTCTTGACCTCGATGTCAGCGTTTGCGCCGTTGACAGTGGGCGTGATCTGCACGCCCGGGCCGCCGAGGTAATCCAGCGCGATGTGGTTCCGGTTGACGACCAGCAGGCTGACGTCGCGGTAGATGCCGCCGTAGAAGGTGAAGTCAGCCTTCTGGGGGTAGACGCGGTCATTTTTGCTGTTGTCCGCCTCCACGATCAGCTCATTGCTGTCGGCCAGCAGCGCCGTGACATCCGCGCGGAAGGTGGAGTAGCCGCCGTCGTGGCGGGCGACCTCCACCCCGTTCAGCGTGACCTTGGCGCTGGCATTCACGCCCTCAAACTGCAGCCAGACCTGTTGGGTATTCTTGTCAAAAGCGGGCGCCGCAAACCGCGTCTTGTAGATGCAGGTGCCGCGCCAGTAGTCGTTGCCGCCGTCCTGGCCGTCGATGTTGTTCCATGTGTGCGGCAGGTCCACAGCAGCGGTCTTACCGTCAGGGCCGGTGAACTGCCAGTTCTTCATCAGCTTGGTCGTGCTTCGCATTGCGCCCTCCTGTGTTGTTTTTTACTGTACCTGTATTGTACAGAACTGTTAAATTTCTGGCAATAGGTTTGCGAAAAGTGGTATTTCTGGCGGGATATTCGGTTTTTGGGGTACAAAAAAGGCCGCCCGTTCTTTGTACATCTTGCACAAAAAACAGGCGGCATTTTTTCTTTCATCCCCTGGTGAGCGGCATCACGATCTTGACGGCAAACAGCTCTCCGCGGGGCTCTGTCGCCATGGTGCCGCTGTATTTCTGCACGACACGGCGGGCAACCTTCAGCTCATAGCTGTGGCGGCGTCCGTGGTCGGACTGGCTGCCGGACAGCGCCGGGCCGATGACGTTGATGACCGCGAAGCCCTGCCGCCTGCATACAAGCAGGTCGATCATGCGGCGGTCATTCTGCTGCTGGGCTGCAGCGTCGATGGCCTGGTCGAGCAGGTTCGAGAACAGCGCGTACAGGTCACCCGGCTCGATGGCCGCAAGGCAGGTGCCATCGGCCACGCAGTTCAGGCGGATGCGCTGGGCCTCACACAGCAGGCTCTTTTCGGTCAGGACGACGTCCAGCACCTCATTACCGGTGGCAGCGTTGGCGTCGTACATCCGGGCCGCCTGCTCGGCCTCGTCAAGGCTCTGCGTTGTGGCCTCGTCGGGCTGCAGGCGGCGCAGGTCGGCGATTTGAACCTTGAGCTCATGGCACTTGCGGTTGATGATCTGCACGTTCTGCCGTGCGATCTGGTACTGCTTGCGCTGGCGGTCATACAGAAGGTTCAGTGCGTCCATCTCCTTCTGCATGGCCGCTTTTTTGAAAAGCTCGGTCTGTAAATAGAGCAGCGTCACGCAGTAAAACTGGGTCAGCATCGACGGTGCGACTACCGCCGATGGCTGCAGCCCGACGCGCAGACTGGTTTGCAGTGCAAAAAACTGAAAGACGAATATCGCGCCCAGAAGTCCGGCACTGCCCAACTGGCGAGGGCCGATGTGGTAGATGCCGTCCTCCGGCATCGTGCGCGCCATGGTATACCGGACCGTCACACAGCAGGCAATGGTAAAGCCTAGCTGTCCCAGCAGCATCGGCGTGCTGTGCAGCGGCAGACGGCGCATTCCAAGCGCCTGCGCCGTCCAGATCAGAACGCGCCACAGCTCATAGGTCGACTCCGTCGTCAGGACGATCCAAATGCTGCAATATGCGCTGGCCGACCAGTCCAGCAGCGTGCAGAGATGGGTTGACACCGCAGCCAAGATGAAATAACCGCCGTAAATCACCAGCAGCATCGCCGGCTTGGCGTGGCCGCTGTTGGCCCAGATGATGACCTGCGCAAACAGCACTGCCGCGATAAAATTCAGGGCGGTGCGCATGGTAAAATTCCTGCGTTTTTTCAGCGGCAGCCAGTAGGCCAGCTCCGCACCGCACAGGCCGACAGCACAAACCACCCATGTCAGAAGTGTATCCACCTACAGCGCACCCCCGACATAGGCCGCCAGCGCGGCCAGAAAGGCCGTGCGCTGGCGGCGGCTGATCTCCAGCCGCTCCTCCCCCACCTGCACCAGATCATCCTGCACGCCCCTGACGTGGCGCAGGTTGACCAGATAGCACTGGTTGCAGCGCGCAAAGTGGTAGGCAGCCAGATCCTTTTCGGCCTTCAGCAGACTGCCGCGCACCGACCAGGTATCCGTGGCCGTGTGGTAGTGCAAGAGGCGGTCCCGCGTTTCCAGATAAAGGATGTCGTCGGTATCCAGCAGCTGCACCCCGCCGCTGACCTGCAAGGCCACCTGCCCGCCGCGGCGGCGCTGGATGCGCTGCAAGGCGCGCTCCAGCTTGGTGCTGAACTGGTAGTAGCTGACGGGCTTGAGCACAAAGTCGAGCGCGTCGACCTCATACCCGCGGATGGCATACTGTGCCATGTTGGTGACGAACACGAGCACCACATCCGGGTCCTGCCTGCGGATGCGCTCCGCCGTCGGCATACCGCCGAGCTTTGGCATCTCAATATCCAGAAAGATGATGTCAAACCCGGGGCGGTACGGCTCCACAAGCTGTGCCCCGTCCGAGAAGGCGGTCACGTCCAGCTGGTGTCCGCTCTCCTGCGCATACTGCGCGATGAACCCGCAGAGCTGCGCCCGCATGGCGTCGTTGTCCTCGACCACGGCGATTTTCGCCATCTGCTGTGCCTCCTTTCCTGCATAAGCCTGCCTATTGCATATATATTTATTATGGCAAAAGACAGCAAAAAAAGCAACACCTTTGCAGGAAAAGGTGCTGCCGTTATGATAAATTTTATACCAGCATGACGAGCGTGCCCGCGACAAGCACAGCCAGACCTGTCAGAGCCTTTCTGCTCAGGCGCTCATGGAACACGATGTAGGAGAACAGCACCGTGACCAGAATGCTCAGCTTGTCGATGGGCGCGACGAGGCTGGCCGGGCCGAGCTGCAGCGCTTTGTAATAGCACAGCCAGCTGGCACCCGTCGCCAGGCCCGACAGACAGATGAAGCCAAGCTCGTTTTTGGGCACCGCCTTCACCTGGCCCTGCTTGCCCTGCACAAACACCATGACCCACGCCATGATGAGCACCACGCCGGTGCGCAGCGCCGTACCGAGATTGGACTCGACCCCGGTGATGCCGACCTTGCCCAGGATCGAGGTCAACGCCGCAAAGATGGCCGAACCGAACGCCGCCACCATCCAGCCGTTTTCCTCTTTCTGGACGCCGCCCTTTTTCTCGATCATCAGGAACGTGCCGGCGGCGATCAGCACAACGCCGATGCCCCTGGTCAAGGTCACACTCTCGCCCAGCAGCAGTGCAGCCAGCAAGATCGTCATGACCGTGCTGCTCTTGTCGATGGGCACGACCTTATCGATCGGCCCGCGCTGCAAGGCATAAAAATAGCACAGCCAGCTGGCACCCGTAGCCAGACCCGACAGCCCCAGGAATACCAGACTTCTGGCCGGGATGCTGGCAATCGTCCCCTGCGAGCCGACCACAAACACCATGACCCACGCAAAAACCAGCACAATGATCGTGCGGATGGCCGTGGCCACGGTGGAATCCGTTTTGCGAATGCCGCATTTTGCCAGAATGGATGTCAGACCCGCGAACAGCGCAGAGCCGACTGCGTACAATAACCACATACAAATCGCCTCATTCAGCACTATTGTACGCTCTTTGCCAGTCTTGTGCAACCTGCTTTTGTACAGATCACGTTTTTACGCAAAAGCCGCACCCCGCGTAGAGACCGGGGTGCGGCTTCGTACTTATTCGCTCAATTCATGCGCCAGCAGATAGAGCATGGCGGCGGCCACGATAAACCCGAAGGCGTACAGCTTGCCGGGCAGCGTGTTGAGCGCCCCGGCATAGATGCCGATGAACGGGATGTGCGCCGTGACCGTGCCCAGCACGCCGGCGTACTCGACCTTCAGCGGGTCGGGTTCGGCGTTGGCGTCGCCCTTGGTGACAAGCTCGCCCTCGACGATGTGGTTTTCCACAAGGCGGTGGATCACAACGCTGCTGCCGCTCCGGTAGGCGACGATCTCGCCGGGCTGCAATTCCTCCGGTGCAGCGGGCTGCACCAGGACAACGCTGTGTACCGGGATGGCCGGGTCCATGCTGCCGCTGACGACTGATGAACACCTGCCGCGGTGTGCAGCAGGTGTTCATCAGTCGTCAGCGGTCCGGCTCACAGTCGAGGAT
>ERZ779866.1995-NODE-1995-length-19193-cov-3.558104_pt1 | contig 19193 bp, 17 predicted proteins | sample MGYA00511248_ERZ779866 | MGnify/ENA primary metagenome ERZ779866 (study PRJEB29588, sample SAMEA2155758) | human gut metagenome | biome: human gut; feature: human-associated habitat; material: faeces | place: Denmark | collected 2008/2010 ... | reverse complement strand
ACTCGAACCTGTGACCCCCTGCACGTCAAGCAGGTGCTCATACCAGCTGAGCTAATCGTCCATATTTACAGCGCAGATGTTATTATAGCGGGGAAAGGGTCGCTTGTCAAGCGTTTTTTTCCATGATATACTGCTGAAAAAGAAAAACGCCGGGACTGCATCCCCCCAAACCTAAAATGATGGGCGAACCGGCAGAAGGAGGCAATTATGATTTATAAAACGATCTCCCGGATGGAGCTGAATATTCCGATACCCGGCGGGGAACAGGTGCGCTTGCGGGCCTATCTGCGGCCGGAGCAAGGCTTTGTGGCCGACGATGGCGCGCGCTGGGCGGTCATCGTATGCCCCGGAGGCAGGTATGGGCTGGTGGCGCCCGGCGAGGGGGAGCCAGTCGCCCTGGCCTTTCTGGCCGCAGGGATCCAGGCCTTCGTGCTGGACTATTCTGTGGCGCCGGTGCGCTATCCCGCCGCCCTTATGGAGCTGGCCGCTTCGGTAGCCTGGGTTCGGGATCATGCACTGGAATACGGCGTCGCCCCGGACCGGGTGGCGGTGTGCGGTTTTTCCGCCGGGGGACACCTGGCGGGCTGCGCTGCAAATTTGTGGGGACATCCGGTACTTGCTCCCCTGGGACTGGCCCCGGAGTGGATGCGGCCAGACGCTTGTGTGCTGTGCTACCCTGTCATCACTGCCCAGCCGCCTTACGGCAGCACCATGAGCTTTCAAAATCTCTTGGGGGAAGGAGTGCTGGTACCGTCCCAGCTGTCTTTGGAAAGCGCAGTGACTGGCGATACGCCTCCCACTTTCCTGTGGGCCACGGTGGGCGACAACACTGTGCCGGTGGAGAATACTATGTTATATGCCACCGCCTTGCGCCGGGCCGGGGTGCCTTTTGAGCTTCACCTCTATGGAGACGGTCCCCATGCCATGGGCCTGGCCACGGCGGAGTCCGTCTGGAGGCCGGATTATGTGAATCCCCACGCCGCCACCTGGCACGGCCTGTGCGTGGAGTGGATGAAAGGACTGAAGTGAGATGAAATATGCGCTGATTACGGGAGCGTCTCGCGGCATTGGAGCGGCTACGGCCCGTGAGTTTGCACGCCGGGGCTGGGGGGTGGCGGTGAACTACGTTCAGAGCCAGGCGCAGGCGCTTCATCTGGTGACGGAGCTGACCGAGATGGGAGCGCCAGCCATAGCGGTACAGGCCGACGTGGCGGACCGGGAACAGGTCCGGAAGATGGTTGACAATGTGTTGGAAAAATTTTGTCAACTTGACATTTTGGTTTGCAATGCCGGGGTGTCAGAGACGGGGTTGATAAGTGAAATCGACGAGGCGCATTGGCGCAGGATTTTTGCCGTAAATGTAGACGGGATGCACTATTGCTGTCAGGCGGTACTGCCCCATATGATCCACCGGAAGTCGGGAAGCATCATCACCGTTGCGTCCATGTGGGGACAGGTGGGAGGTTCCTGCGAAGTGGCTTATTCCGCCACAAAAGGTGCTGTGATCGCCTATACTAAGGCCGCTTCCAAGGAGCTTGGACCCTCAAATATCCGGTTGAACTGCGTATCTCCCGGGGTGATCGACACGGAAATGAACGCTCATTTGAACCGGGAGGACCTGGCTGTTCTGGCTGACGAGACCCCGCTGGGCCGGCTGGGAACGCCGGATGAGGTGGCGAAAGCCATTGCCTTTCTGGCCTCTGACGAGGCGTCCTTCCTCACCGGGCAGGTGCTGTCTCCCAACGGCGGCCTGGTGGTCTAGACCGTGAATGTCGTCAATATAGAATACAATGACCGTCTGTGAAAGACGGTCATTGTCTATTTTTGCGGTTGACAATTTTCGAAAATCAACATATAATTGTCAACAATCTTACAGCTGATATGAGAGAGATTCTCCCTTTCCTTGCTTGCTGGGGGAACATGGCTGTGAAATAAGGAGGTTATCTGAATGAAAATGAGAAAAGTGTGGGCGATGCTCACAGCCGGAGCTATGTGCTTTGGGCTGATGGCTGGCTGTTCCAATGATGCCGGCACCGATTCCCAGGCCCCCGACGACGGCGATACCCAGCAGTCCCAGCCCGCGGGCGACGAGCAGTCCCAGGCCCCCGCTGGAGAGGCTGGCGGCACCTTCACACTGGGTGTCATTGGCCCGCTGACCGGCAGCAACGCCATCTACGGCACCAACGTGGCCAACGCGGCCCAGATCGCCGTGGACGAGATCAACGCTTTGGGCGGCGATATCCAGTTCAAGCTGATCAGCGAGGACGACACCGGTGATGCCGAGACTGCCGCTAACGCCTACAATACCTTGATGGACCAGGGCATGCAGATCCTGCTGGGCACTGTCACCACCGGCCCGGCCCTGAACGTGGTTCCTCTGACCTACGAGGATCGGGTATTCACTCTGACCCCCTCCGGCTCCGGTGACGACGTCATTGAGGGAAACGACAACGTATTCCAGGTGTGCTTCACCGACTCCAACCAGGGCACCCGCTCCGCCCAGTACATCAACGAAAATTTTGAGGATCCCAAGATTGCCATCATTTACCGCAACGACGATGCTTACTCTCAGGGTATCCGGGATAACTTCGTGGCTGAGGCCGAGAGCCGCGGCATGTCCGTAGTCTATGAGGGCACCTTCACCGAGGCCAGCCAGACCGACTTCAACGTCCAGCTGGCTGGTGCCCAGTCCGCCGGCGCCGATCTGCTGTTCCTGCCCATCTACTATACCCCCGCCTCTGTCATTCTGACCCAGGCCAACGCCATGGGCTACGCCCCCACCTTCTTCGGCGTGGACGGCATGGACGGCATCCTGACCGCCGAGAACTTCGATGCCTCTCTGGCTGAAGGCGTCTACCTGCTGACTCCCTTCTCCGCCGACTCTGAGGACGAGATGACCCAGAACTTCGTGGCGGAGTATCAGGACCGGTTCGGCGAGATCCCCAATCAGTTCGGTGCCGATGCGTATGACGCCATCTACACCCTGTATCAAGCCATCCAGGCCGCCGGCGCCACCGCCGACATGTCCAATGAGGAGATCTGCGATGCTCTGATCGAGGTCATGCCCACCCTGGCCGTCACCGGCCTGACCAGCGCCGGCTCCGAGATGACCTGGGACGAAAACGGTGCTGTGTCCAAGGACCCCACCGCAGTCATTATCGAAAACGGTACCTATGTCACTCCCTGACAGCGGAACACACACTCCACTGTAATAGAGGACAGGGATCGGCTGCCGGAACTCCGGCAGCCCTCCCTGGACTTCTATGGTGGAAACCGACGCGGGGAGCTGTCACCGCCCCGGTTTCTGCCATAGAAGGGGAAAGAGAGGAAAATACTTATGGAATTTCTATCCTACCTGATCACGGGCATCAGTCTGGGAAGCATCTACGCCATCATCGCCCTGGGCTACACCATGGTGTACGGCATCATCGGGCTGATCAACTTCGCGCATGGCGAAATCTACATGCTGGGCGCGTTCACCGCCCTGATCGTGGCCGGAATCCTGGGCGGCATCGGTCTGCCCTGGTGGGGCATTCTGGTGATTGCCGCGCTGGTGGCGATGGTCTGGTGTTCAGCCTACGGCTATACCGTGGAAAAGGTGGCCTACAAGCCCCTGCGCGGGGCATCCCGGCTGGCCCCGCTGATTTCCGCCATCGGCATGTCCACCTTCCTGCAGAACTATGTGCAGCTGGCTCAGACATCCAACTCCGTGCCCTTTCCCCGCCTCATTCCCCGGCGCTTCAGTTTTCTGCAGGATATGGGCAATTTCATGGCTCCCGGGGATTTCATCATGCTGGTGACCAGTCTGCTGATCATGGTGGCACTGGCCCTGTTCATCCGCTACACCAAAATGGGCAAGGCCATGCGCGCCACGGCCCAGAACCGCAAGATGGCCATGCTGCTGGGCATTGACGCTGATCGCATCATTTCCCTGACCTTCATCATCGGCTCCGCCCTTGCCGCGCTGGGCGGCACGCTTATTGCCGCCCGCACCGGGCAGGTGGGCTTCGCCATCGGGTTTCTGGCCGGGATGAAAGCCTTCACCGCGGCGGTTCTCGGAGGCATAGGCTCCATTCCGGGGGCCATGCTGGGCGGTCTTGTGCTTGGGCTGGCGGAGGGCTTCACCGCCGGTTACTTCTCCAGCGACTATGAAGATGTGCTGGCCTTCGCGCTGCTTGTGCTCATCCTCATATTCCGGCCCGCCGGACTGCTCGGCAGGGCCGCGATCCAGAAGGTGTAGCTCCATGAACGTCACAATGAGAATACTGCTTCGTTCCCTCATGGTCAGCGCATGGTTTGTGCTGCTGACCTTCCCCGTGCTCTGCGTCAAGGTGGCCGCGCGTCAGCATACGGTGACCGTTCTGTGGGAGCGCGCCGTCGGCATGTTTGCCGTGATGATCGGCTGCTCCCTTCTCTGGATGTGGTATTTCCACCGCAAGGAACACGGCGCGGAATCCGGATCGTCCGCCGTGAGCAGCGCCCTGGCCGGATTTTCCGAAAAATGGCACGGCCTGACCTCCAACCGAGTCTTTTCCTCATCCGGCATGGGGGTGCTGCTGGCCGTGGGCGTGCTTCTGCCGCTTGTCGGCTCCATGTATCAGACCACCATTTTCGCCAACGCCTTTCTTTATGTCATGCTGGCGCTGGGGCTGAACATTGCCGTGGGCATCGCCGGACAACTGGTGCTGGGCTACGCCGCGTTCTATGCCATCGGGGCATACGCCTACGGTCTGCTGAACCAGTATTTCGGACTGGGGTTCTGGGTCTGCCTGCCTCTGGGCGGCCTGCTGGCCGCGCTTGCCGGTCTGCTGCTCGGCTTTCCCGTGCTGCGCCTGCAGGGCGACTATCTGGCCATTGTCACGCTTGGCTTCGGTGAAATCGTGCGCCTGCTGCTCAACAATCTGCGCGACATTACCGGCGGCTCCCAGGGCGTGGCCAGTATCCCCCGTCCGGCGTTCTTCATGGAACTGTCTGCCGAGCAGTCCATGAACTATATGTACTACCTTACCTTCGCGGCCATGCTCGTCACCATTGTCGTGGTGGCCCGGCTCAAGAATTCCCGTGTGGGGCTTGCCCTTCAGGCGCTGCGCGATGACGAAATCGCCAGCGAGGCCATGGGCATCGACCTCAGGACCGTCAAGCTTCAGGCGTTCGCTCTCGGGTCCTGCTGGGCCGGTTTCGCCGGAGTCCTGCTGGCCGCGCGCATCAACTTCATCAGCCCCGCCAGTTTCACCTTCATGGATTCAGCCATGGTGCTGTCCATGGTGGTGCTCGGCGGCATGGGGTCCATCAGCGGCGTGGTTGTGGCCGCTCTGGTGCTGACTCTGGCTCCGGAATACCTGCGCGCCTTTTCCGAATACCGCATGCTGCTGTTCGGGGCGCTCATGGTGCTGATGATGATTTTCCGCCCGCAGGGCCTTATTCCCAGCCGCAAGCGCGCTTACAGCCCGGCGGGGGCGGCCTCCGGGTCCGCCGAAGGAGGCCGCGCATGAACCGGAACGCAGCGCATCCCGTACTCAGGGTGAGTTCCCTGTCCCGCAATTTCGGCGGCCTGCGCGCCCTGAACGATGTGGATCTGGATATCCGCGCCGGGGAAATCGTGGCCCTTATCGGCCCCAACGGCGCGGGCAAGACCACCTTTTTCAACTGTGTGACCGGCATCTATGTGCCGACGGAAGGTGATGTATTCGCCTGCCGTCCCGGCATGGAGACGCCTGTCCGGCTCAACGGCATGAAGCCGTTCCGCATCACCGAGCTGGGGCTGGCCCGCACCTTTCAGAACATCCGGCTTTTCCCCAGCATGACCGTGCTGGAAAATGTGATGATCGGACGTCACTGCCGGACGAAGGCGGGCATCCTCGGCGCCATCCTGCGCGACGGCAGAACCCGTGCCGAAGAGCAGGACAGCGTGGATCGCGCCTACGATCTGCTGAGGGAACTCAATCTGGCCGAACACTGGAAGGAAGAGGCCCGCAATCTGCCCTACGGGGCGCAGCGGCGCCTCGAGATCGCCCGCGCACTGGCCACGGAACCCTTTCTTCTGCTTCTGGATGAACCCGCGGCGGGCATGAACCCGCAGGAGACGCTGGAGCTTAAGGAGCTGGTGCTGGAACTGCGGGAAAAGTTCAGGCTTTCCGTGCTGCTCATCGAGCATGACATGGGCATGGTCATGTCCCTGTCCGACCGTATTTTCGTCATGGAATACGGATCGCGCATCGCCGCCGGAACGCCGGAGGAGATCCGCCACAACCCCGAAGTCATCCGCGCCTATCTTGGAGAGTCCGACAATGCTTGAGCTTCGCGACGTATGCACCTTCTACGGCAATATTCCCGCGCTGCACGGCATCAGCCTCAGGGTGAACGAGGGCGAGATCGTCACCCTGATCGGGGCCAACGGCGCGGGCAAGACCACCACGCTCATGACCATCTGCGGCGGCATTCAGGCCCGCAGCGGCGAGATCCTGTACGAGGGCAGCCCCATTCAGCGCCTGCGTCCCAATCAGATTGTGCGCCTGGGCATCAGCCAGGTGCCGGAGGGGAGGCTGATCTTTCCGGAACTGACCGTGCAGGAAAATCTGGATCTTGGAGCGTTTCTGCGCAGCGACAAGGAAAATATCCGGCGGGACATGGACTATATTTTCTCGCTCTTTCCCATCCTCGCCCAGCGCCGCCGCCAGGCCGGCGGCACGCTTTCCGGCGGGGAACAGCAGATGCTGGCCATTTCCCGCGCGATCATGGGGCGGCCCCGGCTGCTCCTGCTGGATGAGCCATCTCTCGGGCTCGCGCCGATCATCATCCAGCAGATTTTCAGCATTATCCAGAAGATCAATCATGACGGCACCACCGTGTTCCTGGTGGAACAGAACGCCAATCAGGCGCTCAAGATCGCCCATCGCGGCTATGTGATGGAAAACGGGCGTGTGGTCATGGAAAACAGCGCCGAAGCCCTGCTCAACGATCAGTCCGTGCGCCGGGCCTACCTCGGCATGTAGAACGTCATGGCTTCATCCATCATGATCATAGACGACGAGGAGGGCATACGCCTTTCACTGCGCGGCATACTTGAAGATGAGGGCTATGCGGTGGAAGAGGCTTCCTCCGCCGAGGAAGGGCTGCAAAAGGCCGAAGCCTCCCCGCCCGACATGATCTTTCTCGATATCTGGCTGCCGGGCATGGACGGGATGGAGGCGCTGGATCTGTTCAAGCTGCGCTTTCCGGATATGCCCGTGGTCATGATTTCCGGCCACGGCAATATTGAAACCGCCGTGGGCGCGCTGCGGCGCGGGGCGCATGATTTCATCGAAAAGCCCCTGTCGCTGGAAAAGATCCTCCTGCTTGTCCAGCATACGCTGGAAATGGGCGAGCTGCGCCGGGAAAACAAGGCCCTGCGCGCGGCCATGGATCAGAACGAGGACGAAATCGTGGGGCAGTCTCCGGCCATGACCGAGTTCCGGCAGGAGCTGGCGCACGTGGCTCCCACCGACGCATGGGTTCTGATCACCGGCGAGAACGGAACGGGCAAGGAGCTTGCGGCACGGGCCGTACACCGCAACAGCAGGAGGGCGGATGCCCCGCTGGTGGCGGTGAACTGCGCGGCCATTCCCGAAGAGCTGATTGAAAGCGAACTGTTCGGCCATGAGAAAGGCGCCTTCACCGGAGCGGACAGCGCCCGGGCGGGCAAGTTCGAACTGGCGCACAAGGGCACGCTGTTCCTTGACGAAATCGGCGACATGAGCCTCAAGACACAGGCCAAGATTCTGCGCATTCTTCAGGAGCAGAGTTTCGAGCGGGTGGGGGGCATGAACACGCTCAGGGTGGACGTGCGCGTCATTGCCGCGACCAACAAGAATCTTGAGGATGCCATTGCGCGCGGGGAGTTCCGGGCCGATCTCTATTATCGGCTGAGGGTGTTCCCGCTTCGTCTCCCCCCTCTGAGAGAACGCGCGGAGGACATCCCCCTGCTTCTGGCCGCCTTTGCCGCGCGCATGAACAGGCGCGGGCTTACGCCGCCGCTCTTCTCCGCCGCCGCTGTGGAGGCGCTGAAGCGCTGGCCCTGGCCCGGCAACGTGCGTGAACTGGCGCATCTGGTGGAGCGTCTGAGCATCCTGCATCCCGGCGAAGTCATCGAACCTTCCGGGCTTCCGTCCGAAATGAGAAGGCCCGCGGCGGGGAATGCCGGAATTTCCGGCGCATCCGCCGGGAAGGGCGCGCTGTCCCCGGGGGCGGATGTTTCCGCATCGGCGGAAAATGAGTCCGGGCTGGAACGCTTTCTTGCTTCGGACATGGATTTCAAGAGCGCGAAGGCCGCGTTCGAAACATGGTATCTGGAAAGAAAGCTGAAAGAGGCGGGCGGCAATATCACCCGGCTGGCCGAACTTGTCGGGCTGGAGCGCAGCTATGTGCATCGCAAGCTGAAGGCCGGGCGGCAGGAACACAGGGGCCGCTGAAGTTCTTTGACATCATTTGCGGCAGGGAGCATGAAAGGAGAGACGGAACACATGGCGAAGGAGCGTGTTCCGTCATATATATCATGATGCCCGCGTGAGGAGCGGGCGGGTGCAGAGAAGGGGGACAGCAATGGCGATCAATGAAGCGGCCGTCCGGGGCAGGCAGAAGCAGTATGAAGATACCGTCATTGATTTTGTGAAGAATCAGAAGGGTCATTTTCTGGCCGTCACGGACGATCAGGCGTTTCTTTCCGTCCTGAGAACGGTTCTGACCAAGGATCTGGCGCTGACTTCCCCGGATCTGCTGAACTGGATTCCCGAACCGAGCCAGTTGCTCAAGGAGTTCCGCAAGGCGGACGAGGCCAGCCCGAATATTGTCGTGTTCATGGAGCGCATGATCCATGGGCAGGATCTCACCTTTCTGGTGCGTCAGCTGAAACTGGCCTATCCCAAGGTCTATATCGTGGTGGTGACCGTGGAAATCGAGCAGGCCCGTCTCATGTATCTGCACGAGGTGGGCGCGGACAATTTCATCACCAAGCCTGTCTCGGCCAACACCATCATTGAAAAGCTGGCCTTCACGCTCAAGCCCCAGAGCAAGCTCGGGCAGGTGCTGGATCTGGCCAAGGGACTGCTGGCCAGGGGCGATGCGGAGAAGGCCAGGGAAGTGGCGCGGCAGGTGCTGGAACTCAAGCCGGGCAGCGCCGCTGGCTATATTGTGCTGGGCGACGCCGAAAGGCTGCTGGGCAACACGCAGGCCGCGAAGGAAGCATATATCGCAGCCAGCGACAACGCCGATCTGTACCTTGAACCTCTGCACAAGCTGGCGGAGCTGGCGCAGGAGACCGGGGACACGGAGGGCTGCTACGAATATCTGGAAAAGCTGGATCGCCTGTCTCCCTTCAATTCCGAGCGCAAGCTGAACATGGGCGAACTGCTGCTGAAAAAGGGAGACATGGCCGGGGCCGAAGAGCTGTTCAATGCCGCTGTCGCCCAGGTAGTCAAGGATGCCATGACCCTGATCGGCAATGTGGCGGAACGCATTGCCGCCGCCTACGGCGACAGGAACCCCGAGCAGGCGGTCATGTTTCTGCGCAAGGCGCTGGATGCCAAGGGCAAGAACCTGACCCGCGATGACGTCAAGCTGTTCAACAAGCTCGGCATCGCGCTGCGCCAGCAGGGAAAGTGGGAAGAGGCCGTGGAGGAATACCGCAAGGCGCTGCATGTGGCTCCCAGGGACGAGAATCTTTACTACAACATAGGAATGGCGTACGCCGAGGGACGGCAGTTCCGCAACGCCCGCATGAGCATGGCCGAGGCCATGAAGCTGAATCCGGACATCGTCCGCACCTCCGCGGGCATTGCGTTCAATATCGGTTTCGTCTACATGCAGTCGGACGCCCGGGATCAGGCCCGCCGCTGCTTTGAGGTTGCGCTGGAACTCAACCCCGGCATGGAGCAGGCGCAGCGCGCTCTGCTCAAGCTGGGCCTTTAACGGAGCTTTTTCGTGGCTGACAGGTGCAGGACCAGCAAGACTATCGCGGAGATCAACGCGCGCATACGGCAGGGCAAGGCCGTGGTGCTCACGGCGGAAGCCATGACCAGGGCCGTGCGCGACATGGGGCCGGAGCTTGCGGCCAGAGAAGTGGACGTTGTGACGACGGGCACCTTTTCCCCCATGTGTTCTTCCGGCCTGTTCTTCAACTTCGGGCAGCCCGAGCCTCCGGTGATCCGCGCCTCGCGCATCTGGCTGAACAATGTTCCCTGCGCGGGCGGTCTTGCCGCGGTGGATGGATTTATCGGCGCCACGGAGCCGGCCGAAGACGACCCGCTGAACAAGGTGCATCCCGGCCGCTTCAAGTACGGCGGCGGGCATGTGATCGAGGATCTCGCCTCGGGCCGCGCGGTGCATCTGCGGGCCGAGAGCTACGGCACGGACTGCTATCCCCGGCGTTCCCTTGAACGCGACGTGACGCTGGACGATCTGCCCTGGGCGCAGCTTGTCAATCCGCGCAACTGCTACCAGAATTATAACGTGGCGGTGAACGGCGGGAAGAAAATCGCCTACACCTACATGGGGCCGCTCAAGCCCGGCATGCGCAACGCCAACTATGCCACGGCGGGTTGTCTTTCCCCGCTGCTCAATGATCCCTATCTGCGTACCATCGGGCTGGGCACACGCATTTTTCTGGGCGGCGGCGTGGGATATGTCATCGGCGCGGGCAGCCAGCATGTGGCCGAACCGAAGCGCGCGCCGAACGGCGTTCCTCTGGCCGGTTCCGGCACGCTGATGCTCAAGGGTGACCTCAAGGGCATGGACGGCCGCTATCTGCGCGGGCATTCCTTTCTGGGGTACGGCTGCACACTGGCCGTGGGCGTGGGGATTCCCATCCCTGTGCTCAATGCGGAAATGGCGGCGTTCACCGGCGTTTCCGACGCGGATATCCTGCTGCCCGTCAAGGATTACGGGCGTGATTACCCCAACGGCGTCGGCCGGGTAATCAGGCATGTCAGCTATGAGGAGCTGCGTTCCGGACACATCGAGATTGAGGGACAGCGGGTGGAAACTTCTCCCCTGACTTCCTATACCATGTCCCTCGAGGTGGCGGAAAAGCTCAAGAGCTGGATTGAGGCCGGAGAATTTCTGCTGACCGAACCTGTGGAGGCCATTCCCTCCCGCTGATCTGGCTGGTGGGGGGGAGACGCGGAACAGCGCGTGCTGCGCCATTCCAGCTTTTTGGTGTTGAAAATCCTCTGAAATGAAGTTGCTCTGAATGGCTCAAGACAAATATAGACTCTGCCCAAGGAGTAATCATGTCGAAACTTTCGGTTGACCAGCAGACTGTTTATGACTTGTTCTCCAGTAAGAAAGCCAATTTTTTCATTCCGGATTACCAGCGGCCTTATGCATGGGGGGAAGTTGAGTGTCAGACGCTTTGGGACGATTTTTTTGAATTTGCCTTTCCCGAACGGGACTACAGCAAGTTCAACAGAGATGAAGAATATTATCTTGGCCCTATTGTCTTTTTTCCCAGTACAGACAAGCTGGAAGTGATTGACGGGCAGCAGAGGCTGACCACTCTTATGCTCCTGCTTCGGGCTTTTTATAAAAAATTCGCTCACATGCAGGATGAAGGCTCTTTGGAAACCAAAAGGAAAATAGAGCGCTGCATCTGGAAGACAGACGAGTTTGGCAAGCCGGATATGGGGGCTTTGAAAATTGATTCTGAAGTCGCTACGGATGGTGATAAGGCAGAGTTTTTAAGCATTCTCAAAACGGGTGAAGCCGAGGGAATGAAGAGTGTCTATGCTAGAAATTATCTTTTTTTTCAATCAAGCATTGATAAGTTTTTGGATGACTATCCAAGTTATTTTGCCTATTTTCCAACCCGCATTCTGAATAACTGTATTCTCCTGCCCATTGAGGCGGATGAGATGGAAACGGCTCTGCGTATTTTCTCCACTCTGAACGATAGAGGCAAGCCTCTTTCCGATGCGGATATTTTCAAGGCGCAGTTTTATAAATATTTTTCCGATTTAGATAAAAAGGAAAAATTTATTCAAGAATGGAAAGAACTTGAAGAACTGTGCGGCAGAATATTTCATCCAAGTGTCGGGACACCTATGGATGAACTTTTCACGCGCTATATGTATTATGAACGTGCAAAAAAGAGCATTACATCATCAACTACTGAAAGTTTGCGCAAGTTTTATATGAAAGACAACTATGCTCTCTTGAAAAAAGAGGAAACTTTTCTCAATCTCATCAAGCTTGCATATTTTTGGAATGATGTTGAAAATCAGAATAGTGACGTTTTTTCTCCAGAAGTGTTGCGTTGTTTGTTCGTGCTTAACTATGCTCCCAACGGAATGTGGACTTATATTGTTTCTGTCTATTTTATGCAGAACAAAGATTCCAGCGGATTGCTGGACGAGAAAAAATTTGTGGCATTTCTGAACAGGATTATTGCCTTTATTTGGACATATGCAGTGACAAATCCTGGTGTCAATGCCCTACGGACGCCGGTTTTTGCTGAAATGTTCAATATTGTGCAGGGTAGAGCTGTTCAGTTTGCCGATTATCAGTTTGACGTCGGCAGAGTGCGAGAGACTTTTGCTTTGTTTTCTTTCAACAATCGGCGCCCCATTACTAAATCTATGTTGACATGGTGGGCGATGCATAATTTGAAACAACCATTGCCGTCTTTGGAAACAGCATTTGAAATAGAACATATCCTTTCTATCAATTTGCAAAAGAAACACCATATTCTTATAAATGAAGATAATTTGAATGTATTGGGAAACAAGGCTATCCTCGAAAAGCGTATTAATATCCGTGCTGCAGATTACCGTTTTGTCGACAAGAAAAAATATTATAAGGGGTCTGATGATGATAAAAAAGGGAGAACGGGCACAATAAATGTGGAACTTTGTGATATTGCTGACACTATGGATAATTTTGGAGAAAAAGATATAGAAATGCGTTTTCAGAAGATGCTGGACGCTTTTATCACCTATCTTGGAGAGAATGGTCTGACAAAACAAGTGAGCGGGATAGGATGTACTAAGACAAATTTTAGTATGCTTGAAGAAGCAACTTGGTGTGAAGTTGCGTTGTTCTCTTGAGTTCATTTAGCTGGTTTAGAGATGGGAGTGACCGAAGCAGTACCCTCCCGCTACAGGAAAAGCGTTAGCTTTATGAGAGTTCAAGCTGGTCTCATAAGGTACCCCTTTCAGGGCTGAGCAAGCCACCCGTTTCATGGAGGAGACTTGCTGCGCACTCTTTCTGCAGGTTGCCTCTGTTTTCTGAAGAGGCTTCCGATCACGAATATTGCGCTTTTTGCAGGTTTATCCCTGTTTTCCGTGATTCGCAGTCCTCGAAAGGCTGAGAAGCGCATGAGAATTGCGGTGTACCGGACAGGGGGAAAAGTTCTCCCTGTCCGTCAGAACGAAGCGCCGTACAGGCGTTCAGAGGCGAATCCCGTCGCGTACCTTGGGGAGTATTCCCAAAATGAACCTGCACTAAGCGTCAGCTAAGTTTTGTCTTTTAGCATGGCTGTCAACTTCGTTTCAAGGAGAACAGCCATGCGTTCGTATGATGAAGAGAGTTTTTTCCATTACCCGTGGAGAGTGCATGTTTTCATGCTCCTCCCGCTGACCGCGGCGACGCTGTTCACAGCTCTTACGTTCGGATGGTGGGGGGAACCCGTCCGAGTTGCCTTTGCCGTCCTCAGAACGGAATACCCGTCCGTTACCCTTGCGCTGCATCTCGTCACGGACTTCGGGAATCCCCTGCTCTACTGCGGATATGTCGTTCTGCTGGCGCAGGCTGCGCATGCCCGTGACATGGGGAGGCTTCGGGACATCGCGTGCTTTGCGGCCATCAGCCTGCTGGCGCTGTGCGTCATCCTGCAGATCGTGAAATATGGACTGGGCATCCCGCGTCCCGGCTTTCCCTGGCCTCCTCAGCCATGGATCTCCCACAACTATGCTTCGTTTCCCTCCGGCCATACAGCCAACGTCATCGTTTCCGCCATTCCCCTGGCGATCTGGATTCGCGGCGTCCGGTTCAGGCTTCTCCTTTCCCTGCTCGTTGCCTGCATGGGGATATCCCGGGTCTGGCTGGGCGTTCATCATCCCGCGGATATCGCGGGGAGCATTGTCTTCGGGAGCCTTGCAGCCTGGTGCGTCATGCGCTGCGCCGCGCTGCCTCTTTTCCGGAGGCTGCATCCGTCCGGAAACAGCGAGAAGGCGGGGGATGTCAGATGACATTCCCTTGCCGTATCCGAAACCTGTGGAAAAACGGCCTTTCCGTGCCGCAGCTTTCCCTGATCGCGTCCGCGTATCTTGTCCTGTCCGCCAACGGCGCATTCTGGAAAGCCGTTGCGGAGGCCGCGCCCTTTTCTGGAGCTTCCGCGCTTTTCCATCTGAGTCTCTTCGTGATCATGACCGGCGCATACGCTCTGGCCTTCAATATCCTGACGGTACGCTTCGTCGGCAGGGGGCTGATGATCCTTCTGATCGCGGTCGCCGCCGGCGCATCCTACTTCATGGATACGTTCGGGGCGCATATCGACCGTTCCATGCTTGTCAACGTCATGCTGACGGACAGACGTGAGGCGGCGGATTTTTTTACCCTTGCGCTGTTCGGCCACATGCTGGGCTTTGCGCTGCTCCCGGCTCTGGTGGTGGCGCTGGTTCCGATCAGAAGGCTTCCTGCGAAAAGGGAAAGTATCCGCCGTCTGCTGTTCGGCATGGGCTGTCTGTTGTCCGCCGCGTTGTTCTTCGGGGCGCAGTACAAGGAAATCGTTTCCTTTTTCCGTAACCACGGGGAAGTCAGGAACCTGCTCAATCCGGCCGGCCCGGTGAGCGCGGGCGTGTCCCTGGTCCGGAAACAGTGGGGAGAGAGAAACATCATGATCCGGCCCATCGGAATGGACGCCAGACTCAGGCCCCACGGCGGCAAACCTCGTCTGGTCGTGCTGGTTGTCGGAGAAACGGCGCGGGCCATGAATTTCACTCTGAACGGGTACGAGCGGGAGACCAACCCCGAATTGCGGAAACTGGGCGTGATAAATTTCCCGGAGGTTGCGTCATGCGGAACCTCGACGGCGGTTTCGCTGCCCTGCATGTTCTCCATGTTTCCCCGCGCGGAATATACGGAGCGCAGGGGCAGGGAATATGAAAATCTGGTGGACGTGCTGAACCGGGCCGGGGTACGGGTGATCTGGCGCGACAACGATTCCGGGGGAAGCAAGAACGTGGCGGATCGCGTGGGAGAGGAAAGACTCTATGACGCCTTTGTCGAAGGCATGTGCAACGAGGGCGGCTGCCATGACTCCATTCTGCTGAAAGATATCGACGAGCGTCTGGCGGAAGCTGAGCCGGGCCGGGATATCCTTGTGGTCCTGCATCAGAAGGGCAGTCACGGGCCTTCCTATTATCTGCGCTATCCGCCGGAATTCATGAAATTCACTCCGGAGTGCAGGTCTTCCGACCTGCGGCAATGCACCCGGGAGGAAATCGTCAATGCCTACGACAACAGCATCCTGTACACGGACTTCATTCTGGGAAACGTGGCGGAAAAGCTCAGGGAGTACGGCGGACGATATGATGTCGCCATGCTCTATGTTTCGGATCACGGTGAATCACTCGGCGAGTACGGCTTGTATCTGCATGGCATTCCGTACATGATTGCTCCGGCGGAGCAGACGCATGTGCCGATGGTGATGTGGATTGACGAAGGTTCCGCCCGGGGTTTCGGCATCAGCACTGAAAAACTCGGAGAAATTGCCCGGCAGGGCTGTTCTCACGACAACCTTTTTCATTCCGTTCTCGGTCTGATGGGTGTGGAAACTTCCGTATACGAAGAGCCGCTGGATATTTTTGCGCGGTGTCGTTCGCAATAAACCGTTGCCTGAGCGGAAGGACGGGTTATTTTTCCGGTATTCACCGGGGAACGACAGGAAAAAGGGGGCGGAGGCCGTGAGAATACTTCTGGTGGAAGACGACATGATGATCGGGGAGGCCGTGCGCGAAGCCCTGCGGGAAGCCGCGTACGCCGTGGACTGGGTTCAGGACGGGGAAAAGGCGCTTGCCGGCGTTGACGTGCAGCCCTATGAACTTGTTCTGCTGGACCTGGGCCTGCCCAGGGTGGACGGCATGGATGTGCTGCGGGCCATCCGCGCCCGCCGCAACGATGTGCCTCTGATTATTCTGACGGCCCGCGATGCGGTGGAAGAACGCATCAGGGGGCTGGATCTCGGCGCGGACGATTATCTGGTCAAACCCTTTGAGACAGGCGAACTGCTGGCGCGGATGCGCGCCGTGCGCCGGAGAAGGGACGGGGCCTCCTCTCCGATTCTGTCCAACGGGAGAATTTCGCTGAACCCCGCCACGCATGAAGCTGTGGTCGGTACGGCGTCATGCGTGCTTTCCGCCCGGGAGTTCGCGCTTCTTCATGCGCTGCTGTCCGTGCCGGGCAGGATACTTTCCCGTGCCGAGCTGGAGGGGAAAATCTACGGATGGAGTGAGGAAGTGGAAAGCAACGCAGTGGAATTTCTCATTCATTCCCTTCGCAGGAAGTTCGGGACGGATGTCATCAAAAACGTGCGGGGAGTGGGATGGATGGTTTCCAGAGCATAAGGAAGTCATTGCAGTTCAAGCTGTCTCTCTGGCTGACGGCGGGCGTGCTGCTGCTTGTGGCGGGCGCGTGCTGTCTCTCTTTCTTCCGCGTGTTCCACGAGGCGACGGAGCTGCTTGACGAGGAGCTGCAGCAGGTGGCTATGCTTCTGGTGCGGCACGACATTCCCATTCCGCAGGACACAGCCATGGATCGGGAGGCGCTCCACAGCCGGACGGCGATTGTCGTTCAGAAGCTTGTCCCCGGCGGAGCGCCGTCTCTGCTGCCGTTTCCGGATAATCTGGCGAACGGTTTCCATACCCTGCGCATTGACGGGAACAAGTGGCGGCTGTTCATCACGGCGACACCGGACGAAGAACGCTTTGTCGTTGCACAGCGCTTTTTTCTGCGCAACAAGATTGCCCTGGAAAGCGCGCTTGCGACGCTTGTGCCGCTTTTCCTGTTCATGGCGCTGGCTGTGGCCGGGGCATGCCTTGTGGTCAGGCATGTGTTCAGGCCCGTGCGCCGTCTGGCCGCGGCGCTGGACGAGCGGAAGGAGCAGGAACCGGGGGCGCTGGGCGGAACGGATATCCCGTCCGAGCTGATTCCCTTCATGGATGCGCTCAACCGCATGCTGGAGCGGGTGGCGCGTTCCGTGGAAATACAGCGCCGCTTTGTGGCAGACGCCGCGCATGAACTGCGTTCTCCCCTGACGGCGCTGTCGCTCCAGGCGGAAAGGCTGGAGGCGGCGGAGATGTCCCCTTCGGCGCGGGAAAGGCTGGGCAGGCTGCGCCGGGGGCTGAATCGCGCCCGGAGCCTGCTCAATCAGATGCTGACGCTGGCCCGCGTGCAGAGCCCCCTGCGGGAAGAGGCGGAAGATGTTTCCCTCGCGCAGGCGTTCAGGCAAACCGTGGAAGAACTCATTCTCCAGGCGGAAGCCGGGAAAATAGACCTGGGCGTCACCAGCCGGGAGGATATCGTGGTCAGGGTTCCTCCCCATGCCGTCGAGGCGGTGCTGAAGAATCTGGTGGACAATGCCATCCGCTACACGCCGGAAGGAGGCAGGGTCGACCTGCATGCGGGGTATGAACAGGGCGTCCCCGTCATGATCGTATCGGATACGGGGCCGGGCATACCCGAGGAAGAGCTCGGGCGCGTCTTCGATCCCTTTTACCGCTGCATGGGGAATGCCGTTTCCGGTTCCGGTCTGGGACTTTCCATTGTCAGGACGCTGGTGGAGTCCTGGGGCGGGAGCGTCAGTCTTGAAAATCTGCATGATGGAGGAAAGACCGGCCTCAGGGCCAGAGTCCGTTTTCCCGCCTGAACGGGGAGGGAGTAGTGCTCTTTTTGTGAAACTGTAGCGGATTCTCTGGACTTGTTGACGATTCTGTGCTTCACTGTGAAAGGTTTCAGGACTGTCATGCGGGCGTCTTTCACGAAACTCCTCGTCAAGACGCTGTCCGTCCTTCTCCGCTGTTGCGGCCCGCTCGCGGGCCGGTCTTTGCGCGTGGAGGGCGGCAACACTCCACCAAGAGGACAACTCTATGGCAAGCATCAGGCTCGATCAGGTTCGGGACGCGGGCTTCCTTCATGAAGTGGAAGAAGAAAGCGGCCAGAACATTTCCACCTGCTACCAGTGCGGCAACTGCACCGCCGGGTGTCCCGGCGCCGGTTTCTACGACCGGCAGGTGAGTCAGATCATGCGGGCCGTGCAGCTTGGTCTGAAAGATGAAGCTCTGCGCAACAGATCGTTGTGGCTTTGTCTTTCCTGTTCCACCTGCACCGCGCGCTGTCCCAACAACATTGATGTGGCCCGCGTCATGGAGACGCTGCGTCACATGGCCCGGCGCGAAGGCCTGGTCCAGGATCGGCCCATCGAGTCGTTCTGGAAGTCCTTCCTCGATACGGTGAAGCTGACCGGCCGTTCCTTCGAGATCGGCGTCATGGCCGATTACATGATGCGCACCGGCCGGGGCTGGGGCAACATGGACATGGCTCCCGCCGCGCTGCTCAAGGGCAAGCTGCCCTTCCTGCCCAGCTGCATCCGGGGCCGTGACGAAGTCGCCCGCATCTTCAAGCGTTACGCTGAAACGAAGAAGGAGGGCCAGCAGTGAAACTCGCCTATTATCCCGGCTGTTCCGGCCACGGCACGTCAAAGGAGTACGAATCCTCCACCCGCGCCGTGTGCAGCCCGTTTATATGGACGGCCGCGCCGTCAGCGAAGAGGTCTGCGACAACGTCAACGCCTATCTCGCCATTTACTGCGTCATCCTCGTGCTCAGCTTCGCCATCATCTCGGTGGACGGCTTTTCCATCGGTACCAATTTCTCCGCCGTCGCGTCCTGCTTCAACAACATCGGCCCCGGCTTTGAGCTTGTCGGCGCCACACAAAATTTCAGCATTTATAGCGATCTCTCGAAGATTATCCTTTCGCTCGATATGCTCCTCGGCAGACTCGAGATTTTCCCTCTCCTGCTCCTCCTCAGCCCCGACACCTGGAGCCGCAGAAGATAACTTTTTGCAATAAATTTGCACGGATAAATTGCATCAGACGCTAAAATGCGTTATAATCAAATCAGCTTGTAAAGATCTGCATTTAAAACAGATCGAACTCAGGGTTTTTA
>ERZ779866.1992-NODE-1992-length-19211-cov-3.549071_pt1 | contig 19211 bp, 15 predicted proteins | sample MGYA00511248_ERZ779866 | MGnify/ENA primary metagenome ERZ779866 (study PRJEB29588, sample SAMEA2155758) | human gut metagenome | biome: human gut; feature: human-associated habitat; material: faeces | place: Denmark | collected 2008/2010 ... | reverse complement strand
AGGCGATACCGACAACCGTTCCCGGTAACGTGTAGTTCAAAAGCGAGATCGTTTCCAGGGTTTTGTGTCCGCGAATTTTCAGCCGCGTGGTGACATAGCCGACTAAAACGGCCAACAAGCCGCCCAGAGGGGTGCCGATACAAGCGATAATCAACGTGTCTTTAATGGCTTTCATGCCAAAGGTGAAGACGTAGCGGTAATTGTCCAAGGAAATGGTGTTGTTGATTCCCCAAACTTTCACAAGTGAACCAATGACAATCACGGCGTAAATCGCGATGATTAACGCAATGACCGCGCTTACGATGGCGCCCATCGTTGTGGTTAACACTAGACCGGGTCCCTTGATGCTACTTCGTCCGCCAGCTTTGCCGCTAACGGTGACGTAGCTTTTACGACTGATCCAATAGTGCTGCAGCGCATAAACGACAAGAGCGGGGATGAGCAACATGAACGAAAGCGCCGCGCCGCCCTTGAAATCGTACATTCCGGTAATTTGCAAATAGGCTTGCGTGGGCAGGACCGGGAAAGAGTGCCCGCCTAGCACCTGTGGTGTCGCGAAATCAGCGAGCGAGCAAGAAAAAACCAGAAGGAACGCGTTGGCGATGCCGGGGGCCGCAAGAGGCAAAGTGACCGAAGCAAAGACTCGGGTGCTGGAGGCTCCGAGCGAATAAGCCGCATCCTCCAAGTTCGGGTCTATGCGGGCGAGAATCGTTGAAAGGGTCATAAAGGCCACTGGGAAAAACGTGAGCGTTTCGGAGATGAACGTGCCCCAGAAGCCGTAAAAATTAAAGTTATCCAAGCCTAACCATTGCAGGACCATGCCGTTAGGTCCTAAAAGCAAAGTCAAAGCGATACTGCTTGTGAAAGGCGGGGAGATAAGCGGCAGAATGGTTATGGCGCTGATGAGCAATTTAAGCCAGGTCGGCAGGTTCATTCGGGTTGTCACAAAGGCGAAAATAAAGCCGAGCGCTGTGCCGGCGACGCCGACGGAGCAACCCAAGAGGATGCTGTTAATGGCCGATTGCCGATCGTACCAATTATCGATAAAGGGTCGTAAATTGCTGAGAGTGAATGACCCGTCTACCCAGAAAGTCATTGCAAACAGGCGACAAAGCGGGTAGACGACAAAGACGCCCAACAATAGCCAAAGCATCAACACGGTGAGCTTGGTGACGACGTCCTTGTTTGCTGAAGCGGATGACGATGCCATGGGAGATCCGTTAATAATTCGTCAAAATCGAAAGCGGGGCCTTGAACGGTATCGTCACGGCCCCTTTGTGTCGTTAACGCGAACAGTCACGCATTATTTGATCACTTCGTTGATCCAGCGTTGCGTGTACTCCTGACGTTTTTCGCCCTTCCAGGTGACATCAACCGAGATCATGTTGATTTTTGAAAGGTCGAGAATCGGATTGCTGGTCTTCACATCATTGCGCGTCGGCACGTAGTTAATCTTGTTGGCGACAATGAATTCCGCGAAACGTTTGGACGTGACCCAGTCAACGAACTTCTTGGCTTCTTCACTATGTTTGGCGCCTTTGATAATGCCGGTCGCTTCGATGCCGAAACTGACGCCATCTTCAGGATAGGTAATGGTCACCGGATAGCCTTGTTGCTGAATGTCAAGCGCGTCCACAATATAGAAAATACCGGCTGCACATTGACCCGTTGCAATGGGCATGGCTCCGCCAGCGCCGCTCTTTGTGTACATTTGAACGTTGGCGTTCATCGCTTTTTGGAATTTGAAGGCTTCATCTTCGCCCATCACTTTCACAAGCGAGTAGATGCGCTCGGTCGCCGTCCCGGATGTACGGGCGTCGGCCATTTGGAGATTGTTCTTGTAACGGGGATCCAAGAGGTCAGCCCATTTGGTCGGGGCTTGCATTTTGTTCTTTTCCAGGAACTTGGTGTTCGAAAGGAAGCAAAGCGGAATTAAGCCAATGCCTGTCCAATAGTTTTCCGGATCACGGTATTGCGGAGCGATAGCATCCGAATCGGCCGGACGGTAAGCTTCGAAAATCCCTTCTTTAACACCGGCGGCGTATGTGTCCGCGGGACCGCCAAGCATCACATCAACCTGAGGATTGGTTTTTTCAGCGTTTAAACGCGCCAAAGCTTCACCGGTGGAAAAGCGCAAGAAGTTAACCTTGATTCCTGTGTCTTTGGTAAATTCGGCGAAAATTTGTGAGGCGTACTTTTCCGGCATGATGCTGTAAGCATTGAGCTCGGCAGCGTTTGCCGAGGCGGTCAGCACGACAAGGCCGGCTAAAACCGCAGAGAGACGTTTCGACATTTGCATTTCCTTTGTAAGGTTAATAAGAGATAGCAGCGTTGATCTAAACAGCAGAATGACCAATGTCACCGTTTTGTAATGCTATTGTCATATTATCGTCATAATTCGTCAATTTTTTAAATCGGTATTCGCCATGATAAAAAATGCCCGAAGCAATTTTGCTTCGGGCATAAGCTGGTCTCAGTGTCTAACGAGCTTAGAACGAGGCGATTTGACCGTCTGTCCGTTTTTCCGTCCCGGCACACAAGACGCCCGTTTCTTCATCACGCAAGATGACTTGACCTCGACCCATGTGGTAGGGATCGGGCTGCACCACGATATCATGACCCATGCGTTGCAGCTTGCGAATGATGTGATTGGGCACATCTTGTTCAACTTCCACCTTCTTGCCGCCAATCCATTGCCAGCGTGGCGCATCAAGAGCTTGTTGAGGATTCAAGCCGAAGTCAATCATGTTCATGATGACCTGCAGGTGAGCTTGAGGCTGCATCCAGCCGCCCATGATGCCCAAGGCGGAAATTGGTTTATCTCCCTTGGAAATAAAGGCGGGAATAATGGTGTGATAGGGGCGTTTACCGCCTTCGTACGCGTTCGGGTGAGTTTCGTCAAAGCGGAAATTCTGAGCCCGGTCATTCAAGGAAATCCCGGTGCCCGGAATAACAATGCCGGAGCCGAAGCCGCGGAAGTTACTTTGAATCATGCTCACCATGTTGCCTTCCGCGTCAGCGGTGGCAAAGTAGACCGTGGAGCTGTAGCGGGGATCACCCACTTGCGGATTCATGGCGCTATTCATGTCAATAAGCTTGCGACGGTCATCGGCATAGCGCTGCGAAAGCAGTTGTTCGCTTGTTACAAGCATGTGAGAAGGTTCTGCGACATATTCCATCGTGTCAACAAACGCGAGCTTCATGGCCTCAATTTGCTTATGCATCGTTTCAACCGTGTCACGTTCGCCAAAAGTAAAGCCCTTGAGGATGTTCAAGGCCATCAAAACCGTGATGCCGTGGCTGTTGGGCGGAATTTCCCAAACGTCATAACCGCGGTAGTCCGTCTTCAAGGGCTGAACCCATTCAGGATGATAGGCCGCCAAGTCCTCGGCAGACAGGAACCCGTTGTGCTGCTTCATGAAAGCGTCGATTTTTTGCGCGAGCTCACCCCGATAGAATGATTCACCCTTGGTTCGTGCAATTTCACGGAGCGTTTCAGCCATATCATGGCTTTTGAAGATTTCGCCCGGCTGCAGGTAATGTCCATTCGGAAAGAACGTGTCGAACAATCCCTTGAATTCAGGACGATCACGGTATTTCGAATAAATTTGCCAAGCTTCTTCCCAAAGGCGGCTCATGTTGGGGGAGACCGGGTAGCCATTTTCGGCAAAGTCAATGGCCGGCGCCATCACTTCTTCCAACGGCAAGCGTCCGAATCGCTCATGCATGGCCATCCAACCGCCAACGGCGCCGGGGACGTCGATGGGTTCGACGCCGTAGGGAGGGATGCTTTCAAAACCACGTTCTTTGAGCTTGGCGATGGAAGCCGCTTTGGGCAATGGCCCGGAACCGTTGATGCCATAAAGTTGCCCCTTGTACCAGATGAGGGCGAAACAGTCGGCACCGAGTCCGTTGCCGGTTGGTTCGACTACCGGTTGAGCGGTAGCGACGGCGATTGCCGCGTCAATGGCGTTGCCGCCCTTGAGCAAAACTTGAAGGCCGGCGCTGGCTCCTGATGGATTGCCCACGCAAGCCATACCGTTTTTGGCGTACACCACATGACGCTTGGAAGCATAAGGGTAATCTTGTGCGTCGTATTTAAACATAACCAATCCTTTCAAACAGTTGGAAATCTTGTGCTAAACGGCGATGAATTTTTCAAAGAAGCCAGCAATAATCACTGAAACAGATGTCACGGTTGTAAAACCCGCAACCAGATATTTAGACATGATGGCGTCTAAAACAACCTGTTTTTCTTCTTCGTTTTCAGCGGCGGCAGTCGCGACTTCGTTAGCGATCAAATAAGTGGCCGGGAACCCTAAGAGTTGGCAGGCCGCGACACCCAAAGCCACATTTTTCTTACCTTGAATGCGCCATAAAGGCAAAATCCCGAAGCACACATAAAGCAGGACAAACACCACAATGAACATGATGATGGTGCTGTAACTTAAAACCCAAAGGTCATTTAAGTCGATACTAGCTAAGCTTGGAATAATGGTGGCGAAAACGGCGACATTGAAAATGCCCGACGATTTAGCTTGACCCAAAATGTTTTTCGGCACCAAACCGGTTGAAGCCATGCAGGCCCCGAGCACCAAGCACCAAATGGTGTAGCTCAAACCGGTGAAGCTTCCGATAATCGAAGCAATCCATGTAAAGAGGGCGGTAATGGCCAAGCATAAGAATTGGCCATAGAATTTTTTATGAGTTTCAAAGTACGTTGGTTTCGTTTCGCCGTTTTCAATCTTGGGTTGCGCCTTGTTGGGATTGATCCCGGTGCGGCGATACTCATCCAAAACGAGACGAGCCTCACGAAGACCGAAATAGGATGCGAAGGGGGTTCCGAAGAACTTTTGCACCGCATACAAAATGGTTCCGAAGGCCGCCGCCATGGTAAGCCCATTTTCCATCGCGGCAGATGTCATGATTTGCGTCGCGACAATGCCACCGTTGATAATCGGGATGGCGACGATGGTTTCGTTGTAACCCACAAGAGGAATCAAAACGATCATGCCGATCCAGATGACCGCCATGGAAACGCAAGCCGTGGCGACCGTGCGCCATTCCTGAGCCAATTCGCGCAGGTTAATGGTTGTGCCCATGCTAAAAACAACAAAGCCCACGGCCCATTTGCCAATTTGTGTTAGGCCAGCTTGGTTGATGATGTCGGGTGGAATCAGACCCGTCATGAAACAGATTAAAAAGAGGAACAAGCTTACGAAAACCGAGGAGAGCTTGGCTTTCGTGAGCACGCCTAAAAAGTCGCCGATGCCGAAAAAAAAACAGGCAAATGAAAAGATAGAAAAGCATCCCGTCAAATATGACAGAGACCTCCCTGTTATTGTTAATGAAAAACGCCAGCAGAAGCTGGTCTGGGTATCGTACCGAGACGCAGTCGTAAATCTCAATAAGGTGTTTTCCTAGAAGTAAGGCGATTTGATTAGATAAAAATAAAGCCCGGACGTCCGGGCTTTTGCTGAAAAACAAATAGTTTGTCAGCTGGCTGAAGAGGTCTCAGAAGACGGCGTCGCAGTTTCTGCCGCGCCCGTTAAGGTCTCTTGCTTTCCAGATGTCGCCGCCGGTTTACGACGACGTGGTCTTCTGGGTTTCGTTGGTTGATCTGTTTCGGAAGCGTCACCCGAAGCCGCGGTTTGCGTTGTTCGAGGCGCTCTCGGCCGGCGAGGACGGTTGCGGTTGGTTGATGTCTTTTTCCCGGGTGTCTGACTGGCTTGGGCCTCGGCAACTTCTCGGGATTCTTCATTGGCAACGCTTGTCGTATCGGTTGCCTGAGTGTCGGATGAAACTAAAGACGACGTACCGACACCTTGCTTTTCGACATTCTGGGAGGACTTTTCAAGAGGTTCTTCTGCCTTTTGTGCTGACGCGCCGGATTGGGTGGCAACACGAGGTTTGCGGTTTTGCCGTTTTCTAGGAGTCCTTTCTTTGGATTGCGGCTTTTTACCGGCTTTCTCTTCGGGCGATCGAGCGTCAGTCAATAGAAGCACTTGTTCCGGAACGGTTTCCGTGTTTCGAGCAAAGTAAAAAATCGCTGCCGCGGCGGCCGCCAAAAGCAAAATCCAAGCCGAATCAACCGGAAGCACATAGCCGATACAGAACGCAATGAGTCCCGCCCACAACACCCACTGCCAAGGAACCCGGTTTTTATCTTTATTTTTGCGGTCGTGGTAGGCTTCGAGACCGAAAATATCACCGATCAAGTAGGAATACTTTCCAAATAGACCTGAAGATGAAGTTGAATGTGTTTTTTTCATGATGGCGCGAAAAAATATCAAAAACATAATCAATATAACACGGTGCCGCTCAACAAAGTAAGAAATTTGAGGGGAAATGCCGATTCAAGGATCGTTAGAAATGGTGAACCCGTCTTATAATCCTTCAATCTTTATTGGGTGCCTTTATGTCTTCAGGTTTTCTTGCTCTACATTTATCCATCCTACTGGCCGGCTTTACGGGCGTCCTCGGGCGTTTGATCACGCTCAATGAAGGTCTTCTGGTTTGGTACCGCGTCATGATGGCGAGCGGATTTTTCTTGCTCTATCTCTTTATAACGCATGGGAAGATCCGCATCAGTGTTCGAGACGCATTGAGAATCGCTTGGGTTGGTTTGCTTTTAAGCCTTCATTGGCTTTGTTTTTACGGAGCCATTAAATATTCCAATGTGTCCATTGGTGTTGTCTGTTTCGCTTCCATCAGCTTTTTTACAGCCATTTTGGATCCGTTGATGAGTAAGCGCAGCTTCTCACTTCGTGAAATTGCCTTCAGTTTGTTAACGATTTTCGGCATTTGGTTGATATTTCACTTTGACACCAAGCACCAGGTCGGCATCGTTCTCGGAGTGCTCGGCGCTTTGTTGGGTTCGGTCATGACCATAGAAAATAGGCGGGTTGGAGCGGATTATCCTCTGATGACGTTTCTGTTTTACGAGATCCTGTCGAGCTTTGTCATCATGAGTGTCATCTTGCCGGTGTATCTACACTTTTTCCCCGTTGTGAGCATTGTTCCCAGTGTTTCGGACACCGTGTATTTGCTGCTTTTGTCCTCGTTTTGCACGGTAGGTATGTTCTCTTTGCAACTGGAGGCATTGAAAAAACTTTCAACATTTACCGTTAATTTAAGTTTTAATCTCGAACCGGTCTATAGCATTGTGATTGCCATGGTGCTCTTTCATGAGGCAAAGGAAATTAATTTCTCGTTCTATCTAGGCCTGTCACTGATCATTGTATCGGTGCTCTTACAGACTTACTTTCATTGGAAAAACTATCAAAGGCTTCCGAGGAAAGCTTAGGTGCGCTCTTTCCTGTTGAAAGCAAAGCGGCGAGATTTCGCCGCTTTGACTTATTGTTTGTTTTGATTTTGATTTCTTTGAGCCTGGCGCTTTGCAAGCACTTCCAATTGTTTCTTGTGGTATGCAACCTGATCTTTCTTTGGCGTGCTGTGCGTCACGAGATAAACGCCGGAGAAAATAAGCACGACTGCTACCGCTTTGACCCAGCCGAAAGCGTCCAAGCCGATGGCAATAGAGACACAGCAGCTAATCACCGGCTGCACATAGTTATACATGGCAGCGACGGTTGGGGGCAGATTTTTTTGCCCAATCACAATAAGCAAGAAAGATAAAAATGTGGCGCAAGCGACAATATATGCGATGGAGAGAATTTCACTGTGCGACAAAGCTGACCATTCGGTTGCCACAAGACTATTCAATGAGACCGGCAGCAAGCATAGCGCGGAGAAAGTGAACATCCACTTCATCGTGGTGAAAAGACTGTAGCGGGCCACAAGATCACGGAATCGGACAATGTAAAACGCAAAGCTCAATTGCGCGCACACCACCAACGCGTCACCCAAGATGCTGCTGTGAATATTCGGATCGGCCGATATTGTTGATTGGTTGCTCAAGATCAGAAGCAGGGCGCCGCCCGCGCCAGCGGCGATGCCGATCACCTTCTTCACAGTAACCGGATCTTTGAGCAAGATAGCCGACAACAACATTGCCCAAAGCGGCATGCTTGTTGTCAAAATGGAGGCCTCTCCCGGAGCGGTAAGTCCCACACCGAAAATAAACGACCCTTGATTGAGGGTGATGGCAAAAAGCGAAGCGAAGAAAAAGCGCAATAAATCCTTGGCTGGCACTTTTTCTCGAGTCTGTAAAAGTGAAAACAACCAGAAAAGAATTGCCGCGCCAAAAACGCGCAGATTGGTTAGAACCAAGGGGCCTATAAGACCGCCGACCATAACGATTTTTGCGATCGGGGCCATCAGCCCCCAGACAACATTGGCGGTTAAAGCAGCCAAATGCCCTTTCAAAGCGGAATTCATAAAATACCTTTCACGTCAGGAGGGGAATTATAGGAGGTTTCGGTTTAGCTTCGATAACAAAAAATACCTACCGGCTATCGATTTTTAAGCGAATGCGATTGTCTGAATGAGGTCATACCGATTTGAATGGCCTTGGTCCCAATGAGAAAAACGGGGAATTTTTCAATGCCATTGGGTCCATTGTTAGGTCCAAAAATTTTTAACGCTATTTGTCAGGAAGCACCTATATAAAAAGGAAAAAGAACCTGTATTAGAAGGTAAGATGTTGAAAAATAAAGGAATATATTGACGGCGGGTAACAAAAAAGGAACCTGAAAATAGATTCCTTATAGTGTTTTTGGCGGGGGTACTTGGAATCGAACCAAGATATCTCGGTTCAGAGCCGAGCGCACTGACCATTGTGCTATACCCCTACCTGCACCCGACAACGCTCTGAACATGCTGTCGGAGAGACTCTTTAAAGAGCAGGTCAGCATTCTAGCACTGACGAGTCATTTTTTGCCATTCTGATTTTTAAAAAATATTTAAAAAGCTCGGAGCTGGGACCAGATCCGAGCTTTAACGGAAAAAAGGTTTGAATTTAGCGAGCGCGTTTTTTCAAGAGTCCTTCGGAAATGTCAGCAAGGCCAATCATGGCAGCTGTTGTCAAGAAGGCAACTTGAGGACCTTGATAGGTGTCTTCACGAATCCAAACTTCCTCGAGCGAGTGCATTTTGTAGTTATAGCCACCGGCTCCAACGCAGATGCATGGAATTCCCATGCTCAGCGGCACATTGACGTCGCCGGAACCGGAACCGTATAAATGCAGAGGCAAGCCTAATGCGACGAGACTGGCGCGTGCCGCTTGACAAGCGGGACTATCGTCGGTTTGTTGACCAGCCGGGCGATCGCCGATCGGCGTGATGGTCACTTTGACTTTGTTGGCCTCATCGGTCACGCCCCAATGAGCGTTTTCTTCCTCTGCGGCTTTTTCAAAACAAGGGAGCACTCTGTCGCGAAGCGCTTGCAACGCTTTATTGTCGGTGCTGCGCATGTCTATGTCCATTGAGGCATGGGCGGCGATGGCGTTAACTGTTGTGCCACCGGAGACAACGCCAACCGTATAAGTGGTTTTCGGATCTTTTGAAACCTCAAGGTTGCAAAGCGTCTCACCCGTTCGCAACATGGCATGAATAGCCGACGGCAATCCAAAACCCAGGTAGCTGTGTCCACCGGGGCCGTCGAAACTAATGCGATAGCGAAGACTGCCGGTTGCCGTTGGCACGCACTCGTGCGGATCAGACCAATCAAGATCAAGCACACCGTCGATATCGACATTAGGGTCGCGGAAAATATTTTTAACGCCACGCAGGTCGCCTTCGCCTTCTTCGCCGACTGTTGCAACAAAAATCAAATCACCGACGGTTTGCACGTTGCATTCGTTAAACATGCGAAGCACCTGCAACATGCCGGCAAGCCCGCGTGAATTGTCACCGATGGAAGGGGCGTAATAGCGATTGCCTTCTTGACGCACGGTAAAATCGGTGTCTTTGGAAAAGACCGTGTCCAAGTGAGCACAGATCATCAGTTTGGTGCGCGGCTCCGGACCAACGCCGGGGCGAACCGCGATGACATTGCCAACTTCATCAACTTGAATATTCTTGAGCCCGTAGCGGGTGAAGCGCTCAACAATGTCTTTGCCGCGCAATTCTTCTCCAAACGGAGAGGAAGGAATTTGAGTGATTTCAACTTGCTCGTCCACACATTGATCGTCTTGGTCGACGGCAAGCTTCAGGGCTTGTTGAACCAAATTGCTTTCCATTAAAGTCGCCATAACGGCCTTGGTGGCCGGTAAAAGCGGTGGAAGCGTCGGTTCAAGGTTTTTTCGTTCAGCCATTTTGAATTTCCTGCAATTAATTGAAAAAATCGGACCCCGACAAATATCGAGGTCCGAGATTTCATCTGTCAGGCATTTGCCAGAACTTGATGTTTAGTGAGCACGCTTCGGGAGGATGCCCTTCGTTACGCCGTCAAGACCGGCAAGAGCGCAAACCATCAGGAAGGCTAATTGCGGACCTTGATAAGCGTCCACGCGTTCCCACACTTCTTCGAGCGTGTGCATCTTGTAGTTGCGACCGCCGGCACCGATGCAAAGGCTCGGGATACCCATGCTCAAGGAGACGTTGTGGTCGCCTGAGGTTGAGGCATACATGTTAAGCGGCAAGCCCAAAGCCAAAAGACCGGCGCGAACCGCTTGGCAAACAGGGCTTTCAGGGGCTTGTTGACCGGCGGGACGTTCACCGATCGGGGTGATCGTGACTTTCACTTTGTTAGCTTCATCGGTCACGCCCCAGTGAGCGTTTTCGTCTTCGGCGGCCTTTTCAAAGCACGGCAAGATCTTGTCGCGCAATGCGCAAAGCGAGCTGTTTTCCGTGCTGCGCATGTCGATGTCCATTGAGGCGTGAGCGGCGATCGCGTTGACCGTCGTGCCGCCCTTGATGACACCGACCGTGTAGGTGGTCTTCGGGTCCTTGGGGACTTCAAGATTGCAAAGCGTTTCGCCAGTGCGGAACATGGCATGAATGGCAGAAGGCAAGCCAAAGCCCAAGTAGCTGTGTCCGCCGGGGCCGTCAAAGCTTACGCGATAGCGGAAGCTGCCCGTTGCGCCGACAACGCATTCACGGGGATCGGACCAGTCCAACGAGATGAAGCCGTCGATATCGACATTCGGGTCGCGGAAGAGGTTTTTAACGCCGCGCAAGTCGCCTTCGCCTTCTTCGCCAACCGTGGCCACGAAGATCACGTCGCCAATCGTTTGAACGTTGAGTTCATTGAACATGCGCAACACTTGCAATAAACCGGCCAAGCCGCGGGAGTCATCGCCGATAGAAGGGGCGTAGTAACTATTGCCTTCTTGGCGGACCTTGAAGTTGGAGTCTTTTGCGAAAACCGTATCCAAGTGGGCGGAAATTACCAATTTGGTGCGGGGTTCGGGACCGACGCCCGGACGAACGGCGATCACGTTGCCGACTTCATCAACATGAATGTCTTTGAGGCCATAGCGGGCGAAGCGTTCCACAAAGTCCTTGCCACGGAGATCTTCACCGAAAGGTGAAGAGGGGATTTCCGTGATTTCGACTTGTTCGTCCACGCATTGTTGGTCTTGATCGACAGCCAATTGAAGTGCCTTTTTGACCAATTCGCAGGCCATTAAGGTATCCATCACTTGAGTGGTTTCCGGCAAAAGCGGCGGAAGCGTCGGTTCAAGATTTTTCTTTTCAGTCATTTCCATTCCCTTCTTAAAAGGAGTTAGTCGAACAGCATTCGATTCTAATCGAATCCCGATCATTTAGAATGTTCCATTGTGTGCCTTTTTTGGTTTTTGTCAGACTTTTTACGAGGTTTTGCATATGCTTAATTTTAATTATTGCAATCCGACCCGAATCATTTTCGGTCGAGATGAGCATCGACGCATCGGCTCGCAGTTGAAAGCGGCGGGGTTTGAAAGAGCTTTGATTGTTTATGGCGGTGGCAGCGCGTTTAAAAACGGAACCATTGCCGCGGTGCAGGCCTCGCTCGAGGAAAACGCAATTGAATATTTCACCATCGGTGGCGTGCGCAGCAATCCCACTTTGGAATATGCGCAACGAGTCATGAAAATCGTTCGTGATTCGAAAATCGATGTGCTTTTAGCGGTGGGTGGCGGCAGTGTCATCGATACTTGCAAAGTGGCTGCGGCAGGCGCTTGCTACGATGGTGACGCATGGGATTTCTTTACCAAGGGAGTGTCCATTGAGAAAGCGATTCCCATCGCGTGCGTCTTAACGATTCCGGCTGCCGGAAGTGAACAGTCGGTGCGCATGGTTATTAATCATGCTGGTCTGAAATTGGGGACCGCCAGCGAAAAAATCCGACCGTTGATGTCAGTGGTTAATCCGGAACTCTTTTTCACATTGCCAAAAAATCAAATTGCCGCCGGCGTTGTCGACATGATCAGCCACATCTTCGAGCGTTACTTCACCAACACGGATCATGTGGATTTCGTGTCGGCTCAGGCCGAGGCCGCAATTCGCACGGCGATGACTTTTGGTCCGAGATTGCTTGAAAATCCTCGTGATTATGACAGTTGGTGTCAAATCGGGATGGTTGGCAGTTGGGCGCACAATGGCTACTATGGTTTGGGTCAAGTCGAGGATTGGGCCTGCCACGCCATGGAGCATGAGCTCTCGGCTTATGATGCGACCATTACCCATGGCGCGGGTTTGGCGGTGCTTACGCCGGCATGGCTGCGTTATGTTCAAAATGTGAACCCCGAGCGCATGAAGCGTTTCGCCCGAGAAATTATGGGTAAGGAAAGCGTTGAAGAAGCCATTTGCGCGCTGGAAGCTTTTTACGCCCGCATGCAAATGCCCGCAAAGCTATCTGATTTCGGCTTGACGGATGAAGCGCTTCAAAAATGCGCGCAAAGTTGCTGCGCGCGAACCGGCACCGTAGGTCAATTCAAAAAGCTTGCAAGCGATGATGTCTTAGCGATTTATCGTAGTGTGGCTTAATTTTCAGGGTCTCGCCGAAGGTTCTGTCTTTACAAAGAACCTCCGGTGGGTCTACAATAAGCCGCATCGTAACAAAGGATCTTCCAAGCAATGTTGCCTCGTTTCACGACTCGAACTACAACAACTCGTTAACAATTTGCTGACGAGCCCGCTTGGTTGTTGCTTAAAAATTTAAAATTCAAAGAGTGTGGCTTAGTAATAAGCCACATTTTTTTTTAATTTAGTCAAAGGATGAAAGATGTTAACCGTAACGCTTCCTGACGGATCTCAACGACAGTACGACGCGCCGCTCACGGTGGCCGATGTCGCTCAAAGTATCGGAGCCGGTTTGGCCAAAGCCGCCTTGGCCGGTCGAGTTGATGGAAAACTCGTTGATACGAGTTTTGTGATTGATAAAGATGCGACAGTGTCGATCATTACAGACAAGGATCCTGAAGCGCTCGATATCATCCGCCACTCAACGGCTCACTTGATGGCTCAAGCCGTCAAAGAATTGTATCCGGACGCTCAAGTCACGATCGGACCGTCCATTGAAAACGGTTTCTACTACGACTTCTCTTATAAGCGTCCCTTCACGCCAGAGGATTTGACCGCCATCGAAAAGCGCATGGATGAACTCGTTGCGAAGAACATTCCGATCGTTCGCAAAGAAATGAAGCGCGAAGATGCCATGCAATACTTCCTTGGCTTGGGTGAGAAATACAAGGCTGAACTGATTGAAGCGATTCCTGAAGGCGAAACCATTTCGCTTTATGGTCAGGGTGACTTCACGGACTTGTGCCGTGGCCCTCACGTGCCGAGCACGGGCAAGCTCAAGGTGCATAAGCTCATGAAGGTCGCCGGCGCCTATTGGCGCGGCGACTCCAATAACGAAATGCTTCAACGCATTTACGGGACGGCTTGGGCCAAGAAAGAAGACCTAAAGGCGTATCTCACGATGCTTGAAGAGGCTGAAAAGCGTGATCACCGTCGACTCGGCAAAGAATTGGATCTTTTCCACTTGCAGGAAGAAGCGCCGGGCATGATTTTCTGGCATGCCAAGGGTTGGGCTTTGTGGCAGCAAGTCGAAAAGTACATGCGCACGATCTATCAAGACAACGGTTACGACGAAGTCAAAGCGCCACAAGTGCTGGATCGCTCGCTTTGGGAACGGTCCGGTCACTGGGCGAAGTATCGTGAAAACATGTTCACGACCGAATCGGAAAACCGCTACTACGCCTTAAAGCCGATGAACTGCCCGGGTCATATTCAGATCTTCAATTCCGCGCTTCGCAGCTATCGTGACCTGCCGATGCGTTTGGGTGAATTCGGTCAATGCCACCGCAATGAGCCGTCCGGCTCTTTGCACGGTTTGATGCGCGTTCGCGGCTTCACGCAAGACGACGGTCACATTTTCTGCACCGAAGAGCAAATTTTGGATGAATGCACCGCATACTCCAAGTTGGTGAAGAAAGTCTACGAAACGTTCGGTTTCAAGGAAATCGCCTACAAAGTCGCTACGCGTCCTGAAAAGCGAATCGGTGAGGATGCCGCTTGGGATAAGGCAGAAGCCGCTTTGATGCAATCTTTGGATGCTTTGGGTTTGAAGTATGACATTTTGCCAGGCGAAGGCGCTTTCTATGGCCCGAAGATTGAATATCACTTAAAGGATTGCTTGGGTCGCTCTTGGCAATGTGGCACGATCCAGGTCGACTTCCAAATGCCGGGTCGTTTGGGCGCAGAGTATGTTGCCGAAGACAATTCCCGTAAGGTGCCGGTGATGCTGCACCGCGCCATTATCGGTTCGCTGGAACGTTGGATCGGTATGTTGATTGAGCACTATGCCGGAGCGATGCCGTTGTGGTTGTCTCCGATTCAGGTAGCGGTCGCCAGCATTACCGAGGCTCAATGTGATTACGTTGATCAAGTCGTAGCTCAAATGAAGTCGGCCGGTCTTCGCGTTCAAAAGGATGTTCGCAACGAGAAGATCAATTACAAGATTCGTGAGTTAAGCTTGCAAAAGATCAACTACATCGTCGTGGTCGGCGCCAAGGAAAAAGAATCGGGCACGCTCTCGGTTCGAGCCCGCGGCGGCAAGGATTTAGGTGTGATGAAGGTTGAAGACTTTATCGCCATGCTTGTCAAAGAAAACGACGAAAAGTTTAACGGCTAATTTTTAGCACACTAAAAATCCCGGTTCCTCCCATAGCGAAGAATCGGGATTTTTTTCGATTGTCGATAAGGTATGGTTTTCTTGGCGAAAGCCTTAGGCTTTGTCGGGTCTGAAGGTCTTGATCGTTTGCAACACCTCACCAATGTCATCGGTAATGGAAATACGAAGGCCTTTATATTTTCCAGTGTCAACCAGATGCTCAAGCAGTCGGTAAACCGGCATTTCGTTGCGCCAAAAATCCACGCCCAAAAACACCATCAAGCTGGAGTAACCGTAAGTTTGATAATGATTGGGAACAGCTGCCTGAAAAATTTCCTGTACCGTGCCGGCGCTGCCCGGCGTGTAGATCAAACCCCCACGGGTGATGCTAAGGATCGTGTCTTCACGAATGCTGTTATCGAAAAATTTGGCAATGTGCGTGGCAAACGGTGTTGCCGGCTCGTGCCCATAAAGCCAAGTGGGAATTCCCAAACTGATGAAATGAGTTTGTCGATATTTCAGCAAAACGTGGAAGGCGGACGATAACCACCCTTTGTCTTGCCAACTCGGGCTCTTACAGAGGATGTCAAGGGCGTCTTCGACCTCTGAGTCCGAGCGTTGGGCAAGCCAAGCGCCCAAGTGGGTGGCTTCCATGGCGCCGGCGCCGCCACCGCTTACCATGATAAAACCCATTTCAGTGAGGCGTTTGCTCAAAAGAACGATTTGCTTGTAGACCGGATCGGTTCTTAACAGATCGTGACCACCCATGATGCCAAAAATTTGTCGCTCGTGATAATTCGCCAGGAAGTCTTTAATAGCATTGCTCATTGAATGATCATGCAGATAGCGAGAGAGCGTTTCCTTAATATTTTTGGATACGACGCCACTTTGCAAGTAATGTCGATAAACACGCCTATCGTAGGTGTTTTCCACCGTGGATTCATCCCTCGGATCAAATCCCGAATAAAGCGAGTTTGCCGAATAAAGGTAACTACGATAGATGTCAAACGGCGCGTCCAATTTCGGGAAGATCAAGTTGGATTTATCGAGCTTTTGAGAAAAACTTTCTGGCAGCACGCAACCGAGAAAAAGACAGTCCGTGAACGTGCATTCTGAGGCTAAATCCGCCAAATCGGAGAAGTCGATGTTTTGAAAAACATGATGATCGATCGGACCGGGCTCGGCCACTAAGCCCAATAGCTGCGTGATGGTTTCAATTTCCTTGTAGTCGGGCATGATTGACTCTCCTTTCTGATAATTCTATTGTACGGGATGGCCTCAGATTTGAGACAATATTCTTGCGAAGAGTCATTATGGCGGGATAGTCATGGTTGTGATTGACAGAGTGCGTATTCAAGGGTTTCGTGGCATTGATCGTTTGCAAATAAGTTTGTCACGGACTTCTGTTTTAATTGGCCCGAACAATTGCGGTAAAAGTTCGGTACTCAAAGCGTTGGAGTTGGCTTTGAGCGATGAAATCAATGTTAAATCAACGGATTTCCATGAATCGACGCCAGATCGGCACGAGGATCGAATTGCAATCGATGTTCGCTTTATCCCTATCGATCAGGCTGACCGTCGAGCTCCTCGCTTTAGTGAAGAGTGGCAAAAAGAGTTTGCCGGACTGATCCGGCACGATCGGTATCGTCGAGAGTATATGGCGTTTCGAACGCTTTTTATCCGAGCTCAAGACGGGACCGTGGCAAAGTCTAGACACGTCATCAATCACTGGGACGCAGCGAAATTGGGAGCGCGGCTTGAGCGATTGCCCGAGAGTTTGCAATTTGTTTCGATTGACGCGGAGGAAAACATTTTGGATGACCTTCAAAATGAGCGCTCTTTTGTCAATCGCATTTTGAGTCAAATGCACGCTGTGCTTGAGCAACATCCGGAGTATCGTGGGCAACCGATCACCTCTTTAGGACAAGTCCTTGACGGCTTGGCTCAAATGCTTGAGGGGCCAGGCACCAAGTTGCCCGGCGCCGACGGTCTCACGGCGGACAACATTGAAGCTTTTTTCCAACTACTGAAAGAGGTGGCTCTAAAAGGCGAAGGGCATGAGCTTCGAGGACAGGGAAGTCGCAAAAGCGTTGCGATCTTATCCATCGTGGCCTTGGCCGACCTTTTAGTGATGCGATCGAAATATGGTGGCAATCCTCTCTTTATGATGATTGCGGCCGAGGAACCGGAAATCCATATGCACCCGAACGCTCAAAGGGCGCTCGTGAATGAGCTGGCTTCCCTTTCTCATCAGTTGTTGCTCACAACGCACTCGCCGTATGTGGCGGCGGCCTGTGAACCCCAAGAAATTCGTTCCATGAATCGAACAGAAAAAGGAATTGACGTTAGGTGGTTGCCGCAGGGGATGGAGCAAGCTCAGATAAGAGCGATAAAGCGGCTAATTCTTCGCCACCGGGGAGAGTCGCTTTTTGCCCGCTGCTTGATTTTTGTGGAGGGAGTGACTGAGGAGCAGCTGATCCGAGGGATGTTTCAGGCCTATTTTGGCGACGATCCAAGCGCTTTCGGCGTAAGCCTAATGGGCGTTGATGGGAAAAGTTATGCACCCTTTATGTTGATGGCTTTAAGCCTGAGGAAACCGTTCTGTGTGATCAGCGATAACGACGGGGATTCACAACATGTGGTGACCAAGCAGTTTGACGAAATGAAACGCAAGCTTCACATTAACGAGCGCGAAATTCAAAGCAGTGTGCATTTCCTATCACCGGGGCTGGCTATAGAAGGGGAGTTGGTCTATAAAACCCCCATGCGCGAAGAGATTATCGATTCCTTGATGTGTTGCGTGGACACTGCCGCAGTAAGCGATAAATCCTTGCGCTTGAGGCGACAGCGACTGCTTGATGCCACGCCTCGTGAGTTAAAGCGCCGACTTGAAAAGAAAAAAGCGGAATATTCCGGTTTTTTAGGAGAGATCATTTCCCGCAATCCCTATGACCGGAGTCTAGATAAGTTGCTGCCGCACGCAGTGCGTAGCGCTTTCGACAATATCGCCGATTGGATCGGTTTTCACCGGGTTTGATCTCCAATAGGGTCCTGTTTAAGCTTAAGCAGTTAGGGAAAACACAAATTTTTGTTGTTTTTCCTAAATTTTTAATCCCAAAATGATTAAAAAAGTGGTAAAGTGAGGCGCCTTTGTTTGATAAAGGCAATTTGTTGTTACTAGGAGAATTATCATCGCTCAGGAACGTACCCATCGAATCAATCATGAGATTCGAGTCCCCGAAGTTCGTTTAACAGCTCTTGACGGCACGCAAATTGGTGTCGTTCGTACTTCGGAAGCTTTGGCCATGGCCGAAGAGGCCGGTGTGGATTTGGTGGAAGTGGCTGCCAAGGCCAACCCGCCCGTTTGTCGTCTTATGGACTACGGCAAGTTCCGCTATCAGGAACAAAAGCGCCAACAGGAAATCAAGGCCAAACAGAAAGTCATTCAGGTAAAGGAAGTCAAGTTTCGTCCCGCTACTGATGAAAACGACTATCAGACAAAGTTGCGCGCTTTGACGCGTTTCTTAAATGATGGCAATAAAGCCAAGGTCACGTTGCGTTATCGCGGTCGCGAAATGGCTCATCAAGATTTGGGCCAGGATGTGCTTTCTCGTATCCGTGAGGATTTGGCGGAAATCGCTCAAGTGGAGCAATTCCCGAAGCTTGAAGGGCGCCAAATGATCATGGTACTTGCGCCAAAGCGTAAAAAGTAATATTATTCGCAAATTCTGATTTCAAGCCATTCTTGGATTTGTCGCATTGGTGGGTTGTTTTGCGCTTATGCGTTCCGATGGGGCTTGAAACATAACAAGTGAGATCCGGCCAACAAGTCTTTCGCAGGGTGTGAAAGCGCCGGTGATCATCTAATAATAAGGGAAATCGGTCAAATGCCGAAGATGAAAACAAAGAAGGCTGCCAGCAAGCGTTTTAAGGTTCGTGCCGGCGGCTCCATCAAGCGTGCTCACGCCACGAAGCGTCACATTCTCAGCCATCGTACTACGAAGAACAAGCGTCATTTGCGTGGCATGGTTACCATCCATGAATCTGACAGCAAGTCCATCCATCGTATGTTGCCCTACGCCTAATTAGGAAAAGGAGAGAAAGATGCCCCGAGTAAAACGTGGTGTTACGGCTCGTGCCCGTCATAAGAAGATTTTGAAGCTCTCCAAGGGCTTTATCCTTCGTCGCAATAATGTTTTCCGCGTTGC
>ERZ779866.1991-NODE-1991-length-19212-cov-2.593726_pt1 | contig 19212 bp, 16 predicted proteins | sample MGYA00511248_ERZ779866 | MGnify/ENA primary metagenome ERZ779866 (study PRJEB29588, sample SAMEA2155758) | human gut metagenome | biome: human gut; feature: human-associated habitat; material: faeces | place: Denmark | collected 2008/2010 ... | reverse complement strand
CCACCTGCAACGTCAGGATATTGGCAAAACTCTGTTCCAGCTTGTAGCCAAAACCGGAGCTTGGCGCAATGGCCAAAAAGTGGATCCCCACACCCGGGCCTTCAGTCAGCAAGAGAAGCAGCCGGTCTATGCTGTCGCTTATGGCATCCTTCATCAAATGCAGGCCGTTGAAAATGGTCAGGATACGAGGCAAACCGGCATCTTTTAGTACAGCGCCAAGTGCGTCTGCCTTTTCTGCGCCGGATAGCCGCTGCTTTCGCTTGCCGATTTCTTTCTCCAGCAGGATCAGAAGGCGGTCGAGCTTTTCGCCATCCTGGCGCTGGATCACATCCGCGACCTGCGGCGCTGCAAGGCAGGCCGCAAGGCCGTCATTGGCCATATCTGCAAGGAAGAGGCGCAGTTCCTGCGGCCCATGGTACAGCAGAAGGTTTTGCAGCAGCGTTTGCAGCAGCATTTCCTTACCTGATCCGGTCGTACCATACACCATGGTGTTTTTACTGCCGCAGACCTCCAATACTAGGGGAAGGCGCTGTTGGTTTTCCAGGTCGTCCACCTCGCCAATGAGCGGCATTGGTGTAAAGGCTGTTGGGGTGAAAGCGTACTTCTGCTGGAGCGATGCAAGGGGGATGATCTCCTCCAGCGGAGGGAGCCACAGCGGCTGAGCCTTCCTGCTGGCGCGATGATTCAACTCGATCAGATGAGCGGTAACGGCGGATAGCTGCGTTAGCTTGGTTTTGACGGATACTTCTTTGGTCAAATCGGCTTGCTGGAGTACAATGCCCGTGCGATCCAGTAATTCCGCTTTGCAGGAAGGCAGGGCCGCCGTCTCCGGTGCATAATCAGCGCCGGTATAGCCGGATTGTACCTTCAAAAGCAGGGAGCCGCCTGCCTGCATATAAAACCGGCCTACGCCTGTCAGGTCCGCAGCAATGGGGCTGCCAATGACATCCGTAGAATCATGGCTGTCCTGTACCCGTAAGCACAGCCGCCAACCGGTATTGGAACGGATTTGATCATCCACCACACCTGAGGGCTTTTGGGTAGCGAGAATCAGGTGTACCCCAAGGCTGCGGCCGATGCGGGAGGCACTGATCAGCTCCTTCATAAATTCCGGCTCCTGGCTTTTCAGTTCGGCAAATTCATCCGTGATAATCAGTAGATGAGACAGCGGAGTTTTGAGCTGCCCCGTGCGTACGCACTGCTGATAGCGCCGGATATTCATATTGGATTCGTTTAATTGCTCCTCTGCCTCATGAAAGAGTTTCTGCCGCCTTTTCAGTTCAGACCGTACGGAAACAATGGCCCGATGGATGGCTTCCCCATCCAGGTTGGTCATAATGCCGGCTGTGTGCGGCAGCTGGCGGAAAGCGGACGCCATGCCGCCGCCTTTGTAATCGATCAGGAAAAAAGATACTTCCAGCGGGCTGAAGTTGACGGCCATGGACAGGATATAGGTCATGATCAGCTCGGATTTGCCGGAACCTGTCATGCCGGCAATGAGCCCATGAGGACCGTGTACATTCTCATGCACATCCAGGTAGCACAGCTGCCCGTCTTCATCAATGCCGATGGGCGTTCGGAGGGAACGGGACGGATTAGCTTTCATGTATCTGGAAGATACGTTCAGCGTAGCTACATCTGTGGTATCGAACAGTCGCAGAAAGGAAACCGTTGCGGGAAGGTTATGCGACGTGTTGGGTATATCCAGGAAGGTATTTTCCATCATGGAGACCAGATGGGCCACATACGGCAGCACGCTGGTGTCAAGGGAAAAGCTCATTTGTTCGTTGTCTGCCACCATTTTCCCAGCGTTTCCTTTTGCGCCTACCAGGACATCGCTTTTCCTTGGCAGTTCGTTGCTGTGCTCAGCTAGTGCGATAATACGCAGCTTGTCGTATTCCTGATCGAACAGCAAGCGGGAAAGGACGCCTTTTTGTGCCATGGCAGGGTCGAAAAGTACAACCACCAGCTCGGGAATGTTCCGGTTATTTTCGCTGTCGTTTTTTCTCCGCAAGGCAAGTTCATGGTCAAGCCTTGGCAGTAGAACTGATAATTCAGATTCATCCCAGGCCACCATGTGTTCGTTGTGCTCATTATTCCATGTATGGGGTAATCGAAGGAAGGGGCGGAGATTCTGGCTTGGCTTTCCAAACATGAAAAACTTCATTTCGTCATAACCGTATTGACAGCTTAGCTGTGCTAAAATATTGGCTGTCAAACTATCCACCGCTTCTTTGCCGCCGCAGATACCCATACGGGAATAGCTGGAAAAATCCAGCATGATCGGTACATTGTTCAGGACACGAGCCTTGCTCCGCACCTGGGTGAGCAGCTCCCGCATGGGATCATCGCTTATATCAAAATGTGCCTGTGGGATCGAAATATCACATTTCATCGGTATACTGCCCGTACCTAGCCGTAAATGCAGGTGATCCTTGTTAGAGGGACGATGATCCCACAAATGTCGTTTATTTTTCAGAAGACGGACGGCAATTTGGACAGCGCTTGGGAAAGCCGACAGCAGCGCATGGCTTTGTTTTACCATCATACCATCAATTTGCGCTTCGATTTTGGCAATATAAGCAGAATACTCCGATTTGCGCCGTTCCTCATATGCTTCCTGCTGCTCTTGGGCGCGTTTGCGCATGAGCGTGGGGAAAAACAGATTGCTTGCCACCATCCCCAGCGAGAGGATACTGGACATCCCCCCCATCAGCATAAATAAGCCGGACGTTAGAGAAGGGCCCAACGTAAGGAGCGGAGAGGTCTGATCGATTTTTTGCTGGGCCGGAGGCGCGTCAACATCAATTTTTTCAGATTCGATATCGTCGATGAACCGCGGCATACGGTTAAAATAGGAGATGGCGTTAGGCGGACGGTATGCCTTGGAACGGCTGATGGGCGTTGGTTCCATGCGGGACAGCGTACGTCCATGAACAGACAGCTGCCTGCTAGGAGAGGTGAGCGCAATTATGCCAGGCAAAACAACGAATTTTTGCCCGAGAATCCAAACCAGGTCGCCTGGCTGCAAAACACTCCGGCGGACCTTTCGGCCGTTTACATAGACGCCTGCACCGGATGCTTTGCTTTCCACAGACCAATGGGAAAACTGGTCATGGGTGAAAACGGCGTGAAGGGGCTCTATGTAAGGATTCCGGCTGAGGAATTCGCAGTCCTGGCCGCTGCCGAACCGCAGTACAGCACCCTTCTGGACGCGCAAGCGGGCAAAAAGCTCCCGATCCTCTGTATGCGGCTCGGCATAGCAAAAAACCTGATGTTTTGCCTGCAAAGCTTGGAGGCGCAGCAACATTCCCGGGCGCAGGATGTTGTCCTTGCTTCCATGCATGGTCCACGCTGTTTCCAGATGCATGCGCCATTGCCCCTGATCCGAGATGAAGGTCAATACCGCTCGTCTTTGAAGGTCACGCAGGACAAAATGCCCTTCCGGATATTCCGGCAGCCATGTTTGCCGGTATAGTTCATCTTCCATCCAAGTCAGTATCATTTGTTGCACCTGCCTGAGCGTTCGTAGGATCGGTAGTAAGCGGGGAGGAATAAGGCGGTTCCTGTATGGCTGCATAGAAGTCCTCGTCCATCAACAGATCCATTTCGGACGAAGCGTGCAACGAAGAAATATCCTCCTGTGCTGGTGCTTCCAGCTTGGAAAATACGTCTTCCGGTTTCGGAACGTCCCCGAAAGGCTCCTGTTCCGTTTCCTCAAGATCAGGCCGCTCACAGCAGGGTGCAGCCTCCTGACTATCACCTGCTTCCGGATGCTCTGCTTTGACAGCTTCCTCTGCCGGATACCGATCGGGTGCAAGCCGCTGCAGCTGGCTCAAAGTACGCTGGATGACCTCCCGCAAACGGCCGGCAGCTTCCAGGTTTGGCATATCCAAAGCTTCCAGCCGGGCTAACTGTGTACGGGCGTAAACCAACGTGTTCTCACATTCCTCTACCTGAGCCTGCTGTTGACGCCGGATTATTTTTCGGCTCAGCTCACTGACATCAAGCGTTATTTCATCCAAACAGGGAGCCGCAATGGCCATGGCGCTTACATCGTCCTGGACGGGACCATCGGAGGCCAAATAGGTCAAACCTTTTTGGAAAAGCAGCTCATATCCATGCGCTTGTTTCTGTATCAGCTTCCAAAGGGCAAACAGGAAACCGGCCAAACGCGGGCTGTGCGCGGGAAAGGCCTTTTCGATCCCATCTGTATACAGCACCATACCAGCAATCGGTTCATTTCCTGCTTTGCAGCGAAACTCTCCCATGGGATCATTCATGCAAAGGGAAGCCGTTTTGTTTCCCGGAGGAATGGTACCTTCGGGCGTAGGCCAATGAAAACACCCTTGGCAGTCCAGTAGTGCCGCTTCGCCATCACCGATCTGGAACACGAACCACCATGCCGGGGATGCAGCGCCAACCACCAAGGTTGTACCGTAGGGGATCAGGACGTTTTCATTCTGGCAAAGCAACGCATATTCTTCCTGTGTCAACAGCCTCTGCTGCTCAGCTAGTTCTGCTTCCGTCCAGGGATGGGTCTGGACATCGGTCATTACCAACGCACGCCAATGAAACAGGATCTCGCTCCCCAAATCGTATAACTCGCTCTCTGTGGGAGTGTCCTTCCGTTTTTCGCAGAAAGTGCGAAGGCATTCCCTAGCTGCTTCACAGGCAAAACTGGAGCCGGTTTCGGAACGAAAATGCCGCCTGTTGCCATGGCCATCCGCTACGGCTCCCGCTGCATAATCCGTCGCAGAGAGATACATAGAATGATCCTGACAAGGATAACTATGCTTTTGGTGGAATCCGCCAATGGCCGAGGATGCATAGGCTGCCCACTTCATACCCGTCACTCCCTAGAAGGTTGAAAAACTATTTGGCATCCGTCAAACTGCTAAACAGATTCTGGTCACGATCGTCAAAAATGCTGCTGTTGATCTTCGATGGATCGTTATCGCTGTTTCCTTTGGAAACTATAGAGGTTTGCACACTAGATGCAGAAATAGAGATGAATTGGATTAAACTGCAAAGGGCCTCTCCCTCATCCACCCAGCGGACGTTGCGTTCGTCGCCGGTAAATTGGCTGAGGACGCCGATGACTTCCGGCGAGCGCGATTCCTCTCCAACAGCGATGGCATAGCGCGCCGATTGTTGAAACCATCCATTTTGCTGCAATTTTCTCAAGGCCTGCGGGTATTCTGCTACATCCGTGGGTTCGCCATCGGTTACAAAAAGGATGACAGGAGCAAAGTATTCGCCGTACTTAGGATCCATAAAGGCGCTGCGTCGCAGTTTTTGGTTCAGCGCTTCAAAAGCAGGAGCGTAATTGGTTACCCACTGTGTAGCCTGGAGTTGCGTGAAAATGTAGTTTTCCAGCAACACAGGCTGTGGCGTGATCCAATGAACGTTTTCTTCAAACTCCATAATGCCTACTTTAATAATGGCATGGGGGTCATCGTTCCGGCTTATCTGCTTAAAAAGGTTTTCCAGCGCATAATTGACCATGCCTATGCGCTGGCCGCGCATGCTGCCGGAAATATCCAGCATGAAGATCAGCGGAAGGATACGTCGGGTATCTGCCAAATGGGAATCCAAACCGCTGGCCGGATCAATCTCTTCCAGATTTTCTTCACCGGAGATGGACTGGAAAAAGAGCGAATCTTGATTGGTCCAATAATCGTCATTTATTGTTGGCATGCTTTTTTTCCCTCCTTACTTATTTGCGCATGGTCTGCAATGGATCAGTTCAACGGATTGGATTATTTTACTTGAACATGGGCTGTTCCTAGCTGCAGAGTCATACCGGGCAGCAAAGGGATATACTGCTTTTCAGCAAAGCTGCGCTGGGAGCCTTTGTAGGCACCCTGGATGCTCGCCCCGCTGGCGTTATACAGGCACAGCACACCCTCCTTGAGCTGCGTTACTTTGGCTTTAGGTGTTTGATAATCCCTCAGAAACTCATCAAAATGGCAGGCATAGAGCAGCTTGCCCGGCATAAGCAGAACCCGATGCCCATTGGGGTAGATCAGCTGCCTGGCCAGAGGCGGAAGCGGCTGCTGTGCCGGTGTAAAATAGAATTTTTCTTTTCCCTCAAAGACCAATAGATCCAGGACTTGCAGTAGTACTTTTCGCCATTGCGTAGCAGTCAGCCGCTTTTGCGGATCCTTAATACCGGCGGTAAAGACTTGGGAGAAAGCATCCAGCAGTACATTTGGGAAATAGACGCAGCGTTTGCGCACATCGGAATGCTTCGCAGCTGGCTTGTTGATCGTGTTTTGGGGATTTAGGCAATACTTGGGATCGCCATAAATGCGCATATCAGCCTCCCGCCTGCTGTAGTTTTCATCTGAGCGTATGGATACGCTGAGTGTGCCTTCCATGGGATGGTTGATATAAAAAATGCGGAACAGGATTATTGCCAGAGAATATTCGTCCGTGCGGACATCAGGCAGCGCCTGGTTGTTCAACACTTCGGGGGCCATGTAATTCATCACGCCACGGATTCCCATGTTGCTTTTATCCGGCGACACATTGTCACAATCGCAGATGAACACATCGCCCGTTGAAGTGTTGATGGAGAAACCACCTTCATTGATGTCCTGATAGCTTAGCCCCTGACTGTGCAGGATTTCAAACCCACGAACGATATTTAGTGCAGCATTCAGCATGACTTGATAGCTTCTCCAGCGAATGGATCTTTTTTGGCCTGTATTTTTATCCATACTATATCCCAGAAGCACTCTTTCCAGCGCGTCATATCCTTCGGGAAACAGGCGCATAATATAGCCAAAGGATCCATTTTGCGGCGGAATGATGCTTAACGGCCAGATAAACTGTGTGGCCTTTGTACCGCTAGACTGAGAAGGTACACCCCGTTGAACGTTTTTGGACAGATTGCGATAGAACGCCTGTGCATTGATTTGGTCAAGAAATTTGGCTTTATGGTACCATTTAAGCGCAAAGGGCTCGCCGCGGCTGTTGCGAACCCGATAGACGCTTCCCTGCCCACCGGCTCCCAGGAAGCTTTCGATGGTGAACTTTTCGCCATTGCCTGCAGTCACAACGGTCCCATTTTCAAGCACAACGGCTTTGAATTTTGAATCGGCCATGGTGTTCCTCCTTAATAGCTGTACGCTTAGACGCAAATGGCGCCGAAAAAGGTTCGCGTATCATCCAGATACCATCGTATGGAAATGCTGTTGGTAACGCTAATATCTTGAATAAGGGTATTCAATTCCTCATTGGCGACAGGGTAGTGCACAAGCATTGCCGCAAGCCTTTTCTGTCCATGAAGCAGCTGACTCATCAATACTTTGCATAACTCTTCGCAAGTGCTGGCGCATAAGCCCTGCATATGAAAGGGGTTGAAACGCAGAGAGGTGCACTTAGGCAGGTAGGGAACCTCCACCGTTCTGGTACGCTTGATGACCCAATCCGGAACGTTAAAATAACGATAGCGTGCATAGGGAATGGTCATATCAATGGAAGATCGAAGCAGCCAGGTACAGTCCACATGAGAAAATCGACACTGGATGCGTACCAGATTCCATGCGTGGCGGCCACTTGCGTCTCCAAGAATGACGATACAAGGGATATCGACTTGATCGCACAATAATTTGAAAGCGCAGGAGATTCCATGACAAATTGCTTTCTTTTGCACCAGCGCTCCGTATGCGGACCATGCATCCACGTCAGGAAGATCACTCTTGCTCAGGGAGTCAAAATCGTAAACCACCTGCGATGTCAATCGATCGAAGATCATTTTTTCGCGGCGTATTTCGCTTAGCTGCCGCCATCCCTCTGGAAAGCAGTCAGTGATGAAACGATCAACAGCCGTTTGCAACTCCTCCATATGTATTTTTGCGACCTTGTTGGAATGGCGGTATGCCAGATGAATATAGACAGTGTGCCAGGCGATAGAATAAAACATTTTGGGAATAAACAAATCGAAAAATTCAGGGTGGTCGTTATATACATGCATTGTAATTTCCTGCAACTGTTCTATGGAGAGCTCGTCGCCCGCTACCTTTAGTCGCATGTTTGTCGCGCGTTTTGCTATGGCGTCTTCCAGCGCTTCATAAATACGGCGGTGTGCATCCTGGGGAAGTTGGTCATGAAAATAGCGGATCTCGCCGGTTCTCAAACGGAGTCACCTTCTCGCAGAGATGTATCGGACATTTCGTTTACAGAAGCGGTCACTTGCTCTCGTAACAGCTCCGCCCTATGGGCGATGACTGTATCTCCCCATTTCTCCAGAAAGGAGGGCATCCATTGCTGGAGCTTGCGAGCCGCCTGCTTGATCTTACCTTCTGCGTATAGCCGGGCAGCTTCTACACATTCCAGCCGTGGCTGAAGGCTTGCGATCAATTCGGGAGTTTTTTCCATGTGCGCTCGGGCTTCCTCCAGTAGTTGGAGGGAAGAATCTGGATCACCTAAGGCAATGCGCACCGCTGCTACATAAACAAGGCTCATCACCTTACGGATTGGATCCGCTTCATACTGTCTTGTCAGGCAGAGCAATTCTTCCGCCACAGAGCCGGCCTCGCGGCTGCGGCCTGCATACAGCAGACATTGAAGCTGCGCATTCAGTTCCTGGGTAAAGCGCATGTTCCTAGTCTGATCATTTCGCCGATAAATGCGGATTACCGCCTCTCGGCAGCTGAGCGCTTCATCAAATTGCCCGCTCATCATCAACATATAGGCGCAGCTGCCCCGGACCGGTAAGATCGCTGGCGAGTCCTCACTATAACCTAGTCGCCGCAGAATGGTCAGGCTCTGCTCAAGAATCTGGGCCGCCTGATCATACCTGTGCATATCCGCATAGGCGTAACTTAAGCGTATCCTGGTGCTAGCCCCCAGGCTTGTGTCGTTGATCCCTTCTTGCTCAATGAGGGAAACCGCTTCTTTCAGCAGTTGAGCTGCTTTTTTATGATCACCCAGCAGGCATCGGTAACGTTCGGCCATCATGGCAGCGTAGGCGATGAGCTGCATGGGAGAACCATCGCTTGGCTTTATTTTCTCCAGCAACCGCAGAATATGGACATCCTCTGTAGGCAGCATGGGCATGGCGTTCTCGACCATGTTGGTCAGTCCGACATAATGTGTCTGGCAGCAAAGGGCAGAGGGCGGCAGATCAGCTAATGCTTTGATGACTTGCTTTAATTCATTCATTTTTTGAAAAATAATGCTATCGTACCCCACAGACAGCAGATACCGCACTTCATCAGTCAAAGAATGCGGATGCGTATGAAGCCATTCCTTGTGCTTCTGCAGAAGCATGGATATGGGCGTTGTATACGGTTCAGAAATCACCCCTCCTTCCAGTACGATCAACGTTTCCAGCGCATCACGGTTCAGCGGCTGCGTATGATTTAGCAGGCAAGCGACCAGCGGCAGATCAGGACGGTTATCCGGAGTTAGGCCATTCTGGTACCGGTGATACAAGTGTTTCCACAGTAGCGGGAAGGCGTCAGCAGAAATGGTTTCACTTCGCAAGTTTTCCGCAAGTGCAGGATGAATGGCATAGCCGGAGGAGGTGCGCATTAACCAGCCGGTATCAGCTAACAGCTGCAAAACATTGGCTAACTGGTTTTCATTTTCCACTATATCGGCTGCCATGGGGAGTAAGCGCATGGGAGTAAAGCTGGCATAGGGCAGGAGGGCCATGAAATGCAGCAGCTTTCTTTCCATGGGAGGCAATTGTTCCAAGTGGAAGACCTGCGTTAATAGATCCTGCAAAACAATTTCTTGTCCGTTTTCCACAAAATTCATTGCCTTAATGCCACTCTGGGAAAAATGCATGTTCAATTCGCCGATTGACCAAAAACGGATGCGGCACATCTTGCCGAGCATGGTTAACAGAAGCGGATGACCATCCAGGAAAGCGATTAATTGATCGATATCGCTCCAGCAGCGATGTACATCCCCCTGCCAGTGTAGTGCAAACAGCTTGATACTCTCCGTTTTATTGAGCGGTACCATGGGGATCATATGAAAACCGTCCAGGTCGGTCATGCGGGTCGTGACCAACACAGGACAAGACAACTGGGAAAGAAAAGAAACACCCGGAGCCTGTGCGTCCATGCCGTCGATTATGAGCAAGGTGTTGGATTGTTCCAATTCAGCCTTACATTTGTCCAAAACGTTATTTGGATGTAGATTCTGGATTTTATTATAAAAGGACAACAACAAACTTTCAGCCAGAGTGTTCTGATATTGGACAAGTGCCAGACGACGAAAATGATTCTGGAGTGTAGCGCTGGCAAGTAGTTGCCGCAGAAATTCCGTTTTACCAATACCGCCCATACCGCTTATGGCAACATGCTCGTTATGAAAGAGGAGCATCTCAACCTGCTTGAATTGCTCTGAACGTCCAACATATTGGCTGGAAGGCAGCGGAGAAGATTTCAGAATAGTGCAATCATTGGTGATTACACTAGGAATCCGTACAGAGACTTCAGACAGAGAAAAATGCGCCATCACTTACTTCAGACAAACGCCATGCAAACGGCGTAGTTCCAAAAAAGCAACATCGTTCGGACAGCTGATAAACAGGGCGCTTAAGGAGAGCCAGGAAAGAATATAGCTGTTGCGAACCAGAATATCCTGGATCACAATGCTCCGTTCCAATATGCCCTCCAAAAATCGAACCAAGGATTCTTTTGTTTCGCAGGATTCACTACACAGATGCATGTACTTTTCCAAACGGAGTAATAATTGATCCGGCCTGCAATAGTTCTGCTTTAAAAACGAATGAAAAAAATGTGTTAAAGCAGTGATCAATTCGGGCGATAGAGAAAGCGACAATGCATGAAACCATTTCATGCTAAACCGCGGCCCCTCCGTGCCGTTCAGCAGCTTGGTCAAGGAACGGCTCCGCCCTTGCTTAATATCAAAAATCTGAAGATCTGTTCCTTTGGGGAAGACACTAAAAAAAGCGAAACGCCAAAACGATACAAGCGTCAATTTTTTCAGCTGGCCCGCCGGAAATGGAAGGTCAAGATATTCTGGATAATTATACCGAGTAAGCACTCGATATACATTTTTTAAGCAAATATGATAAACGTCTGACTCCATGAACAGGCCTCCAAATGCACAACTCATTTCAATTAAAAGTATACCATATTTCAAAAATTGCAACTTGCCACTTTTGAATGAAATTTTGCCAATCTGTTGCAAACAAAAGAAATACACAGAGGTTTTGCAAAGCTTTTTTAAATTTACATCTAAGTGTAGCACAAAAAAGTGACTCGCAGTAGGAATTCCTTTACACTGTCTTATGTTCTGGGACGGCTCACGGTAAATTTGCCGCCTCAGGACGGAAATCCAGAAAGCAGCCTGGCACTGAAAAGCGAAGTGCGGAAGTTGCTGGCTGCGTTGCAGCCAGGGTACCTCCTGCTGGTCGGGGTGGATAACCTGAAGTCCATCAACATTCGGGACGGCCGCAATTTCGGCGATGCCGTGCTGGAGGACGTGACCCGGGTGATGGAGGATGAAACGGACCATAAGCAGCAGGTTTACCGTGTTAACGGGGACTTTTTTGCCCTGAACTTGCCTGACTTCACGGTGGAACAGGTGCGCGGCTTTTTTGGACGGGTGCAGGAACGCCTGGCCGGTCAATGCACGATATCTGGCGGCGCCGTCCCCTATACCCGGTATCACGTCGCCGATGAAAATATCCTTTTGCAGTATGCCGAGACGGCATTGGAATGCTCCAAGCGTCAGGGAAAAAATCTTCTTACGTTTTTTACGCCCGAAAGCTATGAGAAAAAGCTACGGGAGCTGGAGCTGCGGGAGGATTTGCAGTCCAGCATAGAGACCGGTTTCCGGGGATTTGAGGCCTATTTGCAGCCGCAGTTTCGAACGGAAAACCTCTCCCTGTATGGGGCGGAGGTTTTGCTGCGATATGGTTCCCCCCGGCTGGGATCGGTTTCCATGAATGAAGTTATTCCGGTATTGGAGCAAAGCGGACTGATTTGCCCCGTGGGCCTATGGGTTTTGCGGGAAACCCTCCGGCTTTGCCGCCGGTGGCGGGAAACCTTCCCTGAATTTCATATTTCCGTTAATATGTCCTACCGTCAGCTGGAGCAGGATTTCATCGCGGAGGATGTGCTGGAACTGGTCAACAGCAGCGGGGTACCTGGCAGCGCCTTGACCATTGAGATTATGCAGCAAATGTTCCTGCGATATGAAATCATATCACAAATATTGGGGATTGACCTTAGACAGAAAGAAAACCGCAAGAACTTTCATACACAAGTTTTACACGACATTTTGGAGGTATAAAGATTGAATATCACAGTGATAAACGGAACAGAGAAACACGGTGTTACCTACCGATTGAAAGAGATGTTTTTAACTGAGTTTAGGGATGAAGCGAATATTACAGAATATTATCTTCCAAAAGATTGTCCAAACTTCTGTGTTGGTTGCTTGAACTGCATATTAAAGGGCGAAAAAACTTGCAAGGACGCTGAATACATTAGAAAAATGGATGAATCGCTTTTAAAAGCGGATTTGATTGTAATGACTTCTCCTGCATATGTGTTTCATGTTACGGGAGCAATGAAAGCATTGCTTGACCATTTTGTTTACCGATGGATGCCACACCGCCCTGCTCCTGAAATGTTTGGGAAGCGGGCAGTCATCATAACACAGTGCTTGGGTAGCGGAGCAAAATCTGCAGCGAAAGATATAAAGCACAGTTTATCTTGGTGGGGGATTTCCGAGATCGGGATATTTACTGGGGCGTTGATGAGCGATATTGTTTGGGAAAAACTTTCTAAAAAGAAACAAACTAAACTCACAGGAAAAGTTCAAAAACTATCCAAGAAGTTTGCACATATGGATTACACAGAATCCGCACACACGAATTTGATTACGAAAATTAAGTTTTTCTTCTGCCGTATGATACAGAAATCCATACATAAATCCGACCCCGAACACCTTGATGGAAAGTATTGGGCGGAGCAAGGTTGGCTCGATGGCGGTAAACCGTGGAAATAGTGAGGGGACAATATGGAAAAAATAAATTCTGAATGGGTATGTTGCCCTGTTTGTGGAAATAAAACTCGTGACAAAATACGGAAGGATACTGTTTTGGTGCATTATCCTCTTTATTGCCCGAAATGCAAACGAGAAACTTTAATCAATGCGAAAAAATTACATATAACTGTCATCAAAGAGCCAGACGCACAGACGCAGAGCCGATGAACTTGTGAGATATTTCACAGATCATCGGCTCTTTCTTTTTCGGATAGTGTTTATCAGTCCGCCCAGTCCGCCATATAAACGGAGTTTTGACGGACTGTATCAGTTTTCGTGACGGGCAGGGAAAAATCCAAAAGCTGTGCGTATCCTATGACTTCTATATGGCGTTTCGGAGACTGGAACTTGACGAACGGAAAATTGAGGGTTGGGATTACCGTCACAGGGAGTTTTCGGAAATTATGGAGGAAACTCTGAACTGGCGGGCGGTAAGACAGCCTAAAAGCATTGAGGAGGTTATTCTTGAGGAAGAACGGGCAGAACTGCTCCAGAGGATTATCAGCAAGCTGCCAGAAATGCAAAGGCGGCGTTTCCTGCTCCACTATGAGTATGAAATGACTTATAAAGAGATAGGGAAAATCGAGCATTGCAGCCAACAATCCGTAGGTCGTGCTGTAACTGCCGCCAGAGAAAAGATAAAGGCGGAGATGAAGAAATACCTAAACGCATGACCGTTAAGCATACCCTTATATCTTTGGATATGAGGGTATTTGCTTTGTGTTCTCTAATGGAACTTCACAGAGCCTGCCCAACCTGCGTTCCTATACCAATGCCGTATGCACCCTTACCTCGGATGCATACAGCTCCATGGGCGCGGTGTGCCTGGATATTCCCGGCCTGCCGTCCATCAATGGCAGCCTGGGCTTTGCGTACGGCAGGGAGGTTTTGCAACATGTTTCCAGGGCGCTGGCGGACCTTTTCGGGAGCACCCATCTTTTTCGCACCTGGGACGCTGAGTTTGTAAACCTCTGCCCCAATACCACCCACGAAGTATTTCTTGGCCGGTGCAATCGCTTGCGCTCCGTGCTGGAGTGCCGGTATCCCAAGACGGTGCGAGTGGGCTATACCTGGGCCGATGGTGTGTTTACTGGCAAGGAGCTGGTCAATGAGGCCCGGTCCATCATGCGCTGCGAACGGGTCCCTCTCCAATACCGGCAGGACTGTGCCCAGGGCGCGACGCTGCATTCGGCCAGGGACTTTATCCGGCCGAAACGGTTTACAGTGTACTTCCAGCCCAAGGTCAACATGACCGATGGCACAGTTACCGGCGCGGAGGCCCTGGTCCGCGGCCTGGATGAAAGGGGACGCCTGGTTTCGTCCGGCCGCTTCATTCCGGAAATGGAGGAAAAGGGACTGATACGTGATCTTGACCTGTATGTGCTCAACCGTACCCTGGCGCAGCTGGACCAATGGCGGCGAAAAGGGCTGGCATCCCTGCCGGTTTCGGTCAATTTCTCCCGGTTTACCTTGTCTGATCCCGCCTTGCCTGCTTCCGTGCTGGCGATCCAAAGCCAGTATCCCCTCCTGGAGCCCTGCTTGGTGGAGGTGGAGATTACCGAGAGTGCCGGCAATGTGGAAAGCAAAAGCCTTTCGGATGCCATGGACCGGTTCCATCAGCTGGGACTGCAATTTGCCTTGGACGATTTCGGCTCCCAGTACGCCAATGTTGCCCTGCTGACCCATGTGAAATTTAACTGCCTGAAGCTGGACCGGACGCTGATTTCCGATCTGGCCGGAAACCGTTGCAGCCAGATGCTGGTGCGGGATTTGGTGGAGATTTGCCATACCAGCGGCATGCGTTGCGTGGCGGAAGGCGTGGAAACCCAGGCACAAAAAGAGGCGCTGCTCCAGGCCGGCTGTATCTATGGCCAGGGATTTCTCTTTGATCCCCCGCTTTCGGCGGAAGCGTTTGAGAAAAATATTTGCATGGGACGCAGAAGCAATAGGAGAAGACCTTTGCATGGCAGGCATTGGGCAAACCGGGAAAGCGGCGTTTCGCCTGTGCACTGCCGTGCATGAGCTGAATCATCTGTGTGGGCACAAGGAAGAATTCCCCCGGGGGAAAGGCACCGGAAAACCTGAACAGAAAAAACAAGAAGCTCCCTCTCTGACGCGCAGTTTTTGCACTGTGTGCCGGAGAGGGAGCATTTTCAGCCTGCCGCCCAGGGCCGTACTACGTTATGATTTTCCTGCGCTGGCAGGCGTGCGCGGTATCCTGGAAATGGACGCCCCGCCATCGCCAATCCACTTTTGCGTATAGCGCCGGACGCGCTTGCGATGCCATTGCCTGTACAGCCTATCGGCGCCAAGGCCAGCCAGGCAGCCCAGGAAAAAGAAAACCACAGCAATGATTACGTAATGGCTCCCGCTGCCCTCAAACACAAGCGAACCGTAGGATTCGGTATAGCTGGCGACGGTCATGCCGGTTTTGCCATTGAGTAGAAAGAGAAGCGCCAGGGACAGTACCACGCAGCTGAGGCCCATGAGCAGCTTCCTTCGTTGGAGTTGCTTTTCGCGGATGACCTCGGCGCGCCGGAAGACCTCCTGCATTAAGGCATCATTGATGCGCATGTTTTTCACCCCGTTCTAACCGTTGTCTTGCAAAGAGAACTTTACCTGCGCCAATCAGGGCGACCGGGAGCATATACCCAAGCACACGGGAAAGGCCGGCGCAGGACACCAGCAAATTGTATAGCGCATGGACCGTGACGGTAACCGCGTAAACGGCCATCAGGCCGGTTACGGTTTCCATGGCCATGCGATGGATCATTTGTATGGACAGAATAAGCATCAGCGCACACGCAACGTGTATCGCGGAGGAAAAGAAACACCGGAAAAACAGCGCCAGCAGCGACGCGTTCCCAGAGGAAAAAAGCAAAGCAATGCTTTCCAGCAAAGAAAACCCAATGCCTATGCCAATGACAATTTCCTGCGTTTCCCCTTCCTGTAACTGCCATATGAAAAAGAAAAGCGCAAACAGCAGGAGCTTTGCTCCCTCTTCCACCAGGGGACTGATGTACAGTACAGCGGCCATGCTGTCGTATTGCACGATTCCTGCAAGAACACCGCTGACAGTACCGGAGATAAAGGCGGCCAGCATGCCACCGGAGACCGCGGCCAGCAAGCGGCGCGCATTTCCCCGAAGCAACAGCGCGGCCAGCAGCGGCCCGCTGATGCAGGCCAGCAAGAGCTCAGAGCGCATGGCACGCTTCACCTTCCTTAGAAACGGATCGGGCAAAATAGGCCAGAAACCCCAGCATCAATAGCTGAAAGACGTTGTATGCCACGCCTGTGCACAGAAAGGAAGCGCACTCGCAGTATACCAGGATGAGCACCGGGCCGGGCATGGCTAATTGCGCAAGCGTGCCTTTCCCCTTGAGCAGCCGGATGAACTGGACGAGGGAGAGCAGCCATACCAAACTGCAAAGCAGCTTGACCTTTTCCCAATGGACAGCCGGCAGCAGGAAAACAAACGTCTCTGCCACCATCAATGCGCCCAGCAGCAGTGCATACAAAGCAAAGGTGCGGGAGGACAGGTCCACCTTTGTGCGCAGAGCGCTGCGCACGGCAATCAACATCAGTGGAATGGCCCAAAGCAGGTTAATTAACCAACTGCTGGTCCAAACCATCCAACCAATGCAATTCAGCAGGATAAAAACCCCCATGAGCGCCGCAAAGGCCTTGCTTGATTTCTCCGGCTGCGCCGCACGGGGAAGCCCCGCGTTGAGAATCAGCCAAAAGCCCAGATAGGCCGCATCGCAGGCAGAGAGGATCACCGGCGTGCTGCCCCGGATCATCAGGTGCGCCAGCCAATAAACATCTCCCAGGAAAAGGCAGACGACTGCAACGGTTACCGCGTACAGCGCAGGATACCCCGGCACGTGAAGGGTCTTTTGAATCAACCAGCATGCCAGCACCATACAGACCAGACAATGCAGCATTTCATAGAGAATCGTTGCGTCCATGTTGCTTCGTCTCCATGTGCAGCGTTTTTACAAGCATGGCGGCAACCACGCCAAAGAGAAAGGCCAGCACCGCAATCAGGCAGCAGGTGAGAAGTTCATGCATATTACCTTTCCTCCTTACGTAGCCATTCGCGCAGCCTCTTTTTCCCGCGATAGGCCAGGTTATCCACTTTTTTTTTATCCATGCCCAGGACTGTGGCCGCCCGCATGGTGGGACCAGCCCAGGGCATCAGGTTCAGTACGCCCATGGAAAGCACCGCGATCCGCAGCATGGTAGTGGGACGCATATGCATCCTTTTATAGACTGGCAGCATGGCCGGGACCACGATACAGAAGGTGGAAGCGCCGCCGCCGTCCAGATGGCCGATGAGTGCGATGATGCAGGTCATGATACAGACGCCCACCACGCTGTCCTTCACCAGAAGCATCAGCTTCCCGATGATCACGTCGAACATCCCGGCGTCGGTCATGATACCGAAATACAGGACACTGAACACGAACAGGGCCGCTGTGGGACCGGTGCTGGAAAAGCCGCTCTTAATGAGGGATGCAATGTCCTCCCAGGTATAATATTTTCCCAGGACCAGCACAAGAGCCAGGATCAGCGGAAAAACGATGAAGGCAATGCTGGGCAGGGTCTTACTTTTGAACAGTGTCACCACGATGGCGACGATACAGGCGAATCCAAGGATTCCTACAAGGGTACCCGACATACTTTTTCTCTCTTTTGAAGCTTATTTTGCGTTTTCTTTGTATATTTCCATGAAAGTTTCACACTTTCTTAGCATTTCAGGCGGCAAAACGGCCCGGAAACTGACAGTGCCTCCGGACCGTCTGCCTTTCCCGGCCTGGCCGGGATCTGTATTTATGAAAAGGGGTTATGAGAACTCGTATTCCTTGATCTGGCGGACCACGTCCAGGATGGTGCCGTCCCGGGCCTCGATGACGCCCACGATCCGGTCATCAAACTGCACCGGATCCGGTTCTCCCACCATGGCGTAGGCCTTATCCCGCAGCTCTTCAATGGTGCAGAATGGAAGGTCCACGTCCTTCATACATTCGATCAGGTCCTGCCGTCTGGGGTTGATGGCAATGCCGTAATCGGTGATGACCACGTCCACGTCGCCCCGGCGGCCCACCCGGTAGACACGCTCCTTGATCTCATCGGTGATGTGGGGGATGACCTGGACAGTGCCGCCCAAATACTCCCCCTCCCGCTCCCGGTTCAGGACGGTCCAATAGACCTTGCCAGAGGTCACCGAGGAGTCCACCGTCAAGTCCTCATCTGTAAAGCGCTCATAGTGGCCCAGGTCAAGGTCGGTCTCGGCCCCGTCCTCAGTGACGAAGACCTCCCCGTGCTGAAAAGGATTCATGGTGCCGGGGTCCACATTGAGATAGGGGTCCAGCTTCTGTACCTTCACCCGCAGGCCCCGCTGCTTGAGCAGCCGTCCAAGGGACGCCGCCGCAATGCCCTTTCCCAGTCCGGAGACTACGCCGCCGGTGACAAAGATATACTTCACTGCCATATTACAATTCCTCCCATCGTTTCAGATGGGACCCCATTGTCCCGGGACGCCCTTGCCCCTGTCTTCCTATTCTGTTTTCATTCCGTACAAAAAGCAAAACAGCCCTGGTACGTTGTACCCAGGCTGTCCGGTACGTTTTATTTTACTCGCTCTTCCCCGCTCCCGTCAAGACGGAAGGTTCAATTTTCTCTCCGGTGTATTTTACCGGATTCTTGCACAGATCATACGCCGCCCTGGTGGCAGTCCATCCCCCGGCGTGGCACACTGAGGACAGATTTCCCTTTTGTTTACGGCTCCTTGCGCAAGTCTTAAGGAAATCGTAAGGTGACGCAAAGCCTCTCTTTCACTTTTTCTCCTATACTGGGTACACGCTGAAACGGATGAACAAAGGAGTATGAGCACCATGTGGAATTTCAAATACACCGCCCAATACCTCGCCTGTGTGGCCGATCTGGAGGCCCACCCTGACGTGCAGTCCATGCGCTTTCTCCCCCAGCACGCCAAAGGGGTGAGTACCTACGACCACTGCTGCCTGGTGGCCTACTCCAGCTTCCGCATCTGCGCCGCCCTTGGTCTGGACGCCCGTTCGGCGGCACGTGGCGGCCTGCTCCACGACTTCTTCCTCTACAACTTCATCCGCGGAGGTTACCGCCCGGCAAAGATCCTGTTCC
>ERZ779866.1988-NODE-1988-length-19226-cov-7.346774_pt1 | contig 19226 bp, 16 predicted proteins | sample MGYA00511248_ERZ779866 | MGnify/ENA primary metagenome ERZ779866 (study PRJEB29588, sample SAMEA2155758) | human gut metagenome | biome: human gut; feature: human-associated habitat; material: faeces | place: Denmark | collected 2008/2010 ... | reverse complement strand
CATTCTGTTGAAATTTAATATTTATTTGTCTAAACTTTGGGGTTCACTTCAAAAAAAAAACACGGCTTTTTTGTTTGTACTGTATCAGTAGTAGCGAAGAAGAGATACTATCTTTCCCAAAATAGTCAAGTTGTCTGTTATAATCGGTTCAAAGGCATCATTTTCCGGCTGAAGACGGAAACGGCCGTCCTCTTTGAAAAATCTTTTTACAGTGGCTTCCTCGTCAATTAAAGCAACAACGATGTCGCCGTTTTCTGCGGTATTTGACTGATTTACAATTACAATGTCGCCGTCATAAATTCCGGCATTTTTCATGCTTTCTCCCACAACACGCAGAGCGAAAAGATTTCTGCCACGGCGGAAGCTTTCGCTTATAGGAATGTATGTTTCAACTTCTTCAATGGCAAGGATAGGAAGTCCGGCGGTAACTTTGCCAACGAGAGGGACTTGTGCGGTTGCTCCTATTTTGTTAATTTTAATACATCTGTTGCAGCCTTTTTCCCTTTCGATAAGACCTTTGCTTTCAAGGGTCTTGAGATGGGCGTGTACCGTGGAGGTAGAGTGCAGACCGGTAGCTTCACAAATTTCCCTTACAGAAGGAACTCTTCCTTGTGAATTGCAGGACAAAAGGTAATCGTATACAAGTTTACAACTGTTTCCTAATTGTTTCATTATCATAACCTCCAATCTTATATACATATTATAACATATACTTTTACAAAAATCAAACATTTGTTTTTCGATTTCTTGAATTTTTTGAAAAAAATTTGTGAAAAATTTTTGCTTTTTGTTTTTTCTGATTGACAGAGGTGAAGAAATGTGATATTATCACTTTAGTTAGACGTAACTAACTAATAGAGCGGTCAATTTTTTAAATGAAATAATATATTTAGACAGTTGAGTTAGTTTAAACAAACCTAAAGGAGGAAAGATTTAATGAGTATCGTTATAGTAGGCGGAAACGAGTGTATGACATGTCAGTATGAAAATATTTGTAAAAATTACGGCTGTAAGGCTAAGGTGTTCACTAAAGAAAAAGGAATGTTAAAGAAAAAATTGGGAAAGCCGGACCTTATGGTGCTTTTCACCTCAACGGTGTCCCATAAAATGGCTCTTTCCGCCTGTAAGGAAGCCAAAAGGTGCAACATTCCATTGTGCAGATGCAGTGGAAGCAGTGCCTCTGCTCTTCACGATTTGCTGTGCCGCCATGTGGGAGTAAAATCATGAGTGAGATGCTTTTAATAGAACACTGTGCCCCGACCTTGGCGAGAATTAAAACCGCCAATCTTTTTAGCTGTACCTACAGTGATACAAAGACGCTGATATATTTTTTGATATATTGGAATAAAAATCTCAATCCCAAAGGTGTATATTTAAAGCTGATGAAGGCGGCGGGAAACAGGGCTTTGATTTATGTTTTCAGAAAAAAGGGACTTGAAAAGGATTTAAAGGATGAACAGGCAAACTGTTATTTAAAAAAATTAGGCTATAACACGGACAGCACAGATGAAGTTCTTAATTTTCTGAAAAAAAGAATTTGCACACAGGATGACTTTCCCCACGAAATAGGCTTCTTTTTGGGATATCCTCCGGAGGATGTTGTGGGGTTTATAGAAAACAACGGTAAAAATTTTAAGTTCTGCGGCTGCTGGAAGGTGTACAGCGATGTAAACGAGGCGGAAAAAAGATTTCATATGTACAGAAAGTGCAAAGACGTTTACAAAAAGATTTACAGCTGCGGAAAGTCGGTAAATATGCTCACTGTTCCGGTAAAAGGCTGAAAATTTCCCAAAATCTACAGGTTTTTGTTGTAAGTAAAAGTGGAATATGTTATTATCTTATTGATATGGTTTTAAAGTCATATGAAGTTTTACTTTGAAAAGGGAGATGTAAATATGCCTTATATTCAGACAAAAACAAATATTCCAATAACAGAGGAACAGGAAATTAAGCTTAAATCAGAGATGGGAAAGCTTATCGAGCTTTACCCGGGAAAAACTGAAAGCAGACTTATGCTGGGATTTGAGGATAACTGCCGTCTTTGGTTTGGCGGTAAGAACGATACACCTATTGCCTTTGTTCAGGTTATGCTTTTCGGCAACGAGGTAAACAGAGAGGGTGCGGATAAGCTCACTCCGGCAATCTCAAAGCTTTTAAAAGATGTGCTCAATATAGAAAGCAATAAGATTTATATAAATTACAGTGCATTTGCCAACTGGGGCAGCAACGGCGCTAATTTCTGATTGAGGTAAAATTATGAAATATTTTATCGCATCGGATATACACGGCTCATCATTTTACTGTGAGAAAATGCTCAAGGCCTTTGAAATGGAAAAGGCGGATAAAATTCTTTTGCTGGGCGATATTCTCTATCACGGCCCAAGAAACGACCTGCCGAAAAATTATGCTCCAAAAGAGGTTATTGCAATGCTTAACCCTCTCAAGGATAAAATTTTCTGCGTAAGAGGAAACTGCGACACAGAGGTTGACCAGATGGTTCTTGATTTCCCGATTTTGGCGGAATACTGCCTGCTGTGTGAAAAAGGCAAAATGATTTTTGCAACCCACGGTCATAAATTCAATTTGCAGAACAAGCCAAACCTTGAAAAAGGTTCTGTGCTTCTCCACGGACACACCCACGTTCCCGCATGTGTGGAAACAGAAACCTTCACATATATTAACCCGGGTTCTGTGTCAATCCCAAAGGAAAACAGCCGCCACAGCTACATGACGCTGGAGGACGGAGTTTTTCTGTGGAAATCTTTGGAGGATGATTCCTTCGGAGAAATCGAAAAAGAATTTAGATTGTAATTGAAGTAAGAAACATAGATAGAGTTTTTCTGTCTGTGTTTCTTTGTTTTTTGGAAAGGTGATAATAATGATTAAAACTGAATACGGGTATTTTTATTCCTGCTGGGAGGGGGAATATCTTTCGGAGCTTAAATATTTTAGAAATAATGAAGAAAACAATGAACCTGTGGATGAAAAGGAAAAAGAGCTGGAAAAACAGCTTAGGGAATATATGAACGGAGAAAGAAAAAGCTTTTCGATTCCTTTAAATCCTAACGGCACACCGTTTCAAAAAAAGGTCTGGAATGAGCTTTTGAAAATCCCTTACGGAGAGGTTAGAACCTACGGAGAAATCGCCAAGGCTGTGGGATGTCCCAAAGGAGCCAGGGCGGTGGGTTTAGCCTGCAACAAAAATCCCATAATAATATTGATACCATGTCACAGAGTGGTTGGGAAAAATGGCAAGCTTACCGGCTATGCCTGCGGAATAGATGTAAAGGAAAAATTTCTTTCTTTGGAAAATGCAAAGCTTTAAAGAGGGTTGACAAGGATAAACTGTGATATTATAATGGTGACATAATGTCATATGACAGATTGTCGTATGATGTAGAAAAAGGGAAGGCGGTCAATAATGATAAAGAAAACTTTTTTAAATCTTCCCACGGAAAAAAGGGACAGAATTATCCGTGAAGTAAAAAGGGAATTTGCGGATCATCCTGTGGATAAAATCTCCATAAACAGAATTATCCAAAGGGCTAAAATTTCCAGAGGCAGTTTTTATCAGTACTTTGACGATAAGATGGACTTAATAACCGTTGTCACCGGGGAATTTTCCAATCATATGTATGAAACCATTGCAAATTCAATGAAGGAAAGCGGAGGAAATGTTTTTCAGCTTCCTATTGATATGTTTAACGGAACAATGGAGTTTGTACAGCGTGGAAATAATTTTGAAATTTATAAAAATCTTTTTGCCAACATCAAGGCAAACGGAGATGATTTAAGCGAGTATTTTTCCTGTCTTAGCAAGGAAAAGCTTCAGGAATTGTCTGAGATAGTGAACAGAACACAGAAAAATATGGATCAAAAGGAATCTAAAGCCTTGAGAGAAATTCTGTTTTTGGTGTTGAGAGGCGCAATCTTTGACGTTTTTGCAAGAGGAAAGGATATAAAGGAAGTCGGAGAATCCCTTGAAATGAAAGTAAATCTTATTAAAAAATGTGTCGGGGAGGAAAATCCTAATGGTTAAATTCAGTGTAAAAAATCCGCTTACTGTTTTTGTGGCGGTTATTCTTGTGCTGGTTTTGGGATTTACCGCATATTTTGAGATGACGCCGGATTTGCTTCCGAACCTTGATTTTCCATATGCGGTTGTCATAACAACTTACCCGGGAGCAAGCCCGGAGCAGGTGGAAACAACTGTGACAAAGCCGCTGGAGCAATCCATGGCTACATTGGATAAGATAAAAAATATAACCTCCACATCCTCCGAAAACTACTCAATGGTTATGATGGAGTTTTCAGAAGATGCAAACATGGACAGCATAACAGTTGATATCCGTGGAAACATCGACAAGGTAAAAGGCTATTGGCCGGAGGAGGTTTCAACTCCTATACTTATGAAGATAAACCCCAATATGCTTCCGGTAACTGTTGCGGCGGTAAGCTATGAGGGCAAGGACACGGCGGAGCTGTCAAACTTTATAAACGACAGCATAATGAACAACCTTGAGGGCGTTGAGGGCGTGGCCTCGGTGAGCGCATCGGGACTTTTGGAACAGGGCGTAAACGTGGTGATTTCTCAGGAAAAAATCGACGGCGTTAACCAAAAGATACAGGACGCCATAGAGGGAAAGTTTGACGAAGCCAGAGAAGAAATAGACAGCGCAAAAACAGAGATAGACAGCGGACTGACTCAGGCTCAAAGCGGTCAGCAGGAGCTTGTATACAGCAAGGAACAGCTTGAACAAAAGGAGCAGGAGGCGCAGTCACAGCTTTCACAGGAGGAAAGCGAGCTGGACGCAAAATCTCAGGAACTTGCAGAGGCTAAATTACAGCTGATAGAGGGAATAAACCAGATTGAAAGTCAGAAAGAAAGTTTAAACACAGTTTATTCCCAGGTATTGCAGATAGTTGAATCAAAAGATGAGCTGTTGGCTGCAAAAGAGGAGCTGACAGTACAGCTTGAGAAGCTGGAAAGCGAGGGCTTAGGTGACAGCGAAGAAGCTCTTGAAATAAAAAATAAGATAGCGGAAATTGACAGTACCTTTGAGGCGATAAACGCTATACTGGAGCCGCTGGGATATTCAGTAGATACAATAGACGAGGCTGCAACATACCTTGAACAGCAGATTGAAAGCTTGACTACAGCGGAAAAGGAATTGCAGGATAAGCTTGCCCTTACAGAGCAGGGGGAAGTTTCCTTACAGCAGGCACAGGAAGAACTGGAAGCTCAGAAAAACAATGTTAATTCCCAAATTCAGTCGGGAAAGAACCAGATTTCAGGAGCGGAAAGCCAGCTTAATTCAACTATTGACCAGCTTAATCAGGCGAAGAGCCAGCTTGACGCATCTTCTGCGGAAATTGACCAGCAGGAACAGCAGGCTCTTGATGGAGCTGACATAAGCGAAACCATAACAATGGATATGGTTTCCTCAATTCTCACAGCTCAGAACTTTTCAATGCCCTCGGGCTATGTAAACGACACAGAGGGAACTCAGTACCTTGTGAGGGTTGGAGACGAGTTTTCCGATATAACGGAAATGGAAAATCTCCAGCTTTTTGATATGGGAATTGAGGGTCTTGACCCAATAAAGCTTTCCGATGTGGCGGATGTATTTATCACGGATAATTCCGACGAGATTTTTGCAAAGATAAACGGAGCGGACGGCGTGCTTTTGAGCTTTACAAAGCAGTCAAACTACGCCACAGCCGATGTTTCCGACAATATATCCGAAAGATTTAAGGAGCTTTCGGAGAAATATCCGGGACTTGAATTTATTTCACTTATGAGTCAGGGCGATTATATTCACCTGATTATAGACGGCGTTATAAACAATATGATATTGGGCGCAGTCTTTGCCATTATAGTGCTTTTGTTCTTCTTAAAAGACGTAAAGCCAACCTTGGTTATTGCCGTTTCAATACCTATAAGCGTAATTTTTGCCATTGTGCTTATGTATTTCAGCGGAGTTACACTTAATATGATTTCCCTGTCTGGACTTGCCATAGGCGTTGGCATGTTGGTTGATAACTCGGTTGTTGTAATTGAAAATATTTACAGACTGAGAAATTTGGGAGTTCCGGCACATGCGGCGGCTGTAAAGGGAGCAAAGGAGATGGCGGCTGCCATAACCTCTTCAACTCTCACAACGGTTTGTGTTTTCCTGCCCATTGTGTTTATACAGGGAATTACAAAACAGCTTTTTGTGGATATGGCTCTTACAATAGCTTATTCACTGCTTGCAAGCTTGATTGTGGCTTTGACACTTGTTCCGGCTTTGAGCAGTACGGCTTTAAAGAAAACAACCACAAAAGAGCACAAGTGGTTAGATAAAGCCTTAAAGGCTTACGAAAAATCAATACAGTTTACCCTGCGCCACAGAGGACTTGCACTGCTCGCCGCATTTTTGCTTTTGGTGGGAAGCACCGTGGGCGCATTGGCAAGAGGTTTCAGCTTTATGCCTGACATGAGCAGTAACCAGATTTCAATAACTGCAACTTTGCCTTATGACAGCTCCTATGAGGACACCGAGCAGACGGCACAGGCTATTTTGGATGTTATGGAAAGCTATCCGCAGTTTGAAACAACTGCTTCAATGGCAGGAAATATGGGTTCTGTTATGGGAATGGCGGGAACTTCCGACAACACAGGAAGCGTAACAGCCTATGGAGTTTTAAAGGACGAATACGCCAAGGACAGCTCCGAGATTTCCAAAAGCCTTGAAAAGGATTTGGAAAATATAAATGCTGAAATAACCGTCAGCGGCGGTTCTTCCATGTCATCTATGTCAACCCTTATGGGGGGAACAGGCGTTACCGTAAACATTTACGGCGACGATTTGGACACAATGAAGCAGACCGCCGAAAGCGTTGCAAAAACCCTTTCCCAGATAGAGGGAATAGGCGAGGTGGACAGCGGAACAAAGGAAACAACACCGGTTATTAAAATCACCGTTGACAAGGAAAAAGCCTCGGAAAACGGCTTGACAGTGGCTCAGGTTTACGCCGCAGTAAACCAGCAGCTTAGCTGGTCAAAAACCGCAACCTCACTTAAAAACAGCGACGGTTCATCCCTGGACGTTATTGTAATTGATGAGAACAAGGAGAACACAACTCCCGAGGATATCTCAAATATGACATTGACGGTTACAGGAATGGACGGAGAGGAAAAAGAAATACAGCTTACTGAGGTTGCCTCCGTATCAGAGCAAACCTCACCTGATTCAATTTCAAGGGATAATCAGAGAAGATATGTTACAGTTACCGCAGAGGTTAAGGACGGCTATATTTTAAGTCAGGTTTCCTCAGAGGTTGAAACAAAGCTGGAAAGCTTTGAAATGCCTGCGGGCTTCTCCTATGAGATTTCCGGAGAAAACGCCTCCACTATGGAAGCTATATGGCAGGTGCTTAAAATGCTTGCTCTTGCCATTGTGTTTATCTACCTTATAATGGTTGCTCAGTTCCAGAACTTCAAATCGCCGTTTATCGTTATGTTCACAATTCCTCTTGTGTTCACCGGAGGATTTTTGGCACTGCTCATCACCGGCAACGACGTCAGCGTTATGTCACTTTTGGGATTTGTAATGCTCAGCGGTATCATAGTAAACAACGGTATTGTGCTTATTGACTGCATAAACAGACTGCAAATCGATGAGGGCATGACAAAGAAAGAAGCCATTGTAAAGGCAGGCGTTATAAGAATGAGACCTATTCTTATGACAGCCCTTACCACAGTTTTAGGCTTGTCGGTTATGGCTTTGGGAATAGGCACAGGCTCTGAGATGATGCAGCCAGTAGCAATAGTCTGCATAGGCGGACTTATATACGCCACATTTATGACACTGTATATAGTGCCTGTAATGTACGACCTTATGAATAAAAAGCCCCCAAAAGCCGTTAAGGATGAGGACTTGGAATTTGAGATAGAAAATATTTAAAACAATAAGAACCGTGGTTCATAAATTTGAGCCACGGTTTTGTTCTGTAAAAGAATTTTTTGAAATTATCTATAATAGAAATGAAACCTTTGATGTGTTATGTAGTTCAATAAAAAATAAAACCCAAACCGTAGGGGCGGATTAACATATCCGCCCGGTAGCAGTAAGGGTTATGATAAAAATAAGTTTGTTTATAAAGATGTTTTTCACCGATAGATGAACCATATCCACATTATAAAAATATGTTTTGGGTTGGCTAATTATTTAACACAATCTCCGTAAACGGGTATGTTTTTGTTATATGGTGTTGTGTTATCGGGCGGATATACAATTCGCCCCTACGGTGTATAGTTCTATAAAAGAAAATAAAGAAACAGCCATGGTTTTATTTTGAACCATGGCTGTAAATTTATAATTTTAAAATCAAACCCTACCGAGAGCGAGCCATTCTAAAAAATTAAGGAAAACGTCTCGCCCGACCTGAAACGGGAGTTAATTTTTAAATCCGCCCTTTGCAGGTCGGATTTAAAAAAATTAAAATTCAAGTTTCTTTTCGATGTAGGAAACGAGGTCGGAGATTGCTATTCTTTCCTGTGCCATTGTGTCTCTGTCACGTACTGTTACACAGCCGTCCTCGAGGGACTCAAAGTCATAGGTGATGCAGAATGGTGTTCCGATTTCGTCCTGTCTGCGGTAACGCTTACCGATTGAACCTGCGTCGTCGTACTCAACCATGAAGTGCTTGGAAAGCATTTCTCTTACTTCGTCTGCCTTGTCGCCAAGCTTCTTGGAAAGCGGGAGAATTGCTGCCTTGTAAGGAGCAAGTGCAGGATGGAGACGGAGAACAACTCTTGTGTCCTTTTCGTCGATTTCTTCCTCGTCGTATGCGTCGCAGAGGAATGCCAAAGCTACACGGTCAGCACCCAGAGACGGCTCAACAACGTATGGAACATAACGTGTGTTGTCTGTTGGGTCGAAGTAGTCGAGGCTCTTGCCGGAATGGTTGATGTGCTGTGTGAGGTCGTAGTCTGTTCTGTCAGCAATACCCCAAAGCTCGCCCCAACCGAATGGGAAGAGGAACTCGATGTCTGTTGTAGCCTTTGAATAGAAAGAAAGCTCTTCCTTTTCGTGGTCTCTGAGACGGATGTTCTCTTCTCTCAAACCCAGGTTCAAAAGCCAGTTCTTGCAGAAGTCCTTCCAGTAGTAGAACCACTCAAGGTCTGTGTCAGGCTTGCAGAAGAACTCAAGCTCCATCTGCTCAAACTCTCTTGTTCTGAAAGTGAAGTTTCCCGGAGTGATTTCGTTTCTGAAAGACTTACCAATCTGAGCAACGCCGAATGGGATTTTCTTTCTTGTTGTTCTTGCGATGTTTGCAAAGTTTACGAAAATACCCTGAGCTGTTTCAGGTCTCAAATAAAGCTCGTTTTTAGCGTCTTCTGTAACACCCTGGAAAGTTTTGAACATAAGGTTAAACTTTCTGATGTCTGTAAAGTTTGTGCCGCCGCAGTCAGGGCATGCGATTTTGTTTTCTTTGATGAAATCAGCCATTTGCTCCAAAGTCATGCCGTTTGGATCTGCGCCGTATTCCTCAATGAGCTTGTCAGCACGGTGACGGGTTTTGCAGTCCTTACAGTCCATAAGAGGGTCAGAGAAACCGCCTACGTGACCGGAAGCAACCCATGTCTGAGGATTCATAAGGATAGCTGAGTCAAGTCCTACATTGTACTTGCTTTCCTGTACGAATTTCTTAAGCCATGCCTTTTTTACGTTATTTTTGAATTCAACACCGAGAGGGCCGTAGTCCCAAGTGTTGGAAAGTCCGCCGTAAATTTCAGAGCCTGAGTAAACATAGCCTCTGTTTTTGCATAAAGCAACAATTTTTTCCATAGTCTTCTTACTGTTATCCATTGCCTATTCCTCCATAAGTTATTATAACAGATGTATACCTTTTAATAGTACATTTTCATTCCCTTAATGTCAAGGAGAATTTTATATTTTTATGGAATATAGTGACGGTTTCAACGGAAAAAATATAAAAAGCACCTTGTTGTTTTATGAAAATATGTTATAATTATTATGAATACAACTATAGTATCTTTGAAATTATGAGATACATATGAGGGGGCTTTCAGATGATAATTCATGATATTTCAAGGGACCTCAACGGATGCGAGGTTTATCCGGGCGATCCTGAAACCCAGATTCGATTTCTGAAACATCTTGACAACGGGGATGAGTATACACTTTCTGTTATAGGAACTTGCTCTCATGCGGCTACCCATATAGACGCACCAAGTCATTTTTATTCAGACGGACGTACCCTTGACCAGCTTCCTCTTTCTACTTTTTACGGTAAATGTACGGTGATTACAATAAGCGGAGTTTTGACCGGCGCAGATATGGAAAAGCTTTTGCCCTACTGCAAAAATAAAATTTTGCTTCACGGACAGGGAAAGGCATATATTTCCTCAAGCGCCGCCATTGTGCTTTCTGAAAGCAATGTGAGCCTTATAGGCACTGACGCTCTTTCAATAGCTCCGGAATTTGACGAGGAAAAAACACATCTTGAGCTTGCAAAAAGCTCTATTGCTGTTTTGGAGGGTCTTGACCTTGAGGGAATTGAGGACGGAGAATATGTGCTCAGCGCATTTCCTATAAGAATTTCAAAGGTTGAAGCCGCACCGTGCAGGGCTATTCTTTTTCAGCAGGAAAAAGGATTTTAAACTGAAAACAGACGGAACTTTATTTTACGGTTATGGAAGGTGATATAATTGAAAAAAGTCATATCAATATCTGTAGCGCTGGTTATCCTGTTATCTACAGTATTTCTGTTTTCGGGATGTAACTGGGGAGGCTTGCAGGTAACATCAAAGCTTACTATTGACGAAAATTTCAGCGGAAGCAGAACGGTTACTTTTGCTGTTCCGGAGTCTGTGTATTCGGAAAATCTTGACAGTAATATAAAAGAGGCGGCACCTGTAACTGAGGACGGCACGGTTACTTTGGGATATTCCGATTTGGAAGAGGGCGGAACAGAATATACACTCTCAATATATTTCAGCTCTCAAAGCGATTATGTTTCAAGAATGGAAAGTCTTTTGGGAAGAGATGTTTCCGTAAATCTTGCCCAGCCCGATAACATTATGGCTAAAGGTGTGAGATATACCGAAAATTTCAACACAACAGAGCTTTTGGCATGGCTGGAACCGGTGCTTGAAGAGGACGACAAGGCTTTTGGAATGTCCCTTGAATGTAAGGGCGCAGTTGCAGAGATAGAGGGCTTGGAGTACGAAACAAAGCCTACAATAGATGTAAACACCATTGAGGGTAAGCCCTTGCAGTCTATAAAGGTGTATACAAAAAACAATAAAGACGGAACCTACGACAGAACATTTACAATACTTATGGATTCCAACCTGTATAAAACAGTGGGAAATCAGATAAACTTCTACTTTGAAGCGGCAACCGATACGGAAATTGCAGACAGCCTCCGCTGGACAGAGGTTGATAAAAGCCAGCAGTATCAGGTTGTTTATACAGGTCTTGATATGCAGCAGCTTATAAGCGTCACCAACAGAATGTTTTCTGTAAACGATATAACAATATCCTACGGCGACACAGATAACAGCAGTACCCCGTTTATTGAGGGTCTTGCCTTTGATGAGAAAATCAATCTCAACGCCTATGTGGGAGATAAAAACGGAAATGTTCCAATAAGCTATGAATATGTTCTTCCTGAGGAAACAACCCACGGAACAGCAACTGTTTTAAATACAGGCATTTGGGAGGAACAGGGCGAATGGAGCGGCAACCTTTATTCCTTGCAGTATGAGGGAAACTGTGTTGACATATCCATAAAAGACGGTATCGAATTTCCTGTAGAGAAAATTCAGTACACACTCCAGAGAATAGGCGACGACAACTACCGCAGAGTTACCGAGATATACTATAAAAAAGATGAGGAAAGTCAGTTCTCCGGTGCGGAATACGCCTGCGATTACTTTACAAACAAGGGCGCAGACGCACAGACAAGAACGGAAGATGAGTTCGAGGTTTGCAGTCTTTCAATAAAGGGTTCTGCAATAGAACTGAGCATAGCGGAAGCCCAGCTTTTCGGTGGCGGAAACTATTTCAGCCAGACCGTAAGCAATCCGGCTTTGGACATAAGGACAATGACGGAGATCAGAGATTATGTATATATAGCTCCGCTGCTTACAGAGATGAATAAGGAAATTCCTGTTTACTACACAGTATTGCCAAGCGATGATTACAAGGTGAATTATCTTACCGGAACAGACAGCGGCAATGCGGTGAAGAACGAGGACGGAAGCATGACAATCACAATAAAGAACGGTATTTCCGATATCTATGTGGTTCAGTCAACGCCTCATGTGGGAAAAATAATAATCTATATTGTCATTTCAGTTTTGATTACTGCGGCATCTCTGTATATTTTGAGAAAGCTTTATTACAAGAATAAACGTCTGGAAATTCTCGCAAAGAAAAAAGGAGAAGAGGAAAGCTCAGAGTTTATAAAGCTTTCCGACCTGTCTTCATTCCAAAAGGGTCAGAAGATACTGAAAAGCACAGGAAAGAAGATTAAAAAACAGGGAAAAGCTTTTTCCGACTCACGAAAGAAAAAACAGGAAGAGAGAATAAAGAAAAGGGATTTGGAGTTCTTTAACGACGAACTTTACGACGATGACCTTGACGACTTTTGATTTTTCTATAAAAATGTGATATTATAATAAAAACACCGGCATATGCTCAGCAAGGCTTTATATGCCGGTGTGGTTTTTAAAATGAAAAGAGGACATTTTAAATGTATAAGATAGTTGTTTTTGATTTGGACGGAACTTTGGTAAATTCAATTACAGACCTTGCGCAAAGCGTAAACAAGGGCCTTGTAAAATGCGGACTTCCAACTTATTCAGTAGAGGAGTACAGATATTTTGTGGGAAACGGCAGAGAGGTTATGCTGAAAAAAGCCATGGGTGAAGAAAACTACAACGACGCCAACAAAGCCGACATAGTGAGAAGTACTTTTGACACGGAGTACGCCGCCCACAGCCTTGACAATACGAAACCATATGAGGGTTGTCTCGAGCTTCTTTCAGAGCTTGACAAAATGGGTATAAAAACAGCGGTTTTGTCAAACAAGCCCGACGAGTTTGTAAGCCGTTTGGTATGCACTCTCTTTCCTAACCATAAATTTGACGCCGCATGGGGTCAGAAAAAAGAGTACAAGAGAAAGCCCAGCGGAGAGGGTCTTTGCGCAATGCTTGAAAAGCTTGGACTTGAGAAAAAAGACTGCTTCTATGTGGGCGACAGCGACGTTGATGTTTTTACGGCTCTTGACGCAGGAGTTGATATGTGCGGAGCTGAATGGGGCTTTCGTGATAAAGAGGAGCTTATAAAAGCCGGCGCAAAAATCACATGCAAAACCCCTTTGGAACTTTTGAACTTTATTAAATAAGAAAGAGGCTTTATATATGAACCCACAGGAAACAAAAAATGTTCCAAAAAGAAATTTTCAGAGGGAAATGGATAAGCTTCTGGAAAATATGAAAAATTCGGGACAGGTAAAAAAATTGTTTTTACACTGCTGCTGTGCTCCTTGCAGCAGCTATGTGCTGGAATATCTGTCAAACTATTTTCAGATAACCGCTTTCTTTTATAATCCAAATATAGATACGGACGAGGAATACTCCTACCGACAAAGGGAATTGATAAGATTTATAAAGGAAAAAAACTTTGAAAACCCTGTTGAAATAGTCTGCGGCGATTACCGGCCTGAAAAGTTTGAAGACATAGCCAAAGGGTATGAGGACTGCAAAGAGGGCGGAGCAAGATGTATGCGTTGTTTTGACCTTCGACTCAGGGAAACCGCAAAGCTTGCAAAGGAATACAATGCGGACTTTTTTGCCACAACACTTACCGTAAGTCCCTTGAAAAATGCCCAGGCAATAAACGCAATAGGGGAGAAAATAGGAAAGGAATTTGAAATAGAGTATTTGCCCTCTGATTTCAAAAAGAAAAACGGCTACAAAAGAACAATAGAGCTTTCCAGAGAATTTGATTTGTACAGGCAAAATTTCTGTGGGTGCTCCTATTCAAAAAACCAGTCGGAAAAAACGACTGATTTACAGTAAAAGGAAAAATCGGATTTTTTACAACGGCTAACCTTAATATGAGGTGAGCCGTTTTTATTTTTAGTTTTTGCAAATGAAATTTTGATAAGTATATTTGTTTTATATTGTTTAATCTAACAAAAAATCATATCAATTTAAGAGGTTTGTAAAAAATACAGATAATAAAATAATAAAAATAAAATTTAACGTCAAATACAACAAATTATTTGATTAATATTTGTAGAATGTGTCTATTGCAGAAAAATTGGGCTTGGTGTAATATGGTATTAAAGGAAATTATATACCGCAGTATATATAAAATCAGCAGACATTTAGAAAAGGAGTGTTTTAAAGATGAAGAAAAAGAAAATGCTTAGTGTTCTCATGTGCGGCTGTATGCTCATGGGCAGCATTGTTCCTTTGGCAGGAGCATCAGCAGCAGAAACCTATGCATATGACGGTTATGTGGATGATTCCGCAGCAACCGGAGCGGCAGCAGACATCCCGGTATGGGGCGTAACCCCAAACGATGCGCAGCTTAAATACCATAAAGATGGTTTTGCTGTGTTCTGTCATTTTGGCCCTAACACATTTAATAACATTGAGTGGGGCGAAAATTACGGCGATAAATCTCCTAACGAGATTTTTACCCTTACAGAGGATTTTGACGCTGAAACCTTGGTAAAAACAGCAAAAGAAGCAGGCGCAGACAGACTTATGATAACTGCAAAGCACCATGACGGATTCTGTATCTGGGATTCTGAGACCACAGACTACGACATTGCAGAAACAGATTATTATAAGACACATAAGGAGCTTGGCGATGGCCAGGGCGATATCCTTAAAGAAATTTCAGATGCATGTACAAAGTATAATCTCGACATGGGACTTTATCTTTCACCATGGGATATCCACGAGCAGAATTACGGCTGCTACGGCGACGGAAACAACAATCCAAGCTCTAACGGAGCATATGACGATTACAACGAATTGTACCAGGCTCAGATCAGAGAAATCTGCACAGCTAAAAACGAAGACGGTACATATAAATACGGAAACAACAACCCGAACCGCTCAGGCGACAGATTTGTAGAGTGGTGGATGGACGGCGCAACAGGTTCAGGCGCATACTTCCAGACATATGACTGGGCAGGCATTTTCTCAGCTATAAGAGATACAAACCCGGATTGCCAGATTTTCGGTACACATAAAGCCGGCGCTGAGCTCGGCGGTACAGGCGGTATCCACTGGATCGGAAACGAAGCCGGTATTGCTGCAGTAGAAACATGGGCAAAGGTTAACAAGGGTGAAAACTTTGAGAATTATCCAAGAGGCGAAGGCAACGCAATTATCGGTAAGGCAGAAGGAAACCAGTGGAGTGTTCCGGAAGCTGACGCAAAGCTTTTGAATGCCGGATGGTTCTGGAGTCAGTCAAAGCAAAGTTCATTGCTTTCTATGGAGAAGCTTGGAAACATGTACTTCAACACAATCGGCAGAGGCGCAGTTCTTCTTCTCAACATGTCACCTAACAGCTCAGGTACTCTTGATGAGAACCAAAAAAACCGTCTTCTTGAATTCGGTCAGTCCGTAAAAGATATATTCACAACAGATTTGACAGAGGCAGATGGCGTAACAGTATATGCAGATTCAATCTATAAGAATTCTGAAACATACAAGCCTTCAAACCTTATCGACGAATACACACTCAACACTTCCGTAACAAAGGAAGAGAGAGTTTACGACGAAACCTGCTGGGCTCCTGAAGACGGTGCAAAGGAAGGCTCCGTAATTATCGACTTGGGTTCAGAACAGACCTTCGATACAATTAAAATTGAAGAATACATTCAGAAGGGCCAGAGAATTTCTGAATTTACAATCGAGTACATGAACGAAAGAGGTCAGTGGAAAGAGTTCTATTCAGGAAAGACAATCGGTTCTCAGAGCGTAACAAGACATGCTCCTGTTACAAGTTCTCAGATAAGAATTACAGTTAAATCTGATTATGCAACACCTATACTTAACGATGTAGGTATTTACAAAGGACCTGAAACCTTTGAGCTTGAAGAAGACGACAGCATTGAATTTATTGTTGATGAAAGCCAGCTTGATTATACTTCAATTAAAGACGCAACAAGAACAGGCACTTGGCAGACAGCCGAAAATACCCATTTCTGGTCATCAGGCACAAATTCATCTGTAACATTTAAGTTTACAGGTACAGCTTTCTATGTAAAGGCTATTGAAGACCCGAACCACAGCTCCTTTGAAGTTGTAGTTGACGGAAAGTCAATGGGAACTGTAAATCTTAACAACTCAACAAGAATAGAAAATAAGATTGTTTACTATTCAGATGATATCGGTTATGGCGAACACACTGTAGAGCTTAAGACTCTCAATTCCAGCGGAAAGACATGTATAGACGTTTACGGAATTTACGGTCTTAACATAGAAGAGGGTATCTTCGAAGTAGGAAACCTCACATATGATATTGCAGAAACAGACACAGTTCAGCTTGAGGTTGTCCGCAAGCACGGAAGCAAGGGCGCAGCAACTGTAAACTTCAGTACAACAACAGGAAGCGCTCAGCAGAACATGAACTATGAGTACAAGGACGGAACCTTGGAATTTGCAGACGGCGAAACATCAAAGGTAATTGACGTTAAGATTTATGCCCATAAGGACACAACTTCAATGCTCAACTTCTACCTTGATATAAACACAGCCGAGGGCGCTCGTCTTGGACTTAACACAAGAGCGGTTATCAATATTCATCCGGCAGACAAAACTGCAACACTTGAATCTCTCAATGCTCTTATTGCAGAGGCAAAAGCACTTTTGGATAATCCGGCAGTTACAGAAGAAGCAAAAGCTTATTTGAACGAGAAAATCGCATTTGCTGAGAAAGCAGCAGCACAGCCTGACGCAGAACAGTCAGTTTACGGCGGTGCTACAACAGCTCTCCGGATGGCTATAGACAATACCGGTGTTGATTCATCAGTTCTTAACCTTGCAGTTTCAGGAACAGTTGCATTTGAAGCAGAGGATGCAAAGCTTGAGCAGGCTGTAGCAGGCGACAAGAACATCCATATTGTTGAGGGTGACAATTATTCCGGCGGCAAAAAAGTTGGCTGGGTAAAAGCAGGCGACAAGATAATAATTCCTTTCTATGCAGAGGCAGCAGGCACATATACAATGGATATGTACGCTCAGTCAGGAAGAGTAGAGGGAAGCCATACATCAAATAAATTTGATATTTCAGGAACAAATGTAGAAGAAACATCAGTAGAATTCTATGGTTCTGTAGATGCTCCGATTAAGAAGTATACCTGTGAAATCGTAGTTACAAAGAGCGGCGCAGGCGAACTTGTTTTGACAGCAGCTGCTGACCATGATGGTCCGGATGTAGATAAGTTTGAATTTACTTGCAAGGAAATCAGTCAGGAAGGCTTGCTTGTACTTCCTACAGACGGTTCAGAGGTATCCTTTGAAGCTGAAGACGCACAGCTTGTTCCAACAGTTGAGGATAATGAGCATCTCCATACAAAGGAAAGCAGCAAAGCATCAGGCGGAGTTATGCTTGACTGGTATATGGCAGGCGATAAGGTTATAATACCATTCTATGCTGAAAAGGCAGGCACTTACAATGTAGATATTTATGCTGAGTGCGGAAGAGTAGAGGGAACAAACAAGCCTAACAGACTTTTGCTTACAGGAAAGAAGATTGAAGAAGATGAACTTGATTTCTATGGTTCATCTGCAACAGCACCTCAAATCGAGAAGCGTAGCTATCAGATTGTTGTAACAGAAAGCGGTATAGGCGAGTTGGTATTCACAGCAGCTGAAGGCTATGACGGTCCAAACCTTGATAAGCTTGTATTCTCTTTGGATGTACCTGTAACAGTTGATAAGACTGCTCTCGATGCAAAGATTAAAGAGGCAGAAGCTATTGAGAATGTTTACACAGCTAACAGCTTTAAGGCTCTTACAGATGCTATAGCAGCAGGTAAGGTAATATTCGATAAGGACGATGCTCAGCAGACAGAGGTTGACAATGCTGTAACAGCTATCGCAGAGGCAATCGAAGCATTGGCATACAACAGCGGTGATACAGACCACGACGGAGCATTGAGCATTATCGATGTAACAGCTATTCAGTCACACATTGTAGATAAGGCAGTTGAAAACTTCGATGAAAAACTTGCCGATGCAAATAAGGACGGAAAAATAAATATTATCGACGCAACAACCGTACAGCTTGTAGTAAGCGGAAAGTATACTCTTGACGGCGACGGAAATATTGTACACTGATAATTAAACACTTATAATAAGGAAAAGACCGGAATTTCCGGTCTTTTCTGTTTTGTGGAAAGTATATATATTATTAGGAATGAAGTTACTTATTTTCTCACAAAGGGAAAACAAAAAATACTTACGAGGGAAATATTCGCTGTGATATAATAAATATAAAGAATTGCAGTCGCAGTGAAAGGGTAAAGTAGCGAGACGAGAGTCTTGCTGCTTTATTTTTTTGCCGCAATTCGGGTTATAATAAAGAAAAGGGGTATAATTATGCCAAAGACAAAATTTCAGAATGTGATTTTTACTATTATCATGGCGACAATCATGGTTTACGGAATGATTGTCTACAATGTAGCGCTTAACACAGGGGGAGTAACAAACCAGACATTTTTATTGGCACTCCATGAAATGCCTATTATGGTTCCGGTAGCCTTTGTGCTGGAGTTTTTTGTGGTTGAAAAGCTTGCTTCACGCCTTGCGTTTTCTTTTATGCGTCCAACAGACCGCCCGCAGTTTATTACATATGCGATTTCCCTTATGATAGTGTGTATTATGTGTCCTGTTATGAGTTTAATTGCAACTTTGCTTTTTAAAGAGCCGAGCTTCGGAACATGGATTCATACTTTTGGCTGTAATTTTCCTATGGCTATGTTCTGGCAAATGTTTTACTGCGGCCCACTTGCAAGACTTATTTTCCGAACAATCTTCCGCAAACAGATAAAGGAACAGAAGAAAGAAGCTTGATTTTTTAATCCTGATATTTTTAAATATAAAATAACCGTGGTTCAAAAGTGAACTGCACCCCATTTGTTAGACAGTATGGTATACTATATAACAAGTGGGGTGA
>ERZ779866.1983-NODE-1983-length-19287-cov-6.730657_pt1 | contig 19287 bp, 19 predicted proteins | sample MGYA00511248_ERZ779866 | MGnify/ENA primary metagenome ERZ779866 (study PRJEB29588, sample SAMEA2155758) | human gut metagenome | biome: human gut; feature: human-associated habitat; material: faeces | place: Denmark | collected 2008/2010 ... | reverse complement strand
CTCATTCTGTTGAAATTTAATATTTATTTGTCTAAACTTTGGGGTTCACTTCACAGTGACCTGCGGCGCTTTGGTTTCATGTATGTTTGGTTTAGGAAAAAGTCTTTTTGTAAAGATCGTCCTGCATGGGCAGGTGGGTTACATATCCAACGGGAATAAGGTTTTCGGTGGCTTTTATCACCGCTTTTGCGCCCTCTTCTCCAAAGGCTCCGCAGAGCTCTATGCAGTCTATGCCATTTTGCAAAAGCTTTTTGCTTTCCTCACAGGCTTCCTGAAGATTTTTAACGCCGATTATCCGGGCGATTCCATTATGAATTGACTGCTTATCCTTTGGATATTCAAAATCTCCCATTATTATAAAAGCAAATTTCATTTTTTATCATCCTTTCAGAACATCGACTTAAAAGCCGTTTTTAGTCCATATATCATCATTGTTTATTTCTATGAAATCCATATTTTCCTCATTGTTTTTTGGTCTTGATATTGTAACCTCTTCGCCCAACAGCTCGTCATCCTCTGTAAGTACCGGCTCATTTTTTACGGTAAAGATAGGGAAATTAAGTACAATCTTGAAAAGGTCGCCGTCGATTTTTATTTCAAAGGTTCCGTTTTGTGTTTCCGTAAGGCTTTTGGCTATTGAAAGTCCCAAGCCGCTTCCCTCGGTATTTCTTGAGCTGTCACCTCGCACAAATCTTTCCGTAAGCTCTTCGGCGGTTATGTTTAGAGGCTGTGCGGAGATATTTTTTACTGTTATTTCCGCATTTGTTCCGTTTAGTCTTGTGGATATATAAACTCTTGTTCCCGGCAAAGAGTATTTGCAGATGTTTGAATAAAGATTGTTGAAAACTCTCCAAAGCAAGGTTCCGTCTGCGGTTATTTTGAGATTTCTAACATTGTGTTCTGTGATTGCGGTGAGCTGGGAATTTTCAAATCTGTCGAAAAATTCTCCGTTTACCTGAGATAAAAATTCCTCTATGTCTATTTCCGAAAGCTCTGCCTTTACGTTGCCTGTAGAGGCTTTTGAAACCTCTATAAGGTCTTCAATAAGATGCTTGAGCCTTTTTGATTGTTTGTCCAGAATGTCAAGGTATTCCTTTGACTTGGGACTGTTTGGGTCTTCATTTTTCATAAGGTCAACATAATTTATTATAGAGGTCAGCGGGGTTTTCAGGTCGTGGGAAACATTGGTTATAAGCTCAGTTTTAAAACGCTCGCTTTTTATGCTTTTCTCAAGAGCGACGGACATTCCCTCCTTTGTGTGGTTAAGGGACTCGGCGAATTTTCTGAAAAACAGCATATAGGAATTGCTGTCTGTAAGTGCGTATTCTCCTTTTTCCAGGGCTTGGGTTTCCTTTCTCAGTCTGTCCAGGTTTGAAAGGAAAAGACAGATAAATACCAAAACGCCTATGTTAAAGGCAATGGTGAGAAATACGGAAACTCCCTTTAGGCTTGCCAACGAAAATATTAAAAACATATTTACAATTATGTAGATAAGAAAACTAAGTATTCCCACAAACACGGCGGAAGAATTTTTTACAATAAAAATAGCCGCTTTCTTTGCCTGTACACATATAAAATGAATAAGTCTGGGGATAAGGAAATTTTTCCAGAATGGCAGAACCTTGTTTGTGGACGCCTTTATTCTTGCCGCCATGGACACTATAAATGGCACAAGTATAATATTTACAATAAGAAAAGGCGGAACCGATAGCAGCGCAGTCTGCGGAAGCAGTGGCTTTAATCCGTCGTAACGGTATGGCATCATGTAAATTTCGGCGATTCCCCTTGCTGTGAAAAACAGCGCAGCTATGTATACTGCTAAAATTATTTCGATTGGTATTCTGTTGTAAAAATTGAGAAATATGGTATCGCTGTTCTTTTTGTGGCCTACTCCTGCACACAGGAAAATCAAAAGAACAATAAACAAAAGTGAAAAGATAATAGAAGCAGCAACAAAAACATTGTGGTAATCCTTCATATAGGCATAGGACTCAAACGCCGCTTTGTATTTGTCGTCATTTTTAAGCTCTCTGTCAAGAACAAGCTTTGTGATAATGGTTGTTTCCGGGTCGTAGGAAGCTGTCATTTCAACCACGGTGGACAGACCTTCTGAAATTTGAAGACGATTGTTAAAATAAAGGGATGTGTTGGTATTATCCTTAGCTGAATATACAAGTACCTGCAAATTGGATCTATCCGCTGAATAGCTTGCAAGATAAGAGGAATCCACCATTTGATATGCTGAAAACAAAGAGCATATGTTGTAAGCATCGTCTATTAAAAGCTCCATGCACTGGTCGCTTTCCAAAAAAGAATGCATTTGGTAATCCTCTTTTGTAATGTAATTTGATTGTTCGGCGGTTTCATCATCATTGTAAAAATCCTGATTGATATTTATCATTGTGGCGATTATTGAGAATATAGCCATATAGGAGATAATAGGAGTGAGAATTACGCATATTATTTTTACTGCGGAGTTGGAAACAAAGTTCTTCATGTTTTATTTCCCCTTTCGTCAAATCCGAATACATACCCATGTCCCCATAAAACCTTTATGTACATGGGCTCTTCCGGATTTATTTCTATCTTTTTTCTCAAATGTCTTATGTGAACTGCTATTGTCTGACCGGGAGAGGATGTGTCCTCGTTCCAGATATGATGATAAATTTCTTTTGAGGAAAATGTTTTTCCGGGATTTTCCATAAAGAGTTTTAATATAGTATATTGTGTGGAGGTTAGCTGTACCGGTTCTCCGTCAACTGTCACTTTCTTTGCGTCCGGGTCAAGGGTGATTCCTCCTATTGTTATGGTGTGGGGCTTTTTCTCAATTCCGCCCAGCCGCAGATATCTTCTAAGCTGGGAACGAACTCTTGCGCAGACCTCCGCCGGCTGAAAAGGCTTTGTTATGTAGTCGTCGCCGCCGGCTTCAAGGCCTGTTATCTTGTCGTTGTCCTCGCTTTTGGCGGTTAGGAAAATAATGGGCATGTTGTACTTTTTTCTTATTTTTTCGGCGGTTTGAAGTCCGTCTGCAACCGGCATCATTATGTCCATAAGCACAAGATGGATTTCATTTCTGCCTATAATTTCAAGAGCTTCTTTTCCATTAAAAGCCTCAAAAATGTTATATTCAGGATTGTCAAGGTATATTTTTAACGCCTTTACAATATATTTATCGTCGTCACAAATCAAAATATTGTACATAAAAGAATACTCCTTTGTTTTGTTTGATTATATTATACCACTTAACAGGTGTATGTTTAAAGGTTGCAATTATTAAGAATTTATTAAATTTTTGAAAAACAGATGACTTTTTTTTAGATATTTGATAAATTAAGTACATTAAGGTTGATTTCTTATGAAATTATTATTATAATGGTGGTTATGGAATAATATACTGTAGAAAAGGAGGACAAGGTGATGAATTGGGTCGATTTTTTTGTGGACGCTGCAATGGTTATAGGGATACCTCTTACTGTTATGGGCTTTTACTTTTTAATCGTAGCTCTATTTTCCTTGAAAAAAGAAGTAAGGTATAAAGCTTCAGCGCCTGAAAAGAAATTTGCCGTTGTAATTGCAGCCAGAAATGAGGCCGCTGTAATCGGCAAGTTGGTTGACAGTTTGTGTTCGCAAAAATATCCCAAAGAACTTTACAAAATTTTTGTAGTTCCTAATAATTGTACTGATAATACGGAAGAGGTGGCAAGAAGACATGGTGCCGAGATTGTTCACTGCACTGTTCCCGTAAAGACAAAGGGAGAGGTGCTTCACCATGCGCTGCCAAAGATAATGAACGGTTTTGACGCAATTTGTGTTTTTGACGCCGACAATATTGTTGACGAAAACTTTCTTGCGGAAATGAACAACGCTTTTTGTGCAGGCGCAAAATGCGCACAGGGTTACAGAGACAGTAAAAACCCATACACAAACTGGTTGTCCGGTTCTTACACGTTATATTATAAAATGATAAACTTTATTCAAAACAGAGCAAGGTCAAATGCTAAGCTTTCAGCACTTATAAACGGTACAGGTTTTGCCGTAAGCTGTGACCTTATCAATCAAATCGGTGGATGGAATACAAAGACATTGGTAGAAGATCTTGAGTTTTCTGTTCATTGTATTCTTGCAGGGGAAAAGGTACACTGGGTTCCGACCGCTTTAACTTATGACGAACATCCTGTTAAATTCGGCCAGTCAGTTACCCAGAGAAAACGCTGGACCAGCGGAACTTTACATGTGTCAGCCCTCTACATACCAAAGTTTTTCAAGGCTTTTAGAAAACAAAAGAAGTTTGCTTTCTTGGACGCACTTTTGGTGCTTTGTCTGCCCTATGTGCAGCTGCTTTCAATGTTCCTTGCAGTGGTAACCGCATTGCCTGTTATTATAGATAGTTTTACAAAGCCCGACGGCTTCCAGAAAATTCTTGAGTTTGTAGGAATTCCTTTGGCGTTTTCCTATGCGGGACTTTCTTTTGGATGCGTAATTCTTTCCTTTATAAAACCGAGAATGGCTATAGGAATAACCAAAGGGGTATTGAGCTTCTGGATATTTATGGCTACATGGATTCCTATTCAGATTTTCTGTGCAATAAAGCGCACAACAACCTGGAAGCAGATAGACCATACCGGAAATGAAAACAGCAGATCTGTAAATAAAAAACAGTATAAAGCTGCAAAGCAAAGCCAGGAACAGAGAAGATCAAGAAAGATTGCTTCTGTAAGGGTAGATTAAAATTAAATAATAAAAAATTTGAGCTGCGCAAAAACGCAGCTCTTTTTTGTAACCCGGTTACGGATAATCTGTCGGATTTTGTGTATAATTTATCCATAAAAGCAAAAGGAAGTGTAAATATGGGATTTTTTAATATATTCGGTGGAAACAATAACTTTGATTTGATTATGGACGAGGCAAGAAAAGACAGCAGCGGTGTTATTCTCGACGTGAGAACACCGGAGGAGTTTTTCGACGGCAGAGTTCCCGGAGCAGTAAATGTTCCGCTTGACAGCCTGGAAAATGCTTCACTTGATAAATCTAAAAAATATTATGTTTACTGCCACAGCGGCGCAAGAAGTACAGTCGCCTGCGGATATCTGAAAAAACAGGGCTATGACTGTATCAATGCGGGCGGTATCATGAGCTACAGAGGAAATATAGAAAGATAATAACTAAAAGGGAAACAAGACGCAGAGCCTTGTTTCCCTTTTTTTAAAGCATTTTCTTTTTCTTAAAGTAGATTATCTCTGCCACAATTATAATGACGCTTAGAATAATCACTGCCAAATAGCCGTAATTCCATTTAAAGGCAAGCATGTTGGAAAAGTTCATACCGTACCATCCTGCAATAAGGGTGAGGGGGAGAAAGATGGTTGTGACAACGGTGAGAAAGGTTATAACCTTGTTTTGCTGTGCGGCAAGCTGGGACTGATAAAGCTCACGTATTTGCAAAAGGTATTCAATAAGTCTTTCCGTGTGATTATGAAGTCTTTCGGTTCTGTTTGTGTACACCTGCCACAAGGCACATTCCTCCGGTGAAAGTATGCCGGAGAAGTTTTCCTCCATGTCCTGTCCCAAGTCGGTGAGCTGGTCGTAATAGGCATGAAGTTTTGAAAGAATTTTTCTGTATCTGAGAATGTCCTCGTAAAAATTCTGGGGGATAGTGCTTAAAAGACTTTCTTCAAGCTTTGAAAGCTCGTCCTCTATATTTTGAAGATAGATGGAATCGTTTCTTATCAGGTACTCCAAAACTCCCAAGAAAAATTTTACAAGTGAGCTTTTTCCAAAGGTGTGTTTTTCCAGTCGTAAAAATATGCTGTTTATTTCCTGATTGTCCGAGATGAAAATAATCTCATCCTTGCCCAAATAAAAGCCGAAGGTCTGCTGAGGGTTTTCATCATAGGGGAAAGTGGGAGTTTTGATTGTTCCCAAAATACAGTCGGAAAAGGCGTCCGACCTGCAATGCTTTATATTTTCCACGTCCGACAGCAGGTAATCACAGTGAGGGTAGTTTTCGCTTATAATTTTAAATTCCTTTGAGCTCATCACAGAAACTCTTTTGTTTGCTCTGTGAGCTGGAAAATCCTCTTCCTGAGGAAATCCGGAGAGTGTTCCCTCGTTTGTATTGAAAATATATTCGGTCATATTTATCACGCCCTTTTTTATAATTATAGCACAGCTTTTCCGATTGAGCTGTAAATATCCTGTAAAAAATTCGGATTATAAGATATTTAATAAAAAAATAAAAATACACTTGACATATAGTGGTTTATTAGTGTATAATAGGCGAGTAAGCCACTGATGGAGAGATGTCCGAGAGGCCGAAGGAGCATGATTGGAAATCATGTGTACGGGTTACCGTACCAGGGGTTCAAATCCCCTTCTCTCCGCCATAAAACCGCTGATTTTTCAGCGGTTTTTTTATTTTAAAAAACACACTTGTTTAAGCAAGTGTGTTTTCCTTTAATATTTTGTTTATAACCCAAGCAACGCCGCTTTCTGTATTTCTTGGCGCAGAATAATTTGCCGCAAGCTTTGCTTTTTCTACGGCGTTTTCCACAGCATAGGAATTTTTTGTCAGTGAAAGCATCTCAATATCATTTCCGCTGTCGCCTATAACAGCTATTTCGTCCATTGAGTAACCTTTTATTTTGCAGAATTCCTTTATGCCGTTGGCTTTGTTTACGCCTTTGTTTGTTATCTCAAGGTTAAGCTCCAGGGTGTAGGAAAGCTCAAACTCCTCTAAAAGCAGTGTGTTGTTTATTACATCTATTCTGTTATCCAAATCGGTGAAGAAGAAGGTTATTTTCTCAACGCTTTTATTTCTGTTTTTTACGTACTCGTAAAGGTTTTCAACCTCTTTACAGCCGTACATTAAAAACTCTGCCACATCAGGGCAAACAGGAGAGCCTTTGAGACGTTTTTCCCAGTCCTTCTGATAATGTACCTGACCGTCAAGAAAAGCCATTACACAGCATTTAGAAGCCCCTTCGGTGGACATAAGCTCAAGTGCGTCTTTACAAGAAATATAATTCTTATAAAGAATAATGTTTTTCTGTCTGTCAAATACGGTGGCGCCATTGGTGAGAATGAAATTTCTGATTTTTTCCACGGATTTTAACTGTTGGGGAACATCGGATATTGCACGGCCGGTTGTGGGTATAAAATCAATACCGCTGTTTAAGGCCGCAGTTATGGCGTCGATGTTTTCCTGTGAAGTTTTAAAATTGTCAATGAGCAGTGTTCCGTCAAGGTCTGAAAAAACAGCTTTAATTTTCATGGGACTCCCTCCGTTTTTTATCCGTAAAAAATTTCTGACATATATTTTAAATTTGCTGGTTTATGTGATGCTATAATATAATTTAAAACAAACTGTAAATACCCTTTGTAATATCACATAAAACAACAGAATTATAACAGCGGCAAAGCCTTAGACTGTGCCGCTGTTATTTTATTCAAGATTATAAATTCTGGTTAATTAGAACTTTGATCTGTCAAGCACGCTGATAGCGTCAGAAATGCTCTTCTCATAAGCCTCTCTGCCGTAATCGTCTGCAAGCTTCTTGTTCTTTTCACCGTGGGTGAGGCATCCTGCGCCGCCGATACAGCCGTTTACGCAAGCCATACCCTCGATAAAGTTGTAAGGTGAAACACCCTTGTTAGCTCTGAGAAGTGCAGTTTTGCACTCCTCGATACCGTCGCAGGAAACAGCCTTAAGCTGGAAGTTTTCGTCAAGACCCTGCTCCTTGAGGGACTGCTTAACTGCGTCTGCAAGACCGCCGCTTCTTGCAAAGATTCTTCCGAAGTAGGAAGCGTTGTCAAGCGGAGTTTCCTGAAGTGTTGTGATATCGATATCTCTGCTGTCGAACAATGCCTGAAGCTCCTCGAAAGTGATAACGGAGTCTATGTATGGTCTTACATGCTCAAGCTGGAATTCCATTTTCTTTGCTGTGCACGGTCCGATAAATACAATCTTTGCGTTCTCATCAATGTTCTTGATGTACTTGGAGATTGTAGCAGCAGGTGAAAGGTTGTGTGAAATCTTGTCGTTGAGGCCTGGGAAGCTCTTGTGGATGTAGTCAACAAAAGCAGGACAGCAGCTGCTGGTGAGGAAGCCCTTTTCTGCAAGCTCTGCACCCTCTGCGTATGCTACCATATCTGCGCCCAATGCAGCCTCGATTGTTGTATAGAAACCGAGTTCCTTAATACCTGTGATTACCTGGCCAAGCTTTGCATAGCTGAACTGGCTGGCGATTGAAGGAGCAACAACAGCGTAAACCTTTGTTTTGCCGTCTGCCTGGGACTCTTTTATCATCTTGATAACGTCAAGGATGAAGGATTTGTCCATAATAGCGCCGAATGGGCACTGATATACGCAGGCGCCGCAGGAAATACACTTTGAATTATCGATTGCTGCTGCCTTGTTCTCGTCCATTGAAATAGCCTTAACCTTACATGCTCTCTCGCATGGACGCTTAAAGTTGAGGATAGCGCCGTATGGGCAAACCTTAGCGCACTGTCCGCACTCTACGCACTTTGTTTTATCTATAATAGCTCTCTTCTGGTCGTCAAATGTGATAGCGCCTCTCTTACATACGTCTTCACATCTGTGGGCAAGACATCCACGGCAGGCGTTTGTAACCTCGTAACCGCCCATAGGACACTCGTCGCAGGCAATGGAGATAACCTCAATTACGTTAGGATTGCTCTTGTCGCCGCCTGTTGCAAGCTTAATTCTCTCTGCAACGATTGCTCTCTCTTTGTAGATACAGCAGCGCATTGTAGGCTTGTCCTTAACAATAACCTTTGCAATATCGTTAAAGCTCTCTACAAGGGTATCGTTGTAGGCGTGTCTTGCAACCTCTCTGAGTACCTTATACTTCAGATATTGAACCTTAGTATCAAATTTTCTCATTTAATAAACCGCCTTCCTTCTCAGTTGATTTTCGTTTCCTCACTTTTTGTTTTGGAAATTTCAAAAAGGGATTTTAATTATTCTACAAGTCATATACAATTTTACATGTATGACCGACGCACTATATTATACATTGACATTGCCGCTATTGCAAGCCGAATTTTTAATATTGTCGTACATTCATAGTATAACATATTTAAGCAAATATTGAAACAGAAAATTTAATGGATTTTTGTTAATATAAAGAAAATTTTGTGGAAAAAATCCGTTTTTTTCCGATTTTCAAAATATCAGAAATAACTTACCTTTATGCGCTTGCCCATCTTTTTAAGACATTCGGAAATTTCTTCCACAAGGCGCATTTTAATGTTGAAGTTTATGGGAAGATTTGGGTTTTGGTGGGCAGGGTTTACCGCACGTCCAACAAAGAAATTTATGTCTGTGGCGTCCTCGAAAAGCATACGGGCAATCTGTGAAGCGCCGTCGCTTTTGTTGCTCCAGTCGTAATAAAGTGCATTGTCGCTTAAATAGTCGTTGGCGTATTCCAAAACCTTGCTCATGGTTATAACACCCTCTGTAACAAGGTCAACGCCCTCGATTTTAGCGATTGGCGGAACCTCAGGGTCAAGGTAATCAAGCACAGGAATAACCGGCTTTCCAAGATACTGGGCAGCAAGAGTGGAGGTGGTTCCTCCGCAGACAATGTGCTTTCCGGTTTTTGAGAAGAACAGAGCTTCCATTTTGTTTACGTCCGCCGGGTCTTTCGGAGGGCCTATCATAAGGTTAACCTGTTTTCTTGCACGGATTTTAATGGCTCCGATTGTTGTATCGTCGCCCGGCTCAAAGCCGTAAAGACGCTCGCATTCGTCCAAAAGAATTGTGGCAAGAGTTTTTGCAGTGTATTCCTTTTCGTATATGCCCTCCATAAAGGTGATTATGTTGTCCCTCTGCCATCCGAAGTTCATGTATTTACCAACGCCGGCATAAATTGCGCCGTCGCTCATGGCAAGGAAAACATCGTCCTCATGAAGGTCGAGCTTTGATTTATATATTGTTTTACCGCCGATTTCCATGGTGGTGGTGGGGTAGTCGTAATTTTTTCCGTCACGGAGAAGTATAACCATAGGGTTGTCATACTGGATAATCTCCGCATACTCGTTGTTTACAACACGTATAATGGTGAAGGTGGAGTAGGCAACCTTTCTTACCTCGCACACAGGAAGGGTGCTTGCTATAGTGGAAACGCAGTCCTCGATTGTAAGGTTGTTCGCCATCATAGTGGAGATGATTTTTGATGTGAGGGTGGAAAGAATACACGCCTTTACGCCGCTTCCAAGACCGTCAGCCAAAACCATAACAAAGGAGTTTTCTCCCTGTTCCACTATCTCCATGTGGTCGCCGCAAAGCTGCTCACCTTTTTTGTTGACGCTTTTAAAACCTATATCGGTACAAAGATTATTCATCGTTCAACGACTCCTTAAGTTTGGTAAGGGCAATTTTTGTTTCCGCAGTGGTTTCTCCCAGCAAGGAAGCTATCTCCTGAACTACTCTCATCTGCTTTTCAATAACCTTGTCGGCTATGTCAACAGTGTTTTTGCTCATGGTTTCCTTTTTGTTTTTCTGGAGTTCCTCTTCGGTAACATCTCTCATAAAGCAAATCATAATGTGGTAGCTTCTGTCAAGTATTATTGTCTGTTCTACGTACTTGTTGTACTCTGCAAGGTAAACCTTTTTGTCCCTTATGTTTACGCCGTCGTTTAATACGTTTACAAATGGGAGCGGGTCTAAAATTCTCACTACAGGCTCGTTGAGTACATCGTGAATATTTTTAATATTGAACATCTCTCTTGCTGTTTTGTTCATCTGCTGGATTTCTAAAGATTCGTTCAAAACAAAAATAGCGTTAGGAGTGTTTTTAATAATTGTGTCGGAGAAGGACTCCGCTTTTTCTATAAGATAAGGCATACACATGTTGATGTCGGATTTTCCGAAGTAAACAGCCATAGCCTTGTCACGGCAGGTTTCGTATCCGCAGCTTCCGCAGTTGAGCTCGTCGGCAGGACTGTTTTTGCCCATCTTCTTGAGGATTTCCTCAATAGCCTTGCTGCCCGGCTTCTGTCTGTTAATGCCTATGTACTTCATTTCCTTGGTAAGCTCTTCGGATGCAGGAATATCCATAACAAAATCGTCGTTGCCTGCGTATTCGTCAACACGCATAAAGTCGCCGATTGGGGATTTTCTCTTATCCATAGCTGGGCCGCCGATACAGCTTCCCACACAGGCTGACATCTCGATAAAGCATCTGTTTACCTTTCCGTCTATAATGTCCTGGATGGCGTTTTTGCAGTTTTCAACGCCGTCAACGGAGATATATGTGCAGATGTCGTGGTTTCTCTTCATAGAGCGGAGAATTCCTCCGGTGGTGGGGAAAAGTCTTGACCTGCCCTTAGGTGACTGATCTTCGCAGTATTCTATTTTAACTTCTTTCTCGTTGAACCAGCCGGTAAGCTCTTCAAAGGTCAAAACTGCGTCTACAAATTCCGGATACTTGTCAGCCTCGTCCTTTTTGGAAATGCATGGGCCGATAAATACTGTAAATGCGTCCGGATGTGCCTTTTTAATCTCCTTGCAGTGTGCCTGCATAGGTGACATAACGTGGGCAAGGAAAGGCAGAGCCGCAGGATAGTATTTTTGAATAAGTGTATTTATGGAATGACAGCAGGAAGAGATAATAACGTTGCTGTCATTTCTTTCAATCATTCTTTCGTACTCGTTTTTAACGATATTAGCGCCGAGAGCAGTTTCCTCGGCATCTGTAAAGCCCAGCTTTTTCAAAGCGTTTGCAAACATGGTGATGTTTGCGCCGTCATAGTTTCCCACAAAGGAAGGAGCAACGCTGGCGTAAACTGGTCTGCCGGATTTGATAACTTCCTTTACCTTGTCAACATCGTTTCTGATTTCCTTTGCATTCTGGGGACAGACTACAAAACATTCACCGCAGAGGATACATTCGTCATGGACAATATGCGCCTGGTTGTTTTCAAAACGTATGGATTTTACAGGGCAATGTCTTATACATTTGTAACAGTTGCGGCAGTTAGAGGGTTTAAACTGAATACAAGAATTCATCGCTTTTTTCTCCTTTTATTTTTTAAGTTCCGTCGATATATTTAAAAATCACAGGTGGATTTTTTATTTGAATTTTCTAAGTACATAGCTGTTGAAAATCTCTTTGAAATTTTCTTTGTTTACGCCGCTTATTATTTCGTCGTCGATTTTAACTGTAACACCGTCGCCGGAGCATTTACCGAAGCAGAAAGCGCCGCTTAAATTTACCTTGTCGGTAAGACCGTTTTCCTCAAGGCTTTTTGTCATAAGGTTTACAATATCGTAAGAGCCTTTGAGATGGCAGGAACTGCCGATGCATACAAATATATCCATAAGTATCACCTATAATCAAAATTTATTGTTTTTATTAAATGTATACAGTAACTTTCTTAATTATATAATAAGTTTCTACGTTTTTCAACTATCAACAGGCGATAATTTAACTTTTTAACAGTGAAATTAGAAAATGCATGTCCATTTAAGGTTTGAATATTGCTAAATTTTAAAAATAATTGTATAATAAATTTTTAGATTAACGACTGTTAAAATGTATTGCTTTATGATATTGGAGGAAGTTATGGCGAAAAAGAAAAAAGATAAAAAGACCTCTTTGCCTGTAAAGATTCTTAAAGGTATTCTTGCCTTGGTTCTTGTGTTTGTAATAGGATTTTTTGCTTTGGCGGGATATCTCACAGCCACTGAGTTTAAGCCCTCAGAGTATGAAGGCGTAGCTGTGGAAAAAGCAGAAAACGCAGAAAAAACAGTTGCGGCAGGTGACACTCTCACCGTGCTGTCCTACAATATAGGCTACTGCGCCAACGATAAGGACCACGACTTCTTTATGGACGGGGGAAAAACCGTAAACACAGAAAGCCGTGAAAATATCGAGAAAAACCTTTCCGGCATTATCAACACCATAAAGGAAGCCGATGCGGACGTAAACTTTATTCAGGAGGTTGACAAGTCCTCAAAACGCTCTTACCATGTCAACGAGTATTCCTCAATATCGGACAGCCTTGAAAATTACAGCGCCGCCTATGCCACAAATTACCGTGTAAAATATGTGCCCTATCCTCTGCCGACAATCGGCGAGGTTGAATCGGGCGTTGCTATATTCAATAAATTTACAGCAAACGAAAGCGCATTGAGAGTTGGTTTCCCAACAGCTTTTTCCTGGCCTGTAAGCCTTTGCCAGCTTAAAAGATGTCTGCTGGTTGAGTATGTGCCAATAGAAAACAGCGATAAAATGCTGGTGCTTGTAAATCTTCACCTTGACGCCTATGACGACGGAGAGGGCAAAAAGCTTCAAACCCAGATACTTTCCGACTTCTTGAAAAATGAATATGAAAAGGGCAATTATGTAATAGCCGGCGGAGATTTTAACCAGACATTTCCGGATGTTCAGGGCGAACAGTACGAAGTTGTAAACGACGAGTATTTTGTTCCCGGAGTGGTTGACACAAGCCTTTTCCCTGAGGGATGGCAGATAGTTTCCGACGACGATGTGCCAAGCGCAAGACTTTTAAACGAGCCTTACAATCCGGAAAGCGAAAACACACAGTATTATGTGCTGGACGGCTTTATACTTTCACCAAATGTAAAGTCCGTAAGTGTGGAAACCCTGGACTGCGGATTTGAAAATTCAGACCACAATCCGGTAGTTTTGACCGCACAGCTTGAGGAAGAGTGATTTATGTTTTACAAAAATATAGCCGCCGGAAAGTTTATAAGCCGTCCCAACAGATTTATAGCCAATGTGGAAATAGACGGTAAAGTCCAGGTGGTTCATGTAAAGAATACGGGAAGATGCAAGGAACTGCTTCTGCCTGGTTCAACGGTTTACTGTGAAAAATCCGACAATCCAAACAGAAAAACAGCCTATGACCTTGTGGCGGTGGAAAAGGGAAAGCTTCTCATAAATATGGACAGTCAGGCGCCTAACACAGCTTTTTCTGAATTTATCCATGACGGAAGCTTTAAAGACGGCATAGAATATATTGCAAGGGAAAGAAAGTACAAAAACAGCAGGTTTGATTTTTATTTTAAAAGAAAGGGAAAAGAATATTTTGCCGAAGTTAAGGGCGTTACCCTTGAGGATGAGGGAGTGGTGCTGTTTCCCGACGCACCAACGGAAAGAGGTGTAAAGCACCTTACAGAGCTTGAAGACGCAGTGAAAAACGGATACGGCGGCTGTGTAGTGTTTGTTGTGCAGTTAAAAGAGGCAAAGTTTTTTACACCTAATAGAAAAACACATCCGGAATTTGCAGATAAGCTTAAAGAGGTGCAGAAAGCGGGAGTTGAAATATTCGCCTACACCTGTAATGTTACGCCAAACAGCATTTCGCTCTTGTCACAAATTCCTGTTGTGATATAATAGATACAGTGCAAAATAAAAACAGAGAAAGAGGTAAATATAAAATGGTATATAATAATGTGCTGGAGGCTATGGGACAGACCCCGGTTATTCAGCTTAATAAAATGGTAGACGAGGACAGCGCAAGAGTGCTGGTTAAATACGAGGGCTTAAACGTAGGCGGTTCAATAAAGACAAGAACAGCCTACAACATGATAAGACAGGGCGAAAAGGACGGCATTATAAAGCCTGACACAATAATTGTTGAGCCGACCTCAGGCAACCAGGGAATAGGTCTTGCCCTTATCGGCGCTGTTAAAGGCTATAAGACAATTATAATTATGCCTGACTCCGTAAGTGTTGAGAGAAGAAAGCTTGTTCATCATTACGGAGCAGAGGTTATTTTAATACACGACGACGGAAATATCGGCGAGTGCATTGCAAAATGCGTTGAAACAGCAAAGAAAATGGCAGAGGAAAATCCAAAGGTTTACGTGCCTGAGCAGTTTTCAAACCCTGCAAACCCAATGGTTCACAGAAGAAGAACCGCTCTTGAGATTATGGAGCAGGTTGAAGACCCAATCGACGGTTTCTGTTCAGGAATAGGCACAGGCGGTACTATTACAGGTATCGGAGAGGTGCTGAAAGCTCAGTATCCGGACATTGAGATATGGGCAGTAGAGCCTGAAAATGCCGCAATCCTCGCAGGAGGAAACGTGGGAACACATCTCCAGATGGGTATAGGCGACGGAGTTATCCCGGAAAATCTCAACAAGAGCATTTACGACCACATATATATCGTAAGCGACGAAGAGGCAATAAGAACAGCAAAAGAGCTTGCCTCTAAAGAGGGTATAATGTGCGGAATTTCCAGCGGTACAAATGTTGCCGCCGCATTGAAGCTTGCCAAAAAGCTTGGAAAGGGAAAGACAGTTATAACTGTTCTTCCTGATACAGCAGAGAGATATTTCTCAACTCCGCTTTTTGACGGCGACTGATAATTTTAAAACAAAGAGGTAATAAATGTTAAAAATAGGAAGTCATCTGTCTGTTGCCAAGGGCTTTACCGCCATGGGCAAACAGGCTTTGAAAATGGACGCAAATACTTTCCAGTTCTTTACAAGAAACCCCAGAGGGGGAAAGGCTAAGGAAATAGACATAAAGGATATAGAGGGACTTATAAAAATAATGGAGGAAAACTCCTTTGCTCCCGTCCTTGCACATGCGCCCTACACTTTAAATCCTGCGGCGGAAAAGGAGGAAACAAAGCGTTTCGCCTTTGAAGCCATGAGCGACGATTTAAAGAGAATGGAACTGCTCCCAAACAACTACTACAACTTCCACCCGGGCAGTCATGTGGGACAGGGCGCAGAAAAGGGAATAGAGCTTATTTCAGAGCTTTTAAACAGAGTTCTTTTTGAGGGAATGAAAACCACAGTGCTTTTGGAAACAATGGCAGGCAAGGGAACAGAGGTTGGCAGAAGCTTTGAGGAAATCGCAGAGATAATTTCAAAAACTAATCTTGAGAAATATCTTGGCGTTACCCTGGACACCTGCCACGTGTTTGACGCAGGCTATGATATTGTAAATTCCCTAGATAAGGTTCTTGAGGAATTTGACAGAATTATAGGAATAAAAAGATTAAAGGCGATACACCTAAACGACAGCATGAACACTCTGGGCTGTCACAAGGACAGACACCAGTGTATAGGAAAGGGCGGAATAGGCATCGAGGCTATAACCGCAATAATAAATCATCCCCTTTTGAGAGATTTGCCTTTCTATCTGGAAACTCCCCTTGATGAAGCAGGTCATGCAGAGGAAATAAAGCTTTTAAGAAGCCTTTACAGAGATTAAAAATAAACACCGCAGACTATTCAAAAGTCTGCGGTGTTGTTTTGTATTGGTAAAATTACTTTATGTATTCTTCGATAATTGTTTTTGCAGTATCACCGTCGGAAACACAGAAGATAACATAGTTTCCGTAAAGCTCTATAACAGCGGCGTCAAGCTTTACCATTTCCTCAGGAATATAAAGCTCATAGCTGTTTTTCTGATAGTCAAGTCTTTTGTTTACTGCGTCGTAAGCTTTCTGAGCGTCTGCACTGTCTTTAAGCTTGAAGAGAGCGATTTCCTCTGCTGTAGCTCCTGTGCTTATATATACGATTTGCTCCTCAGCATAGTCTATGCCGTAAAGCTTTGATATCATATCGTCGTCAATCTTTGTCAGTGTGTCCTTAAACTGAACCTGAGCCAGAAGATCGCCTGATAATTTTTCTATATCAAGTTCCTTGTTTTCACTGCCTGAGCATCCTGCAAAAGCAAAAAGTGTAAGAGCGCACATTGCAAGGCAGATAATCTTTTTGATTGTTTTTTTCATATTCATTCTCCTTTATATTATTTCAGTCCTTTTATATTTCTCAAGGTGACACAGTGTGAGTCTTGAGATATTCAAGCCATGCTTCACATTCCGGAACACCAAAGTGTATTCCGTCTGTGGATGACTCCTCCGGCAGATATCCTTCGGAGTTGGCAACGGCTTTTTCGCAGTCTATATAGTAAACCTGTTTTTCAGCGGCGAGCTGTTGAAGCATTACGTTTAAGCTGTCTATTTTGGTTTTGTTGAAGCTTTCGCTGGCGTCGGAAGAGCTTTTTGTAACAGGGAGAATTGATTGAATATAAATTATAGCGTTGGGGTTTATTGCCCTTGCCTCGTCGATAATATCGCCGTATTCATCAATAAATACTTCGCTGTAAGGCCAGCTTGCTTCGTTTAATCCAAACATTATGTAAAGCTTTGAAAAAGATGTGCTTCTCAATGCGTCAATAGCTGTAACCATTGTTCCGTTAAGGTCTATGGTGGCGTCTGTAAATACTGTGCTTACGTTAAGTCCTCGGCTTGCATATGTAGTCATTGTGTTAAGGCCTGAGAAAAGCGCAAAGCCTTCTGTTCTTGAGTCTCCCATAAATACCGCATCGCTGAAATAGCTGTCATCAACAGGTGCCGACTGGGGAACAGGTGAGGAATAATCGTAACCGCCGTCTGAAGAGGATGATGACGGCTCTGTAGTTGTTTCTGATGCTGCTTCTGTAGTTTCTTCAGTGGTTGCTTCTGTGGTTTCTGTGGTTTCTTCCGTTGTTTCTTCTGAGGTGCTTTCAGACTCAGAGGTTTGTTCCGATGTGGATGTTGTTTCCGGATTTACAGAAAGCAGGTTTCCGCTTATTAAACATATTACTCCGAAAATAACTGACACAAATGCAATGGCACATACAATTAAAACGGCAACCTTTTTTTCCTGACTCAAAGGCTCTTTTTTGTACCTTCTTTTTCGTCTTTTGTTTTTGTCACTTGGTGATTCTTTGTTCACAAAAATTACTCCTTTATAAATGAGAAAAAGGTATGATAAAGGATAAACAAACCATCGTTTTTAAATGAGCAGGTTTACCCAATTGTTTACTGTTTTATTGTTAAGTATATATTATGATACAAATAAAATCAACAGAATTACCTTAAAAAACATCAATAAAAATGGGGCTGAAAATCAGCGGAAATTTAATTATTTTTCAGTATTAGCATATTAAAATCTGTTGATTAACTGAAATTTGAAATTATGTTGACATAAATGCACAATTTAAATAAAGTAAGCCTGCCGCATTTTGTATAAACCTTAAATTTTTTTAACAGCTCAGAATAATAAAATTTTAAAATAGATTTTTGCTGTCAGATAATTTCTGATTTTTGATTTGCAGTATAAAAAACAAGGAGCAGTCAACAAAGACTGCTCCTTATTGTATATAGAAAACCACTCGCTAGGCGAGTGGTTCAAAAGAAGGCGACAGCCGGTGATGTAGAAAATAAAACTCCTTTTGTTGTAAAATAAGCTTGCGGTCTGGCAGCTGCAAGGACAACAAAAGGAGGACATTCAAATGAATGACATGAACATTTTATCACATACGAAATGGAATTGCAAATATCATATAGTGTTACCGATAGTAATCTCAATCACACAGGGATTTACCTCTATTCCAAAGGCAAAATCATGATTCATTTGACCTTTGACTATAAAACCGATGAAAAATGCACCACACCGGGCCAATATTTGAAGTATCACCGGACATTCCAGGGCCTTTCCACACGAGAACTGGCGGAAAAGGTGGGCATTGTGCCCGCGACACTGGTTCTGTATGAGAATGACCGGCATCCCATCAAGTACAGTACAGCGGTGGCGCTTGCAAATGTGCTGGGGATTGACCGCAACAGGCTTCTGGACGAATATACCGCCTTTGTAGATTACCCGTATTTCTCTCTTTTGAAAAAGGTACGGCAGGATCTTTCCTTAACTCAAATACAAATGGCTGAGTTGATTGGGATAGGCCAAACGTCTTATTCTGGATGGGAAAGAGAAATCCGCGTTCCGCGCCGTAAGGAGTATGATAAAATCCTTGCCGCACTGAAAAAGCTAAGGGTAAATGTGGATACATACCTTTGCCAGTCAGCTTCTATCTGATTGTAAATCGCACATTTGCGGCACTGTTTCCTTACATATATAATAGAAGCACAAAGGAGGAGTGCCAAATGAGAAAGCGGAAATTAAAGATATTTCTTACCCCTACGGAAAACAGCATTGTCATCCAAAGCCTCAACCACCTGCGCAACGCCATGCTCCGGGAAAACAGGGACACCGGCTGCCTGGACGAACTTCTGCTCAAAGTGATGTGCGCCCCGGTAAAGAAGATGTAAAATTACATATCGCAGCCAGATGAGCCGCTTATTCTTTTCAGAGAGTAAGCGGCTTTTTTCATGCCCATCTTTCGGATTTTCCGCGTACATAGCCGTCCGTCCTGCCAACGGGCGGCTAAATCTATGAAGAAGGAGGACATGAAAATGCCGGAACAAAGAAGCCGCCCCAGGGATGGCCGC
>ERZ779866.1979-NODE-1979-length-19296-cov-3.074320_pt1 | contig 19296 bp, 18 predicted proteins | sample MGYA00511248_ERZ779866 | MGnify/ENA primary metagenome ERZ779866 (study PRJEB29588, sample SAMEA2155758) | human gut metagenome | biome: human gut; feature: human-associated habitat; material: faeces | place: Denmark | collected 2008/2010 ... | reverse complement strand
CCGCCGTAGATATTGGGAATCCATTCGCCGTTTTTGCGCGAATAGTCCAGATACAGCATTGAGGCAACGGCGTCAACGCGCAGGCCGTCGATGTGAAATTCCTTGAGCCAATAAATGGCGCTTGCACAAAGGAAATTGCAGACCTCGGTGCGGCCGTAGTTATAAATTTTGGTACCCCAGTCGGTATGTTCGCCTTTGCGGGGATCGGCGTGCTCATATAAATGCGTGCCGTCAAACTCGACCAGTCCGTGGCCGTCTTTCGGAAAGTGCGCAGGAACCCAGTCCATAATCACACCGATGCCGGCCTGGTGAAAAGTGTCAATCATATAACGGAAATCGTCAGGATTGCCGAAACGGGAGGTCGGCGCAAACATACCGGTTACCTGATAGCCCCAGGAAGCGTCAAGCGGGTGTTCGGTCAACGGCAGAAACTCAACATGCGTAAAGCCCATATTGACAACATAGGGCACCAGATATTCAGCCATCTCGCGATAGGTAAGATATTCGCAGCCGTTTTCGCCCTTGCGGCGCCAAGAGCCCAAATGCACTTCATAAATGGACATCGGCTTGTCAAAACTGTTGTATTCGGCACGGTATCCCATCCAGTTCTGGTCTTTCCAGTCATAGTGATTGATGTCATAGACGATGGAGGCGGTGTTGGGGCGTTTTTCCGAATAAAAGGCAACCGGGTCCGATTTCAGCAGGATGTAGTCTTCCTGAGTTTTGATTTCATATTTGTAGACTTCTCCTTCGGTCAGTTCGGGAATGAAAATGTCCCATACGCCGCAACTGATATGCTTGCGCATAACATGGACGCGGCCGTCCCAGTTGTTAAAATTGCCGACCACGCTGACGCGTTTGGCGTTCGGCGCCCAGACGGCAAAACTGACGCCTTTGACACCGTCAACAGTATTGACGTGCGCACCCAGCTTTTTATACATATCCAGATGGTTGCCTTCGGCCAAAAGATAGATGTCAATGTCCCCTAAAATGGAAGGGAATCTGTATGGGTCATGAATGGTAAAAACGCCGCCTAAATCGTTTTCGATTTTCAGTTTGTAATTGAAATTGTCCCGCGGGCCGAGATTAATCTGATAAAAACCGCGTTCATCAATTTTGGTGAAGAAACCCATCGAGTTTCCCTGCTCGTCTAAAAGTTCAACAGAACGGGTGTTGGGATGATAGGTCCTGATAAAAACGGATTTTGACCCCTTATCCTTATGAATCCCCAATACGGCAAACGGGTTGCCGTGATCTCCGTTTATAACGGCTTCCATCTCTTCTTTAGACAATAAATTTTCCATAAATATACTCCTGTTTTTTGACCCAAGATTTAAGAAGTTTCTTCCCGAAAACAACCCGTCTTTTTCAGATTATTTTTCAGCGACACTCCACGGTTATTCATCTGATAATCTATAAAATCTAATCACATTAAATGCAAGCAAATTAGACGATGTATAAATATAATTTTACAAACATCATATTTTCAATCCATTAGCTATTGACGTATAAAATTTTGATTGTATATTAAATGATGTATGTAAACATTGTTTATAAAATTTTTTATTGGAGTTTATTATGGTTAAATACAACGAAAATGCGATTAAAGAAGCTGCTTATTACAACTGGCAAAATGCCGGCTGCCCGATGGGTCAGGACGAATACTTCTGGTCTATGGCCGTTGAACAGCTTTCCAATTGTTCCAACAGCAAAAAATCTTGCTCTTCTACCAAGAAAACAACTTCTTGCAAATCCAGCACCTCTACTAAATCTGCTGCCTGCAAGTCTAGTTCGAGCTCTAAAAAATCTAAATAAGTTTTGATAGATTTTTGTGAAAAAACCCTTGTTATCCGCAAGGGTTTTTTTATTGCCTGCGGGCGGAAACGACATAGCCCCAGACTTCGTCGTCACCCTCTTTCCGAAGCATTGACTTTTCCGCTTTTTCAAGTCGGAATCCACTGTTTTCCAAGACGCTTTTTACATAGTCGAAACTATGGACGAAGCGTCCCGAAATATGCAAAAAATAGTTCTGTTCGTTATACTTGTTTTCGGTAACGCTGAAGATAACGCGGCCGGATTTTTTCAAAGCGGAAGCCAGATTTTCAAACAGGGAATCCAACGCGCCGAAATAAGTGAAGACATCGGCCGAGACAATCAAATCATAATCTTTTTTATGCGCAGACAAAAAGGCGTTGAGTTCTTCGTGAAACAGCTTGTTATAAAGCTTTTTGGCTTTGGCCTGCTCAAGCATTCCGGCCGATAAGTCCACCCCGTGCAAAGAAAAGAATCCGGCATATTTTTTCAGGTATTTTCCACATAATCCGGTACCGCAGCCGGCATCGAGAATCCGCAAACGATGTTTGTGTTTTTCGCCGTATAAATCGTTTAAGAATCCGCCGATATGTTCCGGCGTTTTATATTCCAGACCAGCCAGAACCTCTTCAAAATTTTCGGCAAAAACATCGAAAATATTTTGCAGATATTCATCGTTGGCCTTGGTCACGCCGGCGGCATTTTTAATGGCATTTCCCATGTGCTGCGCTATCTTGTCAAACGGGAATTTTTCAAGCCATAAAGAGGCATACTTCCGCGCTTCTCCGTTTTCATTATCCATAGCCGCCTCATAGAGCAGATAGCCGAAGTTAATATGGTGCGCCTCCTCGCCGCCGCTCAGAAGCACCGCTTTCCACCCCTGGCTTAAAGCCTTTGAAATTTCGTTGTTTTTTTGATAGGCCTGACTTAAATAATTATGAATCCACGGATCTTTGGAATCCAGTTTTTCCGCCTGTAAAAGGTGGGAAAGCGCCTGGGGAATCCGGTCTTGTTCCAGATAAGCGCTACCCAATATGTTGTGCGCCAGCGCACAGTCGGAATCCAAACGCAGAACATCTTCGGCATAGCGGACGGCCGCCGCAAAATCTCCGGCTTCCAGATAAGAATTGGCCAGATTTATTTTGGCCGGATAATAATCCTTTTTCAGCGAATCCGCTTTTAAATATGCCTCAATGGCGGCGGTGTAATTTTTTTCGATAAAATATATGTTTCCGAGATTGATGTAAGCCGTATAGTTCGCGGAATCGGCATTGACCAGTTTCCGGCAGATTTTTTTGGCCTTTTTATACTGTCCGGCCTCGTACAAGTCGATGGCATAGTTGGTTAAAGCCTGAGATGACTTTGATTTGAAAAACATTTTACACCGTAAGAAAACAGAAAGGACAAGGAGAGTATAGACGCATCAAAACAATAATCAAGTTCTTTATCATCCCCGATTTGACTTTTGTCCGGCCCGGTGGTAGATTTGCGGCAAATCAAAACTATATACAAAGCAACAACACAAACACGGCAATTCTGATGACATACAGTTACCGACACATCTGGCTTATCTCATACCCGATTTTGGCCGGGTTGCTCATTCAGCAGCTCATCGGCCTGACCGACACCGCTTTCCTCGGCCGCGTGGGCGAAATCGAGCTCGGCGCCTCGGCCATCGCCGGCGTGTTTTACATTATGATTTTTATGCTCGGACAAGGTTTTTCCGTCGGTGCGCAGATTATTATCGCACGGCGCAACGGCGAACAAAATTATCAGCGGATCGGTCCGATTGTTTATCAGGGAATCGCCTTCCTGCTGCTGACAACCATAGTTATCGCGGCTTTAATGTTCCGCTTTTCTCCGGCCGTTTTGAGCGCAATCATCTCCTCTCCGGCAGTCTGTCAAGCCGCGCTTGATTATCTGCAACCGCGCATCTTCGGCTTCTTTTTTGCTTTTGTCATTGTGATGTTCCGGGCCTTTTACATCGGCATTACCAATACTAAAATCCTTACGCTCAATGCGCTTTTAATGCTGTTTGTCAACGTCGGTCTCGACTATATCCTTATTTTCGGGAAACTCGGTTTTCCGGCCATGGGAATCCGCGGCGCCGCCGTTGCTTCGGTTATTTCGGAGGCGGTTTCGGCGCTATTTTTTATCGTTTATACCTTTTATAAAACCGACTGGAAAAAATACGGGTTTAATCTGCCGGAGCTGTGGAATACTTCTCTGCTGCAGAAGATCTTAAACATTTCGGTATGGACCATGCTGCAAAGCGTCGTGTCTCTCGGAACCTGGCTGATGTTTATGTTGGCGGTCGAACATCTCGGAGAGAGAGAACTGGCCATCAGCAACGTTTTGCGCAGCATTTCCTCCCTGCCCTTCATGGTGGTGGGCGCCTTATACGGTTCGGCCAACGCCGTTACCAGCAACCTCATCGGCATGGAAAAAAACAAAGAGATAAAAGCGACCGCGCGCCGGATTATCGTGCTGGGCTATGCCATCGGCACCGCCATGGAACTGCTGATGGCATTTTTTCCGATTGCGATTATGCGGATATATACCAATAATCAGATTTTGATTGACGCCGCCGTCCCGGCTTATTTCGTATCGCTGACAACTTATTTTACGCTGGTGCCGGGCTTTATTCTGCTGGGCGTCGTTTCCGGAACCGGCCGCACCAAAGAAGCCATGGTTATGGAACTTCTGGCTCTGGCCGCTTATGTCATCAACGTGTGGTATGTGGTTATCTATCTGCGGGCGGACATTGCACTCTGCTGGACCTGCGAACATTCTTACAACATTCTGCTGACGATCTTTACCTATTATTATCTCCGCAAAAGACACTGGTGCGGTTCCCCGGCGCAAACCTCGCTGTCCTGATAAAAAAAACACCGGACACATTATTTTCTTGATTAATATTCTCACTTCTTTTAAAGTTTAGCTGGCTGCGGCGAACCGCAGCCAGAACCAGAGATGGTTCGGAGCCTTGACAAGCTCTTATAAGACACGGCGTGTGATATTACGTCGTCAGTCAGCTATGCATTGCATATTCTGGCAAAATATCCCCGTGGCATAGAAATATGGCCGGGGAGGTTTTGGTGTATGTTCAGAAGCCCCGGCTTTAAAGACCAAAACGATCATTTTGTCTTATATGATTTGTCAACTCTCCGACCGCCTTTTCAGGCGGTTTTTTTTGTTGTTTACACATAAAAAACTGGAGAATTGAAATCTATGTCCCACTTTAGAGAAAAACTTCGTTTTTGGTTTGCGCCCGAAAAAGGGCGTCCGGCCAAGAATCTTTTGTTTGCTTTTATTGCCACAGCGGCTGCAACCGCACCGGATCTGGTGATGAACTATGCGGCCGGCACGCACGTTATTTCCGAACCGCTGTTCACCTTATATGTTTTCGGCTTTATGCTTCTTCTGTCTTTCTGCCAGAACAGGTTCGTGTATTTTGTTATCGCCCTTGTGGTTCTGATGCAGATAATTCAGCTTAATTTTATGGCGTTTTTCGGGCACCCGATTACGGCCGGCGACATCATCAACATCGTCAAAGAAAAGCGCGACGTTTTTGACGCTGCCTATCTGCGGCAAACCTGGTTTGTCATGCCGCTGATTATTTTGTTTTACGGAACGGCTGCCTTCATCTTTTATATCGGCAGCAGGGAATCGGTAAAAATCCGCTGGATGTTTTTGGCAGTGCTGTACCTGATAGCGCACAAACCCTACCGTGCCTGGAGCGAAACTAAGGGAATTTGGTATTTTCAACCCGGTCCGACCCGCCCGTCCCTGAAAAACAGCATCAACACCTTTTCTTATTTTTTCTTCCAGTATCTCTGGAAAAACAATGAGGCCTCCGAAATTTCCTATCCCCCCTATTCCTTGGTGCCGCAAGCTTCCGACAGCGACAATATCCTGCTTATATTCGGCGAAAGCCTTTACAGCGGACACATGCCGATGTTCGGTTATGAGCGCAACACTTTCCCCAAACTGACACGGCGTTTGGAAAAGGCTCCGCAAGCGACAATCTCCGCTCTGATTGCGCCGGGAATTTCCACCGCAACGTCAACCGCGCTTTTTTTTAACAGCATCAGAGAACCGGGCAATATTGCCGAAATAAGAAAGCTTACCGGCAATCTGTTCAAAACCGCAAAAGAAAACGGTTTTGAAACCTACTATTATTCCAATCAGGAATCCAGACTGATTATGAATATCGGCGAAAAATACATCGACCACATTGCCAACAACGACTCAGAACCGATGCTGTTTGCAAAATATCATGACGAAGGTCTGGTCAGGCTTTTGAAGAAAATAGACTTTACCCGCGGAAAAAAATTTGTGGTGCTGCATATGCGCGCACCGCATCTTCCCTACGAAAAACATTATAAAGGCCGGGAAAACGAATTTGAAAAATTCAGGCCGGCGGCAGACGCTGCGGACCGAATGACGCGCAGCGTCAACGCTTATGACAACGCGCTGCTTTATGCCGACCATGTCATTGACGGAATGACCGATACATTTATCCGCGCAGCGGCCGGAACCAAATATTCAGTTTTTATAACCGCCGACCACGGACAGCTTTTCAACTACAACGGAATGTGGGGGCATAATAATTTGGTGACGGAACAGGGCAAAGTTCCGGCAATCATTCTCGGCAACGATGCGGATAAACTGCCGCCGGTGATGTCCGCCTATCAACTGAGTGTCCGTATTTTGCAAGCTCTGGGCGGACGGCTTGTCAATCCGAACGAGGACAAAGGCACTTATTATCTTCACGGAAACAACATCTATTATCCGTACGATTTTTTGGAATATCAAATTACGGACAGCGGAAAAATCATTCCGCAAAAACCGCGAAACACCAATATGTTAAAATAATCTCAAAGCCGGCAATCCCCCGCGATAAACGGGGAATTGCCAAGCATAAAAAAATTTTTGTTGACTTTATATACCGAACGGTATAGATTTCGTCTTTATGGAAATGATAAAAGACAACAGAGAAAAAATATCAGACGTCGCCATGGCGCTGTTTGCCGAAAAGGGTTATGATGCCGTCGGCGTGCAGCTTATCTGCGAAAAGGCCGAGGTGTCAAAACCGACATTGTATTATTATTATGAAAGCAAAGCCGGAATTCTGAAAGAAATTCTGCGCCGCAACTACGAACGGCTGAACACTCTGCTGGAGCAGCAGTCAAGATATATTCCCAACGTCAAAAAATATTTTGAAGACGTTTATCCGGTGTTAATCCGGATTGCCAACGCTTATTTTGACTTTGCCAGAAACAACCGCCAGTTTTACGCCATTGCGCAGTCGGCATTGTTTGCGCCGCCGGAATCGGAACTTTATTCGGCGGTGAAGGAGTTCAACGGCACGCAGTATGACATTATTGAAAAAATGTTCAAAAACATGTCGCGCATCCACCGAAACATGACCGGCCACGAAAAAAGACAGGCTTGGACTTTCATCGGAATGATCAATATATACATTATTCTCAATCAAAACCCCAAAACAGAAGATTTGGTTCATCAATTTATGCACGGAATATTCTAAAAAATTTTATTGTTGATATACCGAACGGTATAGAAAGGAGAAAATTTATGTGGGCTGAAAAAAGAGTTTTTTATCATATTTATCCGCTGGGCTTCTGCGGAGACCGGGGCCTTGAAAAAATCAGCGGCATTATCGGCCACCTTAAATACATCGGTGCCGACGCGCTATATCTGGGACCGGTTTTTCAATCCGCCAACCACGGATACGACACCAGCGACTATTTTCGCATTGATCCGCGGCTGGGAAGCAATGACGATTTCAGGGAAGTCTGCCGCCAGCTGCATGAAAACGGCATCAAGGTTATCGTCGACGGTGTTTTCAACCATGTCGGCCGCGAGTTCTGGGCATTCAGAGACGTGCGCGAAAACAAGGAAAATTCAAGATACTGCGACTGGTTTCTGCTCAATTGGAACGGCAACAACCACTATGACGACGGCTTTTATTATCAAAACTGGGAAGGATGCAGCGATCTGGTAAAACTGAATTTGAAAAACCAGGACGTTAAGAACCATTTGTTTGAAGCCATCAAGAGCTGGACGGACAACTATGACATCGACGGACTGCGTCTGGACGTCGCCTATTGTCTTGACAAGAAATTTCTGACCGAACTGCGCAACTTCTGCCGGGTCTTAAAAGACGACTTTTGGCTGATGGGAGAAATTGTACACGGAGACTACAACCAGCTGATGAACGAACGAATGCTCGACAGTGTGACCAATTATGAGTGCTATAAGGGACTTTATTCTTCATGCAATGACAAAAATATGTTTGAAATTGCCCATTCTCTCAGACGGCAGCAGGAACTCTACGGCGGAAAATTCATGTATAATTTTCTGGACAACCACGATGTCAGCCGCATTGCCTCCAAGCTCAAAGACAAACGCGATTTGAAACTTCTTTATACCATGCTGTATCTGATTCCCGGAATCCCCAGCATTTATTACGGCAGCGAGTTTGGTATTGAGGGTGACAAAGATGCCGGCGGCGACAGCATTTTGCGGCCCAGCCTGAATGAATTTACGCCTAACGAACTGACTGAACACATACGTCGGCTGAGCCTGATCAGAAAAGAAAACGAAGTGGTCGTTTACGGCGCATACAAAGAACTTCTGCTTCAGAACGAACAGTTTGTCTTCTCCCGCGAAAACGGCAGCAACAAAGCCGTCTGTGCCGTCAACCTGAGCGAAGAGGAGTACGAAGCCGATATTGAAGGACAAAAAATTAACATTCCGCCCAAAGAAGCGCTGTTGCTCATCGACGGAAAATCCGTATTGCAGAGATGACAAAAAAAGCCTTGATAAAATCAAGGCTTTTCAATTTGGTAGGGGTAGTCAGACTCGAACTGACACTCCCTGAGGGAACAAGATTTTGAGTCTAGCGCGTCTACCAGTTCCGCCATACCCCCATAAAACGCTTGTATAATTAATCTATTTAATCAAACTCGTCAATAGTTTTTTTGCAGACAGTGTCAATTTTCTCTTGACAGTTTTAAATTTTGTTATATTGTTCTATTACATTAAAACAATATTTTCGAGGACGAAATGAATCTTTACGATGCCTTTCTGCTGTTGAGCAACCGTCAGGAATGCGAAAATTTCCTTAAAGATTTGTGTACGCCCAAAGAGCTTAAAGATTTTAACGACCGTTGGGAAATAGCCAAGCTTTTGGATGAGGGGCGGCTTTCCTACCGGGAAATTGCCGAACAGACGCAAGCCAGCCTGACGACCATTACCAGAGTGGCGCGCTTTTTAAAAGACGAACCTTACCGGGGATACAGAACCCTTTTAGACCGAATGAAACAAAATGACTGATTATAAAACCAACAAAGCAACCGTTTTTTGTGATTTTCCGAACAGTGTTTCTTTCGGCCTGCACCATTATTTCCATCGACATTGACGTTTTTGCTTCAGCTAAAAAAACAATCAATGAACCTTTTTTATTCCTATGATTTCGATGGAGATTTACCTATGCAGAATTTTGAAACGATTACGATACGCAGCGCAAGAAAAGAAGACGAAGCCGAATTGGCAGATTTGGCTTATCGGGCATATTATGACCGCTTTTTTAACGATCTGGTGACGGCAAAGGCCGGCGCCTCGCTGAAAGTTTATCCGGAACTCATTCCCGACGAAGAGAAAGACACCGGACAAAGCCGCAGCAGTTTCAGGGACTATTGGCGAAAGGCCATGCAGAATCTGGACAATCCGGAAAAGCCGTTTTTATGTTTCGTGGCTGAAATTAAAACGCCAGAGGGCCGTAAAATCATCGGCTTCCGCAAGGGATATGCACTGCCGCTTGAAGATGAAGAATACCGCCGTTATGAAAACGAAAACAAAAAACGCGCCCTGCTCCGCAAAAAATCCGAATACCGCGGAATCGACGTTTATAACGACTTGCGGGAAATTCCCCTGCCGCCCAAAGAAAAAATTGCCGGTTCCAGTTCGCTCTATATTGATCCCGCCTACAAACGCTGCGGCATCGGCCGACGGCTGGTCAGCCGTTATGCGCGCGAAGTTTTGAAACGCGGCTTCAGCGCTATGATGACCAGTTGTTATATTTACAACGACTCCCAAAAATTTATTCGTTCGGTCGGCGGAGACTATGCCATTCGCTGCAACATTCCCTGTAATTACAAGAAGGAAGACGGGACGACAGATGTCTGCAATATTGCCGGTTATATGCTGCTGTGGAGTGAAAACAACCTGAAAAAAATCGCTTATGAAAATTATGCTTCCCGACCGCCGGCAAAATCCGGAACAGTGTTGATAAATGAGGTTCTGAGTCAAAAAGCCGCATCTATCTCGCTGTAAAATAGAATTATTTTTGCATATATGATAAATAGTTTTACCCCTCTGGAAAGTTAACCGTTTGTTAATATATTTAGTTTTGTAAACATTTTTAGGAGGGTTTGAAAATGTTGAAAGTTAATGTCGCAGATTATCTGATTAATAACTTATCCGGCGTAAGTTTTGACAATAACGAATTGGTCAGCAAGACCATCGATATGCTGGTGGACAACTGGTCAGACAATAAATACGTCATCGTCAAACCGGATATTGAATATAAAATAAGTCCCAAGAGAATAATTTTCAGCAAAAATTCTTTGCACAACATTACCAACTGCTAGAATGTTTTACATTCATCCGACATTATTATGCTTCATAAATATATCTCTCTAAACACACTTCAATATTAAAGCCTCTATGCGCAATGCACAGAGGCTTTTTTTTATAAATCAAAGCCGTTTCCAGGTGGTACCGTTGGGGCCGTCTTCCAAAACGATGCCTTTTTCTTTCAGGTCATTGCGAATTTTATCGGCCGCAGCCCAATCTTTGTTCTTTTTGGCTTCGGCTCGGGCGGCAATCAGTTTTTCGATTTCCGCGTCATCCCCGCCGGCATCGCCTTTGAACCAAACCTCGGGATCCTGCCACAACAGTCCCAGCAGATAAGCGTTGGCCAAAAGTTCGGACTTGTATTTTTTCCGATCGGCCTCCGTTTCCGCTTTGTTCAAATTATTAACGTTTTCATGCAGATAAGTCAGAGCCAGCGGCGTGTTCAGATCATCGGCCAACGCCTCGACCACTCTGGCGTCGGGTTCGGTTTTGTCTGCCTCAATATCCCTGACCTTCAGCAAAGCGTTGTAAAACTTGTCCAGTGTTTGCTTGGCCGTTTGCAGTCCTTCAAACGTAAAGTTAAACGGCTGGTGATAATGCGAAGTCAGAAACAGCAGGCGCAGCGCTTCGGCCGGCGCTTTTTCCAACACTTCGTCCAAAGTATAAAAATTGCCGAGAGACTTTGACATTTTAACACCGTCAACCATCAACATACCGGCGTGAACCCAGTAATGCGCAAACCGCGTGCCCTCAAAAGCGCAGCAGGACTGGGCACATTCGTTTTCGTGGTGCGGAAAAATCAGGTCGGAACCGCCGCCGTGGATGTCAAAATCGTTGCCCAGCAGTTTGGAACTCATGGCCGAACATTCCAGATGCCAGCCCGGACGGCCGTATCCCCAGGGGCTTTCCCAACCGGGTTCATCGGCATCGGACGGCTTCCAGAGAACGAAGTCCGCTGGATTTTTCTTATAATCGGCAACTTCTACCCGGGCGCCGGCCAGCATCTCTTTCATTGAGCGTCCGGACAAACAGCCGTAATCCGGCATGGAATCAACGTCAAACAAAACATGGCCGGCCGCTTCATAAGCATGGCCGTTTGCCAGCAGACGCTTGACCAGCTCTATCATATCGCCGATATAATCCGTGGCGCGCGGCCGATAGTTCGGTTCCAGATTGTTCAGCTTTTTCATATCGGCAATATACCAGTTGTATGTTTCTTCGGTAATTTCGCGGATAGGCTTGCCGGTCTGTTTGTGTTTATTCAAAATCTTGTCGTCTACGTCGGTAATGTTGGAAACATAAGTGACATGCTCCGTACCGTAAACATGACGCAACAGACGGAATAAAACGTCATAGGAAACCGGCGTTTTGCCGTTGCCCAGATGAGCCTTGTCATAAACCGTCGGCCCGCAGACATACATACGCACATTGTTACAGTCGATGGGAACGAACTTTTCTTTACGACGTTTCAAAGTATTGTGCAAATATATGTCTACCACGTTTTTTCTCCTTTGTTAAATTAATATGCCGAAACGCTTCGGCTCGGAACGGCCATATCAGGCTTTGAGGCCTTTCAGGCGGTTATAAGCTTTAATTCTGCCCATCAACGGCAGCAAAATCTTTAATTCAGGTCCGTTTTCCTTAGCCGTCAAAGCTTTGCGGATGGGATGGAAAAGCTCTTTGCCTTTTTTACCGGTTTTGTTTTTTACCTCGTTTACCCAGGCATTCCAGGTTTCCTCGTTCCAGGGTTCCGGCGGAAGCAGTTCCGCGGCGGCATCGGTGAGTTCCCGGTCTTCTATCACGGGGGTCAGCTCCCGATTGCAAATTTCTTCCCAAACGCCGATGTCGCCGACGACGTTCAAATTGCCCCGAACCGCATTCCAAAACATTTTATCAACGTTTACGCGCTCTTTTACATATTCATAAGGCGCCGTCCGCACAAATCTGGTATTGAAGAGTTTTAATTCTTCTTCGTCAAACTTCGGCTGTGCCCGTCCGATTTTGCGCAAATCCAGAGAAAGCGCCAGCGCGTTCAAATCATAAAACGGTTCAATGGCTTCAGAGGTTCCGAGTTTGGCAAGAAAAGAGTTGATTGCCATGGCTTCAACGCCTTCTTCGCGCAGTTCGCGCACGCCGAGACTGCCCAGACGTTTGGACAGTTTTCCCTCTTTGCCGGTCAACAGCGGCAGATGGGCAAAAGCGGGCACTTTTCCGCCGAGGGCCTCAAACATCTGCACCTGGGAGGCGGTGTTGGTCACATGGTCTTCTCCCCGGACGATATGGGTTATGCCGAAATCGACATCGTCGATAACCGAAGGCAAATGATATAAAAAGCTTCCGTCCTCGCGAATGACGATCGGATCGCTCAAGTTCCTGGCTTCATATTTCACTTCACCCCGAACCAAATCGTTCCAGGTTATTTCGCCGTCAAGAAGTTTAAAACGATAATGCGGCTTGCGGCCTTCGGCCTTATAGGCGGCAATCTCCTGCGCGGTCAGGTGCAGCGATTTGCGGTCATAAATCGGCGGCAGCCCTTTGTTCAACAGACGCTTGCGCATAAACTCAAGCTCCTCGGCCGTTTCCCAGCAGGCATAGATGCGTCCTTCAGCCTTTAATTTTTCGACCACGGCATTATAGCGGTCAAAACGAGCCGACTGGCGCGCCTCTTCGCTCCAGGTCAGACCGAGCCAGGTCAGCGCATCGCGAATGGCGCGTTCGTATTCGTCCTTGGAGCGCAGCTTGTCCGTATCGTCAATCCGCAGCATAAACTTTCCGCCAAGCTTTTTAGCCAGCAGCCAGTTGAACAGAGCCGTGCGGGTGTTGCCGATATGCATAAAGCCGGTCGGACTGGGCGCAAATCTAACTTTAATTTCATTCATCTTAAAAAAATATCCACTTCGGTATCAAAAAAACTAAAGTGGATATTATAAGCTTATTGTCATAAATTCAAGGTATTTCTGTCAGAAAATCATTGATATTCGGCATTTTCCAACTTCATCCGATTGGTCTTCTCGGTAGAAACGGTGACCGTTTCCAAATCTTCCAAAAACCAGGTCATGTCGCCGTCGGCATCAGCTACCATCTGGTAAAAACGGTTGCGGTAAGACAAAATCAGGCTGCTTTCGGCCAACTTAATATCCACCAGTTTGATTCCGTTGTTTTTTTTCAGACGGAAAACGACGTTGATTTTTTTCGGCGGCTGAGAAGCATCGCTGAAATTGCGGCCGAGATCAATCTGCGCCGCAACGTCGGTATAATCGGGCTGCACGTCGGCATTCAAAATTTCAAATTTGATTTCTTCTTCAAACGTCAGGGGAAAACTTTTGTAAACCCCCAGCGCATAGCGTTTGAACAAAGACTGATACTGCCGCTGCTGTTCAGACGTCATCTCGCGCCAGTGCTTGCCGATGACAAATTTGGAAATGTAATCCAGATCGACATATTTCAAAAACAATTCGTCCAGCTTTTTATACTTTACCGCCAGATTTTTCTCCTGAAAGGTTGTCAGCAGCAGGTTGCCCCGATCCTGCGCCCAGGAACGGGCCTCGGCGGCGCCGATTTCGGAAGCGCCGGCCACCTGCGGAAAAGCAAGGCTCAAACAGACGATAATAAGTTGTAAATATTTCTTACAATTCATTTAAATATGTCCTATAGTAACAATTATTTCAGATAAGATTATAACACATATTGGTTAATAAAATGAAACTTAAATTATGGTTTTTGGTTCTTTCTCTGGTCTTTTTCGGCAAAGAGTGCGCCGCGGCAGACGCCGGCCTGCGCTATATCAACACCCGCGGCACGGTGCGCTGCGGAAGCGATCTGACGACCAAGACCTATGCTTACAAAGACGAAGCCGGCTACTGGCGGGGCATTGACGCCGACTTCTGCCGGCTGTTTTCCACCGCAATTTTCGGACGCGGCGACCGCTTTGAAATGGTGGACGTAAAATCTTATGACACGGCCAAGGCTATCGCCTCCAACAAAATAGACATTATGCTCGGCGACGCTCCTTCCACCGCAACAAGAGACATCGGCAGCAAAGCGACTCAGGCGCAGCTGCTTTATTACGGACGTCAGATGTTTCTGGCTCAGAAGATTGACGGCGCCAATTCGATGGAGGCCTATAAAGGCAAAAAAGTCTGCACGGTGACCAATTCCGAAGACTTTTACAATCTGCAGGACTACAGCGACAAATACAGTCTGGAGCTGAGACCGTTGATGTTCAAGGATCCGCGCGCAGCCAAAGAGGCTTTTCTGCTTAAACGGTGCGAACTTCTGACCGGAAGCGAAATTTACCTTAAAAGCATATACCGGCAAATGGCTAACGAATATATGGACATAACCATGCTGCCGGAAGTGATTGCCTACAAACCTGTTTATGCTCAGGTTCTCAAAGACAATCAAACTCTGCGCACAATCGTCAAATGGGTAGTCAACGCCGTTACACTGGCCGAAAAGAAAGGCATTACTTCCAAAAATATTGACATTTTCATCGGCGTCAAAGACGCTTCCATCGTCAATCTGTTCGGCATTAATCCGGTATTGTGGGAAAAGTTTCAGTTAAAACCCGGCTGGGTCAAAACCGCCATTACCGAACTCGGCAACTACGGCGAAATTTATGAACGCAACCTCGGTTCGCTTTCAGATCTGAACATTGAACGCGAAAAAAACAAGCTGATTGACGACGGCGGACTGATTATACCGCAATCTTTTTTCTGAAATTGCCACGGCCGTTGATAAAGCGTTCGGCCTGTTCCAGTTCGTCCGGCGTAATCCGGTGCTGACCTCCGTCCACGACATAAGTAAATACGCGGCAGCCGATCTGTTCCAGATTATGACGGGTAAACTCCAAAGCCTCAAAGCGGACGAGATTGTCCTTGTTGCCGTGCATAAGCAAAATATCCGGCGCGCTGCGGTGATGCTTCATCAAAAAACTGTGCGAAGCCATGATACCGCTGAAGCTGATACAGCCGCCGATTTTGTTTTCGCGCATCAACGCCGTATAAAGCGCCAGCATTGCTCCCTGAGAAAAACCGCATAAATACAAATCCTTGTCCTCAAGCTGATATTCATTGAGGCTGGCGTCGATATATTCATCAAAATAAAAACGCGCTTCCTCAAGACCCTGAGCCATATGATCGTAGATTTGGACGCATTCTTCCATGGTCGGAACCGTTTTGCGGGCATCGTCCGGATCGAAACGGTGCATGGAATACCACTGGCGTTTGTCATCAAGAATTTCGCAGCTGATCGGCGCCTGAGGAAGATGAACCGCGGCATTGTCTATGTTTGATATCATCGGAAGAATCGTATGTTCCAGATAATCGGCATTATCAATATAGCCGTGCAGAAAAACCACCAGCTTTCGGGGATGGCCGTTTACATGAACAATTTCTTCATTAATGGCATTCAGCATTTGACACTTCCGTTCCGCTAAAACTTATTTTTCGTTTGAAATATATGCAAACTGTTTAAATAAAACGTAAACAAAAGGATTAAACGCTTTATGAAACAATAAAAAACGGCGCCCCGTCAAGAGGCGCCGGTTGTCATTCCTTGGGATATTTGGCTTTGATGTCCTGCCATTTTTCAATAACGTCTATCAATTCGTAAGGCAGGTCACCGCCGTCTTGCAGCACCATATCAAAGGCTTTCAGAACGGCGTCGAGCTGATCTGTCAGCGGTATCTGCCGATTATAAGCACGGCGGCGTTTTTCGGCATAGGTCATTTTAGTTCGGGGCATGGTCATTTCCTCACTTAATCAGTTTTCCGGCTGCGGACAGCGCGGTATTGAATAAATTGCTGCTGTTTTGCTGCTGCAAACCGGCGTATCTGCGTTTATAATCCGTCTCATCTTCGGCAATGTCGTCATAAGTCTCTCGCGCCAGGCGCTGCTGCACGGCGGCAGACGACTTGCTGGACGTAATGCCCATGGCGCCAAGTCCGGCACGGCGCGTTGCCAACTGCTGGTTGAGCAGGTTTTTGCGTTTGGCCGCGGCCGCCTGCTGATCCTGACGCAGATATTTCATCTGCTGATTGTTTTTTCTGGTATCGTTTAACAAATTCATGGCAGCCAAACCGGTTCCGGCGGCCGTTGCCATTGAGATTCCACCCATGGTCGGTTTTCCTTTCTAATCTTTGGTTTTGATTTCGTTAACAACGGAAAGCAGCGTAAATTCGCAGGGAATTTCGCTTTTGATACTCCACATCGGTTTTTCCAAATCGCGAATCCAGCCGATGGAGCGTAAAATGACATCTCCGTTAAACAACTGCGGCGGCGAATCGAGAATCTGATCCCAATACATTTTTTTCAGCGGAACTTCGACATAACCGCTGCCGTAATTAAGCTTCAACGATTTTGACGAGATAATGCGGAAAATTCCCTGAATGATGCGGTAGGCTTTCGGCGGATAAGGTTTATTGGCCTCGCAGACAAAAGGCAGCGGCTCGATAATATGTTCATAAGGCAGTCCGACCGTTATGTCCGAAGCTTCTTCAAACAAAGTTATCCGGCCGTTTTTTACCTCGAAATCGCCGACGGTAAAATCATCGGCGACAACCTGCACCTTCTCGCCTTCCAGATAGTCCAACCCGTCCCAGTCTTTTTGGGGCGTTTCGGAACGGAGAGAAACACAGCCGTCCACAAAACATCCGGGACTAAAACGCTCCAGATAATAATTCTCCCGGCGGCGGACAATAAAATAAAGCCCGTCTCCGATGGCGGCAACGGACGTAAAATCGCCCTGCGTCCTGAGTTTGCTCCAGGCGTTGACTTCCTCGGTGCGATAAGTGGTCAGGCAGGAGACGGTACCGTCTTCCAAAATTATGTACAATACGCTGTTGTCCTGATAGTACACGCCGTCTACCGGCTTGTCGATTATATTGTCGGACATCAGCGTCAGATCCTTGGCCTGATAGGCCTGTTCAACGTCCGTATACAAAAATTCGCGCAACTGGCGGCCGTTTTGCGAAATAAAGGTCGTGGCGCCGTCAATATTTTGCGGCGGCAGAGAATATTTGGCATAGCTGCCGATGTTGGTCTGGCGGTTAAGCCTGATGCTGGACGGCGTCAGCGGTTCGCCCGACACCATCCATTCGGCGCCGGTAGTAAAAACCAGCAGGTGTCTGGTCGAAACGACATTGGTCACGGCGTTTACCTGATCGGACAAAATGGCAAAATCAATCGCTTCGTCATCCAGACCGGTGCCGATGTCAAAATTGAACAAATCCGACGACTTGGAAAGCCACAAACGATTAGGCAGACTCTTAGAACCGCCGATAACCATCCGGTCCTGGTGAAAGGTGACCGAGTTCGGATATCCGCGGACGGGCGAAAAGGCCTGCTCTTCCCAATCTGAAGACGCGCCGGTGCCGGAAAGCCCTTTTTTGACATCGGCCTGACAATGTCTGGAATCGGTCACGGAAGTTATAACCGCTTCTCCCGAATTGATTTTAATGCGAACACCGACAAACGCAGCCGAAAAAATATCCGCATCCGCCGTCAGGGTTATGTTTCCGCCGGTACCGCCGGGCGTGAGCTTGACCTTGTTTTGATAAAAATTGAAATAAGGGCAATACAGACAACCGTCCTTCTGATAATATTCCCAAGGTTCAATCATCCAGACCTCATTGGCATTGCGGCTGATCTGGCGCGGCTCCACATCGGGATGAACAACCAGCAGCGTGTCTGCGCTCTGGGTCCAGTTTATTTTCTTTATCTGCTCTTCCGTCCACGGCGTTTCAAGCTCGCTGATATTGACTCCGTCCTTATAAACCCGCAGTTTTTTATCGGAAAAGCACAGCAGATAGGTTTGTTCGGTATTGAACTCAAAAGCAATCAGACGTCCGGGGCCGGAAAGCTCGTCAATATATTGCAGTCCCGGACGCCTGGAGACGCCGCCGGTCGGATAGATGATGACATTTTGCAGCGTACGCGCTCCGTTTTCGTAAATGCGCAAATCTCCGCGGCCATACAAATTCGGAGACAATTGCCCCGAAGTGAAATTGGTTTTGACCGAAATCTGATTCATTTTCGCACCTCCACCAGCGTAAAGTCTTCAAAACGTCCGGGCGTATCCTGCTGCGCATCAATCGAACGGGCGCGACTGACCGAATCTTCGGCAATTTTGCTTAAAAATTCGGCCCGGGTCGAACTCTCGGTCAGCGGAATGCAAAACTCAAACGCCAGCTTATTAATCAGCGCCTCGCAAAAATAAGCCGGAAAAACGCTTTCATCGGGACGGTAAATATAGGTCAGGTTAACCTCCGTCATATCGGTATGGAGCTTATCTTCAACGACACGATATTCCACACCGCGTCCCCGCCCCTGAGAACCGGCGGAGATAATCCGCAAAAGATCAGAGGGCAGCAGATAGGCATAACGGTAATCTGCCAGCGGCGCGGTTTCCAGGCGCCCCAGACGTACCTGCGCCACGGCAAAACTCCACGGATATGAAGACAGCAGACCGTCGCGAATATAAGGGTACAGATTGGCGGCAACTTCCCCCTCAGCCGTTCCCTCCTCAAAAGAAGTGATGCTGGAAGCTCCGATTTTAAGCAGAGCCTTGGAACATAAACTGATGCTGGAATAGTTCATATTATAAATTCCTTCGTTTTGTAAAAAAAAGAGAGTCCCACAGGGGGACTCTCTCATCATTTGCTAACAGGTATCGGGTTAAAAACTAGGCTGCCGCGGCCGGCGCAACGGAAGTGACCGTAACGGATGCGGCGGCAACGGCGGTTACCGCCAGCACGGCAGGTTCAATCGCGCTGTCTTTGGAAGCGGAAACCAAAATCATATCGCCGGGACGGACAAACGG
>ERZ779866.1976-NODE-1976-length-19342-cov-9.693732_pt1 | contig 19342 bp, 19 predicted proteins | sample MGYA00511248_ERZ779866 | MGnify/ENA primary metagenome ERZ779866 (study PRJEB29588, sample SAMEA2155758) | human gut metagenome | biome: human gut; feature: human-associated habitat; material: faeces | place: Denmark | collected 2008/2010 ... | reverse complement strand
ATATGGAGACTTTGAGAGCGTGCATCCAGATTGCCGTTGAAGCCCCGGCCATGGGAAAGACCGGCGGGGAAATTCTGCTGGATGCGCTAGAACACTACGGAGAGCGCGCCCAGGTGGATATGATGCTGGAAGAGATGGCGGAGCTGTCCAAAGCACTGTTGAAGCTGCGAAGGGCGCAGAAGTTCCGTGAGCCAGGACAGCGGCTTCTCATGGAGGATGTGGCGGAAGAGATCGCGGACGTGCAGATCGTCCTGGACCAGATGAAACTGCTGTTTCCAGGTAGGGAGACCTGGATGCAGAAGAAGCTGCAGAGGCTGGAAGAGCGGATCGAGAAAGAGAGGACGAAAGGTGCAGTCGAAAGAAGAGATGCTGGAGATCGAGCGGCGGCTGCTGGTGGAGATGGGCCAGCGGTACGGCGCCCACCTGGAGACGGCGGCAGCGGCGAGGCGGGCCCGGTCCAAGGAGAGAGTGAGGCGAGCACGTGAAGCAGCGCTCCAAAGAATATCAGCGCCTGGTGGCTCTGGCGGCGGAGGCAAAGCGCCGCGGGATCTCATACGGCCAACTGATGGCAAGCACAACGGAGTATGAGCGGTACCAAATCACACAGAAGAAGAAAAAGTAAACGAAAGGGGGTGCCGCAGGTGTTTCGGTACAAGAAGTCCATTCCGGTCAGCTACGAGCGGCAGGGGTACATATACTTCTCTTCCCTGCTTTACCGGGAGCTGCCGGAGGGAGCACAGCGGAAGATCCTGAACCTGTGCCTGGAGACCGGGGGCGAATACTACCAGGCCCTGTTCGAGTTCGTGACAACGGACGCGGGCGAACAGGCGGTCTGCCTGCGGCACCACCTCTCCCCGTCCGTGCTGGAACGCGCCGTGCGGAGATACTATGAGGCGTTCCCGCGGAAGATTTGATATGCAGGCGGCCGGGGCCCACTCCGGGCGCCTGCGTCCTCCCCTAATCTATGACCACATCCCGGTAAGGGTCACGCCCGCTGCGGCGGGTGCTCCAGTGCGATTCTGGTGAGCCGGGCCCCTCCCCTGCCGTCCGCGTTGACGGCTGCGTTCCTACGTGGAGAGAGCGGCGGCGGGGGATTCTATGCCGCACGAGCGCATCAGCCCATGTATCAGGGCCGGAGGGTCGCGCCCTCCATGCGGCAAGCAACCCGCCCGCTGCAGCGGCGGGGCGCGGCAGGGCTTCGGGAACGCTTACGTCTGCCGCAGAGTGAAGCGCCGGAGAATGAGCCCATTACTCCTGAACTGGGCTTCGGGCCAGCGGACAGCCTGTACAAAACCCGCAAGATACCCGGCGCCGCCGGGTATATGTCCTGCCGCGGGTGCATGAGCCGGGCGGGGCCTGCGAAACGAGATTCCGGTTTAAGTCACATCAAAAAGCCACAAACGCCCTGGCCGCCAGTACACGAGCATTGAGGTCCTCCGAAGTGGAGGGGAGCCAAAATGTGCCGCCGTCAATGCTGGGGACGGCACCAACGAGGGGCCCTGCGCAGACGATCAGACGAAAAGGCTTTCCGGATCATATACATATTAACATTCGCGCGCGCACGCGCGAATGTGGGCTTGGTAAGGGCCTAAGTTTTCACCAATAAAGCAGATAAAAGCAGAAAGGGGGCATCTCCGTGGAGGGATACTGGATCGTCCGGACGTATGAGGCGGGCAACGTGGGAGAAAAAACAAAATTTTTCGTCCCCGGTGCTCGCCCCACAAAATCACAGCGCCGTCTGCGGGATGCCGCCCGGAAGCAGGCGCAGAACGAGTACAGCGCGGAGAAGGCGCTGGCCCGCCTGCTCAACGCGAACTTCACAGAGGGAGACCTGCTGGTGGGACTGGACTATTCAGACGAGGGGATGGCGCGCCTGGAAGCCTGGGCCCTCCGGCAGGGCCTGCCCATGGAGACTGAGGAAGAGCGGCTGGACACCATGCGGGCGGCGGCAGAGCATGAGCTGCAGCTGATGATCCGGCGTGTGAAGCGGGAGCTGGACAAACTGGGGCTCCCGCTGCGATACGTGGCCGTGACCTCCGACATGGACGGAGACACCGGGGAGACGGTGCGGGTCCACCATCACCTGGTGGTGGACCGGGCGGTGCGTGACGTCTTCGTGGAAAAGTGGGCCGGCCTGGGCGGCGTGGACTGGAAGCCCCTCTCCCCGCAGGTGGACTACACCCCCCTGGCCGCATACCTGATCCGGCAGGTGCGGCGGGTGCCAGATCACAAGAAGTACATCTCCAGCCGGAACCTGGTGCGGGTGCAGCCCAAGGACCGGATCGCCATGAGCGAGGCGGAGGTGCGCGTGCCGAAGGGCGGCGTGCTGCTGTTTCGGGAGGCATACCACCCCGGTCTCTCCCAGTACATCCGGTACATCCTGCCGGAGAGCCGGCGGAAGCGGCCCCCGGGGAGGCCGGAAAAAGCAGAATAGGCGGCGGAGGCTCGGGCATTTTGCCGGGGCCTGAAACGCTATGGATTTTTTCGACACGACACCGCGCACGCGGGGGCCCGCACGCGCACGTGCGCACACGCGGGAGTGGCCGTTTGCAGGGTGTACGTTAAGTGAAAATACTTTACAGAATTTGAAAATTTGAAAAAGAAAAATGAAACGTCTGTATCCTTTGCGGGACAAGGGATACAGACGTTTTTTCGCGTCCGAAAAGTTGACGGTTCGACGCACGGTTACCCTGTTAGACTGGTTACAGAGACCAGGGCCGAAAGGGGGCGGCCGGCATGGCAGGACGAGGAAGGCCCAGGAAGTACACACCGCGGACGCTGCGGAAGGCTGTGGAGGCATATTTCCGCTACCACAGCCGGACCGTGACGCTCCGGGAGCAGGTGAACACCGGGCAGAAGGACGGCTGGGGGCACTGGGTATTTGAACTGCGGGATGTGACCAACGACGCCGGGGACCCGGTGAAGGTCCGGGAGTTCGTGGTCCCGCCGACGGTGGGCGGTCTCTGCCGGCACCTGGGTATCCACAGGTCCACATGGGCGGATTACTGCGACCCGGAAAAACACCCAGAGCTGCAGGAAGTGACGGCCTATGCCAGGGAGACCATGGAGGCGTTCCTGGAAGACGCACTGCTCACCAGAAGCGGCAAGGAGCTAAAGGGCGTGATCTTCTCGCTGCAGAACAACTACGGGTACACCGAGCGGAAGGAAGTGGAACTGGGGCCAAAGGCCAGAAAGGCCGTGACGGCAGCCACGATCCCCATGGAAGAGCGAGAGGCGCTTCTGTGGGAGATGGTGCAGGAGTTCACCCAGGAGTGGGAGGCAGCAGATGGACCGGCGGGAGAAGGTTGAACGGTACCTGGACACCGCCATGTGGTGGAAGGGCCTGCGGGAGACCAACAACGAGACCTTCCTTCCCCTGTTCTTCGACCAGCACCGGTACTTGGTGCTGAAAGGCGGCGGCGGAAGCGGGAAGAGCATCTTTGCCGGCCGGAAGGTCCTGGAGCGGGTCACCAGTGAGCCGGGACACCGCTGGCTGGTGACGCGGAAGGTGGCGCGGACGCTGCGGGACAGCTGCTTTGCCCAGCTTCGGGGGCAGATCGCCCAGTATTACCCGGACGCCGGGGCGAAGATCAACAAGGGAGACCTGTGGATCGGGTTTCCGAACGGCAGCGAGATCCTGTTCGCCGGCCTGGACGACGTGGAAAAACTGAAATCCATCTACGACATTACCGGGATCTGGATCGAGGAAGCGTCGGAGCTGGAGGAAGGCGACTTCAACCAACTGGACATTCGTCTGCGGACGGTCTTTCCCTATTACCTGCAGATCATCCTGTCCTTCAACCCCATCTCCATCACTCACTGGCTGAAAAAGCGATTCTTCGATATTCCGGACCAGCGGGCTCATGTACACGAGAGCACCTACAAGGACAACCGTTTTCTCACGGCGGAGGCCGTGAAGACCCTGGAGGGCTTCAAGGACAAGGACGAATATTACTACATGGTCTACTGCCTGGGCCAGTGGGGCGTAACAGGCAAGACCGTGTTTGACGGAAAGGCAGTCAGCGAGCGGCTGACGCGGATTCCAAAACCGGAGCTGCGGGGTGCCTGGCTCTACGACGTGGCGGAGGACGGCGTCCACATCGAGAACATCCGGTGGGAGGACGACGGCCAGGGGCCGGTGAAGGTCTACAAGAAGCCGGTGCCGGGGCGGCCCTATGTAATCGGCGCGGATACCGCAGGAGACGGCAGCGACTGGTTCGTGGGGCAGGTCCTGGACAACGTGTCCGGAGAGCAAGTGGCCGTGCTGCGGCACCAGTACGACGAAGACACCTTCTCCCGGCAGATGTACTGCCTGGGCAAGTGGTACAACGACGCCATGCTGGCGCCGGAAGCAAACTTCTCCACATACCCGGTGAAGCTGCTGGACCTCATGGGATACCGGAACCTGTACGTCCGGGAGATCGAAGACACATTCGACGGGACCATCCGCCACGCATACGGATTCCGGACGGACCGGCTGACACGGCCGGTCATCATCTCGGAGTTGATCCGGGTCGTGCGGGAGCATTTGGAGACCGTCAACGACGAGGACACCCTGCTGGAGATGCTGACGTTCGTGCGTGACGAAAAGCAGCGGGCGGCGGCGGAGCCGGGCGCCCACGACGACTGCGTGATGGCGCTGGCCATTGCCCACTACGTCCGGCCGCAGCAGACCATGGAAGTGAAGCGAACCGCGGCGGCGGGGACTGCCGTGTGGACGCAGGATATGTGGGACGACTTCAACCGGGCGGACCCCCAGGGGCGGGAGTACCTGCTGAAGCTCTGGGGTACCCCACGGAGATAGGAGATCACGATGAAAACGAGAAAGGCGGCAGTCAGGCCGGCAAAACTGGATATTTGGCAGCAGCGGCTGGCGGACAGCGACGTGGCTTGGAAGCCCGAGATGGAGCGCATGGACCGCCGGGAGCACCTGTACAACGGAGACCGGAAGCTGCGGCCGCTGGTGAGGGGCGACGAGAAGAAGGACGGGACCCCGGAGAACACGCCGCACGTGCGGAACATCATCTTTGAGAACATCGAGAGCCAGGTGTCCTCGTCCATTCCGGCCCCAAAGGTGACGCCGCGGCGGCGGGAGGACGAGAAACTGGCGGAAAAGATCGAACACTTCCTGCGCTGCGAGCTGGACCGCCTGCCCTTCGAGACCATCAACGACCAGGCGGAGCGGACGGTCCCCATCCAGGGCGGCGTGGGCTTCCTGGTGGCCTGGGACAACCGGAAGCGGACCCACGACACCGTGGGCGAAGAGGAAGTGGCGATGCTGCATCCGAAGCAGTTCGCCCCGCAGCCGGGCATCTACACCGGCATCCAGGACATGGACTGGTTCATCGTCCGTCAACCCACCACGAAGGAGAGCATCCGGCGCCAGTACGGCGTGAATGTGGAAAACGAGGGAGAGCAGGAGCCCCAGGTGCGGGGCACCGGCGACGAGGACACGGCGGAGGACGCCGTGACCATGTACATCGGCTACGCCAAAAACGACAAGGGCGGGATCGACCGCTACGTGTGGGTCAACGACATAGAGCTGGAGGACCTGGAGAACTACCAGGCGCGGCGGGTGCCGGTCTGCGCACACTGCGGCCGGGTGCGCCCCCTCCCCGGGCAGATCATCCAGAACCGACCGGCCATCGCAGAGGCTGTGGAGCAGGATGCCGCAGCAGCGGAGGCCCGGCGGCAGATCGCGGGACGAGCCCTGGCCATGCAGCTGGCACAGGATGTGGCCGACGGATTGGAGGGCGGCCTGGACGCCATGGCGGCGGAGGACGCAGCGGCAGGGGCGGACGAGACTCAGGAACGGTACGACGGCGGGCCATGCCCGTGGTGTGGGAGCACGAAGTTTTCCACAAAGGAGCAGGACTACGAGGAAGTGATCCTGCCCATCACCACCAGCGCCGGCCTGGTGATCCCGGGCGAGCATCCGGAGATCGACGAGACCGGCAGAGCGGTCACACGGCCCACCAAAATCCCCTTCTACCGGCCGGACGTGTTCCCGGTGGTGCTGCAGAAGAGCGTGAGCGTCTATGGACAACTGCTGGGAAACAGCGACGTGGACGTGATCAAGGACCAGCAGAACACCATCAACCGCATGGAAAAGAAGATCATCGACCGCCTGGTGAAGGCCGGGACCCGGATCACGCTGCCGGCCAAAGCGACGCTGCGGACGGACCCGGAGGACGGAGAGCGGTGGTACCTGGATAGCCCGGCGGACAAGGCCATGATCGACGTGTACCAGTTTTCCGGGGACCTGCAGTACGAGCTGACCTACCTGGCCACGGTCTACGAAGAGGCCCGGCAGATCCTGGGCATTACGGATTCCTTCCAGGGGCGGACAGACCCAACGGCCACCAGCGGAAAGGCCAAGGAGTTTTCTGCCGCCCAGGCGGCGGGGCGCCTGGAGAGCAAGCGGACCATGAAGCAGGCGGCCTATGCCCAACTGTTCGAGCTGATGTTCAAGTTTTGGCTGGCGTACTCGGACGAGCCCCGGCCCATCAGCTACAAGGACAACGAGGGCAACACGGTCTACGAAGAGATCAGCCGGTACGACTTCTTGAAGCAGGACGAGGACGGGCAGTTCTACTGGGACGACCAGTTCCTGTTCAGCTGTGACACTTCTGCCCCGCTGGCTTCCAACCGGGAGGCCATGTGGCAGGAAACCAGGATGAACCTGCAGACGGGGGCGTTCGGCGACCCCAGCAGCACAGAGACGCTGATCCTGTTTTGGAGCAAGATGGAAGAGCTGCACTACCCCGGGGCCGGGTCAACTAAGAAATACCTGGAAGAGCGGCTGCAGCGGGAACAGCAGCAGGCCGCCCAGGCCCAGCAGATGCAGCTCCAGATGCTGGCTTTGCAGGCCCAGCAGCGCGGACGGCAGGATGCTGCCTCCGCAGTCAACCAAGGCAATCAGGCGCCGACGGGCGTTTGAGATACGCATGAGAACGCGGGAAAATCTCAATCTGCAAGAAAGGAGGCGGCACCGACATGAAGGAAGGCGGCAAGCGCGGCGGCTTCGGCTACGTGGGCCGGATCAAGAACTCCGGGACCCAGGTGGTACAGGCCCCCATCCAGACCACTGTGTCCAAGAAGGGCACGGTGAAGACGGGCAACGACCTCCGGAGCGGCAAGAAGTAACGGAGGCACTTGCCACGGGCCGGTAAAACCGGGGCCCCCGCCAGAGCCCAGCGAAGCGGGTCTGGTGGGGAGAGGAAAGGCAACGGAGCGGTGCGAGAGCTGGCCGAAAGGCCGGGGCGAGTGAAGCGCAGTTTGTCTTGACGATTACGCACGCCAACAGCGGGAAAATGGCAGCCGGCCAGAGGCCGGAATGGAGGCATTATGGCCGGATTTGAAGAGAGTGATCTGTACGCCGCGTTTGGGCTGGACCAGCCCGCAGGCGAAAACGACCCGGCGCCCGCCGAACCGGGACAGGCAGCGCAGACACAAACGACAGAGCCCCAAGCGGGCGGCGGAGAACAGCAGCCGGCGCAGACCCAGGAGCAGGAACCCTCCCAGGATCAGGGAGACGGCGAGGGCCAGGGCGGCGCCGACGGTGCCGGGGACGTTTCCGGAGCGGCCCCGGCAGAGGGCGGGCAGGAAGGAGAACCCGCCCAGCAAACCAAGCAACAGAGGGCGGAGAATGCCGCCCGCCGGCGGCGGGAAGAGCAGCAGGCCGCCATTGACGCCGCCGTGAAAAAGGCGGTGGAGGACGAGAGGGCCAGAACCAAAGGGCAGATGGAGGCCTTCTTTGCCAGGGCGGGGATGAAAAACACCGTCACGGGCAAGCCCATCACCACCCTGGAGGAGTTTGACACCTGGCAGGCGGACTATGAAGCCGCCAGACTGCAGAAGGACCTGAAGGCCGGGAAGCTGACACCGGAGGCCCTGCGGTCCGCGGTGGAACAGACGCCGGCGATTCAGGCGCTGAAAAAACAGCAGGAGCAGCGGGCGGCGGAGGACGAGCAGCGCAGACAGGCTGAGGCCAAGGCCCGGGTGGACGCGGAGCTCGCGGAAATCCACAAGCTGGACCCCGCTATCAACACGGTGGAGGACCTGTTGTCCATGCCCGACGCCAAGGCGTTCTACGACCTGGTGCGCAAGGGCAACAGCTTCCTGGACGCCTACCGGCTGGCCAACTTTGACCGGCTGCAGGCGGCCCGGGCGGAAGCGGCCCGGCAGCAGGCCATGAACAACGCCAGGGGCAAGGACCACCTGACCGGCACCGGGACCCCCCAGGGGACCGGGGCGGCCACGGTGCCGCCGGACGAGATGCAGGCATTCAAGCTCTTCAATCCGACGGCCACGGAGGCGGAGATCACCGCCTGGTACAACAAGCACAAGAAATGAGCGGCGCCCCGGGAGACCGGGGCAGCGTGAAAAGGAGGAAACCATGTTTCAGCCCTGGAAAAGCGACAACGGGGCTGTGCTCCCCTGGGAGTATCTGCCGGCGGAGGCCGGCACCTACCACGTGGGGCAGGCCCTGAACCTGGACGCCAGCACCGGCCAGTTGGAAGCCGTGGCGGCGGACCTAGAGACAACTCCCCCCTACATCTGCAACGCAGAGATCAAGGTGGAGACTGCGGGGACCCCCATCCCCGTGTCCCGGACGAGCCGGGACGTGATTTATGAGACCACCCTGCAGGCGGCGGCCTCGGGCACCGTGGCCGGTACCCGGCTGGTGATCAAGAGCGGCGGCACGCAGGTCGGCACCGGGGATGGCACCTTTGAGGTGGTCAGCCTGGACGGCACCACGGCGGGCAGCGTCGTGCGCGGCCGGTTCGTGGACCCGATCCCTGCCAGCGGCGGGGGCGGCTGATCGCTGATCTGCGGAGAAAGGAGATACGACAATGCCTATTAGACTTACATTTTCCGAGGGGTCCGGCCTGAACGACAGCGTGTACGGCAAGTGCCAGGCCCCCATCCGGATGTTCCTGGAGAAGCGGGGCGAGGCGTTCGAGCAGGAGAGTGTCGTGGAGCGGCTGTTCCTGATGGGGACCAGCGAGAACTACGGCGACCTTCTGACCAGCATGACCGCCATGGCGGGCTTTGAGCCCGTGGGCGAGAATGGCGCCTATCCCGAGGATTCCATGCAGGAGGGGTACCAGAAGCTGCTGGTCTATGAGACCTGGAAGGATTCCTTCTCCATCTCCAAGGAGATGATCGAGGATTCCAAGCTGATGGACCTGCGCAAGCAGCCGGCGGCCTTTATGACCAGCTATCACCGGACCCGGGAGCTGTTCGGCGCGGCCCTGTACGGCGGCGCCATCAAGGCGGCCTCCACGGTGCAGTTCAAGGGCAAGACCTTCGACATTACCACGGCGGACGGCCAGCCGCTGTTCTCTACGGCGCATCCCGCCAAGGTGTCTGGCCCCACCCAGTGCAACCTGTTCAAGGACGCCTTTTCCGTGGATGCCCTGGGCCAGATGGAGACGGCCATGCAGATTTTCTGCGGCGACACGGAAGAGATTCTGGACGTGTCCCCGGACACCATCCTGATCCCGGACCTGGCCAGTCTGAAAAAGGACGTGTTCGCGGCCATCGGCGCTGACAAGGACCCGGCCACGGCCAACAACGCCTTCAACTATCAGTTCGGCCGCTGGACCGTGATCTGCTGGCCCTACCTGAACAAGTTCATCACGGCCGGAACCGCTCCCTGGATCCTGCTGGACAGCAAGTACAACGAGCAGTACGGCGGCGCGGTCTGGAACGACCGGATCCCGCTGGCGGTGCGGAGCACCATCGACGAGAACACCGACGCCAACGTGTGGCGGGGCCGGTCCCGTTGGAACGCCACGTTCAACGACTGGCGGTTTGCCGCCATCGGCGGCATCTCCACCGGCGAGGACCTGCCGGACTAAGCAACACCCGAAGCGGGCGGAGGAGCGCCTCCGTCCGCTTTTCCCTTAGATTGTGAGGACGAGATGAAAGTCACGGTATATGCGATAGCGAAAAACGAGGAAGCGTTCGTGGACCGCTGGATGAACTCCATGCGGGAGGCGGACTGGGTGTGCGTGCTGGACACCGGGAGCACAGACCGGACCGTGGAAAAGCTGGCAGACCGAGGCGCAATCGTGCGGCAGGAGATCATCTCCCCCTGGCGCTTTGACGCAGCCCGCAACCGCTCCATGGACCTGATCCCGCCGGACACGGACGTGTGCGTCTGCACGGACCTGGACGAGGTGTTCCGGCCCGGCTGGCGAAAGCGGCTGGAGGAAGCCTGGCGGGAAGGCACGGAGCAGCTGCGCTACACCTACATCTGGAACTGGGACGCCCAGGGGCTGCCGGGCACCACGTTCCTGCAGGAGAAAATCCACGCCCCCGGCGTGTTCCGCTGGGCCCACCCGGTCCATGAGGTCCTGCAGCGGACAGATGGCCGGCAGGCGTGGGACGTGCGGTCAGACCCGGGGATCGTGCTGGAGCACCACCCGGACCCGAAGAAAAGCCGGGCGGAGTATCTGCCGCTGCTGGAGCTCTCTGTCCGGGAGGATCCGGAGGACGACCGGAACGCCCACTACCTGGGCCGGGAGTATATGTTCCGGGGGCGGTGGGACGACGCCATCTGGCAGCTCAAGCGGCATCTGGATATGCCGTCGGCCACCTGGAAGCCGGAGCGGTGCGCCTCCATGCGTTTCCTATCCCGCTGCTATCTCGCCAAAGGCAACCTGCGGAACGGGATGATTTGGGCGCTGCGGGCCATTGCGGAGGCGCCGGAGTTGCGGGAGCCGTGGGTGCAGGCCCAGGAGGCCGCCTATGCGGCGGAGGACTGGGCGGGCGTCTGCTACTTCGGGCAGAAGGCTGTGCGGATCACAGAGAAGTCCGGCACCTACATCAATGAGGACAAAGCGTGGGGCTCCTACCCGTGGGACGCAATGGCGTATGCCTACTACCAGGCCGGAGACCTGCGGGCGGCGAAGGCGTGCGGAGAGCGTGCGCTGCGGGAGGACCCGGAAAACGCGCGCCTGTTTGGGAACATGAGGTTTTATGAGGGAGGCGACGGCGCATGAAGATCAAGGACGCCATCGCAACGGCAAGGGCCCTGACGCCGGACGCGTTCGGAGACGAGGCGCTGTTCAACTGGATCAACCAACTGGAAGGCCAACTGGCATCCCAGGTGTTCCTGATGGCACCGGCGGAAGTGGAACAGCTGCATTACACCTACCCGGAGGACCTGGAGACGGAACTGCTGGTGGCGCCGCCCTATGACGAGGTGTACACCGCATACCTGAAAGCCAAAGTGGACGCAGCCAACGGAGAGTACAACAAGTACGCCAACAGCATGGCCATCTACAATGCGGTGTACGCGGCGTTCGTCTGCTGGTTCTGCCAACTCTACGACCCGGTTCAGGGGTACATCAGCGAGGAGGTATTGAGCGATGGGTAATTACAGCAATCCCCCCTATTACCTGTCTGCCTATGGGCTGGCGGTAAAGCGGGGATTCACAGGGACGCTGGACGAGTGGCTGGCGTCCCTGGTGGGCCCCACGGGACCCCAGGGAGCGGGTCTGGTGTTTGACGGCACCTATCCCACCCTGGAGGCCCTGAAACAGGCCCACCCAACCGGACAGGCAGGCGACTGCTACAAGGTGGGGACAGACGAGGATTACATGGCGTACTTCTGGGACCCGGAGAACGAGGACTGGGAGAGCCTGGAGGTACAGGGACCCACGGGCCCCACCGGACCCACGGGCCCTACCGGTCCCACGGGATCACAGGGGCAGGCCGGGCCGACTGGGCCAACAGGACCCACGGGAGCGGGCGGACCTACCGGCCCGACTGGCCCAACAGGGCCGGCAGGCGCATCCATCACCGGACCCACAGGCCCCCAGGGAAACACGGGCGCCACGGGACCGACAGGACCCACCGGCGCTACCGGGCCCACCGGTCCAAAGGGAGACCCGACGACGGCGGACACCTTCACCGTCACACTGTCGGCATCCGGGTGGAGCGACAACAGCCAGAAGGTCAGTGACGAACGGTTTGCGGTGAGCGGGTACGCCTACATTACAAACCCGGCTGACGCGGACTTTGCCAAGTGGGCAGCCGCCATGATTCGGGGGCAGGATGTGACCACGGCCGGGCAGATGGCGTTCACCTGCGAGGAAACGCCGACGGAGAACATCTCTGTGAAGATTTTGAGAGTGGAGGCAGCGGAAGCATGAGCAGGACTTTCAACATGGTAGGCGGCGCCGGCGGCGGGATCAAGCTGGCGTCCATCTCCATCATCACGCCGCCCAACCAGACCAGCTACCGGCCGGGACAGACGTTCAACCCGGCGGGGATGGAGGTGCAGGCGACCTACAACAACGGGGCAACAGCCATTGCCACGGGCTGGACCTTCTCCCCCAGCGGGCCCCTCTCGGAGGGGACGCAGAGCGTGACGATCCTCTACACGGAGGGCGGCGTCACAGTACAGACCACCCAGGCCGTGACGGTACAGAAGGCCAACATCACCGTGCCCAGCCAGAGCGGCAGTCTCACCTACACCGGATCGGCCCAGTCCCCCACCTGGACGGGCTACGACCAGGTGGAAATGACCCTGGGCGGGACCACCACCGGAACGGGCGCCGGCAGCTACAACGCCACATTCACGCTGAAAGACACGGTGGGGACCCAGTGGGCGGACGGCACCACGGAGCCGAAGACGGTCCCATGGTCCATCCAGAAGGCGGCAGGCAGCCTATCCCTGAACCCGGAGAGCCTGACGCTGGACACCAACAACCCCAGCAAGACCATCACCGTGACCCGGGCGGGCACCGGCGCCATCAGCGCCCAGTGTGAACCCAGCTCTGTGGCCAGCGTCAGCGTCAGCGGGAACCAGATCACCGTGACCGGCCTGGACAGCGGCAGCGCCACCGTCACCGTGAATGTGGCGGCGGACAGCAACTACAACGCGCCGGCGGCCAAGACCTGTAGCGTGCAGGTCAGCTTCTCGGAGATTTACGGCGTGGAGTGGGATGGCACGGCCAGCACGGTGTGGAGCCGGACGGACGCGGCGGAACTGTTCTCCGACCCCTCCCCGGCGGTGAACAACGGAAATGGCAGCAGCCCGTTTGACAACATCATGCCCTGGTCCGGTATGCAGATCGTGGACGATGCCACGGCGGGCAAGCTGGTGAGCATCCCGAAATACTGGTACAAGTGGACCAGATCGGGGAACACCATGAAGCTCCAGATCAGCAACGGGCCGGAGGACGGCTTCCTGGTCTCCCCTGCCCACGCGGACCGGGGAGACGGCCAGGGCGAGCGGGACGTGGTGTACGTGGGCCGGTACCACTGCACCAGCAACTACAAGAGCCAGGCGGGCGGACAGCCGGTGACAAACATCACGCGGGTATCGGCCCGGTCCAATATCCACAACCTGGGGAGCAACATCTGGCAGTACGACTTCGCCATGTACTGGACGATTATGATGCTCTACCTGGTGGAATACGCCAACTGGAACAGCCAGGCCACCATCGGCTATGGCTGCTCCCCCAGCGGCAGCAAGTTCAACCTGGGCGCGACAGATTCCATGGTGTACCACACGGGCACCACGGCCGCCAACCGCACCACCTACGGCAGCGTGCAATACCGGCACATCGAGGGCCTGTGGGACAACGTGTTCGACTGGTGCGACGGCATTTACTTCTCCGGGTCCAATGTGTTCTGCATCAAGAACCCGGCCAGTTTCAGCGACACCAGCGGCGGCACCAACGTGGGCACACGAGCCACGTCCAGCGGATATATCTCCGGGTGGACGAACCCGACGGCCAGCGGCTTCGAGTACGCCCTGTACCCCAATGCCGTGGCGGGCAGCGAGAGCACCTACGTCTGCGACTTCTGCAGCTACAACTCCAGCGGCGTTGTGTTGTACGTCGGCGGCAACTACGGCCAGAACCAGAACCACGGCGCTTTCTACCTGAACGGCAACAACGCCGCGTCGAACCAGAACAGCAACATCGGCTGCCGTCACCTTGCCATAGGTTGCACACCTCCTTACTTCGCCTCAAACCGTTCCCACGGTTTGACATAGATGGGTGGGATCGCCGCGCGGCCCTTGCCGGAGATTGTGCCGAAGGGACGCGGTTTAGTACCCCCGAGAGGGCGTGGGAAATACCGCGAGGCAACAAGGAGAAAAACTTCCCATGAAACGAGCGAGAAACCTATTTGAAAAGCTGGTCAGCGACGAGAACCTGACGCTGGCCATTGACGAGGTAAACCGGACCCACAGGTGGCACCCACATCACAAGCCCAACCGGGTGGTGCGGTGGGTGGATGAAACGAAGCAGGAGCGGATGGCGGAGCTGCGGGAGATCATCGAACGGGGCTTTGAGCCCTCCCCGGCCACGCCGAAGCGCCGGTGGGACAAGAGCGCCGGGAAGTGGCGGAACATCTACGAGCCGCGGCTGTGGCCGGACCAGTACGTGCATCACGCGCTGGTGCAGGCGCTGCAGCCGGCGATGATGCGGGGCATGGACCCATGGTGCTGCGGGAGTATCCGGGGCCGGGGCATCCATTACGGACGCCGGGCCATGGCCAAGTGGAACAAGAACGACCCAAAGGGGACCCGCTGGTGCGCGGAGCTGGATATTCACCACTTCTATGAAAGCCTGCGGCCGGACGTGGTGCTGGACCGGATGCGGCAGCTGGTAAAGGATCACCGGGTGCTGGGCCTAGTGGAGCGGGTGACCCGAAACGGGATCCTGATCGGCGCCTATTGCAGCCAGTGGTTCGCCAACACCACCCTGCAGCCCATGGACCACCTGATCCGGGAGAGCGGTCTGCGGATCAGCCACTACATCCGGTACATGGACAACATCACCATCTATGCCCGGAGCAAGCGGACGCTGGACAAGGTGATCCGGCTGGTGGACCAATGGCTGCGCCAGCACGGGATGCGGCTGAAAGACAACTGGCAGAAGTTCCGCACGGACGACCGCCTGCCCTGCGCACTGGGCTATCGGTACGGGCGGGGATACACGCTGCTGCGCAAGCGAAATCTGTTCCGGATGGCCCGGCAGCTGCGCCGGTATTACCGGAAAATCCGGCGCCGGCAGCGAATTCCCATCTCCATGGCGGTGGGCCTGCTGTCCAGACTGGGACAGCTGCGGCACTGCAACAGTGTGCGGCTCTACAAGCGCCTGGTGAAGCCGGGGACCCAGCGGGCACTGAAATGCGTGGTGCGGGACTATATGCGGAAGGAGAGAACAAGATGGAATACATCTACGGCACAGCCAGGCGAGGCGGCGTGACGGTGGAGAACCTGAAAACGGTCGGCGCGGAGCACACGGAGCTCTCCGGCTTTTTCCGCACCGTCCGGACGTTTGCGGACGGTACCACCATTGAGGACCGCTGCCGAATCCTGGAACACTACCACACCGAAGAGGCAGACGGCCTCTGCTATGACTGGTACTACATCGACAGCCACTACCGGCTCTGCGACACAGCGACAGCAAAGCTGCAGCTCCTGCAGGAGCGGGCGGCGGCGGAGGCCGCGTCTGTAGCGCAGATCAGAACGGCGGCAAAGCAGTACGCCAGGACGGCAGCGAGCATCCCGGACGAGCAGGCGCTGGCCATGCCGGACCTGTTCACCACCTGGGAAGAGGCGCTGGAGGCGGGAGAGGCCCTGGGCGAGAACACCATCCTGAACGACGGCGGGCAGCTTTACCGGGTGGTGCAGCCGGGCGGCGTGACGCCGCTGGAGAGCCAGCCGCCCCACGGCGAGGGGATGTTGGCCGTGTATCGGCCCATCGTTCAGGGGCACGCCGGCACGCTGGAGGACCCCATCCCCTTCGTTTACGGGATGGACACGGAGCAGGGCAAGTATTACAGCTACGGCGGGGCGGTGTATCTCTGCAACCAGACCATGTCACCCTGCGTCTGGACGCCTGATACGCCGGGCCTGTGGCAGTGGACAGAAGCGACGGACACGTAAGAAGAGAAAGGAGAATCAAAATGGATGAAACGACTGTGACCACAATGAAGGCCGCCATTGCGGCAGCGGTGGCCACCATGACGGCCCTGTGGGGCTGGTTCGGGTGGCTGGTGATCGCCTGGGTGCTGCTGATGCTGGCGGACTGGCTGATCGGCAGCGCCGCGGCGGCAAAGGAGGGGCGCTGGTCCAGTGCCAAGATGCGGGAGGGCGCCTGGCACAAAGGCGGCATGATCCTGGTGGTGTGCATCGCCCTGGTGGCGGACTGGCTGATCGGGACCATCCTGGGGCATATCCCGGCGGTGTCCCTGCCGTTTGAATACTCCGTCTTGCTGGCGCCGCTGGTGATCGTTTGGTACATCATCGGGGAGCTGGGCTCTCTGGCGGAACACGCCGTCACCTTTGGAGCCCCCGTCCCCTCCTGGCTGCGGAACATTTTGGAGATCGGCAAAAACGCCGTGGACGCCGCCGGGGAGAGTATCGCCGGTGAGAGTGGAGGAGACGATCCGAAGGACGAAAATCCCACGGACAGCGAAAATATTGAAAACAACTAGGAATCAAGCCGCTGTGCGGCTGCATTCAATTCTAAAAGAAGGAGATTTTGAACATGAAAACTCTGGAAGAAGTGCTGCGGAAGTACACCCTGGGCGAGGCTGACAAGGACGAGACCAACGACGCGCTGGAGGAGCTGGGCTCCCCCCTGCACCTGAACCCCGGCAAGAACGTGCTGACGGACGAGGACATTCGGACCACCACGGTGGGCTATTATCCCGAGCAGGCCAACGGGTACGGCCTGCTGGAGACCGGGACCGGCTCTATGGAGAAGGTCCACGTGACGGCCGGCGTGCTGGATTATCCCATCAACGAGGTACAGCCGGACGGCAGCACGAATATGCTGGCCTATGTCTACATCTGCGGCAAGCGGTTTGAGGTCTTCGGCGACAAGCTGGGCTTTGTGCGGGAGGTGTAAGCCGTGAAAACCTACATCGGCACGAAGATCATCCAGGCGGAGCCGGCGATCCGGATCGACGGGAAGGTCTATTCCCCGGACGAAATCCTGCCCGAGGACACGGACGTGGAGGTCGGGTACCGGGTGCGGTATCCGGACGGGTACGAGAGCTGGAGCCCCAGGGACGTGTTTGAGGAAGCGTACCGGGTGATTGACGGAATGAACTTCGGCCTGGCCATCGAGGCGGCCAAGAAGGGCACCAAGATCACGCGCCGGGGCTGGAACGGCAAGGGAATGTGGGTGGTCTATCGCACTGGATACCCCGACGGAATCCCCTGCAACAAGAACACAGCGGAGGCTGTAGGCATCCCGGAGGGCAGTCTGTTCAAAGTGCGACCTTACCTGCAGATGAAGTGCGTGGACGGCAGTTTTCAGATGTGGCTGGCAAGCCAGAGCGACATTCTGGCGGAAGACTGGGAGATCGTGGAGGGCTGATATGGTCCATATTGAGAGGACGCCGCTTGATAGGATCCTGCGGGCGGTGGTCTACCAGAACACGGAGAAGCTGTCCCTCTCGGAGATCGTGGAGCGGGAGAAACCGGACATTGCCATGACGGGGGCGTTTTACAACGCCGCCAAGTGGGCGCCGGTGTGCCCGGTGAAGGCGGGCGGGACCGTCCTGTTCGCGGATCAGCAGTACAGCTACTGGGCTCTGGGCTGGGACGTGGGAGCCGACGTGCTCCCCGTCCTGGTCCCCCCCGGCGGAGAGAGCGACTGCCGGAACTATGTGGCAAACTGCCTGCTGGTCCGGGCGGGACGGCCCCAGCAGAAGCTGACCTACAACGCCGACGTAGGCGGCCGGCGGGGCCGGGTGGCCGTGGGACTGACGAAGGATACCTGGATCACCTACGGGGCGTCCGACGGCTCCAGCGGCGCCATGACGCCGGAGGACCTGCGGGACTACATGGCAAAGCAGGGCTGCCAATTCGCCGTCATGATGGACGGCGGCGGCAAGGTCAACCTGTACGTGAAGAGCGAGAACGTGCTGATCCAGGGCAAGGACCCCAGCCAGAACCTGATCCTGCTGTATCTGAACGAAGGAGAAACGGAGGAAACACCTGTGAGCGACCAAAAGACGGTGTGTCTGGACCCGGGCCACGACGCAAGCAACCTGGCCAACAAGAGCCCGGACGGGACCTACTATGAGCACGAGTTTGCCCTGGACATGGGGAACCGGATCAAGGCCATCCTGGAGCGGCACGGCGTGGCCGTGACGATGACCCGCACCGGCGGCAAGGCGGTGAGCCTGGCCCAGCGGTGCAAGATCGCCAACAACATCCAGGGACTGGACCTGTTCGTGAGCCTGCACTCCAACGCGGCGGCGGGAGACGGCTGGTCCTCTACCTCCGGGTGGAGCGCCTATGTGTTCAGCAAGACCAGCGGCGGATATGCCGCAGCACAGAGCATCCTGGAGGCAGTGAAGGCAGCGGGGATCGCAGTACGGTCCACCCCCATCGTGGAGGACCCGTCCCTCTATGTGCTGAAAGGGACGGTGGCGCCGGCGGTGCTGATCGAGCACGGCTTCCACACCAACGAAGGCGACGTGAAAAACCTGCGGAACAGCAGTTACCGGCAGAAACTGGCAGAGGCGGAGGCCCGCGGCATCCTGGACTACCTGGGCATTGCCTGGGAAGCGGAAGAGGACGCGCCGCCGGCGGAGCCGACAGAGGCGGAAAAGGCGGTGGAGTGGATCAGGTCGAACGGCATCATGTTCGGAAACAGCACCGGGGACCTGATACTGGACCAGGGCCTGACCCGCAAGCAGTTTGCCGTCATGCTGTATCGGTACCACCAGAAATTCGGAAATTAAGACCAAGAGGGCCGGCCATGGCGGCCGGCCCTCTCCACTAAGAGAAAGGAGGCGGGAGCGTGCCTAGCAACTGGCTGTACATCGACAGCAACTTCCCCACATTCACCGGAGAGGAAAGCCTGAAAGAACAGGTCACCACCATCCAAAACTATATGTATATGCTGGTGGAGCAGCTGCGGTACACCCTGCACAACCTGGATCTCTCCAACATGAACGAGGCAGCGGTGGACGACTGGGAGAACGCCATCACAGAGCCCATCTACGCATACCTGGAGGACGACGACCAGCGGATCACGCAGCTGTCCATCACGGCGGCGGGGCTGTCTGCCAGAATGTCGGACGCGGAGGGAAACATCACCACGCTGCAGGCCACGTCCACAGGATTGGCCGCGCAGATTACCGACGCGGAAGGCGACATTGCGGCGCTGCAGGTGACGGCCAGCGGCCTCTCCGCAACAGTTGCCAACCAGGCGGGGCAGATCAGCAGCCTGCAGCAGACGGTGGACAGCTTCTCCCTCTCGGTGAGCAACGGGGAAAGCAGTTCCACCATCTACCTGTACGCCGGCGGGACCCTCATTGACAGCGCACGGGTGACGTTCACCGG